>Ga0247758_1000121_pt1 | contig 61545 bp, 50 predicted proteins | sample UWRJL156409C4_FD_180950 | JGI IMG/M metagenome (GOLD analysis project Ga0247758, IMG submission 180950) | Plant litter microbial communities from Arlington Agricultural Research Station in Wisconsin, United States - UWRJ-L156-409C-4 | ecosystem: Environmental > Terrestrial > Plant litter >... | reverse complement strand
CAAGGCGATGATCGAGCAGCTCTCGCGGGGCTGGGCGGCCGAGTTCGGGCCCGGCGGCGTGCGCGTCAACGCCATCGCCCCGGGCGTCGTCGCCACCGAGAGCGCCCCCGCGTCGACGAGGGCCATCCGCGACGCGATGACCGCCGGCACCCCCGCCGGCCGCCCCGGCACCCCGGAGGAGATCGCCGCCGCCGCGGTGTTCCTGGCCGGCGACGACGCCGCGTTCGTCCACGGCGCGACGCTGCTCGTGGACGGCGGGGCGCTGTCCACGCTGGCCCGGCCGGTCTGACCGCCCACGACCGGCGCGTTTGCCGTCCCGCCGATGTTGGTAGCCCGGCTCCATGGACGAAGACCAGATCCGCCGGGACGTGCGCGCCGACGAGCCCTCCCTCTCCCCCGAGGCCAACCGGCTGCTGACCGACGAGCTGCGCGAGGTCGTCGGTGACGACCACGTCGACCTGCCGGCGGACGCTCCCCCGCCCCACCAGCACCCGACCACCCGCCACCGCGGCTGGGCCTCGACCCTGTCGGACAACCGCCTGACGATCGTCATCACCTTCGTGCTCGCGGTGGTCGTGGGCGCCATCGTCTCCCTCGCCACCGGGAGCTGGTGGCTGCTCGCCCTGGCCATCGTCCTGCACGGCGCGGGCACGCTGATCGTGGCCGGCATGACGCTGGGGGCCACGACGGAGACCGAGCACGCGTCGCTCGCGGTCGCCGAGCGGCTGCGGGACGAGGGCGTCGCCGACCCCGACCGGCTGCTCACCGACCTCGCCGCCGACTACGCCCCCGAGGCGCGGGAGCAGCGCGACGAGGTCACGCCGTCCCGCCGCTCCGAGCCGGTCGACGAGGCCTGACGCAGGCGCCGGCCCGGACGGGCGGGGGTCGGTGCGGCCGTTCACTCCGGGGCGAGCGACCCCGGCAGGCCCTCGATGACGGTCCGCAGCTCGTCGTGGACCTCGCGGGCCCCAGCGTCCAGCAGCTCCTCCCGCGAGAACCCGCCGGTGAGCAGGCCGACCGCCTCGATCCCGGCGTTCCCGGCCGCGCGGCAGTCCCACGTCGCGTCCCCGAGCATGACCGCCCGGCGGGTCCCGGCCCGTTGCAAAGCAACCTCCAGGAGGTCCGGCGCGGGCTTGGTGGCGTCGACGTCGGCCGATGTGGTCCACGCGTCGACGAGGTCGCGGGCGTCGAGCAGGTCGAGGTAGTGGTCGAGGTCGTCCTCCTTGCACGAGCTCGCCAGGACGATCGTCGTGCCCTGCTCCTTCAGCGCCACCAGGAGGTCCCGGGCGTGCGGCAGCGGCCGCACTTCGCCGATGAGCTCCGCATAGCGCTCGCCCTCCGCTTCCCGCACGGCATCCCCGTGCTCGCGCTCCAGCGCCTCCCCTCCCAGGTCCTCCACGAGCTGGTCCCCGCCCTTGCCGATCTGGCGGTGGATCTGCCACACCGGGACGACCACGTCGAAGGGCAGCAGCGCCCGGTACCAGGCCAGTGCGTGCTGGTAGTTGGAGTCGACGAGCGTGCCGTCGACGTCGAGCAGCACGGCGGAAGCGGACGAGGGGTTCATGGGCTGGCGGTACCCGTTCGGCCCGGCTCCGTACCCGACGTGTGATCGCCGCCGTCCCCGGGTACTGGCCCGGCATGTCCTCGCCCAGCCCCGATCGGCCCGATCGTCTCGCGCTGCTGATCGTGGGCGGCGGTCCGGCCGCGATGGCTGCCGCGCGCGGCTTCCGCGCGGTGCGCGACGACGGCCGGATCGCCCTGGTCACCGACGAGGGCCGGCTGCCGTACCGGCGGCCGCCCCTCACCAAGGAGCTCCTGCGCCGGGAGACGACGGACGCCGACCTGCCCCTGGAGCGCGACACGTGGCCGGCCGAGCACCGGATGGACCTCGTCGCCGGACGGGTCGTGGCGCTCGATCTCGGCGCGCGCCGGGCGACGCTCGCCGGCGGCCGCGCGCTCGACTACGAGCAGTGCGTGCTGGCCACCGGTGCCGAGCCCACGCGGCCGGCCGTCCCGGGCGTGGACGACCCCGCGGTGCGCGTGCTGCGCTCCCGGGAGGACCTCGCCGCCATCGAGGCCCGGCTGTCCGACCACGCCCGGATCGTGGTCGTCGGGTCCGGGTTCATCGGGTGTGAGATCGCCGCGTCGCTGCGCCACCGCGGCCTGGCCGTGACCCAGCTGACGCAGGAGCGGGCGCCGCTGGAGGCCCGTATCGGTGCATGGGCGGCCGACCGGGTCGCGGGCTGGCTGTGGGCGGACGGCGTCGCCCTGCGGACCGAGTCGCCCGTCTCGCACATCGCCCGGGACGGCGACGTCCTGCGCGTGCACACCGGCTCCGGCCGGGCGGCGGCGACGGCCGATCTCGTGGTCCTGGCCGCGGGCGTGGCGCCCCGGATCGAACTCGCGCTCGCCGCCGGCGTCGACTGCCCGGACGGCCGGGTCCCCACCGACGAGCGCCTGCGCACCGCGGCCCCCCACCTGTGGGCCGCCGGGGACGTGTGCGCCGCGCACCACGCGCTCGCCGGCCGGCCGATCCCCGTCGAGCACTGGGGCGACGCGCTCGCCCAGGGCGAGGTCGCCGGCCGCGCCGCAGCCGGCGACGCGGACGCGACCTGGGGCGGCATCCCTGGCTTCTGGTCGTCGATCGGCCACCGGGTCCTCAAGCACGCTGCCTGGGGCGACGGCTACGCCGAGGCCCGCCCCCACCGGCAGGCGGCCGGGGCCTTCACCGTGACGTACCACGACGAGGACGGCGCCCTCGTCGGCGTCCTGTCCCACGATCGCGACGACGACTACGAGGCCGGGAGGCGGGAGATCGCCGATGTGGCCCGTGGCCGGTTGTCATCCGTACCCAGGGGGTAGCTACATGACACGAGTCGGTCTCAGGGCGGGTAGCGCACGCCGATACGTGGATGTCCAGGAGGTCCGCATGTCCGCAACGAGCATCCCCCCGCGTCCCCACCGGGAACGAGCCGCCCCGTCCCCGCCGCCGGTCGCCCGGCCCCCGCTCGCCCCGGCCCGCGCCGCGATCGGCCTCACCTTCGACGACGGCCCGGACCCCGTCTGGACGCCGCGGGTCCTCGACGCGTTGGCCCGGCACCGCGCTCGCGCGACGTTCTTCGTGATCGCCCCGCGCGCCGCCAACGCGCCGGACGTCGTGGGCCGCATCCTCGACGAGGGCCACCGCATCGAGCTGCACTGCCACGACCACGTGCGCCACACCGACCGCACCGAGGACGCCGTCGCACGGGACACCGAGCGCGCCCTGCGCCAGCTCGAGCGCCTCGGTGTCAGGCCCCGCCTGTGGCGGGCACCTTGGGGCGTTCACGCCTCGTTCAGCGCGCGTGTGGCCGACCGCTTCGGGCTGCGGCTCGTCCGCTGGGACGCCGACACGCACGACTGGCGCGGCGACAGCGCCGCCGAGATGGAGCGGGCGATCGCCCCCGACGTCGAAGCGGGCACCGTCGTCCTCGCCCACGACGGGCTGGGCCCCGGCGCCACCCGTGACGGCTGCGCCGCCACCGTCGAGCTGATCGGCCGGCTCGCCGGCGACGCCCACACCCGCAACCTCGCCCTACTCCCGCTCGACCACCGAGGACTCCCCGGATGAACCCCGCCACCCTCCTTCCCCAGACCCACGCCCCGGCCGCCTTCCCCGAGGCCGGCATGGCCGAGCTCGAGGCCGCGGGCCTCCTGGCGTCCAACGCCGTGCCCGGGCCCGACCGGCCGCCGGCCGCCGTCGAGCTGTCCCTCGTGCGCCTCGTCTCCGCGGCCGACGGCGGCCTGGGCCGCATCCTCGACGGCCACCTCAACGCCGTCGAGCGGCTCGCCGTCGCGGCCCCGCCCGCGCTGCGCGACCGCGAGCTGGCGCTCGTGCGCGAGGGCCGGCTCCGCGCCGGCGTGTGGGGCGGCGCGCCGCGCCCCGGCGAGGGCCCGCCCGCCGAGGTCGTCCGCGACGGCGACGGGCTCGTGCTGCGCGGCGTCAAGACGTTCTGCTCCGGCGCGGGCGGGCTCGACCGCGCGATGGTCCTGGCCCGGGTCGGCGAGGACACCGGCCTCGTTCCGTCCGACGCGCCGATCTCCGTCTGGGTCGACCTGGGCGAGAACGTCGAGGTCGACGAGACCTGGTACCGCGGGGCCGGGCTGCGCGCCTCGGTCAGCCACCGCGTCGTCTTCCACGACACGCCCGTGCTCGCGGTGCTCGGCGAGCCGGGCTGGATCGGCGCGCTGCCGTGGTTCGCCCGCGACGCGCTGCGCACCAGCGCGACCTGGGCGGGGCTGGTCGACGCGGCCGCCGACGCGGCCCTGACCGAGCTGGCCAACCGTCCCGCGCGGGGCGACCTGGAAGCGCTGGCCGCCGGGCGGATCCGGGCCGAGCAGGCCACGGTCGACGCCTGGCAGGAGCGCGCGGCCGCCGTGATGGACGGGGGCGACCCGGACGCGCTGCGGGCCACCTCCCTCCACGCCCGCGCCGCGATCTCCGCCGCCGCGATGCGCCTGCTGGACGAGGCCGCGCGCGCGTGCGGCTCGCATCCCTTCGCGACCGGCGGCCGGCTGGACCGCGTGCGCGGCGACCTGGAGGTCTTCCTCCTGCAGCACCGGCTGGACCCGATGCTCGCCCGCGACGGGGCGGCCGCCCTGGAGGCCCGGGCATGAGCGACCGGACGATGACCGCCGCGGACTTCGAGCCGCGCTACGCCGACGACCTCGATCCGTGGGACTACCACGGCAGCCGCTACGAGCAGGACAAGTACCGGGCGACGCTGGAGGCCTGCGGTCCCGGCCCGATCGCCCACGCCCTGGAGCTGGGCGGATCGATCGGGGTGTTCACCGCCATGCTCGCCCCCCGCTGCACCGCGCTGGTCACCGTCGACGCGTCGCCGACCGCGGCCCACGCGGCCCGGCAGGAGGTGGCCGCCTACCCGCACGTGGACGTGCGCGAAGGCGTGCTCCCGGGCGACCTGCCGCCCGGGACGTTCGACCTCGTCGTCGCGTCGGAGATCCTCTACTACCTGTCGCCCGCCGATCTGGAGCGCACGCTGGACGGTCTGCGCCCGCGTCTGGCACCCGGCGGCGCGCTGGTCGCCGTCCACTGGCGGCCGCGCACCGCGGAGCGGGAGCTCGACGCCGCCGACGTCCACGGTGCCCTCGGCGCCCTGCCCTGGCTCGAGCGCACGCTCGACGCCTCCACCCCCGACTACCTCCTGGAGCGGTTCACGTGTCGATGAGGAAGCGCCTGGCCCACGATGCCGTCACCACCCCGCTACTGCCTGCCCCGGCCGAGGACCTCGTCGCCGCGGTCGTCGTACCCGCGCGAAACGAGGAGGAGCGCGTCGGCGCCTGCCTCGACGCGCTGCTCGCCCAGGCCCCGGTCGGCGGCTCCTGGGAGATCGTCGTCGTGCTCGACGACTGCGCCGACGGGACGGCGGACGTGGTCGCGGCCGCGGCTGCCCGGTCGGTCGCGGTGCCCATCCACGCCGTGCGCGGAGCGGGGCGCGGCGTCGGCGCGGCCCGCGCGCTGGGGATGGAGCTGGCCTGCCGGCGCCTGCACGCGGTGGACGCCCCGGACGGGCTCGTGGCGACGACCGACGCCGACTCGCGCGTGGCACCCGACTGGCTCGCCGTCCAGCTCGAGCTCGTCGCGCGCGGCGCCCAGGCCGTCGCCGGCTGGGTCGACCTCGATCCCGACGAGGCCGCACGGCTGGATCCGACGGCCGTCGCGGCCCGCGACCGGCGGGCCGTGACCCGGCTGGACCTCGTGCGGACCCACGACGCGGCCGCCGAACACCACCACTTCGCCGGGGCCTCGCTGGCCGTCACCGCGCGCGTCTACGACGCGGTGGGTGGCCTGCCGCCGGTGTCGGCACTGGAGGACGAAGCCTTCGGCCGCCGCCTGGCCGACCACGGCGTCCCCGTCGTGCGCTCCCTCGCGGTCCGCGTCCAGACGTCGGCGCGCCCCGACGGGCGGGCCGGCCGGGGACTGGCCGTCGACCTCGCGCTCGCCGACTGGCGCCGGCGCCGGCGCTACGACGCCGCCGCCTTCGACCCGGCGGTGCTGCGAGCGGCCAAGGGGACGCGACGGGTGGCGGTCGTCCTGCCCGCCCGCCAGGTGGCCGGCACGGTGGGCCGCATCGTCGAGGAGACCGTCGGGCCGCTGGCCGAAGCGGGCCTGGTCGACGAGATCCTGGTGGTCGACGCCGCCTCCCCGGACGGCACGGCGGACGTCGCCCGCGCCGCGGGCGCCCGCGTCCTGCAGCAGGACGCGCTGCTGCCGGCGTTCGGGCCCGCGCTGGGCAAGGGCGACGCGATGTGGCGCGCGCTGTCGGCCACCGACGCCGACCTCGTCTGCTTCCTGGACGCCGACACCGAGGACCCGCATCCGCACCACCTCCTGGGCCTGCTCGGACCGTTGCTCGGCGAGCCGGGAGTGGCGTTCGTCAAGGGGGCGTTCGATCGGCCCATGCGCACCGGCGACCGGCTGCTGGAGGGCCAGGGCGGCCGCGTGACCGAGCTGATGGCCCGCCCGCTGCTGAACCTCCACGCCCCGGCCCTGGCCGGGTTCCGGCAGCCGCTGGCGGGCGAGCTGGGCGGCCGGCGCGACCTCCTCACCCGCATCCCGTTCCCGGTCGGCTACGGGGTGGAGATCGCGATGATGCTCGACGTGTGGCACCTGGTGGGGCTCGACGCGATGGCCGAGTGCTGGCTGGGCCGGCGGCAGAACCGCCACCAGTCCCTGCAGGCGCTGAGCGAGATGGCGTACGCCGTGCTCGTCGCCACCCAGCGCCGGGTCGACCCCACCACCCCCTTGGCCGGCGGCTACGCCCGGCCGTGGGACGAGGACCGGCCCGCGAACGTCCCCGTCCTGGAACGGCCGCCCCTCGCCGACCTCCTCCGAACCACCCCTCGGAAACCGAATGCTCCCTCGGAAACCGAGCGGCCGGTCGAGGTCGTCGCCGGCTGACCCGACGTCCTCCACATTCCTCCCACCCCTTGGGAGGAATGTGGCGCACGTCCCGGCAGGGCCGCCGGACGTGCTCCAAGTTGTTGCCACCTGTCGGCAACAAGTTGGAGCACGTCCGGCGCGCGGCTCAGCTGACGCCGGCCGTCGCGCCCGCGTCGGCGACGCGGTGCGGACCCTCCTCGAACTCCTCGACGATCTTCGCGCAGAACGCCGGCAGGTCATCCGGGTTGCGGCTCGACACGAGACCCTGGTCGCAGACGACCTCCTCGTCGACCCAGTCCCCGCCCGCGTTGCGGATGTCGGTCCGCAGCGAGGGCCACGAGGTGATCGTCCGGCCGCGCACGAGGTCGGCCTCGACCAGCGTCCACGGCCCGTGGCAGATCACGCCGACCGGCGTCCCCGCCGCGAACGTCTCCTGCAGGAACGCGATGGCCTTCTCCTCGGTGCGCAGCGCGTCCGGATTGGCGACGCCGCCGGGCAGCACCACGCCGTCGTAGTCGCCGGCGCGCGCGTCGGCCAGCGTCACGTCCACGTCGTAGGTGGCGGACTTGTCGAGGTGGTTGAACGTCTGGACCTCACCGGCCTCGGGCGCGATCAGCACCGCCGTTCCGCCCGCCTCCCGGACGGCCTTCCAGGGCTCGGTCAGCTCGACCTCCTCGATGCCCTCCTGGGCGACGAGGAACGCGATCTTCTTGCCGTGCAGCTCGGATGACATGGGGTCCTCCTGGTCGTGGGTCGTTCCGGTCCGGCTACCCCGCGACCGAGGGATCGACCCGGCCGCGACCGGACCTGACGCGCCCGCATCCGCCGGGCCGGCTGGGGCGTTCTCCACATTCCTCCCGAGGGGTGGGAGGAATGTGGAGAACGTCCCGCGTCCCGCGGACCGGCCCGCGCGACCGTCAGCGCCGCAGCACGCCGAGCGACGCGTCGGTCGACACGACGACGTGCGAGCCGACCACGAACACCCAGACGAACTGCCCCGGGACCCGGACCCGGGTCGTGGTGCCCTTGCGCAGGTCGCGGACGTAGCCCACGGGCCCCTGGGACCAGGCGGCGTAGCGCGTACTGAGGCTGGGGGCGTTGCACCCGCCGGCCGGGAAGTCCACGTCCGCCGCGTTGCCGCAGAGCGTGCGCGGCTTGACGGTGCCTCCGCAGTGCCGCAGGCGCAGCGTGGACGGCACGCCCTCCTTGGCCGTCTGGGCCGGCCCGTCCAGCGCCCACGGCTTCGCGTACAGGATGGGCGCCCAGGGCGAGGAGACCTCCTCGTCGTACACGGCCTGCGCGGTCCGCGTCAACGGCCGGCACAGTGGCCGCTCGGGGTTGGCGGCGTCCAGGTCGGGGACCCAGCGCTTCCCGTCCGCCGTGCGCGAGTGCACCCCGATCGTCCCACCCGACCGGGGCAGCAGGAGCGGCACGGACACGTGGTAGTCGGCCCAGTTCACGGCCAGCCAGTTCCGCCCGATCCCGGTGATCGTGGCGGACTCCATGCCGGCGAAGGGCGGGAAGGTGAACGGGACCGACGTCCAGGCCGCCGCGTCGTAGTCCCGGACGAACATGTCGAACCCGGAGGGCTCCACGTAGCCGCACGACGTCGCGATCCCGCCGGCGCTCGCGGTGACGTGCCCGCAGTCGGCCTGGGGCAGCGCGAAGCTCGTGGCCCGCCCCGTCCGCAGGTCGCGCACCCCGACCTGCTTCTGCGCGGGCGGGCCGGACAGGTAGACGACCCGGTCGACGCCGTCGGAGCCGACGTAGCGCGCGCCGGCCGGCACCGGCAGCGGCTTGACCGTCGCGGCCGAGGCCACGCCGCCGGCCCCAGTGACCACGGCGACGACGGACAGGAGGACCAGACCCAGGAGCGTGCGCATGTCTCCAAGACGGCCGGCGGCCCCAAAGGTTGCGGCGTGTCGCACTTTCCCGGCTCGCGCACCCCGCCCCGCCCCGGCTCACCCCAGCGCGGGCAGGTCCTGCCGGGTGGTCAACAGCGGGGCGAACAGATCGCCGTGCTCGGCCACCCGCGCCAGCACGTCGTCGGTGGTGAAGACGAGCATCTCCGCGTCCCGGGCCTCGAGCATCGCCTCGACCTCGTCCCACGTGACCGGGGTGGACACGGTGGGCCGGGGCCGGGCGCGGACGGAGTACACGCTGACCGTCGTCTTGTGGACGTCGTTCTGGCTCCAGTCGATCAGCACCTTGCCGGGGCGGTCGGCCTTCTTCATGCGGGAGACGACCCGGTCGGGAAACCGCTGCTCCAGCGTCTGGGCCACCGCGAGCGCGAACGCCTTCGTGTCGTCGTGCGTCGCCGTGCCGCCGAGCGGGACGTAGAGCTGCAGCCCCTTGGAGCCGGAGGTCTTGATCAGCGAGGCCAGCCCCAGCTCCGACAGCATCCCCCGGATCCACAGCGCCACCTGCGCACTGTCCACGACGTCGGCCGGAGCGCCCGGGTCGAGGTCGAAGACGAGGGAGTCCGGCCGGTCGGGGCGGGCCGCGGGCGCGAGCAGCGTGTGCAGCTCGATCGCCGCCCGGTTGGCCGTCCACACCAGGCCCGGGCGGCTGTCGAGGACCAGCTCCTCGATGTCCCCCTTGCTGCTGGCGGCAACCATCGTCGTGGCCATCCAGTCGGGCCGGTCCTTGGCCGCGTGCTTCTGGAAGAACGCCTTGTCGTCGACGCCGTTGGGGAAGCGCTTCAGCGTCAGCGGACGGTCGCGCAGGTGCGGTAGGAGCACGGGGGCGATCCGCGCGTAGTAGTCGATCAGCTGCCCCTTGGTGAAGCCCGTCCCGGGGTACAGGACCTTGTCCAGGTTGGTGAGCTTGAGCGTGCGCCCGTCGAGCTCGATCGTCGCGCCTCCCTTCGTGACGTCGCTCGTCGTCCACGCCCCCTCCGCCACCGGCGCCCCCTCCCCGACCGGCGCGCCCTCGCCGGCCGCCGCCCCGCCGTCCTCGTCCTCACGCACCACGTCGCTCGCCTCCTTGTCCGTTCGCAGTCCCTGGTACGTCGGATGGCGCAGCATCCCCGCGCCCGTCCAGTGGTGGAAGCCGACCTCGGCGACCAGCTCGGGCTCGACGAACCGCGCCTCGCGCGGGGGCGCCTCCCCCGCGGCGCGCGGGGCGAAGGGGGACGTGCCGCGGGCCCGCGGCGCCAGCGCGTCCAGCAGCCTCTGCCGCTCGGTGGCGCCCATCCCCGTGCCGACCCGCCCCGCGTAGCGCAGCACCCGTTCGCCGCCGGCGTCCTCGAAGTACCCCACGAGCAGCGCGCCCAGATCGCCGGTGCGCTGGCCCTTGCCGGGGGTCCAGCCGCCGATCACCAGCTCCTGGCGCTGAGCGTTCTTGACCTTGATCCACGCGCCGGTGCGCCGGCCCGGGACATACGCGCTGTCCCGCCGCTTGGCGACCAGGCCCTCGAGACCCTGGGCGGCGGTCGCGGTGAGCAGGCCCTTCCCGTCGGCGACGGCGTAGGCCGGTGTCTGCCAGTGCGGTCCGTCCAGCTCCAGCCGGTCGAGCAGCCGGCGGCGGTCCTCGTACGGCAGCTCCATGGTCGAATGGCCGTCGAGGAACAGCAGGTCGAAGACGACGTAGACGACCGGATGGCTGGCGGCCCGGCGGCGGATGGTCGCCTCGTCGGTGTGGTGCATCCGCTGCTGGAGCCGCTCGAAGCTCGGCCGCCCGTCGTCGTCGAACGCGACGATCTCCCCGTCCAGCACCACGTCGTGGGCGCCGACCGCCTCGATCAGCCCGCGCAGCTCCGGATACTGAGCGGTGACGTCCAGCAGGTTGCGGCTCTCGATCCGCAGCCGCCCGGGCCGCAGGTACGCGAGCGCCCGCACGCCGTCCCACTTGACCTCGTAGGCCCAGCCGTCGTCGCGCGCCGGCAGCTCGCCCAGCTTGGCGAGCATCGGGACGATGTGCTCCGGCAGCGGCTCCCGCGCCGCGTCCTCGGGCGGGTCCATGCGATGGATCATCCACCGCTTGCCCTGCCCGGTCTGGAAGAGGGCGTGCCGCCCGTGGACCCGCGCGCCGTGGAACGTGAGCACCACCTTGCGCGCGTCCCAGCTGTGCAGCTCGTACGTCCCGGAGTCCCAGACGTCCATCGTCCCGGCGCCGTAGCTTCCCTCGGGGATCTCCCCGTGGAAGTCCAGGTAGCCGAGCGGGTGGTCCTCGGTGCGCACGGCGAGCCGGTTCTCGTCCGGCGTGGCGGGGAAGCCGCGCGGCAGGGCCCAGGAGGCGAGCACGCCGTCGCGCTCCAGCCGCAGGTCCCAGTGCAGCGTGCTGGCGTGGTGCTCCTGGACGACGAAGCGCGGGGCGCCGTCACCGTCGGCCGGGGCCTCGACGGGCGCGCCCCCGGCCGGCTCCGGCGTCGCGCCGAAGTCCCGCTTCTCGTCGTACTCGCGCAGATCGGCCATCGCCGGACCCATCATGCCCCACTGCAACGCGTCCCACGCGGTTTGACGCCCGCGATCACGGGGGTACCGTGTTCGCATGGCGCTGCGCTCCATCTGGAACGGCACGATCACCTTCGGGATGGTCAACGTGCCGATCAAGCTCTACTCGGCCACCACCTCGAGGACCGTCAGCTTCCGGCAGGTCCACGTCACCGACGGCTGCCGGATCGAGCACCGGCGCATGTGCCCCACCGACGAGGAGGTCGTGCCGACCGACGAGGTCGTGAAGGGCTACGACACCGGCGACGGGCGCTACGTGGTGATGGGCAAGGACGAGATCAAGGCCGCCGCCGGCGACCGCGGCAAGGTCGTCCACCTCACCGAGTTCGTCGACGCCGCCGCCATCGACCCGGTGTTCTTCGAGAAGACCTACTTCCTCGGCAGCCGCGACGACGAGGACGCCTACCGCCTCGTCCACGCGGCCCTGCACAGGAGCGGCCGGGCGGGCCTGGGCTACTTCACGTTCCACAATCGGGAGTACCTCGCCGCCGTCCGGGCCCTGGACGACCACGTCCTGGGCCTGCACACCATGCGCTTCCATGACGAGCTCGTCGACCTGACGACGCTGGCCCCGGCCGAGCCGTCCCGCGCCCCGTCGAAGAAGGAGATCGACATGGCCGGCCAACTCGTCGGCGCGCTCGACACCGACTTCGCGCCCGAGGAGTACGAGGACCACCACCGGGAGGCGGTGCTCGCCCTCATCGCCCGCAAGGCGCAGGGCGAGGACATCGACCTGGTCAGCGACGAGCCCGCGCCCCGCAGCGACGACCTGCTCGCCGCGCTGGAGGCGAGCCTGGCCGCCGGCTCCGGCGACGCCAAGCCGCGCAAGAAGCGCGCGAAGGCCGCGGACACCGCCGCCGCCGCGAAGCCGCCGGGCGCCAAGAAGAAGGCCCCGGCCAAGAAGAAGTCGACCGCGAAGGCCAAGGACTGACATGCCCCGGACCATGTGGAGCGGCTCGCTGAGCTTCGGCCTCGTCAACGTCCCGGTCGAGCTGCGCGCGGCCACGCAGGACCTGGACCTCCACTTCCACGAGCTGCACGAGAAGGACGGCACCCGCCTGGTCCGCCGCCGCTACTGCTCGTGCGAGGACGTCGAGGTCCCGTGGGAGGAGATCGGCCACGGCTACGAGTTGGACGACGGCCGGATGCTCACGATCACCGACGAGGAGCTGGCCTCGGCCCGCCCGAAGAAGACCCGCACGATCGACATCGAGGCGTTCGTGGAGCGGGGCGAGATCGACCCCATCTACTTCGACCGGCCCTACGCCCTGGTCCCCGCGGGCGAGGAGGACGGGACGCTGCGCGCCTATCGCCTGCTCGTGGAGGTCATGACCGAGGCCGGACGGGCCGCGCTGGGCCGCATCGTCATGCACAACAAGGAGCACCTGGCGGCGATCCTCGTCCGCGACGGCGTGCTCTGCCTGACCACGATGCGCTTCCACGACGAGGTCCGCTCCTCCGCCGACGTGCCCACCGGCGGCGCGGAGCCGAGCGAGCGAGCGGTGGCCGACGCGGTGTCGATCATCGACGAGCTGACCACCGACTGGGAGCCGACCGACTACGTCGACGGCTACCGCGAGCGACTCACGAAGGTCGTGATGCGCAAGCGCAAGGGCCAGAAGATCGAGGTGCCGGAACCTGAGCCCGAGCCCAGCCCCGCGCCCGACCTGATGGCCGCCCTGCAGCGCACGCTCGAGAAGACGCGGGGAACGAAGCCGCGCAAGCCGCCGGCTGCCGCGAAGCCGAAGGCCAAGGCCAAGGCCAAGGCGGGCTGAGTGTCACTTCGTGGTTGCCCAGCAACCACGAAGTGACACTCAGCGCCTCACCCGGCCTGGGCGGCCACGAACTCGCGCAGTGCGGCGCGGCCACCCTCGGGCAGCGGTGCGCCGTGGGCGAACAGCAGCGCATCGAAGTCGTCGCGCTCGGCCAGCCCCGCCAGCCGCTCGCGCAGGCCGTGCCGGACCGCTGCCGGATCGTCGCCCATGAGCCCGTCTGGCACGAAGGCCAGTGCCCCGGCGGGACGGGTGAGCCCGTCGGCGAACAGCAGCGCCCCGGGGCCCGCATCGAGACGGAAGACGGTGTCCTCGGGCGTCAGCGCCCCGAGCTCCAGCGCGGTCACGCCGGGGACGACCTCCTCCCCGTAGGCGAAGCCACGCACCTCGGGGTCGCTGGGGTCCTCGAACTCCCACAGCCCCGAGTCCTGGCAGCGGATCTCGATCCCGAACGCCTCGGCGATGGCCGCCCCGCTGCGCAGGTGGTGGCGGTTGGAGAGCAGGACGACGGTGGGCACGACCCCGGCCTCCGCGAGGGTCTCGGGCGACACGTCCTCGGGGAGCAGCGGGTCGAAGAGCGCGCCCGAGGGGAGGTGCAGGTGCGAGTGGACCTCGCTGCCGATGCCGCCGTGGTAGGTGGCCCAGTGCAGGACGCCGGGAAGGATCTCATCCATGAGCGGCGTCAGCCCTTCTTGCCGGCGATGGCCTTCTGAAGCTGGTCCTTGCTCATCGTCGAGCGGCCGTCGATGCCCAGGTGCTTGGCCTCGGCGTAGAGCTGGTCCTTGGTCCGGCCCTTCGACCGGTTCGTGCCGGAACGCCGGCCGCCCCGCTTCCCCGAGGACATGTCGTCGGTCGACGTCTTCGACGCCGTCCTGCTCTCACCGTGGCGGGCCTTCTCCTTGTTGACCGTGCGGGCCGCGATCTCCTCGGCGCGGCGCTCGGACGTGCCCTGCGCCTTCTCGCTCTGCTTGACGTGCTCGTACTGGCGGGCGCGCTTGGTGCCCTTCTTCACTCCGGCGGGCGGCATGGCGGGACTCCGTTCGTCGCGATGGTCGGCTCCTGCTGAGCGTCTACCCGCTCGAACCCGCCCAGAAGAACGCCTACGCGCCAACGACATGACTTCCTGCTCCGACACGCCCCCGGACGTGACCCGTAGGCCCCGGCGAGGCGTACCTTGTCGAGACGACTGGCGCGCTCGCACCCACGAGCCCGGCAGGCGCCGCACACAGAGGGAACGTCGCCGGAGCGCATGCGCCGGCCGCCGGGCCATCCGACATCGAACACTCGACCCGGAAGATCGCTATGGATGGCGACCGCCCCTCCTCCGCCCACCGCTCCCCCCATGCCGCCGCCCCCGGCGATCTCGACGTGACCGTCGGCCAGCACGCCACCCGCGTCGTCGTCACCGCCCGCGGCGAGCTGGACCTCAACACCGTGGCCCACCTCGAGGCCGCGGTCGCCGACCACGCCGGTCCGCGCCAGGACCTCGTGGTCGACCTCGGCGAGCTGACGTTCGTCGACTCCACCGGCCTGCGCCTGCTGCTGCGCCTGCGCGAGCGCGCCCAGCGCAACGCGACCGGCCTGCTCGTGGTGACCAGCGAGCGCGTCCGGCGCATCCTGGACCTCTCGGGCATGGCGGCGCTCTTCGACTGCGTCGACCGCCCGCCGCTCCACGCGCCCCCGACCGCCGTCCCGACCGAGCGGGCCCCCGACGGGCAGCCGGCGTAGCGCATGCTCTCCATCCTCGACATCGATCCGGACCTCGGCGCCGGGCTCTCGCCCGACGAGTGGGCCGCCGCCCGCACGGCCGCGACCAGCCGGACCCTGCGGCTGCGACCCGGGCGGTGGGAGGCGCGCGACCTGGGTGACACGATGCTGCTGATCGCCGACGGGCTGCTCGTGCGCGAGCTGCGGCTCGGCAGCCGCGTGGCCTCGGAGCTGGTCGGCCCCGGGGACGTCGTCGATCCCGCCCTCGTCCCCGACGAGCTGGTGCCGGCCGAGGTGGGCTGGCGGGTGGTCACCGAGACGCGCGCCGTCGTGCTCACCGTGGCGCTGATGGCCGCCGCGCCGCCGACGATCGCGCGCAACCTGCTCGGCGTGGCCACCCGGCGCGCCTCCCGGCTGGCCACCGCGCAGGCGATCGCCCAGCTCCCGCGCGTCGACGACCGCGTCCTGGCCCTGTTCGGGCACCTCGCGGAGCGGTGGGGCCACGTGACCCCCGTCGGGGTCCGGCTGCCGCTCACCCTCACGCACGAGACGGTCGGTCAGTTGCTCGGCGCGGCGCGCCCCACGGTCAGCCTGGCTCTGAAGGGCCTGGCCCAGAGCGGCCAGGTCGTTCCCCAGGACCCCGGCTGGCTGCTGGCCACCGACGCGCTGGAGCGCCTGCGGCCCCCGCCCGTTCCGCGCAGCGTGCCCACGGTGTCGGCGGTGCCGGCCGCCGGCTGAGGGCTAGGACAGCGGGGTGAGCACGAACGACTCGACCGCCACGTCGGGCTCGATGTGGTTGTCGCTCAGGAAGGCCATGACCTCGCGCTCCATGATCTCCTCCACCCCGGCGACCATGTCCGCGCGCATCGTCTGCTGGTAGGCCTTGCGTGTCGTCAGCACGAGCGAGGCCCGGCCGTCCCGGACGAGGCTCTGCTCGCCCCGGGTGAGCGTGTCCTGCAGCACCACGGTGACGAGGTCCTCGTTGATGTAGGTGCGGGCCTTCGTCGGCCCGCGACCCGTGTACTCCGCCATGAGCCGCACGAGCAGGTTGGAGATGGCGGCGGCGCGAGCGCCGGGGGTGTGATCGACCGGTGGGGAGACGGCGGACAAGAGAACCTCGAGTAGGCCCCTCCCCGGAATCGGACCACGAAACTGAGGGGGAGGAGCCCTGAGGGTTCGGCCTGTGGTCCGCGTGCCCCTCGTCGTCCCTGGTCGGGTCGGCAAAAAATCCGCGTGGACCGAGCATACCCCCGTCTCCGAACCACACCCTCGGCGGGGGGCTCGAGCGGGTCCGTTCGCGGGCCCGGCCCCGCTACGACAGGAGGCGGGACGCGCCCATCGCCCGGGGCTCGTTGCGGGTCTCGCGAGCCTTGCGGTCCCGCGGGCGGCCCCACACGTCGAACTCCGAGCCGCCCAGGCCCTCGCGGGGGGCGTGGCTCGACGTCGAGGACTGGGAGAGCTTGATCAGCGCGGCGACCACGAAGGCGCCGCCGAGGATGACGATCAGGAGGAAGAGGTGCACCGGGGACGCCCTTCGGGAGGAGGTGGACAGGCCTGGAGCCCCTGCTTCCCCGGATCCGCGTCACCCAGTCGCGTTTCGCCGGACGTGGCGCGCGCCCCCTCCCCTATGGCGCGTAGGCGCGGCACGGCTCCCCGCGCAGGCCCGGGCAGGGCGGCAGCGGGGTCGGCACGGTGATCCCCGGGACGACCGGGAGGACCACCCGCGACGGCATCTTCGGCGACGACGCCAGCGACACCTTCGCGGTGCCCTTCGGCTGGGTGGCGAACGCCCACACCGGCTGGGCGCCGCCCGGCGCGGAGACCACGATGCGCAACCGCGAGCCGGTCCGGTAGGCGTGCCCCTGGTAGTAGAGGGGGATCGCGACCTTGCTCCACTTCCCCCTGGGCAGCGGCGCGGCGTCCTTCTCGCGCAGGCTCGGCTCGGGCGCCAGCAGCGTGCTCTTCTTGGGATCGAGCTTGCGGCTGCTGGCCCGCAGCCACCCGCCCTGCACGAAGACCTCCTTGCCGTCGGGCCGCACCTCGGAGACCGTGACCTGCAGGTCGACGCTCGGCTTGTCCGCCTTGATCCACGCCTCCACCGATCCCGGCCCCACCACGGTGGTGTTCGCGGTCAGCGGCGCCCCGACGTAGGACAGCGACGTCCCGGCGGGGCTGGGAGCCCACTTGTAGGAGGGGTTGGCCGTCCACAGGTCGCCCGAGCTCGTGTTGCCCGTGAAGTTCGTGGGCTGCAGGGCCGACGGCTTCCACGTGAACGAGCCCTGGGTCTGTGTGGTCGGTTTGGCGTCGGTCAGCGTCCCGTCGCCCAGGTACCACGAGCGCGCCGTGGTCCCCGGCAGCGGGAACTTGGCGAACGACTGCTCGAACCCGGACACCGGGGCGCCCGCCGTCGCACTGCCCGCGCCGTTGTCGAACAGGATCCGGACCGAGGGCAGCCGCTCGAACGCGGCCAAGGCCGATGCGTAGGTCGGCTCGTCCTGGATCGGGTCGGCGGGCAGCTGCACGTCGGGGATGCCGAACGAGGACTTGAAGACGACGGGGGCCGCGGCCCGGATCGCCGGCGGCAGCTTCGGGGCGCGCTTGGCGACGTACAGCTCGAGGAAGTCGAACCAGCGGGTGAACGTGGCCGGCGCGAGCGAGTCGATGTGGGTGCCGTTGGTGAACGTGAACCACTTGCGCTTGGTGCCGGTGAAGCGGCTGGCGAGCGTGGCGCAGTGGCCGCCCGTCTGCTCGTCGGTCCACTGGCAGGCCAGGTACGTCGGCACCTTGATCTTGTGGACGAAGGTGACCGGCGCGAGCGGGTCCGCGACCTTCGGCACGTAGTAGCGGTTGGCCGCGGTCTTGGCGAGCAGGTCGATGGCCTGGTCGTGGAGCTCCTGGTTGGCCTTGCAGGTCGCGTCGCCGCCCTTGATCCGCTTCAGCGCCCACGGCTGCCCGCCGGTCTCCGAGGCGGGAAGCGCGTCGTGCACGCGGTCCTTGGCCCACGAGAGCGCGAAGCCGTCGTTGAGGATGCCGCCCGGGTAGAGCGTCGTCGCGGTGTTGTCGATGACCGACAGCGGCGTGATCGCGGCGAGGTGCGGCGGGTTCGTCGCCCCGACGAAGAGCTGGCTGATCCCGCCGTAGGAGATGCCCATCATCCCCACCTCGTTGTGCAGGACCCAGGGCTGGCGGGCGACGGTCTCGATCACGTCGTAGCCGTCGAGGCCCTGGAGGGGCTCGAAGTAGTCGAACGCGCCGCCGGAGCAGCCGGTGCCGCGCATGTTCACGTCGACGACCGCGTAGCCGAGGAGGTTGGGGATCTGGGCGATGGAGCTCTGGCCGCCGTCCGGGTTGGCGTAGCCGTAGCCCGAGTACTCGATCAGCGTCGGGTACGGGCCGGGGCCGGCGGGCAGGTACACGTTGACGGCCAGCTGCGTGCCGTCGCGGGTGGTGATGTAGCCGTAGCCCTTCTCGGGGACCTTCTGGTCGTAGACCTTCGTGCTCGGCGGCGCGGACCGGTCGGAGAACACGGTGACCGCCTTGGACTTCGCGGCCTTGCCCCGCACGCGGTAGCCGGCGCCCGGCGTGACGTCGCGGTAGACGATCCCGCCCTGCTTGCCCGCCTCGAGCGACTGCACCCGCTTGCCCTTGCGGTTCACCAGCGCGTAGGTGGCGCCGGCCTTCGCGCCGGTCACCTGGACCTGTTCGGCGCTGCCGCGCACCGTCAGGCTCGCGGCCCCCGCCGTGGTCGCGAGCAGCAGCGTGGCCGCGACGGCGGCGATCGCGACGGCGAGCAGCCGATGCGCTGGGAGGACGGGACGGAGGGCAGCGTCGATCCGGGGCATCTGCGCACCATCTCAGGTCCGGCCGGCCCGTGCCGCACTTGCCGCTGAGTAAGGCTACCCTTACTAAGCCGACCAATTCGGACGGGTTTTGTTAGGGTCACCTAACTATGGACACGAAGCCGTCGCGGCGCCGCCAGGCCGCCGCCACCCTGGCCCCCGGCCTCGCCGCCGGGATCGCGCTGATCGTAGCCTTCCCCGTCTCCGGAGCGCCGGCCGCCACGCCCACCGCGGCCGCGCGGGCCACCCTGACCCTCGACGGCCCTGCGTTCCGCGCCGCCCACAAGGCCGGCGTGCGGGCCACCGCCAAGGGCGGCGCGACCACGCGGTCCACCGCCGTGCGCCTCCCCGTCGCCGCCACCGTGGTGGACACCGGCGCCGCCGTCGGGCTGCGCGGGACGATCGTGCTGCGGGCCGGCAAGCGGTCCACCACCCTCTCGCGGCTGCGCGTCAACGTGCGGCCCTCCCGGAAGGTCACGGTCACCGGCACGGTGGCCGGGAACGCCATCACCGTGTTCTCGGGAACGGCGCCGAAGAAGGGCTTCGCACTCGACTCCACCGCCGGCACCGCCGCGTTCGCGGGCACGCCCCTGGCCCTCAGCGGCGCCGCCGCCAAGGCCGTCCGCACCAAGCTGAAGCTGCGGCGCACGCCCACCGGCCGCTTCGGCACCCTCGTCCTCACCGCCGGCCCCCTCGCCGGCGGCGGCACCACGACGCCGGGCACCACGCCCGGCCCCGGAACCACCCCCGACCCGGGCGGCACACCGAGCCCGGGCCCCGGTGACCCGCCGATCGTCTCCGGCCCGATCACCGACGAGGCGCCGCCGCTGGCCCGGCCCGCCGGGGCGGTCGACATCAGCGCCGCCACCGTGCGCTGGCGGGTGCGGGACTCCTGGATCCAGTACATCGCGGGCGGCAACCCCAACGGGGTCACCGGCACCACGGCCCTGGGCGGCGCCTCGGGCGACCCGGCGTTGCAGCAGGGCTGCTCCAGCGACGGGACGGTGAACACCGTGGCGCTCACCTACCAGTTCGCGTTCCCGTTCACCTCCGGCTGGTACGACCCAGCGACCGGGAAGGCCTCGCTGTCGTTCGCCGGCGGCGTCAACTTCAAGTACCCCTCGCACGGCATCGACCTGACCACCTCGAGCCCGGAGATCCAGCTCGACGGCGCCGCCTCGAAGCTCGTCTTCGTGTTCAGCGGGACGGGCAGCACCAACCTGGGCGGCAAGCGCAGCGCGCTCACCGACCTGCAGGTCGGGGCGCCGCCGTTCCCCAAGGCCTGCGGCAGCGACGTCGCGCCAAGCCAATCGTCCAACCCGTCGGCGACGGGCACGACGCACGTCTACGACCGCATCCCCGGCGTGATCCCCGCGGGGACCGGCAGCTCGGTGTTCGCCGGCTTCTACAGCGCCGGCGCCCCGTTCGGCTGGCTCTCCGTCACGTTCACCACCGCCTCCTGACCCCGATCGGAACGCGCCTCCCATGACCTTCCGCCTCCCCCGCACCGCCGCCTTGGCGGTCACCGCCGCGGCCCTCGCGCTCGCGGCCGTCCCTGCCACCGCCGCACCGCCCAAGCGCGTCGTCGCGCTGACGCCGTTCACCGCCAACATCACCTCCGCGCTCGGCGTCAAGCCCGCCGCGATCGGCGAGACCCTCGGCGGCAACGAGAACTACGCCAAGGCCCTGGCCGGCGTCAAGCGCCTGCCCCTCTCCCACCCCAACGGGCCGAACATGGAGCAGCTCGCGGTCCTCAACCCACAGCTCGTCCTCTCCTCGCCCACCTGGCGCAAGGGCAACCAGACGATGCGCCAGCTCCAGATCCAGGTGGTGGAGAGCGATCCGACGAGCGTGGCCGACGTCCCCGTGCAGACCGCCCGCATCGGGAAGCTGCTCGGGCGCGAGAAGGCCGCCAACCGGCTGGCCAAGCAGCAGCGCGCGCACATCGCGACCGCCAAGAAGCGGGCGATCCGCCACCCGTCGGTCTTGCTCGTGCTCGGCGTCGGCCGCACGCCCTACGCGTTCCTGGAGAACAGCTGGGGCGGCGACGTGATCAAGCAGGCCGGCGGCCGCCTGATCACCAAGGGGCTGAAGAACAGCGGCGGCTTCGCCCGGATCTCCAACGAGTACGTCATCGACCAGAACCCGGACATCATCATCGCCGTCCCCCACGGCAACGCGAAGGACATGGACGGCCTCGCGAACTTCCTGCGCACCAACCCGGCGTGGCAGGACACCAAGGCCGTCCAGGAAGGCCACCTGTACGTGTCGACGGACAACGCGCTCCTGCAGGCGTGGACGTCGGCCGCCATCAGCATCCACGACGTGCAGAAGCAGTACCTCCGCAACCTGCCGTAGCCGCACCTCCCCGAATCCGAAAAGGACCTTTCCGCATGCGCCCTGAGAACGCGCGGCGTCGATGGACCCTGGGCGCGTTGCTCGCGCTCGTCCTCGTCGCCGCACCCCTGCTGACCGGTGTCAGCCCCGCCCACGCCGCGACCGGCTGGACCGACGCGCCGGCCACCGTGCCCGACGGCCCGCCCGAGGCCGAGGACGTGGGCATCGGCATCCGTCCCGTCTCGACCACCGCGGTCGACCGGGCCGGCAACGCCTGGTTCGCCTGGACGCAGTCCGACGACCCGGCCAGCCCCAACCCGAACGCCGCCACGTGGAAGCTCCGCGTGGCGTACCGGCCGGCCGGCGCCGCCTGGCAGCCGCCGAGCGACGTCACCTCCGTGGTGCGCGCCGCGGGCACGAGCTACGACACGATCGTCAGCCCGCGCCTGGCCGTCGACGCCAAGGGCACGCCGACGCTGGTGTGGGCCGTGGCCAAGAGCACCGGCTACGTCGTGCGCTCCAGCGTCCGCACGGGCGGCGCCTGGAGCACCCCGGTCGACGTCGGCACGACCACGATGTCCGGGTCCAACTGGACGACGCACGTGTCACTGACGCTCGACGTGGCCCCATCCGGTCTGGCCGCCGTGGCCTACCAGGAGCTCAGCGGCACCCGCCTGGCCGTCCGGGACGCCGCCGGCGTCTGGGCCGCACCCGAGACCGTCGACACCGCCGCCGCCAGCGCGGTCATCGACACGGTCGGCCTGGGCCGCGACCAGGACGGGATCCTCACCGTCCTGTGGCGGACCGGCACGAACGACAACAACCGCGCCCTCGTCAGCCGCACCCGCACGCCGGAGGGCGGCTGGAGCGCGCCCGTCACCCTCACCACCGCCGGCGGCCGCGTGGCCCGGCCCTCGCTCGCGGTGGACGCCACCGGCGCCGCCGTCGCGACGTGGGGCACGGCCGACGGCGCCCGCGCCGCGGTGCGCCCGACCTCGTCGTCCACGACCTGGGCGGCCCCGACCGTCCTCTCCAGCGGCACCCCCAACGCGGCGCCCACCGCGCCGCAGACCACCCTGCTCACGTCCGGCAAGGGCGTGCCGTCCGCGGCGTTCGACGTCCACGGCAACGCGACCGTGGTGTGGCCCGAGGGCGACGACAGCGGCGCCGGCACGCCGGCCCGGATCCGGGCCCGGGGCGTCACCGCCGCCGGCGTCTGGTCCGACACGGTGACCGTCGCCAACGGCGACGCCACCACCCCCCCCATCTGGCCTCGTGTCACGCTCGGCCCGGACGGGCAGGCCACCGCGGTCTGGACCCGCAACGTCAGCACGACGTTCCCCGGCGGCGTCGTGCAGATCGCCGGCGGCGAGATCGTGGCCGCCAGCCGCGCCACCGCCACCGGCGAATGGGGCACGCCGCGCATGATGGCGACCACCAACGCCAACAGCCAGTACGCGTCGGCCACGGCGCTCGGCACGTTCACCACGGCCAACCTCAACGTCTCCGGCGACCCGCTCGGCAACGTGCTGCTCGGCTACTCGCCGTACTACGGGGCGTCGTTCCCCTCCACCCGGCTGGTCGAGTCGTTCGACCACCGGGCGGCGGTCACGCCCCGGCTGGACTGGACGGCCCGCGGCGTCACCGGCAGCTCGAACATCCGCACGTGGGTCAACTACCTGCGGACGAACTGGCCGGGCCCCGGCCCGGCCGGCCCGGGTGACGTGGAGACGACGGCCGGCGCCAGCCAGCCCGACGCCGGTGACCGCAGCAGCTGGCGGCTCACCCAGCAGGACGTCTGGCGCGACTCGGTCACCGGCAAGGTCATCGTCCAGTACGCGGGCACGATCCGCTGGGTCAACGCCGCGCACTTCATCGACATCCGCTTCGTGAACCCGCGGCTGGAGATCGCGGTCGACGAGCAGTCGGCGCGCCTCTACAGCGACGGGACGACGAGCGGATCGATGGCCGACGCCATGTCCGGCCACGCGACGTCCACGCCGTTCACCCACCTGCGGGTGCTCGACCTCGACCTGTCGGCGATCGCCGGGCCGCGGACGAGCGGCGACGGCGCCGTGCGCAGCTGGGTCGGGGTGCCGGCCAAGCTCGCCACCACGGCCGCCGGCGACCTGGGGCTGACGCAGTACGCCCAGCAGCCGTTCGGGTACCTCACGTTCAGCACGGCGGCCGCCCCCGAGACGCGCACGCCGCCCGTGGATCCGCCGCCCGTGGATCCGCCGATCATCGACCCCCCGATCGTGGATCCCCCGATCGTCGACCCGCCCAAGGTCGATCCCCCGAAGGTCGACCCGCCCAAGGTGGACCCGCCGAAGGTCAAGCCGCTCGCGGCGACGCTGAAGGGCGCCGCGCGCAAGCGCGGCGTGCGCACGGTGACGATCACCCTGGCCAAGCGGCTGGGCACGTCCAAGAGCCGGGTCTACAAGGTCGCGCTCTCGCGGAGCGGCAGCACGGTGGCGACCGGCAGGCTGAAGGACCGCACCCTCACGCTCACCGTGCGCAAGTCCCGGGGGAAGTACGCCCGGATCACGCTGAAGCGTGAGTACGTCCTCTCGGGGACGACCAAGCCCCGGATCGCGAAGACCACGATCCGGATCGGCTGACGCAGCACCCGAGCGCGGCGGACCGGGGCAGTGCGCCCGGTCCGCCGCCCGGGCGCGTCGCGGAGGGTTGAGTGTCGCTCAGCGGTTGCCGGGCAACCACTGAGCGACACTCAGCGCCTCAGGCGACGCGGCGGGCGCCGACGTACGCGGCGCCCCAGTAGTCGTCGAAGATCTCGTGCTCGCGCACGCCGTGCGACGTCGAGGAGATCGCCGTCGTGGCGCTCGTGGCGATCCCGACGTGGGACGCGCCCTCACCGTCGGTCGCGAAGAAGACGAGGTCCCCCGCGACGATGTCCGCACGGGCCACCGACGTGCCCGCCTCGAACTGGTCGAAGCTCGTGCGGGGAAGGTCCACCCCGACCTGGGCGAACGCCCACCTGGTCAGGCCGGAGCAGTCGAAGCCGCCCGGCTTCGTGCCCGCCGACTCGTACGGCGTGCCGATCTGCGCGCGGGCCGCCTCGACGGCCTGGAGCGCCACGGCGGAAGGCTCGGCCCCGGCGGGCGCCGCCAGCGCGGTCGTGTCCGTCGTCTCGGGCTCGGGCACCGCCCCGGTCTTGGGGGCCTTGGCCTTGCTCTGCGCCGCCGCGAGCTTCTTCTCGATCGCCGCCGCGAACGACAGGTGCATCGCCCGCAGCGTCTGCAGGTTGGGCCTCCCGGTCCGCGTGAGCTTCTTGCGGGACTGGTACCGGGAGATCGCTGCGCGGGTGTGGGCGCCGATCGCGCCGTCCGCCTGCACGCCGACCCGGCGCTGGACGCTCTTGGCCTGCGAGCGCGTGAGCGTGACCGTCTTGGTCTGGGACACCGCCGGCGTGGTGGTCGTCGTCGTCTCGGGTGCGGTCGTCGCGCCGCCCGGAGCGACGCTCGCGCCCCCCGCCGTGTCGGCGACGGCGGAGGCGGCCGGCAGGGCGCCGACCAAGCACGAGAGCGCGACGAGCCGGGCGAGAAGCCTGAATCGCATCGGACATGTCTAGCAAGGATCCCGGCGAGATCGAGGGCCTGGACGAAACCTGGCGGGCCGCCGCCCGGCGCCCGGCCGGCCGACCTCCGGTCTTCGCGCCGCTTCGGAAACGTCGCGCGACATCGGCCACGCCATCACCTATAGTCGTGGTCGTTGGACCTCACGAACGCGGGGAACTCCGGTGCGAATCCGGGGCTGACGCGCAGCGGTATGGGGGACGACCGGATCGTTGTTCCACTGGGCCCTCGGGCCTGGGAAGGAGATCCGGGAGGTCGATCCCGAGCCCGAACACCCGGTCGAGAGCGCAGTTTTCCGTCTCGCGTATAGGCGGCAGGCCCTCACCTCCGTGATCGGTGCGTGCGTGTCCGTCGCCCTGAGTCCCAGGACAACGACATGCATCTGCAGGCTCCCGTCTTCTCGGCTGCTCGCCCCTCCCGTCTGCGGGCCGGGCGGCGCATCGCCGGGCTCGTGCTGGTCGCGCTCGCGGCCTCCCCCGCGCCGGCCCTCGCCGTCCCCGACTCCGACCTCCAGCAGCGCGTGGCCTCGGCCGTCACGTTCCTGCGCGGGCAGCAGGATCCCGCCACCGGCGTCCTCGGCTGCGGCTCGGCCGCCACGTCGCCGTGCCCGGCCGCCGGGGCCAACCCCTTCGGCGGCGACTGGTCGCTGCTCGGCCTCTCGGCGGCCGGCGTCCACGCCGCCGACCTGCGCGCCGCGCCCGGCGCACCGAGCGCCCAGGACTACTACCACGGCCTGTGGAGCGGCCCGGACGACCACGTCTGGGGCAGCCAGTCGAACATGCAGGCCACCGACTACGAGCGGGCGATCATCGTCAGCCACGCGGCCGGCCTGCAGCCCACGCGGCTGTCGGCCCAGCAGAACCTGGTGGCCAAGCTCGCCGCGTTCGCCCAGCCCGACGGCACGTTCGCCGCCGTCGGCCTGCCCAACCACACGATCTTCGCGCTCATCGCGCTGGCCCAGACGGCCGTCGGGCAGAGTTCGGCGGGCCGGGCCTACCTGGACGAGGTCGCCGATGCCGTCGTGGCCCGCCAGGACCCCGCCGGATCGTTCGACCCCGCGCTCGACCTCCAGGGCGCCGCGCTCGCCGCGCTGTGCCTGGCGGGCCGGGCCGGCACCCCGGCCGTCACGCTCGGCATCGCCAACCTGCTGTCCCGGCGATACCAGACGCCCGGGCCCTACTTCCTGACGATCGGCAACTCGAGCGCCACGAGCTGGGCCCTCGCCGGCCTGGCCGCGTGCGGCATCACCCGCGGCAGCGCGGCCTGGGCCGACGCCCAGCTCGAGGCCTCGCTCGACCAGGTCATGCGGCAGCAGATCACGGTGAACGACACGGCGTCCCAGGTCGGTGGCTTCCCCGTCGCTGCGCCGGACCCGATCCCCCCGACGCTGAAGGCCAACCTCTACGCCTCCCAGGACGGGCTGCGCGCGCTGACCCGGTCGGGCTTCGCCGTCGACCCGCCCGCCCGGCTCGACGCCGGGGACCCCGTGGTGCGCCCCGCGCCCGTGGTCGCCGCCGGCACCGTGGTGCCCGTCGTGCTCGTCGTGGACGCCGGATTCGGCGACGTGCGGCTCTGCTCCACCTCCGCCCCGGCCGGCGCCCCGCTGAGCGCGGTGCTCGAGCGGGCCCGCCTGGCGTCGGCCCCGGCCGGCTGCGTGAGCGGCGTGACGTTCGACGGCGGCGCGCTGACGTCGCTGAACGGCGCCGACGCCGACGTCACCAACGGCGGCTGGAGGCTCAGCCTCGACGGGGGCGCCGAGGCGGCGGCCGCCACGCAGACCGTGGGCTTCGGCCAGGTCGTCGCGCTGCGGCTCGACCAGCCCGCCCCGTTCCGGGCCGGCGCCGCGAGCCTCGACCTCGGGGCCCGCTCGGAGGGCACGCTCGGCGCCCCGCGCACGGTCACGCTGACCAGCCGGGCGGACGGGCCGACCGAGGTGCGCGGCGTGCGCGTGCTCGGCGACCAGCGCGGCGACTTCCTGATCGCCGACGAGGACTGCACCGAGGCTCCCGTGCCCGCCGCGGGGACGTGCTCGATCTCCGTGCGCTTCGCCCCCTCGGCCCCGGGCGCGCGGACCGGCACGCTGCGGGTGATCGTCGCCGGCCGCGACCGTCCCGTCACCGTCGCCCTGACGGGCACGGGCACCGCGCCCGAGAGCGGCCCGGCGGGGCCCGCGGGAACCGACGGGGACGACGGCGCGGCCGGCACCGACGGCCGTGACGGCGCCGGCGGTCCCGCCGGCACGCAGGGCGAACCTGGAGCGCCCAGTCCGGTCGCCCCGAGCGGTCCCGCCGGCCCAGCCGGCCCCAAAGGGGCCACCGGCGCGCCCGGTCCCGCCCAGCGCTTCACCGTGACCTGCAAGCTCGTCAAGAAGCGGACCGCCGTCTCGTGCACGGTCCGCGCCACGAGCCGGACCCGCGTGCGGGCCGCCGTCCGGCTCCAGGGCACCGGCCGCACCGTCACGCGGTCCGCCGCGCGGTCCGTGCGCGTGACGGTGCGCGGCCGTGGCGGTCCGCTGCGCACGCGGCATCGCGTCGCGCTGCGCGTCGCCCTCGGCGGCCGCACGGTCGCGGTGACCGTGCGCGCCGACGGCACCGCCGCCGCGTCCCCGGCCTGAGCCGACCACCTCGCTTCCCCCTTCCACCAGGAGACAGTCCACATGCGCCGTACGTCCACATCCTCCGGGTCGCGTCGCCGATCCACGCTCGCCGCGGCCACGGTGGCCGCGCTCACGCTCGCGCTGCCCGCCGTGGCCGCCGGTGCGCCCTCGCCGGTCACGGCCTGGGGCCTCAACAACTTCGGCCAGCTCGGTGACGCCACCACGGTCAGCCGCGGGGTCCCCGGTGCCGTGAGCGGCATCGCGACCGCCACGACGATCGCCGCCGGCGGCTACCACGGGCTGGCCCGGCTGGCCGACGGCACCGTCGCGGCCTGGGGCCGCAACACGACCGGGCAGATCGGGGACGGCACCACGACCGACCGCTCGACCCCCGTGACGATCGCCGGCATCACGACCGCCACCGCGGTCGCGGGCGGGCTCAACCACAGCCTCGCCGTGCTCGCCGACGGCACGGTCCGGGCCTGGGGCAACAACGCCAACGGCCAACTCGGCGACAACAGCATCACGCAGCGGCTGGCCCCGGTCACCGTCTCCGGGCTCACCACCGCGGCCGCCGTCGCGGCGGGCGGCCAGACGTCGGCCATCTTCAGCCTCGCGCTGCAGAACGACGGCGTCGTGCGCTCCTGGGGCGTCAACGCCAGCGGCCAGCTCGGCGACACCACGACCACGCAACGCCGGATCCCCGTCACGGTGAGCGGCATCACCACCGCCACCGGGATCGCCGCCGGCCGCTCCCACGGCGTCGCGGTGCTCGCCGACGGCACGGTGCGCAGCTGGGGACTGGGCGCCAGCGGGCAGCTCGGCGACGGCACGCTGGACACGGCCAAGACCCCGGTCACCGTCTCCGGCGTCAGCACCGCCACCGCGGTCGCCGCCGGCGGCTCGCACTCCCTCGCGCTGCTCGCCGACGGCACCGTCGTCGCCTGGGGCGAGAACGCGGACGGCCAGCTCGGCAACGGCACGACGACGGCGAGCAACATCCCCGTCCCGGTCACCGGCCTCACCGGCGTCGTCGAGATCGCGGCCACCAACGTCGCCAGCTACGCGCGCAAGGCCGACGGCACCGTCTGGGCGTGGGGCGCCAACGTCAACGGCCAGCTCGGCAGCGGCACGCTGGGCGTGGGCACCGGGTCGACGATGGCCCTGCGGGTGCCGGCCGTCCGCGCGACCGCCCTGGCGCTCGGCGGCGTCGGCTACGCGATGTACGACCGTGGCCCCGCCCCCGCGCTGACCAGCGTGACGTCCCTGGCCTTCGACGCGCAGGCCCAGGGCACGCTGAGCGCTGCGAAGGCGTTCACGGTCACCGCCGGATCGGCTCCCCTGGTCGTCTCCCGCGTGACGACGTCCGGGGCCGCGGGCGACGACTTCGTGGTCACGGGGGACACCTGCACGGGCGAGACGCTCGTCACCGGGACGTCGTGCACCGTGCGGGTGCGCTTCGCCCCCGAGACGGAGGGCGCCCGCGCCGCCACGCTCACCGTGCGCAGCGACGCTCCCGACCCCATCGCCGTCGCGCTGACGGGCACCGGCGGGCCACTGCCGCAGGGCCCCAAGGGCGACCAGGGCGACGCCGGGGAGGCCGGCGCGCCGGGCACGCCGGGCAGCACCGGAGCGCAGGGCCCCAAGGGCGACGCCGGTGACGCCGGAACCCCGGGCGCGAAGGGCGACACCGGCGACACGGGTGCGCCGGGCCCGAAGGGCGACGACGGCGACGACGGCGCGCCGGGCGACCGTGGCGAGGCTGGGTCCACCGGGGCGACCGGCGCGGCGGGCGGGACGGGTCCCAAGGGCGACCCGGGCGCGACCGGGTCCACCGGGGCCACCGGCGCGACCGGACCCAGGGGCGCCAAGGGCGACACCGTGCGGATCACCGTCTCCTGCTCCCTCGTCAAGAAGCGCACCAAGGTGACGTGCAAGGTCAAGCAGAGCACGGTCACCTCATCCGTCCGCGTCAGCGGCCGCGACGTCCACACTGTGTCCCGCCGCACCCGCACCGTGACCACCCGCCTGACCCGTCGCGGCCGCACCACGGTGCGCCGCTCGGGCGCGATCCGCATGACGGTCGCGATCACCGGCGGCGGCCGCACCACCCGCGTGACCACGGTCGCGCGATGACCTTCGACCGCAGTGCAACCACCAGGAGGAAGTCCATGCCCGTCCATTCCCATCACCGCGTGCGCGCGGCGATCGTCGCCGCGCTCGCGTGCACCACCGTGGCGTTCGCGCTACCCGCCGTCGCCCAGGCCGCGACCAAGACCGTCACCGTCCGCGTCGAGGGCGAGAACGACACGCTGCTCCCCGAGACCGAGGTCACCATCGGCGACGGCACCGCCGCCGCCCAGAAGTGGGACAGCAGCGGCGCGCTCCCCAACGGCTGCGCGAACGACACCGCGTCGCAGGCCATCGAGCTCGCCACCGAGGGCGACTGGGACCGCGACCTGTACATCCAGGAGATCCTCGGCGAGACCCAGGGCTACACCCCGGGCAACTGGACGATCTACGACGGCACGCACTACGCCGACTGGGGCGCGTGCGACCTGCACCTGGCCGACGGCACCCGCCTGCTCGTGCAGGCCGGCGAGACGGACTCCTCGCCCAACTACCGGCCGTACTCCCCGATCCTGGAGTGGGACGGCGTCCCGTCGGCCCCCGTCAACACGGGCACACCGTTCACGCTGTCGCTGACCAAGTGGATCGTCCCCAACACGGCCGACACGCCGGACCCGCTGTTCCCGCCGAACACCCACTGGCTGAGCCCGGCGATGACGCAGAGCGATGCGGTCGGCTACACGGTGTCGGACGGCACGCACAGCCAGACCACGAACGGCTCCGGCAACGCGACGTTCACGATCAGCACCCCGGGCACCTACACGTTCAAGGCGCAGCTCACCGGCACGCGGGCCGGCAACTGGGCCCGCTCCCTGCCCGTCGACGTGTGCGTGGAGGACCCGCTCAGCCCGACCTGCTGAGCCCTCCCCAGCGGACCTCCGTCGCCGGCGTGCGCCCCGTGCGCGCGCCGGCGGCGGGAGCCCGGCGCCGCCCATCACGCCAGGGCTCCGCGCGGATGTGCGACCCTTACCGCGCCGGAACCCACGAGCGATAGGACCGCGGTGTCAGACGATCAGGATTGGCGGCTTCAGGCGGAGCTGGAAGTGGCAGGCAACGACGACGCGCTCGAGGCCATCGTGCGTGACGTGGACCGCCTCGACGGCGAGGGCTCGCTGGTGACCCACGACGGCGCCACGCTGTTCGCCTACGCCTCCAGCCCCGAGGGCCTGGCCACCGCCCGCGGCGCGATCGAGCAGGCACTGCGCAACGCGTCGGCCGGCGCCATCCTCGTCACCAGCCACTGGGACGACCGCATCGGCGACTGGCTGCAGGTCGACCCGCCGCTGGACTCCGCCGAGCTGGCCGAGACCGAGGCGGTCCTCCAGGACGCCGCGCAGGTCGAGACGCGCACGCTGGTCGCCACCGCCGGCCGCTACTCCGGCGACTCGGTCGAGGACGCGATGCGCGCCTCCGCCGCCGAGCTCGGCCTGGAGCTGACCGTCAAGGAGCAGAAGCACCTGCTCACCTCGCAGATCGCCTTCACGGTCACCGGCCCGCGCGGCAAGGTCGACCAGTTCGCCAAGGGCCTGCACGCCGAGGGCCTGGCGATGTTCCGCGCCGAGGCACGGGTCTTCGAGCCCTAGGCCGTCCCGTCGGCCCCGCGGGGCCGGACCCGGAGGACGGCGTCAGGGTCGGGCGACGTACCGACCGCGGGCGTCGACCGTGCCCGAGGAGTGGCTGGGCGTCCGGTAGCGCCCCTGCTGGCCGGGCGCCTTGGGCGGGGTGCCGGTGATGCAGAAGTCCCACACGCACACCGCCTCACCCCACACGCCGGTGAACGCGCTCCACAGCGCCGGTGTCGCACCGCCCTGCCGGGTCGGCAGCGGCTGCAGGCACGCGTGCTCCCCGCACCGCTCGCGCGCGTTGGCCGGCCAGGCGCGGCGCCCGTCGCGCTCGCCGTCGCCCAACGACCGCTGCGTGAGCTGCCGGCACGTGCCCGAGCAGGGCAGCGCGTAGGTCGAATGGGTGCCCGCGGCGACGAAGGCCAGCGGCCGCTCGCCCGCCGCGCCCGCCGCGCCCGGCCCCGGCCAGATCCCCAGGCGCCGCACCGCCGGGTCGGCGTTCCACAGGCGGCGCAGCTGGTCCCAGCGGTACTCGACCACGTCGGAGTGCGCGGCGTACTGCACCGACCGGATCGCCGGCGCGGTCCGCTCCGCGCCCTCCGCCTCGGGCTGCTCGGTGACGTCGACGACCACGGTGATGCCCTCCCAGTCGGACTGGTGGTTCAGGCACGTCACCCCGTCGACCACGAGGCCCGGGCCGCACAGCGCGCCTCCGCCCACGTCGACCGGGTTGTCGGTGAGGTACCACCAGTAGTCGAGGTACAGCGTGCTGCGCCCCGCGTCCTGAACCGTGACGGGATGGACGTACATGGCGGCGGCCGCCGGCTCGTCCAGCGCCCGGTCGGGGGGAACGCGGATCCGCAGGTGCCGGCCACCGCTGGCCAGGTCGGCCCCGCTGGTCGCCGCCGCGTCACACCGCTCGTCGGGTCCGGGCGGGTCGTCGCACACGGCCACCGCGCGGCGTTCCAGGAGGGCGTCCACGGAGACGAGGTGCGGGACCGGCTCGTCCTCGTCGAAGCGCACGACCGGCCGGAACCGCTCGGCCAGCGCCAGGTCGCGCTTCACCGTCGGCCCGTACGCCGCGAGCCACGTAGCGGCCGCCGTCACCGGACCGCGCGGCAGGTCGCGCCGGGTGAGGACCGCGCCGCGGGCCACGAGCTCGTCCCAGGTCCGCAGCCGCGCCTGCCGCGCCTCGTCCGCCGGGTCGACGTCGGGCAGCACGGCGATCGTCCGCGTGGTGGCGCCGCCGGCCGGATTGCCGGCCCGGGCGGCGATCGCCACCCGCTGCCACGCGTCCCGGTCCCCGAGCCCGTCGGGCAGGAGCAGCACGAGGGGGTCCGCTCCGGGCCGGGCGATCGGGGCGGCCGTGGGAGCGCGGGCGGCCGCACGGGCCTCCGCCGCGGGCCGGCGCACCGCCGCGCGCACCGCATCCACGTCCTCGCTCTGGCGCACCGTCCACCGCACCGGGCCGCCCGGCCGCGTCACGTGGCCGACCGAGAAGCGCACGTCGTAGTCGCGGATCGCCGGTTCCAGCACGGTCGCCGCGCCGGCACCGACGGAGGAACCGCCCGCACCGGTGACGATGCGCACGTCGATCTTCGCGGGCACGGGGGCGGCGACCGTGGCGGCGGAGGCGGACGCCGGCCGCTTGCCGGCGTGCAGACCGTCGACGAGCAGCAGCGGGCCCGCGACGACGATGAGCAGGAAGGCCGTGACGGGCGCGGCGATCACCCATCCCCGGCTGCGGCGCTCGCCCGGGACGGTCCACGCGTACCAGAGCGAGACCAGGACCAGGACGACGGTCGCGACCCCGAGCCCCAGGAGCAGGCGCGCACGCGCGTCGGCGTAGGTGTCCGTCGCCGCGTCCGACGTCGGGCCGACGATCGCGTGGACCACCACCCCGAAGCCGACGACGGCGATCATGCCGACCGCGGCGGCGAAGAGGACCCGGAGCAGGCGCACGGCCAGCTCGGCCGCCCCGTCCCACCACTTCAGGACGGCCCCGAGGACGACCACGACCGCGGCGGCTCCCCCGGCGAGCGGCCCCGCCGCGTCCCACGCGCCGGCGACGCCGAGGGCGACGAGCGCGACCGCGACCGCGGCCGCCAGCAGCCGTGACCACGACAGCTCGTTCATGCTCCTCAGGAGGGACCGCATCGACGTCACGATCCACCCCGCGCGGTTCGCACGCGGCCATCATGGCCGTTCCTGTCTCCAGAAGTCAACCGCGGCGACGCGCGGCCGTCCACTCCGACGTGCGCTGGAGCCCGTCCGAGCCGCGGTCGTAGGCCAGCAGGTCCAGGACGGCGCGCTCCGCCGGCCCGTGCGTGGCGATGATCCCCTCGCCGTCGCCGGCGAGTTCCGGGAGCGCGCCCCCGATGGTCAGCCCGCCGTCGTAGCGGTCGAAGACCCGCGGGTCGATGTACGAGGTGCGGGCGATCGTCGGCGTGTTGCCCAGGTAGTGGGCGACCTCCTCCGCCGCCCGGCGCTTGGCTCGCGTCCGCCCGGTCCTGGTCCCCGCGACCGCACCGGACACGGCGACCGCCACCGCCGCCAGCACCGTGGCCTGCCAGGTGCGGAAGACCTTGGCCGAGGCGTCCGGTCCCACGTGCGCCTTGAGGTAGTCGTTGACGTCCTCGGCGTCGATCGGCACCCACACGCGGCCACGCTTCCAGACCATCAGGTGCGGGTCCCCCGTCCGGCGACGGCGCAACCGCCCGATCACCGCGGCCACCTGCGCGTCCCGCACCAGCTGGTGGCGGTGGATCCCGCCCTTGGCGACGTAGTCGAACACGACCTCGTCACCGCGGACGGCCTCCACGTGCTCGCGTTCGAGCGTGGTCAGCCCGTAGCTGTCGTTGTCCTGGGCGTAGGCCTCGCTGCCGATGCGGAAGAAGCCGACGTCGAGCAGGCGCACCGCGCAGGCCAGCAGCCGCCGCTCGTCGAGATCCGGGCGCTTCAGGTCCTTGGTGACGGTGGTGCGCAGGGCGGGCAGCGCGAGCGCGAAGTCCTCCATCGCCGCGAACTTGCGGCGGTCCCGCTGGACACGCCAGTCGGGGTGGTAGAGGTACTGCTTGCGCCCGCGGGCGTCGACGCCGGTGGCCTGCAGGTGGCCGCGGGCGTCGGCGCAGATCCACACGTCCTCCCAGGCGGGCGGGATCGCCAGCTCCGCGATGCGCGCGCGGGCCTCGGCGTCGACCGGCGCGCCCGAGGCGTCGCGGTAGGCGAAGCCCCGACCGCGGCGCGTGCGGGCGATGGCGGGGACGGAGCAGTCGGAACGGCGCAGGCGAGCGGACACGTCCGGGGGCTACCCGGTCCCGGGGACCCCGGATCTCGTCGAACCGTACGAAAGCAACGCTGAGCGGCGCTTTCGTCCGGTTCGACGGTGCGGAAGGAACTCGAGCGCCATCGGGTGGCGCGTTGGCGCTCCATCGCTATGCGAACATACGTTCGTGCGCTGGGACAACCTCCTCCTCGACGGCGACCCGGACGCCCCGGTCCTCCCGGGCTACCGCGACCCTGCCGTGGTGCGCACGTTCGACGCGCCCGAGGCACTCGACACCCGCTTCTACGAGGTACTGGCCAAGTCGGCGCTGAACCGGGTACCCGAGCGGTCGCGGATGCCCTTCCGGTGGACGATCAACCCGTACCGCGGGTGCTCGCACGCCTGCTCCTACTGCCTCGACGGGGACACGGGGATCCTCGTCGCGGGAGGCGCGATCAGGCGGCTGGAGGACCTGCGGGTCGGCGACGCGATCTTCGGCACCGCGCGGAGCGGCCAATACCGGAGGTTCGTCCACACCACGGTGCTCGCGCACTGGTCGACCGAACGGGAGGCCTACCGGGTGACACTGGCCGACGGGACCGAGCTGGTGGCCAGCGAGGACCACCGCTTCCTGGCCCGCGGCGGCTGGAAGCACGTGACGGGCGCGATGCGCGGACCGGGGCGGCGCCCCCACCTGACCCTCAACGACGTGCTGATGGGCGCCGGGCCGGGCGTCGGCGGGACGGACGTGACCGGTCAGGCGCTGCGCGCGTCCAGCCACCGGCGGGTGGTCGCGGTGGAGGCGCTCGGCGAGACGATGCCGATGTGGGACATCACCACCGGCACCGGGGACTTCGTCGCCAACGGGATCGTCAGCCACAACTGCTTCGCCCGCCCCACCCACTCCTACCTGGGGTTCGACGCCGGCCGCGACTTCGAGCGGGAGATCGTGGTCAAGGTCAACGTCCCGGAGGTCCTGCGGGTCGAGCTGCGCCGGCCGTCCTGGACGCGCGAGCACGTGGCGATCGGGACGAACACCGACCCGTACCAGTGGGTCGAGGGCCGGTACCGGCTGATGCCGGAGATCTGGGCGGCCCTGCGCGACGGCGACACGCCGTGCTCGGTCCTGACCAAGTCCCCCCTGCTGCTGCGCGACATCGGTCTGTTCCAGGAGCTGGTCGAGCAGGTGGGCTTCAGCGCCTGCCTGTCGATCCCCACCCTCGACGAGCGGGCGTGGCGGGCCACCGAGCCGCGGACGCCGAACCCGCGGGCCCGGATCGAGGCGGTCGCGGCGCTCACGGCGGCGGGCGTGCCGACCAGCGTGCTCGTCGCCCCGCTGATGCCCGGGATCAACGACGACCCGCGGCAGGTTCAGGAGATCCTCGACCGCTGCCATGAAGCGGGCGCGACCGACGTGACCGGCGTCGCCCTCCACCTGCGAGGCGAGACGCGCGGCGTGTTCCTCGACTGGCTGCGCACCGCCCGCCCCGACCTCGTCCCGCGGTACGAGGCGCTGTACGCCGGCCGGGCCTACGCGCCCCGGGAGGAGCGCCGGCGGCTGGGTGCGCTCGTGCCCTCCGCCGCCCGGTCGACGATGCACCGCACGTCCTTCCGCACGCCGCCGGCCGCGCGCCGAGCCCCGCGCGACGCCCGGGCGCCGGCCGCGCCGGGCCAGCCGGTGACGCACGCTCGGGCCCCCGCCCCGCAGGAGCCGCTCTTCTGAGCGTGCGCAGGACGGACCACCCCTTCCGGATGAGGTCGCCGCCCCTCCTCCCCGGTTGGATGGAAGGCACCCGCAGGACCGCCAACCGAGGAGGCCCGATGTCCGGACGTCCGCAGCAGCCGTCGGACGGTGTGCCCGGTCGGGCCGACGCCGATCGCCCCCCGTCGCCCGTCGCCGCCGCCGCCAGCGCCACGAGCACCATCGACGAGCTCAAGCGGCTCCGCGGCCTCCGCGACGCCGGCACGCTCACCCCAGCGGAGTTCCACGCCCGGAAGCAGCAGCTCCTGCGCGAGGCGCAAGGACGCTAGGACTGGATGACCCCCCGCGTCACCAGGAAGATCCCCAGCAGCGCGCACAGGACGATCGCCAGGTTGCGGCCGTTGCGGCCGAGCCAGGCGTTGACGCCCTCGACCATGCGCTCCACCCGGTTCGGCGCGAAGATCAGCGCCAGCCACGGGATCTCCGCGAGCAGGAACATGATCGCGTTGAACAGCAGCACCAGGAGGATGACCTGACCCGTGGGATGGTGGCCCGCCGCGATGTCCTTCAGCCCGATCAGGTAGGCCGCGCCCGGGATGTTGATCGCGAGGCCGGCGACGAACACGATCGGCGCCGAGCCCTTCGACAGGATGCGCGCCGACCACGGCTCGTGGTCCTCCTCCACCGGCTTGGGCGGGTGCTTGACCGCCCGCCGGGCCGCCCGGCGGGCCCGCATGCGCTCATCGGCCCGGGTGCTCAGGGCCACGGCGGCCAGCAGCGCCAGGCCACCCACGGCCAGGTCCGCCGTCCAGCTCATCATCGAGCTGCTGTTCTTCAGCTCGCCCGACCCCTGCAGGAAATGAACGATGAGCAGGCCGAGCCCGACGCTGATCGTCAGCCCACCCGCCAGGTAGGCACTGAGCAGCTTGAACCGCTTGGGCTGCGACATCAGGATGACCACGGCGGCCAGCAGCGTCGGGTAGAGCGCGGCCTCGAAGGCCAGGAAGAGCAGCTGCATCGGCCGATCCTACGTCCGACCGCGCGCCGGGGCGCGGTGGCGTGGGCGATGCCTCACGACAGCCCGGCGAGCGACTCGATCGCCACCGCCACCGCCACGAGCAGCGGCACGTCCTCGCCCGCCGCGATCTCGATCCCGTAGGTCTCGCGCACCCGCACCCACTTCTTGGTGATCGTGGCGATCACGTCGCCGTCGCGCTTGATCTCGTACTCGTGCTCGACGACGTTGCCCTTCGCGTCGAGATCCTCGCCGTCCTCCACGTCGATCGCGAAGCGGTCGCGGATGCCGATCACCTTCTTGGTGACGGTGGCGACCGTCTCCCCCGCCCGCTCGATCTTCATCACGCCGCGCAACCGCAGGTCACGCGCCTGGACGTGCAGCACCTCCTCGCCGGACGGGTCCTCCAGCACGAACGTCTCCCGGACGCGGAACGCCTTGCCGTTCACCTTGTAGACCCGGTCGCCGGCCTCGTCCTCGACCCAGGAGTCGTCGCCGACCGCCAGGAGCTTCTCCCGCATCAGCAGGCGGGTCCCGCCCTCATCGTGGTGTCGCAGCAATCCCATCGTGCTCTCCTTCGGTTGGGGTTTCGGTGTCGGGCTCACCGACGCTACCCGTCCCGGCGAGCCGCGCCCGCCGCCGCTCGGCGTAGGCCGGGGGCAGCGCGGCGGAGACCAGCAGGATCGTCGCGCCGAGCACGAGCCAGAAGAAGATCGCCATGACGATCCCCAGCCCGCCGTAGTAGAGCGAGTACCAGTTCAGCCAGTTCGCGAACAGGAACGAGGAGATCACGCGCAGCAGGCCCAGCCCGGCGGTGGCCAGGAGCGCGCCGGGCAGCGCGTCGCGGAACGTCACGCGGTGGTGGAGCAGGTAGGTCGGCGTCCACGCCAGCATCGTGACGACGATCACGATCCACACCGGCGTCAGCGCCCACGAGATCCACGCCGCGGAGCCGGCCAGCAGGGCGGTCTGCAGGACGTAGCCGAGCAGCACGACGAGGAAGACGAGCAGCCACACCACGTACCGCACCTGATCGGTGATCGCGTACAGGCTGGCCTCCATCCGCCACGCCCGCGCGTACACGAGCTGCAGGGAGCGCCCGATGCCCCGGCCGAACCCGACGACGCTCGCGACGGCGATCACCGTGGCCATCAGCTGGTGGCCGCCGGTGCCGGCGAGCACGTCGCGGGCCAGGTCGGCGGTGGCGCCGTGGAGGTCGAGCCGGTTGATCAGCCGGGTGGCGAACGCCTCCTTGTCGTCGCCGGCGTAGGTCGCCGCGGCGAGCACGGCCGGCAGCAGCGTGACGAAGAAGTAGGCGGCGAGCAGCAGGGCGTAGAGCTGCCCGTCGGCCTCGCGGTAGCGCCGGGCCCAGCCCAGCGCGACCCCCTTGCGCGAGTGGACCTCCTGCTGGTCGGCCCAGGCCTTGCCCCGCTCGGTGTACGCCTCGACGCGGGCCTCGAGCCGCTCGTAGGTGCGCGTGGCCCAGGCGATCATCGGCCCACCCTACGGCCGCTGGGCGCGGGGTCCCTCACCCTGACGGGATGATCGTGGCGGCGGACCGGCGGACGATCAGGACCGGCCGAGGGTGACGTCCAGCCAGTCCCGGGCCGCGGGCAGCGAGCGCGGATCGATGTGGTGACCGGCCTCCGACTCGTGGTACTCCACGGGCAGACCGCCCGCCTCGAGCAGGTCGCGGGCCTGGCGGCCGAACGCGACCTGCATGATCGCGTCCTGCCGGCCGTGGGCGATGAACGCCCGCGTCGCCGCGTGGCCGGCCAGGTCGGGCTGCCAGCCGTCGACGGTGGGGACGAAGCCGGAGAACGCGAGCAGGCCGGCGACCGCGGGCCGGGCCGGGCCGAGGCCGAGCGCGTAGCTCATCACCGAGCCCTGGGAGAAGCCGCCGAGCACGGTGCGCTCGGGCGCGACGCCGGTGCGCGCCCACTGCTCGTCGTGGAAGGCCGCGAGCGCGTCGTAGCCGGCGTGGAACGTGTCGTGGTCGGGGAAGCCGACACGCGGGACGACGTACCAGTGGTGACCGGGCGCGCCGGGGAAGACCAGCGGTGCCCGCGGGGTGACGACGTGCAGCCGGCGGTCCGGGTCCAGCACGTCCCCGAGGGTCAGGAGGTCGTGCTCGTCGGCGCCGCGGCCGTGGTGCAGGACGAGCAGTCCCTGCGCCTCGCCGTCGGCGGGCCGTTCGCGGAAGGTCAGCGCGGTCATACCCCGGAGCCTACGCCCCGGCCGCCGAGCCCCACCTCGTTCCCGCTGCGCGGGACGCGGGTGGGGGTCGACGCATCAGGCCGCCGCCGCGCGGCGCGCGATCGCCCGGTCGTAGTTCAGGCGGATGAGGGCGATCACGTCCTGGACGTCCTCGTCGCCCTCGATCGCGCGGGCCGCCGGTCCCTGCTTGTCCGGGAAGACCGAGTGGTGGACGATGCGCCCCTCGGCGTGCAGCCGCACCCACTCGTCCTGGGGGAAGAAGAGATGGGCGATGCGGTCACCGTGCAGGTGGCCGATCTCCCGTGGGCCGACCCGGAAGGCCCACTCTCCGCGCGAGCCGAACCCGGCCTCGACGCCGGGCCACGACGTGACCTCCGCGGTGATGGTCTCGCTGGCGCTGCGGGGCTCCGTCATGGGGTCTCCGTCCGTCTCGGGGATGCGTCCACGCAGGCTAGGACCTCAAGTGCACTTGAAGTCAAGGGACCGTCCCGCGTCCGACGTCCTCCACATTCCTCCCAAGGGGTGGGAGGAATGTGGAGAACGTCGGGGCGGAGGGCGACTCAGTAGGACTTCGGCAGCCCCAGGGAGTGCTGGGCCACGTAGTTGAGGATCATCTCCCGGGAGACCGGCGCGGTCCGCAGGGCGCGGACCGCGAACCACAGGTCCGCGAGGCCGTACTCGTCGGCCAGGCCGTTGCCGCCGTGGGTCTGGATCGCCTGGTCCAGACAACGGATGCCCGCCTCGGCGGCCAGGAACTTGGCCATGTTCGCCGCCTCCCCCGCCGGGGCGTGCGCGTCGTGCAGCGCCGCGGCCCGCTGGCCCATCAGCCGTGCGGCCTCCAGCGCGATCTTCGCCTCGGCCAGCGGGTGGGCGATCCCCTGGTGTGACCCGATCGGCCGCCCGCCCCACACCGCCCGCTCGTTCGCGTAGGCCGCCGCCTTGGTCAGCGCGTACTGGCCGACGCCGGTGCAGATCGCCGCCGCCATGACCCGCTCCGGGTTGAGCCCGTCGAACACCGCGCCCAGTCCCTGCCCCTCCCCGCCCACCAGCCGGTCCGCCTCGACCTCGACCTCGTCGAAGTACAGCGTCCACTGGTGCTCGGGCACCTGGACGGCGGTGGGGATCCGCTGGCGCTGCAGGCCGGGCGCGTCGGTGTCGACCACGAACAGGGAGAGCCCCCCGGCGTCCGGCGAGGACGCCACCACGAGCATCGCCCCGCTGTCCTCCACCGCGGAGATGTACGTCTTCGTCCCGCTCAGCACGAACCCCGAGCCGGTGCGCTGGGCGCGCGTGGCGATGCGGTGCGAGTTCGAGCCCGCGTCGGGCTCGGTGATCGCGAACGCGAAGCGCTCGCGGCCACTGGCGATCGACGGCAACCACCGCTCCCGCTGGGCCGGCGTGCCGTGGCGGGCCAGCACCGTGCCCACGATCGCCGGGGAGACGAGCATGGTCAGCAGCGGGCAGCCCGCGGCGCTCAGCTCCTCCTCGACGATCGCCAGCTCGGTGAGGCCCAGGCCTCCCCCGCCGTACTCCTCGGGGACGCTGACGCCCATGTAGCCGTGGGCGGCGAGCGCGTCCCACAGCTCCGTGGGGGGCGACTCGCGACGGACCACGTCGGTGAAGTAGGCGTGGCCGAAGGGCCGGACGATGTCGCGCACGGCGGCGCGCATCATCTGGTGCTCATGGGACTCGACGGTGTGCATGGTCACGCGACCATACGAGAACCGCCGTGTCCTGTGGGAGAGCGGGCTAGGCTGAGGCGTTCCGTGTTCCGTCGCGCCCGCTCCGCACCGCCCGCCCAGATGATCTGCTGCGCCGCGCTCGTCGCGGCGGCGCTGCTCGCCGGCGTCCCGGGCGCGGCGTGGGCCGGCGACGGCGACCAGGTCACCCAGCCGACGACGACGGCGCCCGCGGGCCCGTGGGACGGCGCGTTCTCCAGCGCCGTGGGCTACCGGCCCACGGCGTCGACCGGCTGCGCAACCGCACCGGTCGCCCGCAGCGGCCCGGGGACCGTCCTGGGCCTCTTCGTCGCCGGCGTCCCGTGCTCCGAGGGCGAGCGCCTGGTGCGCACCTACCAGCGGTGCCTGGACGGCGCGGCCGGCCGGGCCGGCGCGTGCTTCGGCACGCCCTACCACCGCTGCGTGGAGACGGTGCTCCTCGGCGGCTGCCGGACGAGCCAGACGCTGCTGCCTCGCACGGTCGGACGCTACCGCTGCGTGGAGCGCCGGCTGTACCGGGTCGGGGCCCGCTGGGAGGGACAGGTCGCGTGCCGGGACGGCGCCCGCCGCGTCAGCCACGCCTACACCCTGTTCTCCGGCCGGCCCGTGGCGGTGCGCACCGAGTCGCAGCTGCGCGCCGCCTGGGCCAACCCGCGCACGACCGCGATCGACGTGCGCAAGGACATCTTCCTGCGCGCCTGCCGCACCGGCGACCCGATCCGCGAGTCCGGCGGGGCCGTCACGCTCGACGGCCACGGGCACACGCTGCGCCAGGTCTGCTTCGAGAAGCGCCTGCTGCGTCAGGACGGCACCGGCTTCGTCCGGCTCAAGGACGTCACGCTGACGCGGGGCGGCACGGACGGGCCCGGGGCCGCGATCACCACCCGCGGGGAGATCGAGGTGGTGGACTCGACCATCACCCAGAACCTGTCGGAGGAGCCGGGCGGAGGCGTCTTCTCGATGCGCCGGGCGACGATCATCCGCTCCGTCATCACCGGGAACCTGGCCAACGACGACGGCGGCGGCGTGTACGCGCGGCGCGGCGGGATCCGCGTCTACGACTCGGTGGTCAGCAGCAACCTCGTCGACGGGTCCGGCGGCGCGCTCGCCTCGACCGGGGACATCCTCGTGGTCCGCTCCCACGTGGACGGCAACACCACCGACGGCGACGGCGGGGCGATCTACGCCGACGAGGACGGCGACGTGATCGTCATCGACTCGACCGTCGACGGCAGCACCGCCGACGGGCCCGGCGGGGCGATCTTCACCCTCGACGGGGACGTCACCGTCGTGAGCTCCACGCTCAACGGCAACCGCGCGGACGACCGGGGCGGCGCGATCTCCGGCGAGGCCGACGTGACGGTGATCGGGTCGACCATCGCCCGCAACGCGGCCAACGCCCACGTCGGCGGGGGCATCTGGGCCCGGGGCAGCCTCCTGCTCGCCGGCTCCACCGTGAGCAACAACTACGCGGAGGGCCAGGGCGGCGGGGTGCTCGCCGCGGGCACCGTGCGCCTCGTCAACGCCACCGTGGTGCAGAACATCGCGCCGCTCGCCGCCAACGTCGGCGCGGGAACGGGGCTGGAGGCGTTCGGGACGATCATCGGCCCGGCGCTGGTGCCGGTCACCGGCGGCGAGGCGCAGCCCACCGGGGCCAACTGCCGCGTGACCGGGCCGCGATCCCTCGGCTACAACGTGGTGAGCGACGGGTCGTGCGGCCTGACCGCGGCGAGCGACGCGACCGGCGTCGATCCCCTCCTCGGCCCGCTCCAGGACCACGGCGGCCTGGGCCGGACCTTCCTGCCCTCCGACGTCAGCCCCGCGATCGACCGCATCCCGGCCGCCGCCTGCCGGCTCCCCGCCTACGTGACGGCGCTGCGCGCGGCCCGCCAGCTCGACGGGCTCGTCACCGACCGCGTCGCGCTGGCGGGGAAGGACCAGCGCGGCGTGGCCCGGCCCCAGGGCGCGGGGTGCGACGCGGGCGCGGTGGAGGCACCGTGAGGGGACGGGTGCTCGCGGCCGGGTCGGCCGTCGTCGGGGCCGCCGTGGCGCTGGCGTTCGCCGGCCCGCCGGCCGGTGCGGCCGGCGCGTCGTCGTCGGCCGGCGCGTCGTCCTCGCCGCGCGGCGCGGTCCGCGCCGCCGAGCTCCAGGCGGGCGTGCTGGAGGCCCAGGTCACGCTGCTGCGCGAGACGGCCGAGCGGTACGCCGACCGGCAGGCGTGCCTGCGCACCGTGCCGGTCAGCGAGTACGGCAGCCCGGATGCGACGTCCGGCTACCGCTACGACGCCCGCGACGGGACCGGCGTCGGGTACGCCCCCGCGCTCGCCGTCGACACCAGGAGCCGGCCCGGTCGGGAGGACTACCTGCTCTTCGACCTGCGCCGCGACGGCGGCTGCGACAGCGCCGCCCCCGTGGCGGGCGGAACGGCGGACGCGGCCCGGCGGCGCGCCGGCCCGCCGGCCGGCCGGGTGACCGCGACCGCCGCCCGCACCGCCGCCCCGTCGCTGGACGAGCGCGTCACCCGGCTGGAGCGGCGCGTGCGCCGCCTGCGCGCGGCCGTCCACGACCTCGAGGTGGTCGCCAAGAGCTTCGACGTGTGGGAGTCGTGCGTGTCGTGGATCCCCGTGACCGAGAACGGCGATCCCGGCCGCGGGTTCGGCTACCTCTACGGACGGACCGGTGCGCCCCCGAGCTACCGGCCGGCGCTGACGATCGACCGCAGCGACTGGGACGACCCGGACTACATGCTGCTCGCCCTCGTCGGCGGGGACCGTCCGGGCAAGACCTGCCGGAGCGAGCCGGGCGAGGCGGTCGACTGATGGCGCGCCGCGTGCTCCCGCTCCCGCTGCTGCTCGTCGGATTGGTGGTCGCCGCGACCGGCGCTCCCGCGGCGGCGACGGCGCGGTCCCCGTCCCTCACGGAGCGGATCGACCGGGTCGAGCAGCGCCTCGCCGCGCTGACCGAGGACGTCGACGACCTGCGCGAGCCCGTCGCCGCGATCGATCTGTTCGACCAGTGCATGTTCACGCTCGGCGTCAGCCAGCACGGGACCCGGGGCGGGTCGACGGGATACCTCTTCGGCGCGCGCCGCTGGCCGGCGCTGTCGCTGGACCTGGACGGGGTCGGCACGCCGGCCTACGCGTTCCTGGCCTTCCCGCAGGAGGAGCCGCCGAGCATCGAATGCAACGAGGACGCCGAGCCGGAGCCGGCGGACGGCTGAACCGTCGGTTGCTGGCCACAACGGCCAGCCGCCCGGGGGTGCTCCACATTCCTCCCGAGGGGTGGGAGGAATGTGGAGGACGTCCCGGGCAAGCGGCGCCGATTCCGGTCCCGCTAGCCGAGCTTCAGCTTCACGGTGTGGCCACCCGCGACCAGCGAGTAGGTGCCGCGGGCCAGCTTCTTCTTGGCGGTCAGCGTCAGCTTCCCCTTCGAGGAGACCGTGCCGCGCGCGACCGTGCGCTTGGCCTGGACCAGGCGCGCCGACGAACGGCGGGCGTTCGCGTAGCTGACGGTGCACTTGACCGACTTCTTGCCGGACAGCTTGCAGCTGACCTTGGCGTCGCGACCGGCCGCGCCGGTCTCGCCCTTGGCGCCGGCCGGTCCGTTGCTCCCGTTCGTGCCGTTGAGGCCGTTGGTCCCCGGAGCCCCGGTGGCACCAGCGGCACCGGCGACGCCCGCGACCCCGGCCGGCCCGGCCGAGCCCTGTGCGCCGTCGACGCCGTTGGCCCCGTTGAGCCCGTTCGTCCCGTTCACGCCGGGAGCCCCGTCGTTGCCGGGACCGGCGACCTTGCTGGGCGTCTTGCCGTTCAGCACGGCGAAGATGTCCGTCTGGTCGATCGTGCCCTGGATGTTGGCGGCCTGCGGACCCGAGGCCCAGACCGGCACCTCGGCGCCGGTGTGCGCCTGCGAACCGCCCGTGGCGGAGCCGGACCCGGTGTCGGCCGTGCCGTAGGCGACGCGCAGCGGCGCCCCGTCGACGGTCTGCACCGTGGCGTACGACGAGCCGGCCGCCGGCTTGGCGCCCGACGTGATGATCTGCGACGTGTGGGCGTGGTCGGCCGACACGACGATCAGCGTGTCCGGGTTCTCCCGCTGGAACTCCTGGGCGACGCCGATGGCCTCGTCGAAGGCCAGCAGCTCGCCGATCTGGCCGCACAGGTCCGCGGCGTGATCGCGCTTGTCGATGGACGCACCCTCGACCTGGAGGGAGAAGCCCTTCGGGTTGCCCTTCAGGAGGTCGATGGCCTTCTTGGTCATCGCCGCCAGCTCCGGCTCACCGGCCGGCCGGTTCGTCTCGTCGCAGCGCGTGGTGGCGCTGCCGCCCTGCACGGCCGGATCGGCCGTCGGGTTGGCGGTGTAGTAGGCGTCCGTGCGGGCGTACAGCGGCTTGAACTCCGTCGTCATGTTGCTCGCGTTGAACAGGCCCAGGAGCTTCTGGCCCGGGGCGAGCGACGTGACGGCGTTGAGGCCAGCGGTGTCCTGCACGTACGTGTAGCCCTTGGTCGCCGCGTAGTCGAGCACCGTGGTCGGGCCGGCCGCCGTCAGCGTCTGCTGGTAGCGGGCGCGCCCGCCACCGAGGACGACGTCGAAGCCGTTGTCGACCTGCTGCTCGGCGATGGAGCCCAGACCCGGGGTCGCGGCCGTCTTGGCCTCACTCGGGCACGTGGTGCGGGTGTCGGCCGGGCCCTGGCACGCGCGCTGGGAGATGTGCGCGCTGGGGGCGGCCGGTGTGGCGTCGGTGATCTCCGCCGTGCTGACGTTGCCGGTGGACTTGCCGGCGTCGCGGGCGATCTCCAGGTACGTCTTGAAGCCCTTGTTGGTGCCGGGGACGGCGTCCGCGCTGGACGGGCCCTGGGAGAGGCGGTTGTCCTGCGTGCGCTTGCCGGTCGACCACGCGGTGGCGGTCGGGGCCGAGTCGCCCGCGTAGTTGGGCTGGTAGCTGGGGCCGGGGCCCGCGCGCAGCACGTAGTGGAGCGAGCTGCCGCGGAACGCGAGCCGGTCCATGTTCAGGCGCCCGGCGGCGCCCTTGCCGTAGTAGCGGCCGATGGTGACCTCCGAGTCGCCCATGCCGTCGCCGATCAGCAGGATGACGTTCTTGGGGCGGGACGAGTCGATCTTCGACGCGAGCGTCGCCGACTTCTCGTCGTCTTCGCCGGCGCCGATGGCGACGCCGGTCGTGATCATCGCGCCAGCGATGCCGCATGCGGCAAGCACTGACAGTGCACGTGCGTTCATGCTTCCTCCGGGGTGGGGTGAGGGACGCCCACCACCTTGGGCGCGCTGGCGTCGCATCGAGTTGCCCACCCGTGACCACGCGGTGATCATCGTGTGGCCGACCGCCGTGCCGCCCGGCGGGAAGTGCAGTAGCGGACTACTGAGGACACCCGGGTCGCCGGCCCGGATCCTGATCTCATGCACCCGTTCCATCGTCCGTCCGCCGCCCCCGACCGGGACGGCGCGCTCGCCCGGTTCGCCCGCGACGACTTCCGGCTCGCCACCGAGCAGGCGCTCGGCGCGGCGTACCGCGGCGCATCCGACCTCGGGGAGGTGCTGGCCACCGTGGCGCGCATCCCCGACGGCGACGCCGACGCCTGGCTGCGGGAGTGGTGCGATCTCGCCGGTGCCGTGTGGACGGCCGCGCGGGACGCCGACGCGGCCCACCGCCCGACCAGTGCGCTCGCCCACTACCGGCGCGCCGCCACCTACTACGCCGCCGCCCTGGCCCTGGTCGCGCAGTCCAGCGAACCGGACCGGGAGGAGCCGCTGTGGCGGCGCCAGCGCGCGTGCTGGGATCGCGTGATCGACCTCTCCCCCGTCCCCGGGCAGCGCCTGGAGATCCCCTACGAGGACACCACGCTGCCCGCCTGCTTCTTCCCCGCCGCCGCCGGCGAGCGTCGCCCGCTCGTCGTGCTCAACAACGGCGGGGACGGCGCGACCTCCCAGGCGTGGGTCCACGGCGGGGCCGCCGCCGCTGAGCGCGGGTACCACTGGATGACGTTCGACGGCCCCGGCCAGCAGGCCGCGCTGATGGAGCAGGGGCTGCCCTTCCGCCCCGACTGGGAGGCGGTGCTGACCCCGGTCGTCGACGCGATGGTCGCCCGCCCGGACGTCGACGCCGGTCGCCTGGCGGTGATCGGGATCGGCCAGGGCGGCTTCTGGGTACCCCGCGCGCTGGCCTTCGAGCACCGCTTCGCGGCGGCGGTGGCCGACCCCGGCATCGTCGACGTCTCCACGGCCTGGTTGGACGCTCTCCCGGGCCCGCTGCTCGGGCACCTGGAGCGCGGCGAGCAGGCCGCGTTCGACCGGGAGATGCACCTGGTCGAGCTGTTCTCCGCCCAGACGCGGGCGGCGCTGGACTTCCGTGGCCGGCCGTACGGCGTCGCGGGCGACTCGCGCTTCGCCCTCTACCAGGCGGTGCGGGCATACCGGCTCGGCGACGAGGCGCGGAACATCCGCACCCCCCTGCTCGTCACCGCACCGCAGGACGATCGGTTCTGGCCCGGGCAGTCGCAGCAGCTCTACGACCGGTTGCCCGGCGACGCGCGCGCGTTGGCGCCGTTCGCCGCCGCCGAAGGCGCTGGCCACCACTGCGAGCCGGTGGGCTGTGCCCTGCGGGAGACCCGGCTCTTCGACTGGCTCGACGGCTACCTCGCCGACGGGTGATCTCCCGCGCGGCCGGGATCAGAGGTCGCGGCGGTCGCTGACGCCGAGCTTCTGCATCGCCCGGTAGATGTGGGATTCGACCGTGCGGACCGAGAGCACCAGCCGATCGGCGATCTCCGCGTTGGTCAACCCGCGCCGGGCCAGCGCCACCAGCTGCTCCTCGCGCGCGGTCAGCCCCAACGCGGCGGCGTCGACCCCGTCGATCGCCGGCGGCACCCCGCCTTGCCCGAGGGCGAACAGCTCGCGGCTGCGCACCGCCGCGCGCCGCGCGGAGTCCTGCCGGCCGCCGGCGTGGAACGCGGCCGCCGCGGCCGCGGCGGCCTCGACCGCGAAGCGGCGCATCCCGATCGCTTCCCACTCGCCGGCCGCGGCCAGCAGCGCCTCACCGTCACGGGCGGCCAGCGCGCGGGCGTGGCCCGCGTACGCGGCGGCCATGCGCGAGTCGCACCGGGCGGCGAGCGCCGTCAGCTCCGGGGCGAGCGCGGAGGCCGGCGCCCCGGCCCGCACCGCGTCGAAGGCCAGCTGCGCGGCGTAGCCCGGCATCCGCGATGCGGCCGAGGCATCACACAGCATCGTCCGCGCCCCCGCGACGTCGCCGGCGGCGTGGAGCCCCCACGCCTCGGCCCGCACCACGTAGGGCGCAAGGCTGGGCAGCGCGTCCCGCCAGCCCGCCGTCGCCCGCCCGGCCTCCAGCGCGGCGGCGGTGGCGTCCGCGTCGCCACTGGCCTGGGCGACGAGCACCTGCGTGGCCCGGGCCGCGACCAGCGCCCCGAAGGGATCGCGCCGCTCGAAGTGGACCTGCGCCTCGGCCAGCCAGCGCGCCGCGTCGCGCAGCCGGCCGTCGAACAGCCGCAGCCCACCGAGGGTGAGCGCCGCCATCGCCGCCGCCTCGTCGTCGTTGCCGCGGATGCCGTCCTGGAGGGTCTGGGTCATCCACGCCTCCAGCCCCGCGAAGTCCTCCCCCGTCTCCAGCCCGATGATGCACCAGTTCATGAGCGCGATCGACTCGCCGTGCCCGTCGAGCGGGACGGACGGCCGCAACCGCTCGGCGAGCGCGTAGGCGTCCCGGGTGCGTCCGCCGTAGTACAGGTTGACGGTGTGCAGCGGCTCGAGCTGCCGGCGCATCTCGGGTTCCAGCGCTGGGTCGGCGAGGATGCTCTCGGTGACCGCGACCGCCTCGTCGAACCCCTCCGACAGCGAAGCGAGGTGCAGCCGGATCGGGTCGAGCCGGCGCCGCCACCCCTGGTCCGGCCACCACTCCTGGGCCCGGGCGACGAGGGCCAGCGCGTCCTCGGGGCGGGCCAGGCCCCAGTAGAGGACGGCCACCGCCCGCTGCTCGAGGTAGGCGACCGCGGTCTCCTGCGTCCGGATCGTCCCCTCGAGGGGCGCGAGCACCGCCTCGGCCTCGGCGAAGCGGTTGCGCACCACGTGCGCGCGGGCGAGCAGGAGGGTCGCGTCGAGCCCCGCCCCCGTGTCGGCGGCGCGCCCGGCCAGCGTGGCCGCGAGGTCCGGGTCGCCGGAGCGGTTGGCGGCGCGCGCCGCGTCGACGAGCAGCGCTGCCGGGATCTCCTCGCCGGCGTCCAGCAGCCACCGGGCGACGCGCAGCGCGTCGCCCGCGGTGAAGCCGGGGCGCGCCTCCAGCGTCCGGGCCAGTCGCCGGCGGAGCTCGCGGGCGCGCAGCACTCCCAGCTCGGCGGCGAGCACCTCGCCGTACAGCGGGTGGGCCAACCGCACCTCGGCCGCCGGCCCGAGGGCGTCGACCGTGACGAAGCCGCGCGCCTCGGCGGCGATCAGCGCCGCGTCGCCGGCCAGGGCGTCCAGTTCGGCGATCCGCAACGGTTCGCCCACGGCCAGCAGCCCCAGGAGGTCGCGCACGGCGTCGTCGACCCCGACCAGGCGGGCGGCCACCAGCTCGGCCAGCGTGGCGCTCACCGGGGGGCGGCGGGGCATCCGCCACAGCCCTTCCCCCTCTCGCAGCGCCCCGCCCTCCAGGGCGCCGCCGACCAGCTCCCGGACGTAGAGGGCGTTGCCGCGACTCGTCTCGTACGCCCACAGACGGGCCGCCTCCTCCACCGGTCCGCCGGCGATGGCCTCGACCAGCGCGCCGACCTCGGCCTCGCTCAGCTCCGCCAGCTCGATCCGCTCCGCGCCGGCGTCCTTCCACAGCGAGACGATGGCGTCGGGGCACGGCTCGCCGCTGCGCACGGTGGCGATCACGGTGACCAGGCCGGTCATCGCGAGGTGCAGCACGAGGGCCGCGGAGGTCGGGTCCAGCAGCTGGGCGTCGTCCACGCCGAGCACGACCGGCCGGCCCGCGGCGCGTTCCCGCAGCAGGTCGACGCTGCGGCGCATCAGCTCCAGCGGCTCGTCGGAGCGAGCGTCCTCGGGGATCAGGTCGGCGAACGCGCCGAACGGCACCGTGGCGGCGCTGCGCGTCGCCTGCACCCATTCGACGAGCGCGCCGTCGGCCTCGGCGGCCGCCACCGCCTCGCGTGCCAGGCGGGACTTCCCGACGCCCGCGGGCCCGTGGAGCACGACCCCCGGAGCCCCGCCGGACCGCAGCACCGCGATCCGCGCGAGCTCGGGCGCCCGGCCGACCAGCGCCCAGCCGGTGGGGCGTTCGCTGCGCGGTGCGGATGCGGAGTCGTCGGGCACGGAGCGCGCGGAACTCTACTCGCGCCCCGGACGCACGAAGGGCCCCGGCAGCGCGGGGCCCTTCGGGTGGCGGCGGGTGCGGCGGATGCGGCTACTTCGTGAGCTTCACGACCAGCTTGGTGCTCTTGCCGGGGGCGCTGGTGTTGGGGTCCTGCGGGGTGATGGTCAGCGTGGCGACGGGCGTGCGGCCCTTCTTCAGCGCGCTGGCGATGCGCTTGTTCACCGAGGCGGGCAGCTTGATCGTCAGGCTCTTGGTCGCCTTGACCTTGGTGAACGCGGCGTCCTGGGCGAAGCTCGTGCCGCCGGGGATCCTGATCGCCGCGTCGTAGGCCACGGTGCAGGTGCGGTTGCACGAGGCCTTGAAGACGATGCCCTTGCTGCTGAAGCGCTGCTTGCTCGCGGCCGAGGCCTTCAGCGTCGGGGCCACGCCGGCCTCACTGATGTACATCGCGCCGTTGGCGGCCTGGACGATGCCGTACGCGCCGCCGATACTGCTCTTGCCGCCGGGCGCGGCGACCGTGAACTGGTGGCCCGTGGTCGGGTTGACCTGGACGATGCCCGCGGTGGTGTCCGCGACGTACAGGTTGGAGTCCCCGGCGTAGAAGATGCCCTGCGGCGTCTTCAGCAGGCCCTGGTCGGCGCCCGTGCCGAGCGTGCTCACCTTCCCGGTGGCCGGGTTCACGCGGACGACCTGGGGCTTGGCCTTGGTGTTGCCGCTGGTGGAGCTGCTGCTCGTCTCGGCGACGAGGAGCGTGCCGGCGGGCTCGACGGCGACGCCGCCCAGCGCCGCGCACCCGAGGTCGGCGACCTGCGTCTGCACGCCGGTGGCCAGGTTCACGGCGACGACGTACGCCCCGCCGCCCCCGACCGAGTCGCACGAGCCCGACGCCGTCGTGTACAGGGTGGTGCCGGCGACCGCGCCGAACTCGGGGTCGACGCCGAGCGAGTCGTACAGCTGCCCCGAGGACAGCACGGTCTGCGTGGCCGGGGCCGTGGTCGGCGCGCTGATGACCTTGTCGCCGTCCAGCGAGTAGAGCGTGTTGCCGTTGAGGACCACGTCCTGCGGGGCGTAGGTCGGCGTGCCCGTGACCAGCGGCGTGAAGGCGGACGGCTGCTGCTGGGTGTTCGCGTTGGCCAGCGTGTAGATGCCGGCGCCCGTCGGCGTGGGGCCGATCGGCCCCTGGTTGGCGACGTACACCGTGTTGGCGGCGTCGACGGCGATGCCGCCGAGGTCGGTCCACGGCGAGCCGCCGCCCAGGACGGTCTGGGTGCCGTTCGTGTCGAGCCGGATGACCTGCGGGTTGCCCACCGTCGCGGCGGAGGCGACGGCGGGGAGAGCGATGGTGAGGGCGGCGCCGAGGGCGACGGCGACCTTGCGGGAGTGGGACAGCGAGACGGACATCGGATGCTCCTGGGAGTGGGTGGCGGGGTGCGTGATGGAGACAAGATCCCGCGTTCGCCGCCACACGTCCTCAGTACCCGGTACTGCATTTGTGCCACGTACCGGTACTGGGTCGGTTTCCCACCCGCCCGATGGCTTGTCCCGCGTCCACGCGCCAAACCCACACACACGTGACTTCTCCGCATAGGACGGGGCAATATCGGGCAGGAAGGGGACATTGTGCGATCCGTATCGATCGACACGCCGGGTCCAGCGACGACGTTCCTGCCGGCCAAGCTCTCCCCGCCGCCCGCGGTACCCGGCCTCGTGGACCGGCCTCGCCTCCTGCACATGCTCGACCGCGCCGTGGCCGACCACCCTCTCACCGTGGTCGCCGGGCCCGCGGGCTCCGGCAAGACGACGCTGCTCACCGGGTGGGCCGCCCGGACCGCCGCGACCTGGGTGACGCTGGATCCCCACGACGACGATCCGACCCGCTTCTGGGCCCTCGTCCACCGGGCCGCCGGCGTACCGCCCGCCCTCGCCACCGCGCAGGACCCGGCGGGCGCGCTCGCGGCCCACCTCGCCGAGGCCCCCGGCGACGCGCCGCTCGTCATCGACTGCTTCGACACGATCACCGACCCGCAGATCCTCGCCGGCCTGGAGCGCCTGCTGCGCCGGCCCCTCCCCCGGCTGCGGCTCGTGCTCGCCACGCGCCGCGCGGTCGACGCCCTGCACCTCGCGCGCCTGCGCATCGAGGGCCGGGCCTGCGTGATCGAGGCGGACGCGCTGCGCCTCACGCTCGGGGAGACGGAGCAGCTGCTGCGCAACGCCGGGATCGACCTGGCCGCCGACGACGCCGCCGCGCTGTGGATGCGCACCGAGGGCTGGCCGGCGACGGTCGGGCTCGCCGCCCTGGCCCTCCGCGGCCGGGAGCGGCCCCGCGAACACGTCCGGCGGCTGTGCGGCGACGAGCCATACCTGTGCGACTACCTGACCGAGGAGCTGCTGACCGGCGTGGACGACGACGTCCGCGACTTCCTCCTGCACACCGGGATCGTCGACGAACTGTCCGGCGAACTGGCCGACGTGCTCACCGGCGAGCGGGGCGGCGGCGCGGTGCTGGTCGGGCTCCAGCGGGCCGGCCTGCCCGTGGCGCACCTGGAAGCTCAGCGCGACACGTTCCGCTACCACCCGCTGTTCGCGGGGATGCTGCGCTCCCGCCTGGCCCGGGAGGACGCGTCGCTCGGACACGAGCTGCACCGCCGCGCCGCGCGGTGGTTCGCCGTGCACGGCCCGTCCCACCACGCGATCCGGCACGCGGTGCTGGCCCACGACCCCGAGCTGACTTCGGCGCTCCTGGCCACGCGCGTCGTGCCGGCGATGCGCGGCGGCAACCTGCCGCTGGCGCTACGGGTGCTCGTGCCGCCGGCACTCCACCCGCCCGCGCGGGCGACGGCGGCCGCCTTCACGCCGCGGACGCCGGCGATCGCGCCGGCCGCTGCGGACGCGGACGCGCCCGGGGATGCCGCGGGCGCCGGTGATGACGGCGCGCTGCTCGACCCGCTCAGCCGCGCGGAGCTGGCGATCCTCCCCTACGTGATGACGGGGATGACCAACCTGGAGGTGGCCCGCGAGCGCTGCATCTCGGTGAACACGGTCAAGACCCATCTGAAGCAGATCTACCGCAAGCTCGGCGTGGACAACCGCCGCGCCGCGGCGGTCCGGGCCCGTGAGCTGGGCCTCCTCGGGCGGGGCTGATCGGGCCGCGGCCGGCCGACTCTCAGACTTCCCCCAGGTTCGCGGTCCAGGGTAGGGGCATGCGCCCCATCGCCCTCGTGGCAACCACCCTGGCTCTCGGTCTCCTCACGGCGGGGTGCGGCTCCTCTTCGGAGGACCCGGCGCCCCGCACGACCAGCACCGCGGAGCCCACCGCCACCGTGCCGTCGGGCCGGCTCGCCAACGGTGGCCAGAAGTACACGAACATCCAGATCATCAACCGGTCGGGCCGCAACATCGTGGTCGACATCTGCCACGACGGCTACTGCAACGGGCACACGACCCTCAAGAACGGCGAAGCCGACAACACGGCGGGGAGCAACGTCTACGGCTGGGTCCGCTCCTCCTGGGGCATGGGCAACGGGGCCCAGGACAACCAGTACACGGGGGTCCGGGGCACGGCGCCAGGCCCGTACTTCATCGACTTCCGGGCCTGGAACCCGGCGGTCGGCCAGCCGTGGATCCAGGCGTCGCTGCCGAAGTCGTGTCAGTACCAGACCTCCAACACGGCGGGCGGCGGCAACGCCGCATCGGTCAAGTGGACGCTGGGCGTCGGTGAACGGATGAAGTCGCCGGAGAACTCCCTGTGCACGTACGGGATGGTCGGCTCGCGGCAGGCGGACGGCGGCAACGATCGCGCGACGGGCGCGCGCGCCGACTACAAGATGATGGTGCTCGAGGTGTACGCCCCCAAGGCCCTGTACGTCTCGGGCCGGGGGTGCACGTGGGAGCACACCCCGGGGCCGGTCGTCAAGCCCGAGTCCCCGGACGGCAGCTGGTCCTGCTGGGAGCCGGGGCCCCGGCCCCCGGAGAACATCTCGACCACGTACCAGAAGCCGTGAGCTGATCGCGGCGGTCGACCCGTACATCACGCTCGCTGGGCGAGCGTGATGTACGCCTCGGCGCGGATCGGACGTCCGACGCGCTCAGTCGTCCGGCCCCAGGTGGTCGGCCAGCTCCCGGCGGGAGCGGATCCCGAGCTTGTCGTAGGTCGCGCCGAGGTGCTTCTCCACCGCCTTGACGGTGACGAACAGCTCGGCCGCGATCGCCTTGTTGGTGCGGCCCGCGGCGGCCAGCGTCGCGGTGCGGCGCTCGGCGGGCGTCAGAGCGTCCACCCCCGACAGCGCGTTGCGGCGCGGGCGAGCGCCCGACACCGCCAGCTCCTCCCGGGCCCGCCGGGCCAGGGCGAGCAGTCCGAGGTCGTCCGCGGTGTGCAACGCCTGGGCGAGCGGCTCGCGCGCCTCGCGCAGCCGGCCGGACCGGCGCAGCGCGATGCCGAGGTCGAGCTCGGTGCGCACGCGCTCCAGGCCCGACGGTGACGCCTGGAGCACCGCCTGGGACTCGACGAGGAGCGCGACGGCCGCCTCGAGATCGGCCTCCATCGTCGCCAGCGCCAGCGAGCGCAGCGCGGTGCCGACCGCCCGCGGAGCGCCCCAGCGGCGGGCCTGCTCCAGGTCCCGGGTCGCCACCTCGTGCGCGCCGTCGCGGTCGCCCGCCTGCACGCGGGCGAGCGTCTCGATCGCCCCGCGGTCCAGCAGCGCCGGGTTGCTGGCGCCCGTCACCTGCTCCAGCGCCCGCACCTGCGCGGTGAGGGCCAGGGCGGTGTCGGTCTCCCCCCGGGCCACCGCGATGCGTGCCTGCCCGCACAGCAGCAGCGGCCACAGGATCGAGCCCTGCCAGGCGGGGCGCGGCTCCAGGTCGGCGGCCTCCGCGGCCGCGTCCGGCTCGTCGCGCTCCAGCAGGGCCAGGCCGAGCACCGCCCGCGCGGGCGGCATGTACGCCCAGTCCGCCGGCGCCTCGTCCAGCGCCTCGCGCACCGAGGAGATCGCGCCGGCCACCTCGCCCCGGTAGTACCGCTGCCACGCCCGGCTGTAGCGCGCGGCGGCGAGACCGAGCCGGGCGCCGCGAGCCTCCTCGGCGACGACCAACGCCTCGGTCACCTCCAGGCCGAGGTCCAGCGCGTCAGCGGTCGCCAGCGTCCCGGTCACGAAGCGCAGCGTGATCCCGCCCGCCGTCTCCTCGCTGAGCAGCGCGCCGCCGGCCAGCGCACGGCGGCACAGGGCGATCGCCCGCTCGTGGTCGAGCGTGAGCATGAACGTGCCGGTCATCGCCTCGACGGCCAGGCCGGACCGCTCGATCGGGCCCGCGTACTCGGGCGACAGGCGCTCCAGCTCGGCGATGCGCTCGTGCGCGTCGACCTGCAGGTCGTTGACGGCGACCACCGCGCGGGCGGCCCGCAGCTCGTCGGCCAGCGGGCCACTCACGTCACCCGAGAGCTCGATCATCCCGTCGAGCAGCACGCCCGCCCCGGCCCGGTCCCCCGCCACCATCAGGAGCTGGCCGAGCCGCAGCGCGCACCGCGCCCGCTCGTCAGGCAGGACGGACAGGCGCATCGCCTCCCGCAGCCGGTCGGCGGCCTCGGGCAGACCGGCGTCCGCCTCGGTGAACGCCAGCTCGCGCAGCACCCCGGTGCGCCGGTCGGCGCCGGGCGGCTCGTCCAGGGCGCGGCGGCCGAACGCCACCGCCTCGTCGTGCTCGCCCGCCGCCCGGGCGCGGAGCTCCGCGTCGAGCAGCGCGTCGACGGCCCAGTCGCGGCCGAGCCGGTCGGCGTGGAGCAGGTGCCCGGCGATCTCGTCCAGCGGCTCGTCCGCCTCGTGCAGCAGCTCCGAGGCCCGGGTGTGCAGCCGCGTCTGCTCGCGCGCAGGGGTGCCCGCCACCACGGCCCGCGCGGTCAGGGGCTGGACGAACGCCAGCTCCGGTCCGCCGTCGATCAGGCCGGCCGCCTCCAGCGTCTCGGCCGCGCGATCCACCGCGTCGAGCGAGAGGCCGGCGACGGCAGCGACCCGCGCGAGCGGGGCGGGCCGAGCGAGGATGGCCAGCGCGCGAGCCACCGCCGGCGTCTCGCCGTCCAGGCGCCGGAGCTCGCGCTGCGCCCGGGTCACGATCGTCGGCGGCACCGGGTCGCCCAGGCGAGACGTCTCGCCCCGGGCGACCGCGTCGGCCAGCGCGGCGAGCAGCAGCGGGTTCCCGGCCGCCAGGTGCAGCAACCGTTCCGCGGAGCCGGACGATCCCAGGCGCTCCTCCACGAGCACCCGCGCGTCGGCGTCGCTCAGCGGTTCCAGCACGCGGATCGTGGAGGCGGCGTGGTAGAGACCGAACAGCGGGGCACCCGGACCGGGCTCGGCGTCGCGCCGGACGGTGGCGACGATCGACAGGCCGGTCCCCTCGGGCGCCGTGCCCAGGTGGGCCAGCAGGGCCAGCGACGGCGCGTCGGCGAGGTGCGCGTCGTCCACCGTCAGCAGCAGGGGCTCCTCGGCCGCCCGGCGCAGCACGGCCTCGGCCAGCGCCCGGCGCACCGCGGTCTCTCCCGCCGCGTCCAGCGTGTCCGCCGCCTTCCCCGCGTGGCCGGCGCGGGCCAGTGCGGCCTCGGCCAGGGCCGGGCCGACCAGCGTGAAGGCCACGCCGAACGCGTGGCCCGAGGCCGGCTCCGTGGCCTGCGCGTGCGCCACCGCGGTCCCGTGCTCCCGCGCCTGGTCGCCCGCCGCCCGGAGCAGCGCGGTCTTGCCCGCCCCGAAGGGGCCGGCGAACAGCAGCAGACGTCGGTCCCCGCCCGGACGCGGCGCGCCGATCTCGGCGAGCTCGCGCAGGCGGCCCACCAGCTCCGCTGCGGCTATTTCGGCGTCAACTCCACGCCCGCACCGTATCCCAGGGCCGGGCGCGCCGGTGCGCCGCGCTCACCCCTCGGTGGCGGGCGTATCCCCCGGCCGCACGAACCCGCTCTCGTAGGCCAGCACCACGGCCTGGACGCGGCTGCTGAGGTCGAGCTTGCTGAGGATCCGGGTGATGTGGGTCTTGATCGTCGCCTCGCTGAGGTGCAGCTCCTCCGCGATCGCCCGGTTGGACAGCCCCCGCGCCACCCGGTGCAGGATGTCCCGCTCGCGCGGGGTCAGGTCGGCGAACCGGGCCCGCAGCGCGCCCTCGGTCCCCGCGGTGTCGAGGTGGCGCTCGATCAGCCGCTGGGTGATGGCGGGGGCCAGCAGCGAGTCGCCCGCCGCGACCACACGGACGGCGTCGGCCAGGCGCTCGGGCGGCGAGTCCTTGAGGAGGAAGCCGGCCGCGCCCGCCCGCAGCGCCTGCACCACGTACTCGTCGTGGTCGAACGTCGTCACCACGATGATGCGAGCGCGCGAGCCGGCGGACACCAGGCGGCGCGTGGCCTCGATCCCGTCCAGCTTCGGCATGCGGATGTCCATGAGGACCACGTCGGGGTGGGTGCGCAGCACGAGCTCGACGCCCTCGGCGCCGTCCTGGGCCTCGGAGACGACCTCGATGTCGTCCTGGGCGTCGAGGATGGCGCGCACCCCGGTGCGCAGCAGCGTGTGGTCGTCGACCAGCGCGACCTTGATCATGCGGGAGCTCCCAGCGGCAGGGTGAGGCGGACGGTCCAACGGTCGGCATCCTCGCGTGCGTCGCGACGCAGGCGCAGGGTGCCGTCGAGCATGTGGGTGCGCACGCGGGCCCGGCGCAGGTCCAGCTGGGCGCGCGGCGAGCGCAGCGCCGTCCACCGCAGGCGGAGGTCCAGGCGCAGGACGCCGCCGGCGACCGCGATGCGGGCCCCGACCAGCCGGGCGCCCGGCTGGGTGTGCAGCTGGTCGAGCACGTCGCGGGCCACGCGGTAGGCCGTTGCCGCCACGCTCCCGGGGATGACCGGGCCGGCGCTGTCGCCGTCGGTAACCGGCGTGGTCTCCAGGCAGACGCCGTCGCCGTCGCGGCGCACCGCGTCGAGCAGCTCGCGCAGCGCCTGGAGGTCGGGCTGCGGCCGGTACGGGACGACGGCCTCCCCGTCGATCACCGCGTGCATCCGGCGCAGGTCCTGCATCGCCGCCCGGCAAGCGACCCGGATGGCGTCGATCGACGCGCCCGCGTCCGCCGCCCCCGGCGTCTGCAGCGCCCCCGCGTGCACGTGGATCTGGCTCACCGCGTGGGTCACCTGATCGTGCAGCTCACGGACCAGCTGCGCACGTTCCCGGTCGGTTGCGGTGGCCTGGGCAGACATGTGCGCGCCAGGCTACGCGCCCGCGCGGGCCCCCGCATCAGACGAAGGTCGCGGGGTGGGGCGTCTCGTTCCCCCTCGTTGGCACATCCGTTCCCCGATCGGGAACGAATGTGCCAACGACCTCGGTTCCCGGCTGGGACTGCGTCCGGCACGCGGGGCGGTCGCTAGGGTCCGCCCGATGATCCGGACCGGACTTGCCGCCACCGTCGCATTGCTCCTCCTCCTCGCAACGACGGCGGCCGGGGCGACCGCGGCCGCCCCGCCGAAGTCCGTCACGATCGCCTCCCCCGACGGCACCGTCGTCGCCTCCGTCCGGATGGCCCACGGCGCGCCGGTGCTCTCGGCCCGGCTGGACGGCAAGGCGCTGCTCGCGCCGACGGCCCTGGGCCTGCGCCTGCGGGGCGCCGATCTGCGCTCCGGCCTCACGCTCGCCTCCGTGCAGCGCCGCACCGTCGAGGAGGCCGTGCACACCGTCACCGGCCCGCGGCAGGACCGCACGCTGAAGGCCGGCGAGGCGCTGCTGACGTTCCGCGGCGCCCGCTCCCTGCGGGTGCGCGTCCGCGTCGCCGACGACGGCGTCGCCTACCGCTACGAGGTGCCGGGGGCCGGCACGGAGCTCCTGGCCGAGACGGGCGGCTTCGCCCCGGTCGGCAAGCGCCGCACGTGGACCGCGCCGCACACGCCCAACGGCGAGTCCCTCTGGCAGGCCGGCAACGCGACCGCCACCGGGGACGAGGAGCTGCCCACCGCTCTGCTGCAGCTCGACCAGCGCGATCGCTACGTCCTGGTGACCGAGGCCGGCGTCGACGGCCGCAACGCCGCCGCCCGGCTCGTCCGCGACGGAGCGCTGCTGCGCTTCGGCCTCGCGCGCCAGGGCGGGACCACGGCCACCGGCCCCGTCGAGTCCGGCGGGCCACTGCCCGTCAGCCTGGGCCGCGACTGGTCGTCCCCGTGGCGACTGGCCATCGCCGGCACGCTCGGCGAGGTGACGGTCTCCACGCTGGTGGCCGACCTCAACCGGCCCCCGTCCGGCGACTTCTCGTGGGTCCGGGCCGGTAGGGCGGCGTGGTCCTGGTGGTCGGAGGCCGACTCGCCCGGCTCGCTGGACCGCCAGCGCCAGTACGTCGACTTCGCCGCCGCGCACGGCTGGGAGTACTCCACCGTGGACGCCGGCTGGGAGAAGATGGGCGAGGCCGGCCTGGCCGAGCTCGCCGCTCACGCCAAGGCGAAGGGCGTGCGGCTCGTCCTCTGGTTCGGCAAGTGGTCGCTGTCGGATCCCGCCGCCCGCACGCAGGCGCTGGACCGGGTCGCGGCGCTGGGGATCGCGGGGGTCAAGGTCGACTTCTTCGACGACGAGACGCAGCCCACGATGCAACTCGTCGACGACATCCTGCGCGCGGCCGCCGCTCGTCGTCTCGTCGTCGACCTGCACGGCTTCACGGTCCCCCGGGGCCTGGAGCGCACCTGGCCCAACCTCCTCAGCTACGAGGGTGTGCGCGGCGCGGAGTTCTACCTGCTCGCCCAGCAGTACCCGGGGCTGATGCTCCCGCCCTCCCCCACCCACAACGCGATCCTGCCCTTCACGCGGGCGGTCGCCGGTCCCGCCGACGCCACCCCGGTCACGTTCACCGCGGTGGGCCGGAAGACCAGCGACGCCCACGAGCTGGCCCTCGCCCTCGTGCTGCCCACGGGGCTGCTGCATCCAGCGGATTCGATCGAGGCCTACGCCGCGCGGCCCGCCGCCACGGCGGTGCTGGACGCGCTGCCCGTCACCTGGGACGCCTCGCGCCTGCTGCGCGGCACGCCCGGGAAGGAGTCGACGATCGCCCGGCGCCACGGCTCGGAGTGGTGGATCGGCTCGGTCTCCGCCGGCGCGGCCCACACCGCCAGCGTGCCGCTGCGGTTCCTGGGCGCCGGCCGCTGGCGGGCCGAGGTCACCCAGGACGTGGCCGGCCCCGACGTGGCGACGACGACCCGGACCGTCACCGCCAAGACCGCGCTGAAGCTGAAGGTCGAGGCCGACGGCGGGTTCGTCGTCCGGCTGCGGCCCGCCCGGTAGCCCGCCTCACTCCCCCACGATCACGACCTTGCCGGCGTGCCCGCCCTCCTCGGCGAAGCGCAGCGCGCCCGCGGCGTCGGCGAGCGGGAAGCGACCGGCGACCTGCGGCACGACCGCCCCGGCGGCAACCAGCGCGAACACGTGCTCGAGGTCGCGGCGCAGCTCGGCCTGGAACCGCGCCCGCCGGCGCGCGCCCGCCCACAGGTTGAAGAAGCTCGCGCTGCGCCCGTTGGGGAGCAGGTTCCACGCCCAAATGCGGCCGAGCAGCTTCAGCACCGGGACCCGTGGGTTGCCGGGGTCGTCCTTGGTCGCCGCCGTCCCGTAGGAGACCAGCGTCCCGCCGCGGGCCAGCATCGCCCAGGAGGCGACGAGGCCCGGGCCTCCGACGTGATCGAAGACGGCGTCGACGCCGCCGGGGGCCAGCGCCCGCACCCGCGCCGCGACGTCCTCGGAGCGGTGGTCGACCGCGATCGCCCCGAGCGCCGCCACCGCGGCCTGCTGCCGCGGCCCGGCGACGCCGATCACCCGGATGCCCGCGTGCCGCGCGAGCTGCGTCAGCACCGACCCCACGCCACCGGCCGCGCCGAGCACGACGATCGTCCCCCCGGCCGGGACGCGCGCCGAGCGGTGCAGCATGCGCCAGGCGGTGAGGCCGTTGACGATCACCGTCTCGGCGGCCACCGCGTCCACGCCGTCCGGCACCGGGACGAGCCCGTCGACCTCGAGCACCATCCGCTCCGCCCAGGCGCCGGTCTTGGTCAGCGCGGCGACGCGCTGGCCCACCCGGACCCCGGCCGGCACACCGAACCCGGAGGCGCCGCCGGCCCCGACCCGCTCGACCACGCCGACCAGGTCGTAGCCGGGGACGAAGGGGAACGGGGGCTGGTCGTAGTACTTGCCGCGCCGCATCTGCTGCTCGGCGAAGGAGACGCCGGTGGCCTCCATGCGCACCAGCGCCTGGCCGGGGCCCGGCTCGGGCAGCGCGTCGCGGCGGGGCCGCAGGGTCTCGGGCTCGCCGATGCCGGGCAGCTCGATCCGCAGCGTGTCCGCCGGGATACCTCGGTGCACGTCGGGGGTGGTCAGCGGGGGCGTGGTCTTC
>Ga0247758_1000120_pt1 | contig 61822 bp, 76 predicted proteins | sample UWRJL156409C4_FD_180950 | JGI IMG/M metagenome (GOLD analysis project Ga0247758, IMG submission 180950) | Plant litter microbial communities from Arlington Agricultural Research Station in Wisconsin, United States - UWRJ-L156-409C-4 | ecosystem: Environmental > Terrestrial > Plant litter >... | reverse complement strand
ATCTGGAACCAAGTGCAATCCCTCAACCCAGACTTCGACCCCTTCGTCCCCCCGCCCGACTCCGTCACAACCCTCACCCCCAACAAGCCCGAAGGGCCCCTCCTGTGCGGGGACACCCTCCGCATGGCCACGGGTTCCTTCTTCGACGCGCGGCGCCTCATGGAATTCCTCTTCGGCCTTGGGGGATCTTGGTCGATCGAGCCGTCGCAATGCATCCGGCTCGGGTGCACGGCCAACACCGGGCTGTACTGGTGCAACGACAATGCCTGGCAGATTGCGACGTTGGGGATGGGGCTGTACTGGGAGCTGGACCGGGTGTTGGGGCTGTGTTGCAAATTTAGTCAGCAGAAGGGGCCGTTCAATGCGCTAGGGGGGGTGGCGAGTTTTCCGGACAGTCACTCGCAGGCGGCGTTTTCAAGGGTGGTGTTGGGGTATGCGGATTGTCATGATCCGGTGGATACGGAGCCGTTGGATTATCGTTATCCGGGGGATGACCAGGCGTGTATACAGAATGGTACGATTTGGACTGAAATTCGGGGGGATGGTCATCCTTTGCCGACGGAGAAGGCGGTGCTGCCGCCACGGCTGCGGTGGCGGGATTGATTCGCGCGAGAGATGGGGAGCAGAACTGAACGGGGGTAGCAATCGAGGCCTGTTGTCTCGTCAACATTTGTGTGCATTGCCATGCCACTTGCAGGTATGTATTTGGTGTATCTTGTTGAAGATGTCTGCATCCAGGCCGAGCCGATACCAGATCACGACGAGTCCCTCCAGCGCTGCCTATCGTCGAGAATACTGCGGGGGTACGAAGGCTCGGGCCAAAAGGAAAGGACCACTTAGCCAGTGCAAAGAAGGCCTTCTTACTGTAAAGACCACCTATAGCTCTCGTTATTACAGGCCATCTCGGTGCAGAGAGAGGAAATCATTTGACAGGAACTGCGTGGGTGGTGCTCCCGTGGCAGTCTCCACCAGGTAGTTATGAAGGAGGCAGGAGCGACTATGCACACCAGTTCTGTGCTTGTGTGCCTTCCAAGCCCGAATTCTGCTTTGATGTATTTTCTACCAATTCTCAGACGCAATCTGTCGCATTTGTTTCGTGGCAAATTCTTTCCTGCACTGCCAGCATTACCAACCGCATCAAGCGCGGCGTTGCTTTTCTGAATCCTCAGCTTCATAACCCACTACGCGTTTCCCGTCCCCTGAATTGGGACGACCCATTGCAGGCGCCCTTTCCATTACAGTGCTGTCAACAAGCCGCCGCTCTACCAGAAATGACGAGAACTGGCGTGTGGCAACCCTATTCTCAAACAGCTCGTCCAGCTGCTCCAAGCTCCGCCCCTTTGTCTCGGGGACGAACAAGAAGGCCCACATGGCCAGAATCAGGTTGCTTGCTCCCCAAATATACCCATACCGTGGCCCCCAGTTGAGCTGATCCGAATTGATAAAGTAGGGCGTGAAGAAGGCCGTCAGCCACCCTGCAATGAAGTTGAGGCCCGTGGCCGTTCCGACCGTTTGCGATCGAAGCCGTTGCGATGGGATCTCGACCGATAGCGCCCACATCACGGGCCCCTGGCCGACTCCGTAAAACCAGGTAAGCACGATGCTCAGCGCAACGAGCGCCTTGCCGGCTATCTCGGTAGGCCCTAATACAGAGTACACGATGGCCATTCCGAACATGCACGCCGAAGAGATGACGGAGCACCACACGAGCAGCTCGCGCCGCCCAAAGACACGCATCGCTGGGAACGCAAGCATGTTTCCTGTGAGGGCGATGGCGATGGCCACTATTAGCCAGGTGAATGGCGCGCCGATATTCGCCTGCACGAAAAGATAGACCGAGAAACCCGCCAAGAAAGTTACACCAGTAGCGGTTCCACCAATGGTGGTGCCGTAGCAGAGCAAGGTACGTCGAAGATCGGGCCCGCGGAACATGTCGCGCAGGTGGACGCCAGCATGCAGCTGCTTTTCGATCTCGTACGCGTTTCGTATGTCGTCTACCTCGGCGCGGAGGAACGCCTCGTCTGAGATCCCTCGCAGGCGGCGCATCGCCCGCAGAGCATCGTCGCCTCGGCCTTTCATCACGTAGTACCTTGGTGTGTCGGGCAGAAAGAGCCGGAGGATGGCTAAGAAGACGGGTACGATGTACATGACGCCGAGTGGGATTTGCCATGACTTATCGCCACCGTACCCGTTGGTGTAGTTGTCAACCATGATGCCGAAGAGTGAGCCGAGCGAGATCTGGAAGACGCTCATTCCGACAATAGGGCCACGGAGTAGAGATGGCGCCGCCTCCGCCATGTACATGACGCTATATGGTACAAAGAAACCGTTAGACATGCCCAGAAAGAGACGGCCTGCGTACAGTCCTCCGAGGGACGTCACACACACCATGATGGTCACTGAGAGCACACCAAGCGCACAACCGAGCCAGAGTCCCACCCGACGGGAAAGGTGTCCGCCCAAGAAGTACATCACCACAGCCGAGAGGAATCCGCCAACATTCATGAGGGACTGAATGAGCCGCTGCACGTCGGTGCTGATGTTCAGTCCGATGGGGCTTGTCGGGTCAACATAGCCAAAGACTTCGAGAAAGCCGGGCATACCCTGGAAACCCGCAATGGCTGCCGAGTCGTAGCCATACTGGAACTGGCCGAGGGCGATGAGGAAGCAGATTGTGATGATCCGCTTCTCAGCAAGCAGTCCCTTGCGCTGGGTCGTCATCTTGGTCGATGGTACGGGAGGGCGAACGCTGCCCTCAGCATGCAATCAGCCCCTAGGAAGAGGTTACATCTTTAACGTTCTTTCCCAGCATCTAGCGGTAGCACGAATGCTGAACCATCCTGGTAGTTCGGCGCCACCAGCCGAGGTCGCTTCGAATGCCGTGGGTAAATGCCAAGCAGGATTCCGGTTGCCCAACCAGCGTTCGGTTACTGTTCCGCCAGGGTCTATAAAATCTACAGGTTAACATTGGGCCTAGGCTGTTGGTAGCAGCAACCGTTGGAAGCGAGCAATGGAGAGAACCGTGCATTAAATCCGATTGAGCGCGGGGTTGTTATTGGCTGTATAAGTGGAACTGCGAAACAGCCGGCACTTCTTCGCGTGCAGTAGACTGCGACGTTAGTGTCTGAAAGCTGTTTAGCTGATATTTTCAGGCTTGGTATGCTGTAGGTGCTACTAATGACAGGCAATAGGGGTCGAAGGAAGTGTTCAGGTCCAAGTTTGCATCCCGAACGACGCAAGCGATGCTGTCAGCTTTCCGCAGGCCGCATTGGGATAGTGGGATACTCTAGAGTATCTTAGGCGGATGAATGTGTTGGTACTATCTTCCGGGAGTCATGTATAGAAATTTCTCTGACAGCGGGTTGTGTTCTAGAAGCAGTATGTACGAAGGCTCGCGCCCAAAGAAAGGGTCTCTTATCTCTACGAAAATGCGTTCTTGAAATCCTCTCACAGTCTTTTCTGGGACGGCAAGGGCTTGACTTATTACATCACAGGCTTTTGGGAATGCCGGATGGCCTTTTGGAAACGCAGGAAGGCCTTTTCAGTATTTATGTAGATGTTTTCAGAATGGGAGCATATTTGATCAAAGAGACCTCACACAGCCACCGGCGTCACCTCGAGTCCCTTCAGAGAACCCTCCGCGCGGTATTCCTCGAGGTATTTGGCATACGAGTCCAATCCAAAGCTCCACATCGACATTCTCGCCGCCTTGAGCATATCAGCTTGAGACGTCGGCATCCCCCCGAATGCTCCCGAAGCGTTGTTGTACCCAGGCGTGCAGCCGGACGCTGCAGCAAAAAAGGCGGCGTGCTGCATCATCACGCCCGCCCACTCCTCTTCGCCCTGCACCGTCACCTCAACCACAGCCCGCGACCCCGGACCGGCCTGCTCCTCTGCCTTCGAGATGATTCCCACAAAGTGCTCAATCCACACAGAGGTCGAGTACACCCAGTTGATTCCCGAACCGTTCTGGATGACGTTCTGGAAAAACAGATTGGGAAACCCACCCGTGGCGATGCCGTGCAGAGTAGTTGCGCCTTGCGTGTCCCACTTTTCCTTGAACGACCGCCCACCACGCCCCCGAACATCGACGCCCATCTTGACCGCTGGACAGCCGCTGCCCTCGAGTGGGCTACGAAACCCCGTACTCAGAATGATAATATCCAGGGGGTACTCCTTTCCAGCTACCACCAGCCCTTTCTCGGTTGCGCCGTCGACGCCCTTGCCGTCAGTGTCGACGAGGTGCACGTTGGGCTGATTGAAGACCGGCAGGTACTCGTCGTTGAAGCATGGCCGCTTACACCAAACAGGATACCACGCCTTCAATTTTGCCGCTGTCTCGGGGTCCTTGACAAACTCATCAACGCGTGCCTGGGCTCTCTCGCCGCACGGCACGTTTAGCTTCAGAAGACGCGTGACATGGGCGGTGATTCCCTCTGGTGTGGGTTGGACAATCCCCCATGTCGGATTTCCCGTATATGTTGTAAGGGCCGTGAGTTTGCTCCACTCGTCATTGACCAAGTTTGGCCGGCCATCGAGAGCACCCGAGGTGGAGCGGCTGAAGTTGGACATGCGCTCCCGTTGCCAGCCCTTCTCGTGTGCGATCTTTGTCTTCCTGCTCGCCTTGTCAGTCTCCATCTCTCGCGTAACAGAATTACAGCGGATTCTTACCATTCTTCGGGATCCGTCGGTCGCTGTCCGCGGGCGTAGACGGCCGAGGCAGTGCGCTGAAAGACATACAGCTCCTTCGCGAACTTTGCAATAATCGGTATTGACTGGATGGCTGTAGCACCCGTCCCAATGATACCGACACGCTTACCCTCCAACCCGGTCAGCTGGGGGTTCTCCTGGGAACCTCCCGTGAGGGAGTAGTCCCAGCGTGCGGTGTGGAATATCGGGCCGGCAAAGGAGGTGAGGCCGTCAATCTTGGGGGCCTGCGGGTTGGCCAGAATGCCGTAGGCTGGGAGGAAGTATTCGGCCTGGATCTTGAACTGACGGCTCTCCGCCCCGGGTCCCCGGGATTCAATGACTCCAAGACGCCACAGCTGCTTGTCGTCGTCCCAACTGGCAGTTGTGATCCTCGAACGGAATAGCGCCTTGTCGTGCAGGCCCCATTGCGTCGCAATCCGCTCAGCGTGTTCGCGGATCTCATAGCCCGGGGCATACTTGAACCTGGGTACATAGCCCGTCTCCTCAAGAAGCGGCATGTACGTGTAGCTCTCAACGTCGCAGTGGAGGCCCGGGTAGCGATTCCAGTACCAGGTACCGCCGAAGCCGCCAGCATTATCGATGATCAAGAGATCGGCAGGGCCCTTGACCAGGCCAGCCTCGATGAGTCGCACAGCAGCTACCTGACCGCCAAAGCCGCTACCGATTATGACGAACTTATACCGGGCACCATCCTTGACGGGCTCCCGGGCATTGAGAGCAGCATGGTCGACCCAAACGTCTGCGTCTAGGGCGTGAACACGAGAGTCGTCCGCATCCTTGAGGGTGACGTACTGCTCATCGCGTTCTGGCCGGAGGCGCTTTGTCGCTTCCTCGGTGTACTTTTGCTGGAGGGCGTACAGCTTCAAGTCCTCCTCGCTCGGAATTGGAGCGCCTGCATTCTCGGTTGCAGCTGCCATGATGACGTGTTTTGGGCGCGAGAAGCGGGTATGACAGCAGGCAGATGGTGAGATCGAAAGGGTAAAACACCACAAGAGTGCTACCTCCCACAGACAGTGCAGGCGGGTGTCATGTGTGACTTATACAACCCCCACCCCGCCATTTCTCGGCCCAAAATTTAACTACAGAGCTGCGGAGCGGATTTCAGCGGCTGCAGTCACGATGTGCGCAGGCGGTCAAGGAAGGCGCATTCCTGTCCGTGAGAGAGACAGCCAGTCATGTTCGTCACATCCTTGTCCAACGGAGCGATTGTTGGACGCATCCTGTCCCTTCCTACATAATTGAAAGCGGGAACCTCCCTGTTCGGACACTGTCAATTGGGGCAGCTCGTCAGCGAGATGCCCAGAACTGGGCCACTCAGTATTTCCGGATGCGGCATATCTGCAATGCAGCAGAGGAATACTACCAGTGAGAAGCCCTCAAGCGGCGCGGTTGTGTAGCATTTGTCTGTTGATGTGAGGAGACGGGGGCGACTGATTGGCCCGAGAGGCTGGAACCAAGATTCATTGCTATATCGAACGCAAGGTTCCAGGTTGGACCCCAGCTCTTGCTTCCCCCTCTCTGGTCAGTCCACTCAACAGACCACTCAACAATCCGATGCCACCACCCTGACTCGTCAACTTCCAACTCAATGCCCGCGATCCCGGATACGAAACTCAGCGGCTTGGTTGCCTGCAACGGCGAATTGCTGATATCTTGGCTGTCTCGGGCGAGAGTGCTCCATTCGGGGGTAATTGCTTTTACCGCCTTGAGACATGAATCAACTAAGTTCTGACTGTGTCCAGTTTGCCAATGCAACCCCGACGCCGAACACCGATCCTTTGTTCCAAGCCCTGGCCAACAAAAGCACTGCCCTTCCAAGTCCAACCACGCAGTCGCCCCCGCACTCTCACTCATGTACCCAATATGCATATTGATTCCATCTGACCTGCGAGGCACGGGAAGCACGATGGAGCCCAGCGTGCGGGGAAAAGAGGACCTACAAGAGTTGGACTGCGAAGCGCCTCCCCCAGGCCGTGTTACTTCGTAAACACAGCTTCCCAACGTCGCACACATTTTCTCCGTGTAACCCAGCGCAGTAATTTTCCGACATGGCCACCTCCGTCCCGGATTTTGACGATCTCCCGGCCGTCGAGGGCCAGCCCAAGGGCTTCGCCTGGGGAGTATTCGACAAGGACGGCAAGAAAGACGTTCTCGGAACCCTAAACTTCCTCACCCCCGAGGTCGTCAAAGCCGCCGCCGCCGAAGTCAAAGACGGCATCTCCGTCTCCCTCAAGTAACCCCCCATCAGCCCATCCCACCCCCAACCCAAAACATTTCCACCACCAACCCAAATCAAACCACTAACCCCACCTAGCTGGCCCCTCAATGGCATCAAATTCCCCCTCCCGGGGCGCAAACTCGCCATCCACACCGCCCACACCCTCTCCTCGGCCGGAATGGACCTCGACGGCTGGGACGACGAGCTCTCCTTCAACACGCAAATGAGCTCCCAATGGGACTCCCTCTGCCACGTCACGCACGGCACCACCCCGACCTCGCCCGGCGAGACCTACAACGGCTTCCGGCCCACGCAGGCCGCTCTCCAAGACGTGCCCTTCACGGCACTCAACCCCCTCCCGACCATCGACCACTGGCATGCGCGCGGGTGCATTGTCGGGCGCGGGGTGCTGATCGACTACAAGGGGTACCTGGACACCACCTCCCCTCCCGACAGCGCACCCTACCACCCTCTCGACGGACACCGCATCACTGTCGCAGAGATCGAAGCCGTCGCCAAGCACCAGCGACTAGAATTCCGCCCGGGAGACATCCTACTCGTGCGCACGGGGTACACGGAGATGTTGGCGGCGCCGACGGCGGAGGACTTTGGCAAGTTTGCGAAGGAGACACTGTCGGGGGTGCATGGCGCGGAGGAGACGGTGCGATGGGCGTGGAATAGGCGGTTCGCGGCGGTGGCGGGCGATGCGCATGCGTTTGAGGCGCTACCGCCGTTGAAGGGGGATGGGGAGACGGGGACGGTGGCGGATTTGTGTGAGTTTTTCTGGGGGCTCTTTTATTCTGTTGTCATTCGTCTTGGACTGTTCTCCGTGGTGGGGGAGATAGAGAGATTGAAATCTAACATGCGTGGTGATAGATCTTCATCGGTATTTCCTCAATGGACTTGGGATGCCTATCGGCGAGCTGTGGGATCTCAAGGCGCTGAGCGAGCAGTGCAAGAAGCTGGGGCGGTATAGCTTCCTGTTGACGTCGGTGCCCCTGAACCATCCCGGCCTGGTTGCGTCTCCGCCAAACGCGGTAGCTATCTTCTGAGCGGAGAAGAGGGGTGCTTTGTGAGGAAGATCAGTCAGTGCCTGCTTTGGAAGGCAAATATCATGTACCTCAGAGTGTTTCTTTGAGCTGTAAACGGAGTTTATGTCAACCAAGGGTTTCCGTCACAATGGAATCAAAGAAAACGTGTTTCAGTTTTCACTATATTCAGTCCCAGGGGCAGTTTAAGGCCATGGAAATGTGAATAATCTCATAGTGTGTGCATTCGTATCAGTTTTGAGGCCACTGCCGAAACCCCTCAAACCACATGAATCGGCACATAACTTCCAATTTAGATAGTTCTATGCACATATGTGTTTACTCATAGTAATTCCACATTGACATTTTAGTTCTGCTAACAACCCCCATCCACCCAACCCCCCTGATATGGACGCTGCATACTGTCTACTGAGAGGGCATGTTTACTTACCCCTATCTCAAATGTCACCATGCCCACGCCAATCAACATTTCGACATCTGCGGCAAAACATGCGATCAATTTACATCTATTGACAGCTATTGCTAAAACCTGAGAGATAGCGTCGGCCAAGTCGCCGCTTGGCAATCGGACGAAACTCTAGAACATTGTGCCCTTCCTTGCCATCATCCTGGCTTTCATCCCAGCCGTGAGTACCTCTGGCTTTCGTCCCAACCGTGAGTACCTACTGAGGACAATCGAGGGGCCCCCCATGCAAGAAATGTCAACGCTCGTACCCCGCCAAATGTAATTCCCTCGCTTTTCCATCCACCAAATGCAATGTCCCGAACTCAGCGTTCCCCAGTGTTGCCATAAAAAACAGCAGATTAAGAAAGAACCCAGGCAGATAGGACTTGCAACCGCTGGAGGGAAATCAATCATAGTGCGCATGGGAAAAGCTACGTAAATCGTGCATCCAAAGCAAGTTTAGGGTATCAATGCTCAATATCGTCGCCCAAGTACATCAATCACGCAGAGGTCTCTCACTGATGCCTCGCCTGGTCCAATGCGCTCCCAATATCATCATCACTTGCGGCAGGTAAACTTGGTCCAGCAGCGGGGGCCTGACTGCTCTCGGCCGGATGTGCGTGGGAGCTAGGGTTAGCTGGGGCAGCCGATCCTGAGCCCGACGTAGACGGACGAGGAGAGCTGAGATCCATGGGATCAACGGTATATCCTTCGATGGGGCTGTTTGGAAGAGGCTCTGCCGCCTCAACCTCGTCGAAACGAACCTGCTGTGGTACGTAGGGCGGGTGTCCGCCAACGTAGTTGAACATATTAGGGTTCATCGGTTGTGCCTGAGCCGAGACGGGCAATGCGACCAGGTGCGGGGGTACAGGTGGGTACACGGGGTTGCCAGTCAAGGGCGCTGTCGATGCCCCTTGACCATTGTGGTGAACATTCAGTAATGGCTGGGTATCGATGATCATCTCGGATCCGTCCTCCAAGACGTCTTCATCGTCCACTGTATCAGGCTCGCCATCATCGAAAGGTGCATCGGCAGCGAGAACATGCGGCACCGCTACTGCGTGAGCAGCATCCGGATTAGGGTGTGGGTGGAGCGGGTGAGGCGGCGGCGGTGGCGCCCGCGATTCGGCAAACGAGCGCTCTTGGTTCAGATATTTGCGTAATCCGACGACTCCCTGGCCAGAGAAAACGCAAAAAACAGATCGTTGGTGCTCGGTGAATTCTGTAGATGGTGTCAGATAAGATCAGAACGTTACGTGTTGGAGAAGGAGGTATCGCCTACCTGGAGGCGCATCGCGGCAGTACATCTCGAGGTCCTCTCTCAAGAAAGCTTGCACTCCGGTCAGGCTGAGGTGGGTGAGGCGAGGGCATGAGTTCAATAGCCGCAAAATGCTCTATATGGTTATGTCAACCTATAAGCCTAGTCGGCGACGCACAACAGCACTTACCTGCAGAGTCAGATTTGTGCAGTAGCTGAGATGGACCCTCTCCAAGCTGCTGTGACTGCTGTAGGTCTCCCCAGGAATAATATTCCCTTCGGCATCTCTGCGAGGACGCGCTCGCTGGTTGGCTCGAGCTAGAGCGAGTACGCTTTCGTCCGTAATATGAACACATTTGACAAGGCCGATTCTCTTCAGCTTTGGCAACGTAGCGAGCTTCGTGACAGATTCGTCGGTTAGATTTGCACAGCAGCCGAGGTCGATGTAGCGGATCCGGTTGCAGGCTTGTACCAGTCGCTTAACGGCGTCGTCTGTGATGTGTCCGCAATGACCAAGATGCACATAGTGCAAGTTCTTTCCGAGACGCGCGATAGAATACACGGCGGCGTCTGTTATCCTTCGGCACTTTGCGAGCACAAGGTTCCGGAGGCGAGGCGCAACGTCGATGATCTTTTCTACCGCCCGATCGGTTAGCTCGGAGCAGGAGGTTAGGTCGAGGATACGCAAATGCTCGTAAGTCCGATTGGCCGGGAGCGAGAGGAAGGCCGAGTCGTCAATCAGCTCGCATCCGGCGAGTCTGAGCTCACGGAGAGATTGGCCCTTAGCCAATAGCCGTGTAACAGGCTCGTTCCCAACAAGACGGCACTGGTGGAGATCGATCTCGAGGATGTTGGGGCAGTTCTCGGCAAAAGCAACAACAGCTTCGTCGTTTAACTGGTTGCAGTCGTTGAGCTTGAGCTATTGAGAGAACTATATGTCAGCGTACTTCTAACCAAGAGAGAAAAGGGCAGACCAACCCTCTTGATGAACTTGCAGTTCTGGGCAAGCTTGATCATGCTGTCGTTCGAGATCTTGGTACAGCTGGAGACGTTCAGACCCTGCAGCCTCCGGCAGTTTTCGGCGATCGCATTGATGGATGCCTCGGTTATCTGCACATCGAGCGAAATGTCCAGAGCGAGCAGGTGTGTATTATTCTGCACCAGAGCAATGAGGCCTGTATCCGTCAACCCCTTGCAGCCCGTGAGTGTCAAACGCTCGACGCGGGTGCAGGAAGCGAGCGGCATGACGCTGCCATCGTTGACCTTCTCGTTGAGGGACGCGAGGTTCAGGCGCTTGATGAAGTCCTTGTAGTGGAAGTACGGGTTCTCGACGCCCAGCGTTTGGCAGATGGACGAGTGCTTTGGCCACGACGTGCAAGCGGGGCGGTGCCAAAGGATATCGACTGCGTTGCGGGCCCATCGTTTGCAGGTCAGCATAACATGCAGGATATCCGAGGCAGAGCTGAGCCTGACGAAAACGGCGATCAGGATTTCGTTCGGGAGTCTGTTGACCGGCGGAAGGCACTCGTCGTCGACCTGTATGTCCTGGATGTTGGGCACGCCGAGCGATGATTGGGAGTCATTTGCGCCGAGGAAAAAGTCGGATTCTTCGTTGTCGGCGGGGACGGGGGAGCTTGTGGATGAGGTTGATCGCGAGTCCTCCTGGGGCTGGGCGCCAGCCTCCGGATCGGGATCGGCCTCGACGTCGTCCGTCAGTCCAATCACCGGCCGGTCGTCGGCGATGATGTCGAGAGAAGCGCGCTGTCTCATAGTTGCTGCTGCGATGCTGTTCGGGCGTGGCAGCAGGGCGGCGATCGTGCGAAGCGGGAGGGCACAATGCTCGGTGAGCCTGTGATGATGAGGGGGGGGAAGAGGGGAGGCTGTCGATGTGGAGCGGGCGCCAGAGACCGCTAATTGTCGCCGCCAAACAACGGCAGGGGTGAGCACTACCTAGCAAGGGAGGGAGCGTGTTCCGGACCCAAAAATAGCCCTGGAATATTGAATATTCTGGACGTCGGCAACGCTGTGCGGGCGCGACGAAGGATGGAAGGCGGAAAAGGCTCTTCGGATGGCTCAAGAGCAAGCCGTGGAGCGCAGGTGCGACGTGCTAAAAGCGAGAAGGGGAAGGGTAAATCAACGGTCGTGGCGACGGCTGTTTCTTGTGTTGCGACCTTGTTGTTTCTTTGACTGGGACCGCACCAGACCCCTCCTGCTTGCCGCAGTGGCATGCGATGCGATGCAGTGGCTCGAGACTTGGCTGGGCACAAGGCGAGACGGGGCGCGGGTGGGGCAGGTGAGCCGCGGGTCACGTTCGCGGGTCAGTGTCCGTTTTCCTGCGAGTTTATCGGCCCAGCAGGATGAGGTGAAGAGTCAATTTTCTGTCGCTCAGGCAGAGTTCAGTGATGAGCCGAGTGACACCTCTCAGGTCGTTGGGAACCAGGCTAGGTAGGGCGATGGCTTGGGGTTCGCGGTCGGGTTTGTTTCATCTAAGGGGCAAGCAAAATGAACAAGCACGCTTGGGCTGCTGTTGGTTGCTCGCTAACAGATGCGGGAGGCAGGGAGCGGGTCCCCTGATAGCGCAGGCTTCACACATCCAGGAGCAGCGTGAAACAAACCACTACTCAGTGTTCCCGCACCACTAAATACCACGGGGGTCGAGGTGGAGTCCATCTTTGGCATTGTGCCGCCTGGCATGCAACGGCCCCCGCCCCCGAGCCTGGCATGAGCCAGCCCAGCCTTCCACGGTTGGGTCGAAGCCGACCTCTAGGCTATTCTTCGCCGCCTTCCCTCGGTTCTAAGGTCGAGAGCCCGAGCCTAGTTCTTGAGCACAGGCCCGGGAGCCGCTGGATCAACACTGGCGACCTGCCTTAATGGATGAGGTTCCATGACGGGCGGTGGCTGGTCCCTTACGGCCTTGAGCGGGAGCCGAATATGTCAGAAAGGTATCGGCCGTCGCCCCCAATAATATATACATACCCATGGATGTCTAGTGCCGCACACCCCGCCAGCGCCGCCGTCTGTGCCAGAGCAAATTCCCAGCGTCCGAACCAAGCACGGGTGACATCAGAGTGGAACGCTGGTGGCATGGCAAATACCAAACAACATGACAAACCAGCGTCCTGCCCGCTGGGATCCGGGTCCCTCGGCCACGTTAATCACTGTCAACCGAGAGTCCAGCGCTCGCTTTGACAGGTTGGCCTCCGAAATCCCATCGACTCGGAGCCTCGGGTATCAAAGTCGCCCACAGTAGCTCAACCAGAGCCCCAGCATGCCGAGACACACCAAGCTGGAGGGAGTGAGCTCAGCCAGTGGACCGCCAGATGGACCTGCGATGTCCAGCTTTCGTGCTCCCCATCTCCCCAATCCCGATCTAACGCCTGCTGGACGCACGGCGATGATTCGCAGGTCTAATGCGCGGAAGAATGTCAGATCACGCCAAAGCCAAACCTGGCAGGTTGCGCGTCCTTGTGCACGTCAAACGTTGAGCTAACCAACTCGAACTAGTCAGCACTCGGGTGCCGCATCGCCAGAACAACGACAACACAGGGATGCGGGGTGCTAGAGGGGGGGGTAGGTCATCAAGCCGAGAAGTCCGCACCCATTCCATCCACATTGTAAACCCTTGAGACCCCGCGACCCCTACCACAGTCAGGAATTTCCAGCATCTATTTTAGCGGGAAGGTCCCCCGAGTCTCCGGGATTAGCCAGGTCGAATGGAACTTCGTCCAAAAACAATCCCTTGGTTCCATGTTTATGACGTGTGAGTTCAGCGCTTAACAACGATGCCTTTGATGCCTTCTGCAGCCAGTTACCATGCGAAACCATTGTGATCAGGGTGTGAAAAGCTGCCCCTCAGCTGATCCTCCTGCGCAATTGGTCACCGCCCCGCCCCAATGCCGGTGCAGGCTGTGACCTCATCGCCGCTAGCCGTGTCTGTGCCCACTGGCGGGGTGATGAGGTGGGTTCCAGCGTTGGGTGTCAGACTCGAAGTCGAAGAGGTTATCGCGGAGGAAGAGAAGAAGCGGCAGATGATACTGAATACAGAATTGATGGAGAGAAATTCAGATGGGGAGCAATAGATGATTCATTCACGTTTGAGTTCGAATTTGTTCGGATTTTGAGGAACCAAGCCAAGTTCTGGGCCCTTTTGTTCGATGAGGCCGGAGGTACCAGAAACTCACCGAGCCGGCTGTTCTTCGGAAGCCGATAGCGATAAGGCTGTAAGGTCCTCGCCAAATCGGACAGGGTCGAGCACTAACAGCCAAAGCTTGGGTCAGCCCATTTGAGATTCGCGACATTTCATCCATTGAGCCTCTGACGAGAACGACCAGCAGCCACTGCTGTCGATACCAATTGAGACCGCCACCATGTTCCGAAATGCAGGGCTTCGCCGGCTCCCCCGGTCCGTCAATGTCCAGCTCCAGGCCCCTCGCCGCACCTTCCTGTCGCTCCGTCCCGAGATGCCATCGGCCCGGCCCGTCGAGAACCTCAACGTTCAGAAGCTCACGAGGAGGTCGCATGACTACCAGCGCAACAAGCGCCTCTTCCTGTGGATGGGGACAGTTGCTGGGCTCGCTTCATTCATCTACACAGCATATAAGCTCCAGCAAGAGATCCGCAAACCAGCCCAGCTCGATTCCAGCCTGTCGTCGTCAGACCCCCTATCCGGCACCAACGCCGCCGAGCGCAAGGTTGTGATACACGATGAGGATGGTGCCGAGATCGTGTCGACGGGGAATAGCACAGTTCCGACCTTTCCGCGAACGCTCAGCATCCCGTCCTCAGCCGCCGCGCCAGCAGACCCCCTGGCGCCGAGCCTCCCCATCGATGCAACAGGAGCGACCGAATACACTCTCGTCGGCCTCGGCCTGCGCACTGTCACTTTCGTCGGCATCCAGGTCTACGTCGTCGGATACTATATCGCCACCGCCGACGTTGCCGCGCTGCAAAACGCACTCACGAAGAAGATCAACCCCATCGCCACCACCCTCGTGCCGGGTGAGCGCGGCCAGCTCCGCACCATGCTCCTCGACCATACCATCGGCGAGCAAACCTGGGACGAACTTCTTGCCCAGGGGATTCCGGCGAGGTCGGCATTCCGCGTCGTGCCAGTGCGCGACACTGACTTCCACCACCTCCGGGACGGCTTCGTCCGCGCGATCCAGGGCAAGGCGGCGGCTGTCGGCGGGGGTGCCGACGACGAGGCCTTTGGGGAGGCTATGCGACAGTTCCGCGGTATTTTCAACCGCGGCAGCGTGCCCAAGAGGAGAGAGCTGCTGCTCCTCCGCGACGAGAAGGGCAGGCTGAACGTCGAGTACGACGATGGCAGCGGCAAGAAGAGCAAGTCCGACTCGAGGAAGCTTATTGGAACTGTTGAAGACGAGCGCGTCTCGCGTGCGCTGTGGCTCAACTACCTTGGGGGCAAGAAGGTCGCGAGCGAGCCTGCGCGCCTGAGCATCGTGGAGGGGATCATGGAGTTCGTGGAGAGGCCTGTCGGCACAGTCGCGACGCAGGTCGTATAATTCAGCATCAGGACAAGAGAACCCTTTTTCTGGATGATTGTTTTATAGATGTACAGTAAAAGCATATGGCACGGCAAGCAAAATGGGGGCAATTATCTGCCACCCCGCGAGACAGCGCAAAACCCGCTCTTCTATTCCTTTATCATTACAAGGAGACGCCCTGGGGCAAGTCCTCCCTCTCTAGTAATCGAAACACACAAAGCAAAATCGTGCGATTGGTCCATACCCTTCCTCCATTTCATTGCCTCCTCGCTTAGAGCGCACCAGCAGCCTGCAGAAGCTCCTCGACCTTCTTGCCGTCCTTGCCCTTGGAGACAACGGCCTCGAAGTCCGAGTTACCGCCGATGTGCTCCTTGTTGATGAAGATGTTGGGCACGGTGCGCTGGCCGGTGATCTTGAGGAGCGCGTCCTGCACCTCGCTGCCGTCCTCCTCCTGGTTCAGCTCGTAGTGCGCGTACTTTGCGCCATAGCCGTCGAGGATGCGCTTGGTGTTGTTGCAGTACGGGCAGTAGGACTTGCTGAAGACGACTGTGGAGAAACCGATGTGTCAGCACCGTGTCCGCGTATTGATTCGGATGAACCGATGGGAGAGGAGACAAGACGAGGGGCAGCAGGTGGGGAGGGGAAAGGCCAGGCCGAGGTGCTTGGGTGAGGTGAGGGGAATGGAGCAGGGAGTACGTACCGACGCCGTTGTCATCGATCAACTGCTGGACCTTCTTTTGGGCGGATTCGCTCATGGCTGGTGATGTGGACGAGAAAAGTCTGCGAAAGATGAAGGACATGAATTGGTGTGTGTAGTGTTGCTTGCTTCTGGAAACTTTCCAGGAGCCAAGCAGAAAAAGAAATAGAAAGGTTTTATATCTAGGGACGGCACCCCGTGGAGGATCGTGTGAATTGGCAATTGAGAGCGCGTCAAACTGGAGCAAGTGTGGCACGGGAGAAGCGATCGGATGGCGACATGCAGAGACCCGAAAGATTTGTCAACCCATCTGAAGAGCGGGGTGAACGCCGAACAGCGGGCTGAGATTCCAAAGCTGGGGGACGCTTAGATCGGTGGAATCACATCGATGGGGATAACTAAGATAGCCCACCCAAACCGCCGCGACTTTGCCGTGGATAGAATATTCCATCATAGAAACATTCGAAAAATATTGGGTTCTTACTGCAGTAAGCCCGTACCATCTTCAAAGCACGTTGGCAATGATCGCAAATTTCCTTTCAGAGTCGACGTTCTGGACCCCCAAATCGCTAGGCCTTTGCAGGGAATTTGATATCCAAATCCACCCCGGCGCTCGCCCGGCATATCGAGAGAGGGTCCATGACGCAAGTCGCCCTAGGGACCTTGCAGCTGCGGTCGCGGTATCAGACTGTACAGAAAGTCATCCCAACAAGTCCGGATGCTGCCGGCCACCGCTTCGGTCATCGCTCATTTGTAAGCCGAACAGATATTCCCGGACCTGGTTCATATCTCCAAGGCTCTTCTTGCTCTTCGAGAATCCTATCGGTCGAGTCTGTGCAATATGTCATTGATATGGTGACATCTCATCTCATCATCACATTTGTTCATTATGTAACCGCATGGCTATGTGTCATAGACCGTCTGCCCAGCCAGATTCCCGGCTTTGTGGTGCCATGCTGCATTCCAGGGCCATTGCTAGATTTCCAGGGCCTTACTGTATGCTGCCGGGCGACAGTAATGTGAGGTTATTGTCCAACTCGGTATTCGGAGAAACATGCCCCTTTGTTTGGCTAGAGCTTTGGCAGGACAAAGACCTGAGTCAGAGGACAAGACGCAGTCTTGCCGCCCCATGCCGAATGTACGCGCTTTCGAGACGAAGAGCGCAGTGACGAGATGCAGGAGACGGTCAGGCGGTCGTCTCGCCAAGTTCCCGGTACGGCTAGCTATTGTGATGTCTCATCATTAAGCAAGTGAAGCTATTCGCAAGCCTGGCCTTCGGCGTCTGCGCAGGCTAAGGGTCATTAGCGTAAACAATGGCCCAAGATGACCTCATCTGTCTCGGCCAGCAGCCTCTGATTGCTCCTTTGAAAGCCGATCAGGCTCGCGTTACGGCGCCCAATGACAACACCACAGCACCTTTGTAGTGTAAAGTGGGCAAAACGCGGGCAAGCCGATCATTCGCCTCCCAATTGCGTGGGGCATTCTCACCCACTCTTCTGATGAGGGCGGCTGAGCGGCTCATGGGGGACGACGATCTACGAGATGCGATTTGGCGTGTTGCCCGAACGTGAGTTCGCGATGGTACTGCAGTCCAACGCGAGAAGGCAGAATGCTGTGGCAGGCGGCTCATGATGTGGGGTTCGGTGACTTGGTGGGCTCACTCACGGTCGCCTCGCCGCGCGAAAGGGTCTCCGTCGTTTGGAAAGCGGCTGGGTGCATTTTGCTTCTTCGCTAGTGGGTACGGTGCGTTCGGCTGCGATTCCGTCGTCGCACGCAGCGAGGCAGTGAACCAGACCAGCAAGCCGCAAATGTAAATTCATGAAGACGTGGATCGCCACAAGCTCTTTGTTGAGATGAAGGACCGACTTCTGACCAAGGCGGTGCCCGGGTTACTGGCGACGCCCCTCATCAAGACCCTGGCAGGGTTATCGCTGATAAGGCCACCTTAGCGAACCTGGTCGAGATCCGCCGCAGAATTGAGTTCTTCGGGACGCCCACCTCAACCCGCAAACCCTTGTTGCAGCTCCGACCGCTGTCAACCGCCACCCAACCGAGCATCCCACCTGCACCCTCACACAAGCAACCAAGCGCACTGCACTGCAAGTCTCCACAGAGAACACCCTTCCCTTCTTTGAGGCTGCGATCGTCAAACCACTGTTCGTTTCGGGGTTTGGAAATTCAACGTCAAAACAACACACGATCCACAAGAGGCCACGACATCAGCCTTTCCCCAGTCATTGGCCCAAAATCTCCTCAGCTCCCGATCAGTGCATGTGCGAGCCAACGACACCATCAAGTCTGCTGCGCTGTCCCCGTCGCATTAGCAACGGCCGGTGATATAAGAGGGTTCCCGAAGGTTCCTCCCGTCCTTTCTTCCTTCCCACCCAGCAGGTTCGACGACCCGTTGTCGTAGGACCACCCACAACCGCAAAGGTGGCTTCCGGTCCAGGAGTGTTGGCATCTTACGGTGCCAATCTTGCCAACGTCACGTCGCTCTTGAAGCTTCCCGCGCCAGTCCAAGCCTACCTAGATAGCGCCCTAGTTCACGTTTCTAGTGTAACCGAGTACCTTGAATCAGCCACGGGCTACTCCCCCACGACCCTCTACTCCACCGCCGGCGCGATCCTCCTCCTTGCTACCATTCCCGCTATTACTACACGAAACAATCAGAAAAAGAAACAGAACATGTCGTCACGATACGGATTCTCGACCCGTGGGGGCCTCTCACCCTTCGGCTCGACCCTCGGCCAAGGCGGCATTCCCGCCGTGACCGATGACGACTATAGCTACATCACATCCGAAGACCTCGAGACCTTCGATGTCCCCCGTGGTCATCACCACCGCCACGACCAGGGCTCCTTCTCCCACTCCGCGTCGGACCCCGCCCCATCCTTTGGCCACCGCAAGCCGGCGGACGATGTCATGTTGATCAAATACAAGGATATCACATATCCCGAACACTTCCCAGCATACTCGATCGGCGATGGAAAGCTGGAAGTAAACGACGTGACGGAACGGGTCAAGCTTATCATGAACCTCTCGGCCCGCGAAGCACGAGGGATACGGTTGTTCTACAAGGGCCGGCAGCTTAAGGAGCCCAAAGCACCGATTCGGGAATACGGAGTCAAGAACAACAGCGAGGTCATGGTAGTCTTCGGCGAACCTATCGAGAGCAGTGGTGAGAGCAGCGAGGAGATTGTCGTTGTCGGCCGCGATGAGCGCGACAATTACGAGGCGCCCAAGAAGTCCAAGAAGAACAAGTCGCGAAGAGGCCGGAGAGCGGAAGAGCGGAGCCCCCGGGAGAGTCCCCGAGAGAGCGCCTCTTCCTTCAGCCTGGAGGTGCCCGCCGGTAGCGGCAGCCGCAGAGGTGTATCCAGAGTTCGAACGGCCTCCCCCTCATCACTGTCAGCGATATCAGGAGCCAGTGCTGCGGCGGCAGTTCCCGGAGGGCCCATCGACAAGATGAACAGCATTGCTGCCCACTTCGACGCGAAGCTCCGTCCTTTGTGTTTGCAGTACACCGAATCCCCGCCTTCGGACCCCAAAAAGCGCGATAACGATCACCGAAAAATCTCTGAGACGGTCATGCAACAGGTTATCCTGAAGCTCGATGAGGTCGAGACGGCAGGAGACGAAGCCGCAAGGTCGATGCGAAGACAGTTGGTCCGCGATGTCCAAGGTGTCTTGAAGAGAATGGACGACGCCAAAGCTTCAGCGTCATAATGAGCACTCTCCCAGCATCCTTTGGGTTGCCGGTAATTATGTTCAGGCCATGGGCCTCGCTCCCATAATTTCATTTCTCAGGCACATTTTTAGCGTTGCTCGAGCGTTCGCTTCTGCCATAGCGAGGTGGCAGGTCAAGGAGAACTGATCCCGGGGTATTATTACATTTGCATTGCAGGATTGTTGGTCGGATGGGGTGCATTACAGCGGCACTTTTGGCAGACCGCTCCCCTTCACCAACAGCCTGAGACGCCCACTGGGCTCAGGATAGGCGTAGCTCGGATATTCTGGTGTAGATTAAGGCAGCAAAGATGGTCGATGTGTTCTTGCTCGCTTCCATGCTCACAGAGCACTTTTGTACGATTCACCTTGTCAATATTGATAATGTTGGCAGCAAGACCATTGCTCCCGGTCAGTTGTTTGGTGCAACCACGATGCGATGCCGTTGCTTGTTCACGTGCAATGATGCTTTGAGGCGGGGCATGTGGCTGGTGGAGAACGGTGGCCTCGAATTGAGGCATCCCACCAATCCAAGTCTGTAGGTCTAACCCTACCCCAAAACCTGAGGCAGCAATCGGCTCAGAATTGGGGCCACCGCCTTCTCCGAATCCGGGTTAGTGCGACTTTCCCAACCTCAAGGCACACGGCCAATTTTTAGCACACACAAAAACGTCGAACAGTATCAAACCATCGCGAGGGTAAGGACGCAGCCAGACTTCGCTGCCATTCGATCAGCAGGAGTTTGACTGACTGATCCAGAATTTTCTTTTCTCTTCCCCTTCTCTTTCACCAGAAGCACCGGGAAAAGATGTCGTCGTTCGAGTCAGTGGTACGTATCTTCCTACGCATTCTCTTGATGTCTCGATGCAATCCACACGAAGCGATCGCGAAATACCGGCCGCGCGCAGCCCACAAACGACAACGCGAGGGACGACAGCTCGACGCTTCAATTGCGACTCAACGCTTGGAGGTATGGACTGGCGGAATACGTTGCTAACTTCGCTATCAACAGGTCGTCATTGACGGCAAGGGCCACCTTCTTGGTCGCCTCGCCTCCATCGTCGCCAAGCAGCTCCTCAACGGCCAGAAGATCGTCGTTGTCCGCTGCGAGGCCCTCAACATCTCCGGCGAATTCTTCCGCGCGAAGCGTACGTGCAACACATCTCCCCGAGAGCGTCATTGAGCGCGGACACGAGCAGCCAAGCCGCTGTCTTCATGGAAGAGGAGGACACACTGGCTGGTCACAGCCCGCTCGAGGGACCACTACTCTCCGAACGAATCCGCTGACAATTGAGTACAGTCAAGTACCATGCTTACCTCCGCAAGATGACCCGTTACAACCCCACCCGCGGTGGTGAGTCCTACGCCCATTCCCACGATTCTATCGCTGGACGACGCTGACATTGCCACAGGCCCCTTCCACTTCCGCGCCCCGTCTCGCATCTTCTACAAGGCCGTCCGTGGCATGATTCCCCACAAGACTGCCCGCGGCGCCGCCGCTCTCGAGAGGCTTAAGGTCTTCGAGGGTGTCCCTCCCCCGTACGACAAGAAGAAGAAGATGGTCGTCCCCCAGGCGCTCCGCGTCCTCAGACTCCAGCCCGGTCGCAAGTACTGCACAGTTGGCCGTCTGAGCCACGAGGTCGGCTGGAAGTACCAGGATGTTGTTGCGAGGTGCGTCAGGCCCAGGCCGCTCCACGTCCCGCTCGTGGGATCCGAGAGGAGATTGAATGCTAACAGATGTGCAGACTCGAGGAGAGACGCAAGGCCAAGGGTGCCGCCTACTACGAGCGCAAGAAGCTGGCCGCGAGACAGCTGTCCGAGGCGAAGAAGAGCGCGAAGGTCGACAAGAAGACCGCCACGGCCCTCGAGGCCTTCGGCTACTAAAGGCAGTAGCTATTCGCACACTTTTTGTCCTTTATGGCTTTTCACTCTAGATTGGCGCGGTGGTTCGGGGCATCATCAACTTCATTTACGTGGATGGCGGGGGAAGGCAATTGCTCGCTGACATACTGTGCGTCCTCGGCTGGGGACCTCATAATCTAAATGAGATCACAACCAATGGAGTTGAGCTTGCATGGGATGGAAGAAGGAACAAAAATACCCGAATCTGGTCAGGCTCAATGATGATGCTCGGCGTGCTGTCGTGGAGTGCGACAGCCGGATTCCATAGCCCGTGGCTTATGGTCGTACGGCTAGAATACTTCCACGGTTTGCCCCAGAATGAAACGATGTATGACCGACACGACTGTCTCCTACCATATGTGACTACGGCCCGTTTGGCCTGCTGCTTCTTGATGTGTCTCGCAAGAACCTGTCCAATATCTGTCCGTCGAGCGTTCAACCAGGGTCTAAGTCCGCAGCGTCATCTCTTTGATGCCATTGAGGGCGCCCATACGCTGGCAATCCAACCCATCACCACGACACGTCACCGCGAGTGCAGGCCTCACCCAATGCTTAACAAAGTGAGCCCAAGATACCTATTGCCCGTCGGAGGATTCGCAGCACATTGCGTATTGGTGGGGATCATGAACTTCACGTCAAGTACAATCTTGAGCGGGAAGCACACCAAGGACTGCGGATTCCACATCCCAAGCCGCTCGTCCTCCTCGAGTGGAACCGTGGGGATCCTGTCTGGTGGATCTGCCTTGCATGCAAGTCCATTTCGATCGCCAGATGATACAAGTTCCCGCTTTTCGACATGTTCAAGATTTACGTTTGAGTAGTTTTTGTAGCTGTGTCGTGGGCATCGTGAGATCGATGAGTGGTTTTCTCAGTGTTTATCTCGTCTGGAGATTATGTTTTTGGTCGGAGACATAGGCTGCAGGGATTTCTCCTGATGTCATTCGAGAAATCTCATGTGTAGATAGTTGACCTGTACGTCTAATAGGCATTCATGTTCTTCCTCCTGGCATCTAGGTAACGATTTTTCTGGCTTGTACCATGAGAATAAGGCGCCAAGTCCAACCCGGCAGCCATCGTTGAGTCTCATTGCATCCATCTTTGAAGGTATTGCAATTCCGCCTCACTTCAACCCCTAGTACGGACAAAATGCAACGGTCGGAGGCGACATGTGTCCCGTCCTTTTTCTCTCAACGTCCACAGTGAGGTACAAGCATATGTGTGCAATTAATCTATCTCGTGGATTTGACTCGCATGTCACGTGTAATACCATAAACACCTTTTAGATTCTAATCCGATACCTCTTACATTTGCCCCTGACACTTAAGCCGATGTTGACGCTGTCCCAAAGGCTCCATGTTCTTCGGTCTCAAAGCCTTTCCCTTTTGACGGCAATAGACGTGGAGCTTGGTTTGGGCACTGCACTTTATGATCATTGTAGCTTCCCGCGAGCTGACAATCCCAGAATTATATGTCAAGTCAGGACAATGTATTTATCCAGATAAGACTTATCTAAAATGAAGAGAACACTTTTTTCCACTATAGCCTCCGTCTATTTACACAGTTAGTAACCCAAAGCTTCTAGTTTGGGATACGGTGTTTGAAGGTTTCTTTGGCGTATTTTCTCAGACATCCAAGAACTTTGATACAAATTTACGTCATCAAAATACAAATTAGGGCTGAGAAAATACGGTTGTGAGCCTATGTGTATCCCATGACGATCTGATTTCCAAGATTCGTATTTTCCAAGGCCAGGCGGTCATGTCGAATGAGTTTCAGAATATAGTGAATGCTATACTGTGCGGAGAAGCGCTGTGAATCAGAACCATGATGGATTTAGAAGGACTGGAGGGGGGATCCGTCTAGGTATAGATGAATGATTGATACATACGGCTCAATCCAAGAGAGAGGCGGCGAAGATGAGCTTATTGCTTCGGTTTTTGAGTATTCGAGGAAATATCTGGTATCTCGAACCCCGAACATACAAGATGGCTAGGTAGCTGAGTTCACTCTCGAAATGGTCAACGAGATTGTTTAATTATGTAGCTTGTTGAATTTTGTGACATGGCTTTATCAATCCCTCTCGAAGTCTATCCCCGGCCGGTATTGTGTCACCGGTGTTGGATGACCTACCTGAGTTTCCGAGTAGAGAAGAGAGTGTTTTGAACAAGCACCAGAACGGCGGTTTTCTATTTTAAGGAGTGGAAGAAGAAGTGAAACTCATTAGGTTCCAATCAGAGGCATATACAAATATTTGTATTGCTTTAACTTCATTGCAGTCTCATGAGTACGTTAAGAAATCATTCATCGTCTAGCTTTAGAGACATATAAAGAATTCACAAAGTGCAGCCTTAATTTTCCATTTCTGCTAACATCTATCATTCTCGCTCAAAAACTGGAATATTCCAAGCTTCAAGATGTCAGTGGTAACTTCCACAGACATTAATCACATTTATCCACTGCCACCCAGTATCGAACTCCCCCAGTGCCTCATATCTTCATGCAGGAAATCTCCGTCCGCCTAAGCCGCCCAGTAGACACCATTCCTTGCATATTGGCGAATACTCAGGCTGTCATAATAACCAGGGGTTGGGTAATTGGTGAGAATGTTCAAGTGAGACATATTCGTCACCATCGACTACGCTTACTGGCTATAGACTTCGACATTAGTGAAGAATCGGGCGTGATTGGATTAGAACTTGGAGTCTTCTAGGAAATAATACAGCGGACTTCGGTCATAGATCCAAGTCTGCTCTGTCTCTCAAGTGTCTATGTGTCGGACTGCAGTTCTTTCTAAAGCTCCTGCAAACTGGCTTCCCATCATCTCGGACCGGACAAGGTTTTTCTCTTGAGTAATTACTCAGAGACCGTGAAAAACATACATCTGGTGAAGGTAATCTCATGGAAACTACTTCGAACGGATGATACAGATCAGACTTAAATTGGGAATCTCGCTCTTTTTCACACAGTTCAAGAACTAACAGACAACCCTAACTTCAAGTGGAATAACCGGGCCGGGGAGGAGTGCCGTGACGCCCCCAAGTCCAATAACATCCATCAGCCCTCGTGGAGTGTGGTGGAGCTTTCAACCCACCTCTTTGTCTTTGTGGGGTAGGGCCTGCCCCAACTTCCTTGGGGCATCATTCTGACTAATTTGAATACCGAATGGGATATTGGCTCAGTTGGTAGAGCGTTGGTCTCATAATATGATCTGATTAGACATCAGAGTAATCCAAAGGTCGTGAGTTCGAGCCTCACATGTCCCATCCCTTTTTGCCCTTCTGCCAGATGCGCCTGCCATTCCTTTCACAATTTTTTTGCAACATCAAAGACGATGCGGATGAAAACAGTTGCATTCGAACTACCTCATCATGGTGACCAGTTTCGTGCCACCGCTTGAATTGTACAACCTCCAGCGCAAGAATTGTCAGGCCCCCTTTTCTTTCGTTTATTTGTAGCCCCGATAACTTCACTTGAAACTGAATTATTATGAGGACAATTCTGCAAAGTTCCATGCCATCTATGGTAGGTTTCTGTTTGATAACAACCCAGCTTCTCCAATGGCACGGATCTTGAATGCCGTATACCTGCTGCATTTTGCATCCCAGGTCCCCTGTGAGTCGATTCCAAGACATCTGGTATTTCAACCTTGCCCTGCGGCGAGTTCCGGAGGATGGACGGCAGCTCTTTCCTTCATTATATCCACGCAGCACCCAATAGCTGCAGCTCTTTCCCCTGGAAGGCAGTTCGTCCCTGTCTCTTTTGGTTCCCGAACCTTGGAAACCTGATGATGCCTCTGGGCGGCGACCGAAAACCAAAACAAGACCCGAGACCGTTCAATCTCTAAACCTCAGCAAACTCGCTCCCTCCGACCTGTGTTCTCAGCGCCCTCAGCTATCTCGCATACTGCATTCCTCGATCCCAATCCCACCCAAGTAGGGTCCTTCAACCATGGCGCTTCAGAACGGGGTCCCCTACGCTCAAGATGACATCCTGTACGATTACGGAATGCGAGCCCTGGCCGAAAGCTACGCGAACCAACCTCTACCAGAGCCACGTTCCGCGACGCCGCCTTTGCCAGAGAAACGCCCTGCGACGACACCCAACCAACACCACGGGCACCAATTCAACTCCAAGATTGGCAATAGCGTTGCGAGGATCATAAACTCTATCGGCATGGAGTCCTTCTGGCCATCCACAATGGATCGGGAATGCCAGAAAGCCGCGCGGATCCTGACGTCTTTCGCGAGTATGTCTCCGCACCTCTTAGTTCTGATATGATGGACACAGATACTAACTCTCCGGCCCCAGCAAACGACCTCCCCCAAGGCTTAAAGATAATCCTAGGCCCTTGCCACGGCTCCGGACCTCGACGGCGACGCAAAGCATGGTATACGATTCCACCGAGTGAGCTACAAGAAGCATACGGTCTGGTAATCTTCACCGTCGCCCGCTCAGGGGGTCTTTTCGTCGCGCCGCAAGCCGGGTCCGGCATAATCGTCTCCCGTCTCCCGGATGGCTCATGGTCGCCGCCCGCCGCCCTCACAATAGGGTCGATGAATTTCTTCTTTGCTCCATGTTCCTGGGGTCTCGACATTGCTGAAGCAGTGCTCGTTTTTCGCTCCCCGGAAGCCGTTGCCGGCTTCAAAGCGAGCTGTCGGTACTCCTTTGGAGTGGGAGGACATTTGACGCTAGGTTTCTGGGGTGCTGGTGAGGGAGTGGAGATGCTTTCCAATATGGGACTTGAAGATCAAGGTGCTAAGTTGTACACCCGGAGCCGCGGACTGTTTATCAGTCTTGCATTTGAGGGGAGGTTTGCCAGCGCCCGCAAGGCAGCAATGGAGCTTTTCTACGGCGTGGAGGGTATCACGGTCGATGACATCTTGTGTGGGAACGTCCCCGCAGAAGGACCGAAGGGCATGTGGTATGTATTGTCTTGTCATCTGCTGCCTTCAGTTGAACTGGAGAGTTAGTCTAACATTTTGAACAGGCCAGAAGGCGCTCGAACCCTGATGCAAGTCCTACGTGCTGAAGCGGGCCCCTGCAACTGGGGGAAGGTCGCATCGCAAAGTGAGGGTCAATTCGAATCCCAAGCTGCTCACAATGTTGGGGTGGCAGGCCATCTCAGCCTTGGAAGCGAAGAGGCGCTGAATGTTTAGGGTTAGATATGTCCGAGGGGGTGCCATTGGTTACTCTGCATCACGAACCACCCACATTCCCTTTGCGATAAACATTCACAAGCAGACAGACCTCGGCCCTAGAACATCGGTCTTCAAGGCAGTAAATACCGAGAACACCAGTCTTCGAGGGAGTAAATATAAATCATCAGCTTCATCCTCTTACATCACATTGGCATGTGCAAGTTTGGGGGACCACATTGCAAGACGGAGAACAACGCTAGGTATATCTTCGCTAATCAGATGGCTTGGATCATGCACTTTGACTCTACCTGCTGCTCTTAATGCGCCGCCCATCTGCATTACCAGCTCAGCACTATCAGAACTAATCGTACATGAGCACATTACAAGTACAGGCCCTCCGGCTCGCCCTCCTGCTTTGTACGCAACACTCTCTCACGAGCAGCCCGGAAGTCAGCCATCTGTACCCGCATTCTGCGCTCCCGAAGAGCCATCAGACCGGCCTCGGAGCAGATTGCCTTGATGTCGGCACCAGACAGATCATCCTTTTGAGCAATGAACTCCTCGAGGTCCACATCCTGGTTGAGCGACATCTTGCTGGTGTGAAGGGTGAAGATCTTGCGCTTTGTGTTCTGGTCGGGGTTCTCGAACAGAATCTTGCGGTCGATACGGCCGGGACGGATCAGAGCAGGATCGAGGGTCTCGATCTTGTTCGTAGCCATAATGACCTTGACGTCTCCACGGTCGTCGAAACCATCGAGCTGGTTGAGGAGCTCCAGCATGGTTCGCTGCACTTCGCGCTCGCCACCGGAAGTGGAGTCGTAGCGCTTCGTGCCGATGGCGTCGATCTCATCAATGAAGACAATAGACGGGGCATTCTCAGCCGCAACCTAATGGATGTCAGTAAATCGGACAGATCGGAGAGGCATGGGATATTTACCTGGAAGAGTTGGCGAACTAATCGGGGTCCGTCACCGAGGTACTTCTGGATCAGCTCGCTACCAACGATACGCAAGAATGTTGCGGACGTTTGGTTTGCGACGGCCTTTGCTAGAAGCGTCTTTCCGGTACCGGGCGCACCATAGAGAATGACACCCTTCGGCGGCTTGATACCCATCTCCTCGTAGAGCTCCGGATGGAGCAGGGGCAGCTCGACTGACTCCCGCACCTCCTGAATCTGCTGCTCCAAGCCACCAATATCCGCGTACGACTCGGTTGGCGCCTTGTCCAGCTTCATGACGCTTACGAGAGGATCTGTGTCGTCCGTGAGAACGCCAACAATACTGACGCTCTTGTGGTGCAGCAGGACGCTGGCACCCGGCTCGAGCAGATCCTTGTCGACGAAGCTCATAATGCTGACATAGTATTCGGGGCCGGTAGTGCTCGAGACGATGGCGTGGTCATCATCGATCATCTCCTCGAGGGTACCGACGCCCATCGGGCTACCTCTCATGTCGTCAACACGGCCACGTTCGTCGGCCATCCGGTCTGAGGACTCGAGCTCCGAAGCGGGGGCGTTGTTGTCCTTGACTGCCTTGGCTTTGCGCAGGCGCTCCTGGTTCTCGACGTACTCCTCCTCGAGCAGGAGGTGATCGTGGATGCGCTGCATGCGCAGCAACCGGAGCTTGCATCGGCTCGTCGGGTAGATGGGAGGGAGCTTCGCCGCGGCGCTGGTACCGCCGGCCTTCTTCTTCTTGCGACCGATGCGGGTGGTGGGTCTCGGGGGAGGCTCGTACTTCGGCTTGTCCTTCTGTATTTGATGTTGATTGTCAGCGCATTCCGCCACACCGGCCAGCTGCATTTCCATCGAGAGATGCTCGAAAGGGATCCCAGCTTATCGTACCTTCTTGTCCTTCTCATCTCTGCCCTCTTGGCCGCCGCCACCCATCCCAGATTGATTCTGCCCCTGCGAAGATGTTAGAATATCCTTCGACGGTTGGAGGGAGCTCTGCCTGATGCACTTACCATCTTGGCCGCGATGTCCGAGCCAAGTGTTGGGGGGAATCTGGTTTGGCCTCGCTATTACAGTTGAATACCAACTGGGTGCCCGTATTGCGACGCTCTCGAAATGGCGCGCGAAACTAGTTGGTGGTGGTTGATGCTAATTGCAGCGAGGTTGATGGTCTGGAGGTTCCGCTCGTTGGCAGGAGCTTCAGCGCAATCAGGCGTCCAGGCGACGCGACATCGATGCACAGACCACCGAGTGGCAGGCAAGCTGTGGCGTAGTTAGCTATCCCTAGTCGCCAAGCCCGACCAATGACGGAGGTCAGCCTCACTCGCCTCAGCTGTTTCTTTGTTACGGAAAGCCCGACGAAGCGCTGGGTGCACAGACCCCCTCACCTTTTGCCGACGAGCAAGAGCGCTGTGTAGGCAGGCGCGGGTACTGTCGCGGAAGCTGGCCAGTCTCGCCAGTAATGTGATAAGTGCGTCTAGTATTCTGCCCTGGGGCTGTCGTTGATGCGAGGGGGTTTGTCTTGAAACCACTTGCTCAGTCAGACCTTTGTTGAGCCTTGCCCAATTCTGGCCGAACTCAAAGGCAAAGATAAAAAAATACAGTCCCGAGCTTCCCGCGGCAAAAGGGCCCGACGCGCGCTCTCTATCATGAGCCCCAAACTCGCATTCCTTGCGACGCACTTGCCGCAGATTGCTGGAAAGAACAACGGTGGGCGGAGCCCAACCATGTTTCATAGGACGAGACACATCACTTTGATCGGATCGCGAGCCAATCTGTTTATCTCTCGCTGCTTTGTGTCTTGCCAGGCGCCACGAGAGGTTAGTTCTAGTTGCCTCGTTCCAGGGATCTCCATCTTTTGGCCCTCAGGCTTGCATGGAGCTTATTACCCCTCCATAACCGTGTCTTGACTTCCCCTCCACAACCGCCGTTCCTCGCGCTTCTCCTCAACGTCCACGAGGCTGCACCCACAATAGCTCGCCGCTTTGCTCTTCACCGCCGTCCGGGACCATGGCTTCGACTCGCGAGCGTCGGATCGCCAAAGAGTTGGCAGACATCCACAACGATAAGGACAACTCGGGGGTGTCTGCCTACCCTATCGACCCGGCCAACCTAACCCACCTCAAGGGCACGTTTCCTGGGCCCCCAGACTCGCCGTATGCCGGGGGCACGTTCACCGTCGACATTGTCATTCCCGACATGTACCCGTTCAAATCGCCTATCATGAAGTTCGACACGCTGATCTGGCACCCCAACGTCAGCAGTGTGACGGTAGGAATCCCTCCCCGCCGCACCCGGGGCTGAGCCGCCGCCACCGCCGACGCTGCTCGCTGTTCCCCTTCCCACCCGCCCGCCTCGCCCGAGGGAGATCGACGGCTGGAGACACGCCGGGTGGGGGGAGGCCGGCATCGGGTGGCGATCGATCGGAGGGAGCTGGTTCGGCCATCTTTGCGGTCGGTTCTCTACTAACTCGCGTTTCGCAACCTGCAGGGCGCAATCTGCCTCGACACGCTCGGGACTGGCTGGTCACCCGTTGGCACGATCAAGATGGCACTGATATCGTTACGCATGCTTCTTGAGTCCCCGAATCCCAAGGATCCCCAAGATGCCGAAGTTGCGAAAATGCTTATGGAGGCCCCAGACCAGTTCGCACAAAAGGCACACGACTGGGCCGTTAAGCACGCGGGTGCCCCGAAGAAAGAGGTCGTGCCCCACAACTACATGTCCGTGGGACCGGCTGAGAAGAAGAAGGAGGATCCCAAGAGGTGTGTTTATACGGACAATGCAAATGTGTGGGGACTGGGCGTACCAGTTCACTGACACGGGATGATGAACAGGTACCAAGGTTACAGCAAGGAGCTGGTTGACCGTTTTGTAAACATGGGCTTTGACGTTGACGCCGTGGTTGAAGCATTCAACTTCGTGGGCATCGACCGCAACGGAGGCGAGGATTACGAGCTGGAGGAGGCCTACATGGGCGACATCACCGCTCGGCTCCTCGGCGAGCAGTAAGCAAGCATGATGCGTCGCTCAGCCAGCAGACATCCATGTCTCCGGCCAGGCTTGCCAGACGGCGCACTCTAATCCCCTCACACAGACAGTAACGGGAACGACCGGTACCCGTCCCTAGATGGAGGGGAATCGTAAACGTTGGGAACGGGATCATTGAGACAGAGCGGGAATGCAGACAGAACCCAAGTTGATAACAAACGAGGACTGTCTAGCGATCTCTGTCAAACAGCATCTGGAGCGGAGTTCGGGGCACACGGACGGGATACTTGGGGGCAAGGGGGGCGGGGCAACACCTGCTTTATATTTGAGTCTGAGAGGCTTCCCTCACTTTGGTCTTGGCTTCTCTTCCCTTCCTCTGTCATTAGATTGAGCTTCCCATGAGCGGCGAACCCTCGGGGCAGCAATTTGTTTCCTGATCTGTACCTGGTAGTCTTTAACGTGGATCCTATACTGATCATCACCTGGCCTGCGTTCCTCTCCAGCTTTTGCAGCATCGTCGGCCCCGTCCTGGCTTGATGGGCCGCCCCCTGTGCCGGGTCAACTCGCATGTGGGTTCGCATTGTGTGCCATGTGGAAGAATACCAGGTGGTTTGTTTGCTTGCTTAAAGTATTTCAGTTCACGGTGACGCTCTGAACTGCTGCGAAGCATAAAGAGACCGATTTGCATTGTATGTATCATCTATTGACCCCTAGCCCCTGACGAATGTGCAGACTAAACTCGAATGACATTGCGTATACGGAGAATCTCAAAAGTGAAATACCCAAGGGGCTTGCAATGCAGGGGATATTTTGCCGACCGCCATTCCCTCCAGTCTATTGAGATTCGCAAAAACAATGATAATGCACAAAAAACACAAACAACAGCAAGGCGTTTCGCCTGCTTGCCCTGTCACATGTGGCTCAGCCCCTCCCCCTTCACCGTTAGATTAGACTTGCCTCCCACCCGCTTCCGCAACCGGCTTGTACCTAATACACGGACGCTTTCTAGTGGAAACGGAAAAGTATCAAGCAAAATGTACAGGGTAACAACTGCTCATCTATTGAGCAACCGGCGACATTTAGAGCAGATCGCGTCTGACGAACTCGTCGCGAAGCGCCTTGCCGAGGCTGGCAGGGGAGCGCTCAACGATTACGCCAGCGGCCTCGAGGGCCTTGATCTTGGAATCAGCACCGCCCTTGCCGCCGGAGACGATGGCACCGGCGTGGCCCATTCGACGGCCCGCGGGCGCCGAGATACCGGCAATGAAGGACACGACGGGCTTGCCGCCGTTAACGGTGTTGTTGGCGCGGAGGAAATCAGCGGCGTCCTCCTCGGCTGAACCACCGATCTCGCCGATCATGATGATACCGTCGGTCTCCTCGTCCTTGAGGAAGACCTGCAGGCAGTCGATAAAGTTGGTGCCGCTGAAGGGGTCGCCGCCAATGCCGACGACGAGCGACTGACCGAGACCAGCCTGGGTGGTCTGGTTGACGGCCTCGTATGTGAGGGTGCCGGATCTGCTGACAATACCGATACGGCCGCGCTTGTGGATGAAGCCGGGCATGATACCGATCTTGCACTGGCCGGGGGCGATGATGCCGGGGCAGTTAGGGCCCACCAGACGGGTCTTGGACTGTGTCTTGAGGATCTGGGTGATGCGGACCATGTCTAACACTGGGTTAGGGGCCATTCTTCCTTCGTTTCTCCCCCGATACGGAGCGTACTAACCATGCTGGGGAATTCCTTCGGTAATGCAGACAATCAGAGGGATCTCGGCAGCGATGGCCTCTTCGATACCGGCCGCGGCAACGGGGGGACTATTGGTTGCGTCGTCAGTCAGGGCTCCCGAGGCCTCGCCCGGAGGGATGATGTCTTACGGTACGAAGATGGCGGTCGCCGAAGCGCCGGTCTCCCTCACAGCATCGCTAACATTGCCGAAGACAGGCAGGCCGAGATGTGTCTGGCCAGCCTTCTTGGGGTTCGTTCCGCCGACAACCTGGGTCCCTAAACAGCCACGGTGTCAGAGCCTGTTCTCCCTCGCCTCCATCGTCGCCCAACTGCCAATTGCCGACAAAAGGATGTGTATTTACCGTAATCGATCGCCTGCTGCGCATGGAAGCTGTTGAAGGTCACTGTTAGCTGTGATCTGTCCAGTCGCAAAATGGCTCCACCACGCCGCAGCGATCACGGCGAGTCATGATAAGGGACGCAGTCATGCAGGAGATGGACGTCAACTTACGTTCCCTGCTTGCCTGTGAAGCCCTGGTAGATGACCTTGGTATCGCCATTGATGCGCAGGTTGTCGATGGTGAGGGAGTAGGGCGAAGAGGACGAGCTGTACGTCCTCCGGGTGAGCTGCCGCAGAACGGCGCTCGCAGGGCGGGCTTGCCTCGTGAAAGCCTGCATCTTGGCTGTGTATGCGCGAAAGGAAGGGAGGGAAAACGAGGGCAAAGGCGGGCAGGGAGCAAGATAGGACGGGCGCGCTCGGTGTGGTCGGGTTGATGTCAAGTATTTGTTGAGATTCTTCTGGCTCTGTCGTCAAGCCTTCGCGATCTCCAAAACCCGCAGCAAATCTCAGTGGAGCTCTGCACCAGCGTCGCGGGCACACGGGCCACTAGGCTTTGGGCCACGGCAATTACGCAGGCCGGGTTGCTCCGGCCTCTGCTACCACGTGACTGACCACATGAGCGGATGTCCTCGCATTATCTCGGGGTTAGGGTTGCAACGGCATTCTGAGGCGCTAACTTTTCGCCGCTGCCCCACAGTGAAGGCCAAAGATTGGGAGGAGTCAGAAGAATTGGAGCCTCAACGCCGACTCCAGGTCGCCCGATGAGACTTATCGCAACGCATCTCTGCCCAAGATGGCTACCACAACGGTGACCGCGACAATTCGCAAGAAAGATGCGAACCTGCCGCCCGAGAATGAGCGCTTCCTGCGCTGCTGTGCGGACATCGCCAATGCACTCATCGAGGATCATGAGCTGCCAAATGACCCCCGCAATCCGCGGAAGGACATCAACCTCAACTCTTTGAGGTCCAAGTTCTCAAAAAAGCACAAGATTGCCAGCGTACCTCCCCTCACTGCCATCATTGCTGCTGTGCCCGAGCACTACAAGAAGTACATCCTGCCGAGGCTCATCGCAAAGCCGATCAGTGAGTCGCATCTCCCTCTGTTCTTACCCCCATCTCACGGCCTAATCCTCTCACAGGGACGTCATCTGGAATTGCCGTTGTGGCTGTGATGTGCAAACCGCACAGATGTCCCCATATCGCCTACACAGGGAACATTTGCGTCTACTGTCCTGGAGGACCGGACAGTGACTTCGAATATAGCACACAGTCATACACTGGCTATGAGCCCACATCTATGCGCGCTATCAGGGCACGGTATGATCCCTTTGAGCAAGCCAGAGGCCGTGTCGACCAGCTCAAGTCCTTGGGGCACTCAGTCGACAAGGTGGAGTACATCATCATGGGCGGAACGTTCATGTCGCTCCCGGAATCCTACCGTGATCAGTTCATCTCACAGCTGCACAACGCGCTAAGCGGCTACGGCACCTTGAACGTCGACGAGGCTGTTCGGGGAGGAGAGCAGAGCAACATCAAGTGTGTAGGTATCACGATCGAGACCAGACCGGACTACTGCCTGCAGCCCCATCTCTCCAGCATGCTCAGGTACGGATGCACGCGCCTCGAGGTCGGCGTCCAGTCTCTCTACGAAGACGTTGCACGAGACACCAACCGTGGTCACACAGTTACTGCTGTCGCTGAGACTTTCTGTCTCTCCAAGGATGCCGGCTTCAAGGTGGTCAGCCACATGATGCCCGATCTCCCCAACGTTGGCATGGAGCGCGACCTGGATCAGTTCCGCGAGTACTTCGAGAATCCTGCCTTCCGGACCGACGGCCTGAAGATATACCCTACCCTCGTCATCCGTGGCACCGGTCTGTACGAGCTTTGGCGGACGGGCCGGTATCAAAACTACACGCCGAACGGACTCATCGACCTGGTAGCTCGGATCCTGGCGCTTGTACCGCCATGGACACGCATCTACCGTGTCCAGCGCGATATCCCCATGCCCTTGGTCACATCCGGTGTGGAGAACGGCAACCTACGCGAGCTGGCGTTGGCTAGGATGAAGGACTTTGGCACTTCCTGCCGCGACGTCAGAACGCGGGAAGTCGGAGTCAACGAAGTCAAGCACAAGATCCGCCCGAACCAGATCGAGCTTGTGCGCCGCGACTACACCGCCAACGGCGGCTGGGAAACCTTCCTGGCCTATGAGGACCCTAAGCAGGACATCCTCGTAGCCCTGCTCCGTCTACGCAAGTGCTCTGAGAAGTACACATTCCGCGAGGAATTGATCGGCCAGCCCACTAGTCTGGTGCGCGAGTTGCACGTCTACGGCATGGCGGTGCCTGTACACGCCAGAGACCCGAGGAAGTTCCAGCATCAGGGCTTTGGCACGCTGTTGATGGAGGAGGCGGAGCGTATCGCCCGTGACGAGCACGGGAGTGAGAAGATCAGCGTTATCTCGGGTGTAGGTGTTCGAAGCTACTATAAGAAGCTTGGATACTGGCTGGATGGCCCTTATATGTCCAAGTGGCTGGATGGGAGGTCGGGGCCTGAGGAGTAGACACGGAAAGTAAACAATAAACTCAGCGGTTGGGAAATGTGCATGGGTTGTCGGCGTTGTGGTCTTGGGTTGCTTGACAGTCGCATGAACAAACGGGAGGGAGGCGTTGGCGGTTTTCTTCGACGGTCTTCTGCTATTTAGACAAAAGTTAGACTGAGAAGCATTGGAAAGAGACGAGAAGAATGAAGCGAGGATGTAGAGGCGGTCACCCCCGAGCCCCTGCCAAGGAGTCAAGTAACTAGACGTTATTCTTCCGACAAAATATGTTGGTCGACTGTCTATTTGCTTGTATGCCTCTGGTTCATATTGAGACTTAGCTCCCGGAATCAGTCGTCACGGGGTATCTTGTAACGATAAAGGAGGGAGCGATTACGTTCCAACATGGCCGGAAACCTCGGCGACCTCTAAGGCGGAACGAACGACCGGAAGGCTCAGCCCAAAAAAGGGGTCTCTATTCTCCGCGCGTAAATGCGTTGCATAAACGATCACACGCGTTGTTCCGGAACCTCAAGATCTGACTTGTTGCACCACAGGCCTTGGCTGCATTTTGGGCTGCCTTGGTTCCGTTGGAATAGGCCGCTGGAAAATGGAGCAAGGCCTTCGCCTGATAAGTAGAAATCACCCGGAGATCAACGCGGGATGAGGAGACTTGTCTTCTGTGCTGGCACCGGTTGGTTGACACCTGAGAGGCTTATGTCAGTCTTACTGTGATAAAACAACGGTTTGGGATGAACGCGCAGCTGGATTTCACATGTCCCCCCCGAGCACAATGACTACCAGTAGCATGCCTTGAAAAAGAACTACACGAGTCGGATCGTGAGAGCTGAGCCATCAAACGTTTGTGATGGCAGTCACGCCTGCCGCAACCGGGTCTCTGAGGTGGTATTATGTCCATTGATCGTCATTTACCATATCGCCTCGAGGTTCTTCATCGTTTCGGTTTCGGCGGTAGGGACGGACAGGGGAAGAGTTGGCTTGAGTTGTGGCGCTTTACTGGATAAACGGAGTAGGCAGAAAAAATCAGTCTAGAGGTTATCTAAAAGCAGCGTCATCAACTTGTCGATCCAAGTCATCCGGGACGGGAGACTGCGCTGTGAGCGTCCCAGGATCGCAGAGCCAGCTTTGTGGGAGGCGCGTGATTCTTTACTTTCTTTAAAGGGGCATATGTCCACTGGATAAGATCAAGATGAACGGTGTCGGGCTTCTTGTCAGAATGCCATGCATTGGTTCGCGGTGTGCTGGCAAAAGATCTCACCTTTGACATGCAGGAGAAAGATTTGCTCCAGACATCTAGCGACGGAAGGCGCTCTCAGGCATGACACCTATCCGCTGGTGTTCGCCATGTTACGGCCTTGTCTCGCTCTTTCCGATTCCACAGCTGTGAGTCACTGCAGATGCCAGTGGGAATTGAAATTTCGATCATCTCTACTTTTGGCCTCCGAGAATGCGAGCAATAGTTGATAAGTCTCTACAGCGTCCGCATGATTTCTAAAACCTCCGACGAAATAAGCCTTCGAAAATCCTCCTTGGATGCAATACCGGAAGTCATGCAGCAAGCCAGGATTTCTTGGTGTCAATTTGGCCAAGAAACGCAGTTACGGCCCCTTCAATGGACGATTTGCCCTTTCCACAACTGAAAAATTGCCAAGCCGTTGTCAGTGAAGGAACCTAACATCATTCCGGTTCCGGATTTACCCCAGGTCATCGAGAAGGGGAGACCTCGAGATCATCTCGGGGAGCCTGTCAGAATTCTCCGACACCAAAGGCGAAAGTCATATTGAGGACACAGCGAACGGCGCTCCCGGCGGCTTCGGAACTTTACAGACCCATTCTCCCTCTGTCTCGGAGATTTTACCCTTCCCCTGCGCCTATCAGCGTCGAGCACTGAGCCGGAGATCTGCGGCGACGGATCCGCGATGTCCTGCCGTCAATTGCGCTCCTGGGACCCCCTGCCAGATACCCACTGAGTTGCGCTGTCAAAGTGCTGCCAAGAGCTCCAGTACCAAACTTTGCAATGACCTCCTCTGTCGCAGGGCACCAAGATCTCCGACCCACAGCGAGAAACTGCCCAATGGGATGTTACGGACGGCTGGCAGCGACCCAAATGAACCACTCGGAGGGAGGCGCGGGGTCAACCATGCATTGAGCCGCTCAGACGGGGTTGCTTCTGCATTTTTTGGAGGCCCAGGCGCACCATGCTGGCTACGAGCGTGGGTAAGGTGCCCGTTCAGGCTATTTTAATGTGGAACGCCCCTGGAACATGACGTCTGATGGTGGTGTCTGCGCTGCTGGCCAACCTCCAGTTCACGCCTGCGCGGTCAAGTGCCGTTGCCCTCAGACATTGCTGGGCCAGATGGAACTCGAAACAGGGAACGTTCTGCCGCTTCATTGCTGGCGGAAGGGGTCGTAGCAAACACCCGGGACTGTGGGCGGGACGCGGGGTGTTTGCGAGGTAAAACCAAGACAAGCCTCTTGTGGAGACTTCCGTTTCCTCTCCCAATCTCTCCTCCATACACCAGCTCCCTTGGGCGTAGATTTTCTTCGGAGAATATGTGGTAATCATCGGCTTCGAACGTTCGTTCCGCAGGTCTCGGACATTTCTTTCTTTTCTTTCTTCTTCTTTCATTGATCTCTCCGACCACTTTGATAGTGTCGCCGTCAGTCTTTACGGAATGTAGCAGAGATGTCCGGACAACGCTTCAACCACGCTGTTCTCGCCAAACTCACCGATTCGGAGGATGCCACAAACACGCTCTCGCCATTACCGCCGGTCCTCAGAAGTGGCCTCGCCGCCGTGGCTACATTCGGCTTCATAAGCTTCTTTTCGTCTCTCTGGCTCTTCTGCTATCTCACCTACAAGTTTGTAATATGGCAGGTCCTTCCAACGCCAGAGAAGCGGCCAACGTCGCCAGACCCCTCCTCGCCAACGACGTCAGATATTAGCGGGTTTCTTGTACCAGCGTCTCACCTCTGCCCACCAAAGGTTGAAAAATGGAGCGCGCCGAAGGAGACCTTCTTCCAGAAGCTCAAAAGGGACCCGCCAAACCAGTTCCTGATGCTCATCTACAACCTGCTGCTCGCTGATATCCAGCAGTCCATGGCGTTTATGCTGAATATTGCATGGCTCGCAAAGGACTCGCTGGACGTCGACGATCCGACGTGCTGGGCGCAGGGTTGGTTCATCTCAACTGGCGACCTTGCCTCGAGCGTCTTCATTAGCGCCATCGCTGTGCACACATATCTGGGGGTCGTCAAAGGGTACAGGGTGCCAACTTGGATCTTCTACACGGTTATTGCCTCACTGTGGGCTTTTACGTACGGAACTGGCGTACTGGGAGTGATCATCACGAGGAACGGGCAAGGAGTTGGCGGTCTCTACGTCCGTGCCGGCGCATGGGTAAGTCATTCGCGGTTGATAGAGTGCAAGTGAACCAAAATGACTAACACGAGTTAGTGCTGGGTCAACTCGGCCTTCCAGGACCTCCGCTTAACGCTGCACTATCTCTGGATCTTCATCTGTCTGGCGTTTACTACGGTCGTGTACATTGCAATCTACGTCCACCTTCAAATCCACAGCAAGCACAGCGCAGACCGATGCCAGACCTCGCATGGCTTGCCCGGAGAGCACTATCCGAACCCGGACCCTAACGGCTCTTCACCAGTACCGTCCATTGCGCCCAGCTCACCCCGCTCTACCATGACCGACATGTCAGCGCTCAAACGTCTGCCCCCACTCCCCGCCTCTGCGCGCCATCCCACATTCCTCCTCTACCCAATCATCTACGTCCTGTGCACCGCGCCGCTCGCAGCGGGGCGTATTGCATCCATGGCTGGGAACAATGTTCCTCTCTCCTACTTCTGCTTCGCTGGTGCCATGATCGCCAGCGCGGGATGGTTAGATGTCATCTTGTACTCGTCCACCAGGAGAGCCATCGTCTTCTCTGGCGAGGCGCCTCCATCGCAAGACACGGGTATCGACACCTTCGCCTTCATGCGGGCTCCCGAGCAACTCAAGTTTGGGAACACCGTTTCCGTGTCCGCTGGGGATCCAAATGGGATGCGGAAGCGCTGGGACCGGTGGAGGCCGTCCAAGCCGACAGCGGGTGCGCGGCTCCGAAACCTGGGTAGCGGTAACAACTCCCGGAACGGAAGCAAGGAGACCGTTGGCAGTAACATGCAGGGCTTTGGGATGGGCTTAGGGGAGGTCATGGGCATGGCCATCCAGTGCGAGACGACGACAAGCGTGACGGTGGAGCAGGTGATTGATCCGGTGGGGATCTCGAGGAGTGGCAGCAGCGCGAGTACGATGAGTTCTCGCCAGCCAAAACAGGGGGTTTGAACGGGGGTAGACACAGATGGCGGCGTTGTTCCTGGTGGACAAGCATATGCGAGAAAGTCGAATACACGGTAATGCGGTGGCTTCGCTGGAAGAGGGGACGAAACTGCTTTCTCGCTGGCTTGTCTGCCATATTCACTTCTCGGGTTGCCGCGTCCTCTGCGGAGGCGCGGTGATATGTTCGATTGGGCTTTGGTTGGGAGTACATGGAATGACTGGGAAAAACGGGAGTTGGATTTGGGTTAAGGCTTTGGATGGCTTCACTTCAACGTCATGATGTACGATAGATACCCCCTTCTCCTCGAAGGATTTCTTTATGACGGAACGAATGGGACATGATGGCGATATGGGACGGGAGGTTTCACAGGCAGAGGCAGCTATTTAGATAATCTTTGAACCTAGAGTTTGTTTTTGGACTTTGAGTTTTGTCGTCATAGGTTTGTTTCTGACTGCTGAGGTTGGTACTTGATGAGATTGGATGAACCTATTCAAATTCTTCTTCTCCTTCAAGCCACCAACACATCAAGTTAGCTTCCTACTAGCAAAATGCAGCCCAGGAGAACAACCAACTGTGTGCTTGTCTCGCCAGGACCACCATCTCGAGAAAATCGGGACAGTTGGGACTAGCCAACAGCTCAGCCCGAGGTATCATGGGAAGTGATGATCAAACCCGGGCGGATAAACAACAGTTCGGAAGTTATCCGAACAAATTGCTCCTCGGGTTCCTATTCGTCGAAAATCCCCCTTCCTCGGGCTATTCCAGTGTGTGGGGAGGCAGCTCCCGGGAATTTGGTTGGGTAAGTTGCTCTGTTGTGCATTGCATGATACAAGGGGGAGGTGCTGTCGCGGATCGTGGGGGATCGTGCGAGGTAGCGTTGCAGTTTGGACGTGCGCGCCGTTTGGGAGGGCTGAGGAGGGGCTGTGGGGAGGGGTTTAGGGATCTTTGGAGGGATTGTTGAGGGGATTGCTGCTGGGGATGTTATGCTTATTTTCCCTGTTCCTTTGTGTTCTTTTGCTGGTAGAGGTTTAAAACCTGGAAGCTCGCCGGTTTGGGGGCTAGTGCCTGGAGGGTGGTTTTGTGACGGTCGTGGTACAAGTTATGGCTTGGACTGAGTAAGTGAGTGAGTCTGTCTGTCTGTCTCGGGCGAGGATGAGACAGCAACTTTGTGTACCTATGACGTCGGTTCTGCCTTTGGATCTTGATAGGTATCGGTGTTTAATTTCGTCCATAGTGTCAATCTCAAATTCGGACATTGGTGCCGGCCTGGATTTTGATTTGATCTCCTGACCCGCAATTCACCCCGGCCGTCTTTCAGATGAAAGTAAGTTAGGTACATAAGGTGTCTAGATCCAGATTAAGAACAATTCAAGGCGCTTAGGTATCCTTCGAGTGCAAAAGCCTGCTGACGAGAAAACCAACCGAAATTCATGGTCCGTAGACTCCAATAATGAGCAGCTTGACCTGCAGCCCAAACCATACGCCGAAGCCATAATGCTCATGGCATCCAAACTAACGCATAATTAACTCGCCCAACGCCCCTCAAAAATCGAAAGACTTCCCGTCCTCTCAAATCATATTCCCAACCAGCTCCGCCAAAACCTGCGCAATAGCCTTATACTGCCACGCCAGCGCCTCGCCATAAAACTCAACGTTGAACTGATCGGCCTCCTGCTCCAGCGTGCGGAAGAACGCCTCCCTCTGGCGGTTCAGATTCTCCTTGCGCATCTCCGCCGCCCTTCGGTACGCCCTCCCGGGCTTAGCCTCGATGACTTGTTTCTGGAATTCTACATCCCTGCCCAACTCACTCACTGTATTAGCCTCAGCCTTGCATTTTCTCTCTTGTTCCTCCGAGTCCTTGAAGTTCGTGTCCCAAGGTACCCACCCGTGCGATGTAAATTGAACTTCGGGGGAAAGAAAAAAAAAAGAAAAGAACTGAAGGGAACTAACCAAGCCTCTTGCAAATTCCCCACCCTCCGCCTATGATGCCGCGGACACTCCAGCGTCTTGTAGAACGCGCTCCCCTCGTCGCGACTGCCGTCCACCTCGTGCCGGCCGTGGCATGCGCGCGTGAAGGCGTCGACCTTGTCGCACATCTCGACGAAGGGCGGGGGGCGCATCTCGTGCGCTGGGTTGTGTTTGCTGCGGGGGTGGCAGGCGCGGGTTGCGTGGCAGAGCCAGCGGGTGTTTTTGATTGTTTTACACATTCTTTTTGCTAGTGGTTTTCTTCGTACCGGGCGGTTTGTGAGGTTATGCCGGTGGTGGAGAGGGCTGAGAAGTTTGGAGTGGATGAGAGGTTGGTTTGTGGGCAAGAAGGGAGAATAGAGTTGAGTTAGGTTCGTGAGGTTTGATAGCAACGTGGCAGGAACGCGAGAGAAAGTATGTCGAGTTGATGCTCAACTCAACTCTGTGGTTTCCTCGGTTTTGTGTCGGCTGGCTCGAGGGCAATTAAATGGGCCGGGATAGCCTCGGATCTCCAGCTCTTGGAAAGAGCACCCGGCGGTGAGCTGTCGGATCCGGAGATATTTCCAATAATGACGCGTGCTGTCTCGCCGCCGAGGCAAACCGATGTGTCTGTCGCCGACGCGGTGGGACAAACAACTCGGTCTGACAGGGAGGGGCCACAGCACACAAAGCTTCGTTGGCAGGGGTGGGATGAGTTCCGGGCTGTTGGTACCTTGAACACGGTGCGACACGGGCTTTGAGCCTCGGGAATAGTCTCATCTTACGGTTACGCATTACGACATTCATTTGGGGTCGCATTGCTTCCAAGCAACTTCAATTTCCTGTCTCGGACATCCAAACTTGCGAAAACCCACGATGGCGTCCTGGCGGACTGCAGTCGGGCAAAGTAAAAGTATTCCCCCAATATGTTGCCTCAAACGCTGGTAGGGAGGTTATGCCAGGGCCTAATGAGATCTTTGAAACATAGCAGTGAGTCAGGACTTCGCCGGCACCTCGATTTCTTCTTCCTTGGTCGGGTGAGCCGGCGCCTCAATTTGCTGTTGCTGTGTCGGGCGAGCCGGCGCCTCAGCTTCTTGCAGCTGGGTGGGTTGCCACCGAGACGAACAAACACCAGAGTATATCAGAGCTCCCACAAGCGCGATAAAATACAAAACGCTGTCCTCCATTAGCACATCAAGCATGTTTGAGAAGAGAAGGGCTCTCACCTGTAGACGCATGCAGCGATAATCCTTGCCTTGACTATCCTGGGCACGAAATGGAAAGTCTTGGGCGCCCCTGAACCAACATTTTCTATCTGGTACTTCATATCCCAGATACCGCTTGCCAAGACCAAAACACAGCATGGGATGGCGAGGAAACAAGCCAGTCTTGCCAACCAGCTACAAGTTATGCCGCTGTGTTTGCGCAACGAGCTGCTGTAACATATGACCGATGACGATATCAACAGAAAGACGTTGGCGACGACTTGAATAGTAGTCGGGTCGGTTCTGTTGTTGCTGGTCAGAAGAGAAACCAACCGGGGAATTTGTATTCACAGGGGACTGCACTTACTTGGAATTTTTACTCAATGATGCCCATATCAAGAACGGCGAGAGACCCAAAGAGAGGACGAGCATAAGCGCAGGGAAGATTAATCCAACTGCCAAAGTAAACCAACGACTGACTACGTTCTCCCTGCGACGGATGTCCCAGAGCATGAACTGCCATAGGAACGCGCGAGCCGGGGGCGATGCGTCTGGTAGCTGAATCTCCATTTCCTGTTCCTTGGCCCAGTCCAGGTCGGAGAAGCCGTCGACAAAAGTCCCGTTCTCGAATTTTTCGACCTCGCTCACCCACTGACGCACAAAGCGCTCCTTCGGATCGCCGATCGTGGACGGCGCGGTGCCGGCATATGATGACCCGTCGTCGCGCTTGGGATACTTCTTTCGGAAGCCGGCGATGCTCTCGGCCACCAACGTGTCCTCATTGTCTTGCGGGCGCGCCTCTCTAATCTCATGGAGGGCCTCGGCCATCCTCGCGCCCTGCGCCAAGCTGAACGACTGGTAGAGGATTCCGAGCTTGCTGAATTGGAACTGCAGCTTCTCCCGCAGATCTTTCTGGCGACCCATGATGACATCGTCGGTCACGCGACCAATTGAGCCTTTAGCATTGTAGGTGTTCAGCTCGCCCTGCAGCTCCTCGAGGCCGTATCGGATGTCGCGAAAGACGGCGCTGGTGGTCTCGCGGTCGAGCTGGTCGAGCTTCGAGGTGCGCGAGTAGAAGGTGTTCTGGTGGGCTTTGATCTGGCTGATGCACGTCTGCGCCAGGAGGAGATCATTGGTGAATTCGCGGAACTCCTGCGGCCCGTTGCGCACTCGCTCGATGAGGGTCGTGAGGAGGTTCGCGACGCACACGACGTCGCCGATTCCGATTCCAAACGACATGGCTGCTGTTTTCACCGAAGGGGCGGGATGAGGAGGAGGGGGAGAAGAAGTGCGCGGTTCCTGGGGCTCTCTCTCTTCCTGTTAGCTTGTTTCTCTTCCTGTTAGCTTGTTGTCGCTAATTTCTGCCCACCCGAGCGCGGCCCTCTAGTTGCTCCTAGAAAGGGAAGGCGCATCCTGTGCCTTGAAATTAGAAAGCTGGTGGGCTGTGGTGCCAAGGTCGAAGGAATGCAGCATCCTAGACAAGTGTTGAGCCGCTACGTCTGGACGCGGCCTGAGAATCATGCAATGGCCAGGCAACCGTCAAGCAAAATAACGGGCAGAGGCGATGCGGCGGCTGCAAAGCAAAGAACAGACAAGCATTTTCAAGTTCGTCAAAGATACCGTAAGGTGAGCGAGCAGACCCTCAATTGGTAGCCTTGCCCACCTACTAACAAACACCACTAGCAACTCCCTGCACGTGCCCAACCCCTGCCACCCTCACCCTCACCAAGTCGTCCCACACTTATACTTCACCCAAGTCGCCTTAGGCAAATACCCCCTCTCCGTCTTTAACGCCCTCTCATAGCACCCAAACCCCTGTTTACTCGGCAGCGTGCCACACCTCGCCCCATAAACATGGAAGCCGTACCCCGGATCATCCTGGTATTTCACATAAAAATCCCACTCGTACACCTTCTCCTGCGGCGTGCTCTTGTACCCGAGCGACACGCTGCCCGGCACGGTGGCGCTGGTCGTGGTGTGGCCGTTGTGGTAGATTGTGATCGTTGTGGCGGGCATTTTGATTGCTGTGTTTTTGCTGTTGGGAGGTTTGGGGGGATAGATGGATGTGTTGGTGGGAGGAGAAGAGCAGATATGCGGGTTTTTCTGCTCATCGGGGCCCTCTTCGCGATGTTGCCACTGCGTGAAAATTACCCTCGAGTATTTACGACTACGAGTTGCGAGTTGTAAGACCGCTGTCACCCTTGGTGAGTAATTTTGCCGATTCAGGGGCTACTGCCATCGTGATGCAACCCTGTGCTGGGTCATGTTGACATAATTAAGTTTGTCAACTGCCTCTTTTGCTAGGCATACTGCTGACATTGAACTATAGTTCTCCAACAATTTGCCAAGCCTTTATTCTGGCGGCCTCATTGGGGGCTGGCCCCATCACAGTGGGCTTGTGACAGTAAGCCAGGTAGCCTTGAGGTGTTGGGCTAGACAATAGGTATGTAGCATCTCGTATATTGGCTTTTTGTGATGTTTGTGACATTGGTTCTGGGGAAAACATCTGTCGAGGGTTGAAAGACGACATCGGGCACCTTGTAAACCAGACTTTTTGGTGACATGAGTCCCGAGGAAGCTCCGGGCATGATATTGGAATATCACAGGTCAGTGAAGAGATCAGCCTTAGCATCTGCACGTTTGATTGTTAGGCATTTTTCTTTTTTTGTATCTTTCCTTTTGACCGAATATTACAGCAACTTTCCCGATTATCCACCCAATTCTTGTCAGCAGCCCGACCCTTCTATTGCCTTGGTGGAGAAGCATTCCAGCCATCCATTGTTGTTCGAAACGAGGGTATCTGAAAGTGCGGTTAGTATCGGCGAGAGCAAGGAGTAAGAGGAAAGAAGAAGTGACAAACCCAGATCGAAATATGAGGTCGGCCAATTTGCCTCGGAGGCGCCAGTCCCTGGGTTACACTTGCACCGCAGTATGCTCAAGCTCCAGTTCGAAACGGATGGGGGCTTCTCATTTGTGCAGCTGACGCATTGGTTCCGATCAGTGAAGCTTGGCCTGTTTTCACCCGGAGTCAGTCAGTGAGCTAAGATGTGAACCAGGTTAGACGTACCCTGCACCGACGGGGTCGACGGCTATCGTCCCGTACAAGTTCTTGAGACACTTGTTCAACTCCAGCTTGTTGCATTTCTCTTGCCCGAGGATGTTTTTGCACTTGGCTGTGAGGGTCTTGCCGCTGACTTTGACGGATTTGATGTCGCACGTATTGAGAAACTCCCCTTCAGCTATTGCGCCTGCGACGTAGACGGCTGCCGTGAGGAGGCATGTGAGAGTGAGTTTCATCTTGAGAGGCTTCAGATGGGGTGAGGCGGGCAATGAAGCTGGGAATTAGGAATCAGAATGTAGGCTTGAGCTCATGTCTTGTGGCACGGCCAAGAAAGAGCCAGCACATATAGGTATAAATCTGCGAATATGTCCAACATCTTTTGGGCTCGTCACCCCACAAGATTCCAATGGGGAAAGGGGACCGAGAGAACCGATAAATAAGGCCGAGAAACGCAACCCAAGGTCGCAGCTGCGCTTTGGGGTAGATATATGCTCTCCATACATAAATTTCCCGGATAGATGGCAGACGCTAGCGTCGACTGCCATGGCCGCATTGGAGCAACCGACAACCTGGTCGTCCATGATGTTTTGCAGACGAGAAAGGAGGAGTGTCGCATCGGCCACATTTGTTCGTTCTAGACGTGCTAAAATTAGCCATCCTATCTGAAATTCCTGGGTTAACGTTGCCGGGTAAATCGAGTCCCGTCAGGAGAATCACTCTGGGCTCCAGATATTAACCTGATGATACGGCCATCAATGGAGCGCGGTGGAGAGAAAAGCGGACTGCTATCTCCAACTGAGCCAGGAACGGAAAACACCGGCCAATTTATATAGATTGCCGCCCCTGACCCTGCGTGCGGAAGCGAGCTTGCTCCTCACTTTTGCGCATCTGGCATCTGGTGTTGCACCTGCGGAATGGCCTAGGCTCTGTCTTGTTGGGTAAATGCGGTCGATTGCAATATGCGAACGCACCTCGTCGGTTTCCGGCATGTGTCCCAGCTCGTCACCGGCCGCTATCCGGGAACCCGGTTGGGGCGACGGTGTAACTCCAATCTGTTGTCATCGTGTGTCCTGACGAATTTACCGGTGCGCCGGTGGCATTGAACGGCGGCCTCAGAAGTGAAAATTCGCGGTTTTTCAGTGACAACTCTTTCTTCTAGAGAAGGAGTGACTGCCTGTAGCTAGGTGCTTCTGCTGTGCGAGAATCTGCCAATGGCTATGGAGATGGTGGGGCCTGATAAGCTCCCTTCCCACCTATCCCATCGCACGCTCGCCGAATCAACACCGCCTCAAAGTTTTATCAACTGTTCTAGACTTCATTAACTTCTTCGCCTTCGTCGGCTCTGGCTCCCTCAGAGCCTCATGTCCGTTTTAGGACATGTTTCATCACCTGACAGCTGCATGGCGGACGCAAGCTGGAATGCATGTTCTGCGCCCCGACGACATGAGCCCCTCGGATTGGCTGTTTGAAGACTGAAGGTTGCATGGTGTCCTTCAGCTCGCTGCGCCACGATGCGCTCTACGCGCTGGGCATGAAGAAACCTGGAGTGAGAGCCTGAACGTTTTAATTCTGTTTTTCCACCTTTTATCTTATCAAACATCGCGAGCGCGCGAAAATGTCGACGCCGACAGCCAGCCCGTCGGCGGCCAGCCAAGCCTTCGACGCCCTCCAGGTCCAGATCCTGCAGAACAAGGGCAATCTCTCGGCGCTGGGCACCATCCGCGCGCCAAATTTTGTCGCGAGCCCCGAATTCCGCGGAACCATGAGCATAATCTACAGCTGCATCGTCACCCTGATCGCCTGTATCTATACGGCACTTCATCTCAACGTCCCGACCAAGAGCGGTCTACGACACACCCTAGCATACAAAGGCAAATGGGTTTTCATCGGTCTGATTGCCCCCGAGATCGTGTTGTATCTAGCTATCTCTCAGTTTCTTGAAGCTCGGGATCTGATCAAAGAGCTGAACGCACTTCTGGATGAGAAAGAGGGACTAAAACCCAGAGACCTTGAAGCCGGTGGAGAAAATGACAAAGCCGCTGGCAACCGGGAACCCGACAGGAAGAATTTGAAGCCATCTCCTAACGCGTCTACACAGCCAGTCGATGACGGTGGCGAACATAGCGACGTCGACAGGATCATTCCCGCAAGATTTACCCCACTAAAAGCACCTGCTGCGGACGAACAAAACATGTCGAAGATTGTTTTAAGTGGGGAGGAGGCCAAGGTACGTCGTGTTTGTTCTGATATCATTGGTCATCTTTTTGATTGAAGATTACAGAAGAACGACTATCGATTTGATCTCAAGTACGGCTTCTTTGTCGTTATGGGCGGCATGGAGGTTCCAGTTCACGACATCGAAACAGTGAAGCCCGGGGCGACACGAGGATCGCAGTTCTCGGGCCGGCTGAGACTCTCGTCAAAGGGTGTGCTGCAGCTTGCCAAGCATGATTACTTCCTCGCCATACCTAGGTCGACCATCGACGACAAAAGCAAAGCCGATGTTATTCAAAAAGTCCTTGTCATGACACAGGTGACGTGGATGGCTATGCAGTGCATCGCACGAAAGGTCTACGGCCTGCCATTAACGCTGCTGGAAGTCCATACCATGGTCCACGTCGTATGTGCCGTGGCGCTGTTTGGTCTCTGGATTCATGTGAGCTTCGGCAACTCTTTTTCTGCTGTTCAGACACCTGACAAGTCCTACAAAGAAACCAAAAGACATTCAAGACCCAGAGTTGTTGAATATCTCCGAGTTCAATGACATTGTAGCTCTGATGGTACTTATGCTCCTCTTCCCCACATCTCGCCGGCTGTCCACAGGCGGCGGTAGCACTTGGGCGGGCAACACTCTCCGGCTTAGCGGGAAGTTCTACGCCGGTACTGTTAGCTGACATCTACCATTGAAAACAGTACCAAGAGTCACTTATTGGTTCGGATGAATGTAACCCGGACACCAGACCGCATTACAACACTACTAAGAAACTATACGCCCGTAACTCCGACGGAATTGATGATGAAACTTTTCTGAACTCCGCCGATATTGGGGCAACAATATTCCTCCCGGCTGGGCAAAGATTTCGGTTTGGGCTTGGTGTTGGCCCACACCAGAAAGAATTTGAACCCATACCTTTTCGAAAAGTTGACATTGTCCGGTGGAAACGAATCATCTCCGCCATTGAGAGAATTAGCGGCACTACTCGCAAAGTCGAGCGATCTGACGAGCCATATTTTCCAGATGGCAAAGTGCTTCGGTACCCAGACGCCAATTATCACAAGGCTTTTACCACACGACCAGGCAATATACAACACACAGGCGGCACAACGTTTCTCGACTCAAACTCCAGTACCTTTTTTAAGCGGATGTTAGACCCCCGGGAACTCCTTACTTTCATTTTCGAGTCGAAGCTCCTACTGAGTCTTCTCCTCACTCTACCTGCGGCTTACGGTGGCATACACCTCGCCGCTATCAACTTCGATTTCCCGTCGCCAGTCGAGTCATTGGTGTGGAAGCTTGCAGCAACATACACCATAATTGCAATGCCTCTGGTGTTTCCCTTGGAATACCTTTCTATCGTTCTTTACTTGAAATTCAGACATCCTATTGACAAGATTGCAGAAGCCTTCTGCAAATATTTGAGCCTTGCTGTATTGTTTGGTTATATCCTGGCGCGCACATACCTGGTTGTCGAGTCTTTCATCAGTTTGAGGGCGGAGCCAATCGGCGTGTTCTGGACGCCTGCTTGGCTGCAGATGATTCCACATATCTAGGAGCTTGGAGCCTTGTAACTTAGCCACACAGCCCCGAAGGTTGATGATATTGGTGGGCTAGGGTTCTGAGACGGCCGCGCTGGACATTGGTCGAAGGGTACGAAGGCTAGCTAAAAGAAAGGGTCTCTCTTCTCCGTGTAAAAATGCATTGCCAAAGTCCTCACATAAAGCTGTGTCGGGACAGCAAGACCTGCCTTGTGACATTACCATGCCTTGAATTTATTGCGAAAGGTCTTCCTTAATTACATTGGAATAGGCCGCCAGAGGATGCAGGAAGGTCTTTCGAAATAGGAAAAGGCTTATAATACTAGAGAGCATGGGCTGAAAGGCATCTTCCGCACTGCTGACAGGCCCCTTTCTTTTGGCCGGAGCCTTCGCACCGGGAAACTGATGACCGTCGCGTGCGGAGTTACCAGGCGGATAGCAATCTTCACTTTACTCTGAACTAAGAGGTAACGAAGGCTTCACATGGAACCGTTTAATCATGAATTTTCTCCAAACTACCAAACTAGGTACCTAACCTCAATACAAAATAACTCCCCTCGAATTAAACCATCAAACCATCCTCACCAAGAAGTCAAATCCAAATCCATATACCCCCTACCTTACTTTGCCCTCCTAGGTATGTATCTACCCCACAATCCTCCGCATCCCGCGCATCCCACCCCCATAAACCCACCGCGCACCATACTGAGGCGGCGGCGCCACGCTGCGGCTAGGCCAAGTGCTCGCGGACGGGCGCGACTGGGTGTAGAACGTCGTAGCCGTGAAGTGCTGCGAGGCGGTTCCGTCGCTGTGGCTGTGGGTGGATGACGGAGGAGGGGTAGACGCGGGGGCGCTCAGGGGGTCGGTGGCGTCGGTGGAGTAGATGGGAGTTGTTGTTGTTGTCTCTGGGGGAGGGGGAGGGGGGCCGTATTGGTAGCTGCCGGAGTAAATATCGGAGGTGGTTGAGGAGGGGAGGGGGGTGGTGTCTGGGGTGGGCGAAGGGGAGGAGGTGATGGTGCTTGAGGGGGTAGAGGTCGAGAGGGGGTCGGTGGCCGATGAGTGGAGGGTGCTAGAGACAGGAAGGGAAGATGTTCCGGTGGTGCTGGAAGTTGTGGAGGACTCGTACTCAGGAGTGCTGTACACACCTGTGCTTGAGGGAGTCGGTAAGGTGGTCGAGTCACTTGCGGACGAGAGAGGGCTGGAGACGGGAAGGGAAGATGTTCCAGTGGTGCTGGTGGCTGTGGAGGACTCGGTCTCGTAGCTGCTGTACACAGCCGTGCTTGAAGGAGTCGGCCCGGAGAGTGGGTTCGTCGCAGAAGATTCCAGGATGGGGCTGGAGACCGGAGAGGTGACCGTGCTTGAGCCACTCGTAGCGGTGGATGACTCGTAGTCATAAGTGCTGTATACGGCTGTGCTTGAAGGAGTCGGCCCGGAGACCGGGTTCGTCGCGGAAGACTCTAGGATGGGGCTGGAGACAGGGACGGTTGAGGTTTCAGTAACGCTGGTGCCCGTAGATGACTCGTAATCATAGGTACTGTACACGGCTGTGTTCGAGGGAGTCGGCCCATTGAGGGGATCCTTTGCAGAAGACTCGAGGACGGGACTGGAGACGGGAAGAGAAGCCGAGCCAGTCATGCTGGTGGACGACCCATAGCTGCTGAAGCTGGGTGTGCTTGAAGGCGTGGCGGTAGCATCAATCCCAGAAGACACCGAGGTAGGGCTGGAGACGGGGACGCTCCAGGTCCTTGTGATGCTGGGCGCGGTACCGGGGAATGATGCATTGATGCTGGCAGAAACGTTTCCTGACCACGGAGGATAGAGACCGCTGGTGTTGGGTTCCCACGAGGTGGCAGTGCTGCTCGGCTCCGTCACAGTGATGAGGCCCGTGGAAGTCACCCTGATGGTCGAGAAAATGGTCTCATCCGAGGTCGAAGGTACTGGGCTGGGTCCTGACAAGGGATCGGTGGACATCAGCGAGCTTGGCACAGTCGACAATGGGACAGGCGTGATGACCGTTGTGGAGGCCTCGGAGTAGGAAGACCCGCTAGACGGATAGATCACAGAGGACAGGCCGCTGCTGCTTCGAGTCCATGATGTGGGAAGAGACCTGGTAGTCCCAGTGCCAGTTAACGTCGGCGAGGTCGTTGAAACACCTCCAGTAGAAGATACGGCAGTCGAAGTTACCGTCGTGGATCCAACGGGAGTTGGGATCACGGACGTGGAAGACTCAATGGGGCTGGAAGTTGTCGAGGTCTCAGACGGCTGGTAAGTGCTGTAATCATCAGATGACTTGGCCGAACTGAGAGGCGCGCTGGAGAGATAGATGCTGCTCAAGTGCGATGGCCAAGTGCTCGTCAATGAGCCGTTTGAGAACGGAGCGGACGTGGTACTGAGCTGCGTGGACGACAACAAGGACGATACAGCGGTTCCCCATGTCAATGAAACCGTCGTGGAGCTGTAGTAGACCCCACTGGTCGACGCCAAAGAGGGCATGGAAGCAGTTGAAGAGGCCGTGCTACCAATGGGCAGCGCTGATGAGAGGGCAGAGGACCAAGGTGTAACACCGGAGGTTGGGACCGAGCTTGTGACACTGGTTGGGATACCATGAGTCCGAGAACAAGTGGTCGTGGTACTGTTTCCGTAGCCATGGACAGTGACGGTCACGGTCGGGGAAATCGCGCACGAGGGTCCGCAGACGGTAACGGTCTCGGTTTCGGTCACGGTTGTATAGTCATCGGTATCAGCCCGATCTACATATCTTTTGTAGGGATGCAGGGCAAAGTCATTGGGCAGGGCGACGGCAAGGCCCAAGCTAGTTCAAAACACTCGTCAGCACGCCAATTCAAGGGCCGAGGGAACAGAAGCCAGATGCATAACTTACCTCCAGCAAAGGAGCGCAAGACGGCTGACTTCGCGCATGTTGGCAATGTTTCCCGGTGTCTGGTTTCAAAAGAGTGTCGAGCGCCTAGGAAGAAAAGACCGGCTCACCAAGCGTGCTGAACGATGAGAGAGAATCCGGCCAGCTCCTTCGTGCTTTTATAACTGAACAACGCCCAGCCCGCTCGCGTAGAGATATCAGCATCAACGCCGAACACGACCCATGTCTCCCCCCTGCAGTCGATTTGCTGCAGCCGTGGGCGCATGCAGTGCGTGTCACGTATAAGTTATTCGACGGATCGGATTCGGCAGGCGGGTCGGAAGCTTGCCTGCATACCCACGGGAGCGCTGCATCTTCCCATGTAAAAAGAGACGTCAGAACCTGAATAACGTAGTATTAGGCTCCGTGCGTGGTCGTTGGCTCATTCAAACGGCGAGGGTGCCCAAACTTCCTCATGTTGCCTAGCAAGGGGCAAGGGCAAGGGCAAGCAAACAAACACGGAAGCCATTTGTTTCCACACCAGGGGCGCCACAACCAGCTTGACAAACGCCCGAGGAAAACAACAGAAGAAGTTAGGGAGGGGTGGCTGCCGCAGGAACCCTGTCGCTGCGTCTCCCCACGAGTTGACCACCCCAGCGCAGCCACTGCGCGATCGGCCCTATGCACCACCCTACGCCATTCCGATCAACCGAGCTTTCACAGTCCGGCATCGGTGGCGGTGAGGAACGTCCTCTGTACGTCGGCCGAGGGAACACCAGGTCGCGCAATGGCTGGATTCCGGAAATCCCGCTGATGAAGAAGCTTAAACGTGAGGCTGGGTCCCAGAGACACGGCTGGAAGCTTTTGCCATGTTGTCGAAGAAAGGCAGACAGATCACAGATGTTCGGAAATGAAATTCAAGGCGCAAGGGACGGCGGGTTTCAAGACAAATTGTCTCGGAGGCAAACGGAAAACTTCTTCGCCGCAATTAGCTGCGCAGAATCTGGCTTTATGATCTGCTCATTTTGCGTGCCTAGTAGTCAACAAGGTCATCCCAACCAGCACGGGTAGCATGGTCTCATACCTAGCGGGAGGGAGCGCTGTGGTACTTCGTTACATCCCCGCCTCGCGATACATCCCCTTGACCAAGACTGCAAACGCTTTGCAGCCGGTTTCTCTATCAGCTCTCGCGCACAGCCTTTCAGATTCCGTCATCGGGAAGTGATTTGCCCCCTCAAACGTGCGATCTGTGCGAGTACAGCAGAGCACTACCTGCTCGGGTCCAAAAAAAACAAAACACAAGATCGAAGTGGAGCCAGGCCTCAAAAGAAACGAAAAACACGTTGGAGATAATGATTGGAACGGCCTTCTTCCCGTCCCTATGGCGGCTGGATGCGAGCTCCCGCACGCGATGTTGTACCGGCTTTTTCTCCTCACACCGCGTGGCAGAGTCTCACCAGTCTATCGATATCATTGAGGGACAGCATGACGCTGTTCAAAAGGATCAGCGGCAAGACCCGCGAATGGATAAGCGGTGAGTCCTGGGCCGTGTGGTCTGCGAGATCTTGCATTGTGACAGCACCTCCTCCTAGCAACTTGTAGGTATGCAGTCAAGCAAGCCATGCGTGAAGGGCAAATGGCGTGCCCGCGTATTGGCCACTCGTATGTTTCAAACGAAATGAGAGAAGTGTAGAGTAAATGAATCTGCCAGGGCAATGCGGCTTCAAGCATCGACCATGCACCAGCCCCAAAAGGGCAATGGTGGGTTTGGTGTGTAACGGCCCGTCGACCTGGCTTGGATTCATACCACTGCATAAGCAACAACATCAAATAAGCTGAATACCTAGTGATATGACTGAGTCTCGTCCTAGGTCAAGTCAATCATGATCACTCCGCCTCAGCATCACAAACGAAGGGGCCCCAAAAATCAAAGCGCCAACTTCAAAGTCTTGAAGACATCCTCACGGGAGCTGAGAAAACGCTCTTCCGCCGTCTTCCAGTTGATGACGTTCCAAATGTTCTCCACATACGCCGCCTTTCCATTGAGGTACTGCAAGACAAACGCGGATCAGCAGCTGCAACATCTCGGACGTTGGGCTGAGACAAGGGTGCTGAGGGATCACAAACCTGAAGGTAATATGCGTGCTCCCACATATCCACACCGAAGACGGGCACCTCTCCCCCCACGACCGGGTCCTGGTCCTTGGTCGTCACAATTCGCAGCCCGGCTCCGGCGTCCTTCACGAGCCAGCCCCACCCGCTGCCCTGGATGCCAAGCAGGGCGGCTGAGAACGCCTTCTTGAACTCGTCGAGACTTCCCCAGGCCTTGGTGATCTCCGCAGTCAGCGAGGGGGCGACATCGGGCTTTGCCTCTGCAGACTTGGGCGGGGTGAGGTTCTGCCAAAACAGCGAGTGGTTGATGTGACCGCCGCCGTTAAACTTGATGGCAGCCTGCAGGGCGATCTGGGCCGCAATGTCGCTGGATGTCACGGCAGCGAGGTGGGACTGCAGGGCTTTGTTTAGGTTCGCCACATATGCGGCGTGGTGCTTGGTGTGGTGCAGCTCCATGATCTGGGCCGAGATGTACGGCTCGAGCGCCTGTTGCGTCGCGTTGTTGCGGTCAGGCACGGCGCTCCCAGGAGAGGCGATCATGCAGAGGGGGTCCTTACATCGTAGAAGTACGGCAGGCTGGGGAGCGTGTACACGGCCATGCTGGTTGCGTTGAGCTGGTCGCCAGACAAGATCTGCTGTGGCGATTGCACTGCGAGGTACTGCAGGAGATTGCCGAAGTTGACCATCTTGGCGGAGCGTGCTCGCGGCCGAAAAAAATACCGTGCTACCTTATAGGGCTATCCAAGATGGTAAGAGCGAGTTGCGCGCGTTTGCACTTGCCGCAATTGAGTTTCGCTGTGTGTGTGGAGGTGAGATGAGAGGTCGTCGCGTGAGAGGCTCCCTTCGCTTCCGCTTGGATGATGACACGCGCCGCGTGCGTGCGTGGAGATTTCCCGCGCAAACATGCTCAATCGCTCGCAAAGGAATTTGAGACCCCGCGCATCCCCCAAGCCGCCATGCAGCCACCTCCACTGAAGCGAACCCGACACAGCGGGCGCAACGGTCGCCAGGGACGAAAGAGGCAGTTTGAGGGGATTTACGGCGTTCCCATTGGCCCTTTTCACATCCCTGAATTGAAGCTAGCAACTGCCATCGTCTGGGCAGGCCAGCAATGATCGCAGCGATGTCCCCTTTCCCAAGAGAGCCTCCCAGCCATTGGTATAAGTCCAGCTCCTCCGTTGGCACCATTAGACCACAAGTATGAGACTACCTTCCCAGCCAGCAGCCTCACACTCCAATACCTACACCACCCCTCCCCAGCACCGTCCCAACTTCATTCCTCACCCAGGCACCAACCAACCCACCAACCAGCAGCCCTCCAAAATGTGCGGCGACGACCTCTCTTCAACCCCCCGCGTAGGCGCCCGCGTCGACTTCTTCTCCCAGCACACCGGCCCCCTCGGCAACCTACTCTTCCACAACCCCACCACACCAAGCAGTCCCCTCGCGACACACGTGCGGTTCAGCCCGCTCGAACGGATTGTACCCGACGATGATGGCCTCCTGGTGTCTATACAGTGCGTTTTGGTTCTCCTTTCCAGGTGTGTTCATTGCTAACATGGTCAGTTTGACGGGTGATTTGACCAAGCCTGTTGCGGAGAGCGGGCTGTTTCAGCAATTTACGCTACTGGGGTCGCGAGGAAGGGGGGAGGTAGGAAGAGATGAGGGTGTTGAGATGGCGCTTGGGGAGTCGGTGTCGCTTGAGGTTGGTCAGGATGGGATCATTGGGCGGAGGGTTTCTGTGACGAGGAGGGGGGTGCTTCTCGCTGACGGCATCGTGGGGTTCAATTTTGGGCCGTCGATGTCAGCTTCGCTTTGATCGAGGCTGAATTGGGTTTATATTTCAGGGATTAGGCGAATGGCGTGTTGGCGACCCAGACCTGGCTGGTACAGAGCGAAGCGCATTTAGGTATCTTCACATGACGGCGTTTTAGGGACAGGAAGGGTCAGAAGTTCAATGTTATATTGCGTTTATGCGTACTAGGAGTGAACTCGCATCTTCGGTCATCAACCCACACTGTCGAGGCGAGGACCATATGCTCAAAATCATCGCAAAAAAAGCCGATAACGCCCTGTCAAGTGCTGCTCCCGAAGACAGCACTTCCTAAAGTAATGCCACACCCCAATCGACAACCCAGATATATGCACAAGAGATAGAGCTGCCGGCTTACCTAGCCATGTTGATGATAATATGTCGTGCCTCGTTGGCTCATAACTTCATGTGCGTGAGGTCTCATAGCATTTACCAAGACTATGCTTGAGCCTCGTTCCAATCAGACCACCGCCGAACAACCTCGTCAACATCGGCAACGGCCTTCCTACTCGCGCCCACCTCAAACCACTCACGGTGCTCCCTGCCGCACGTCGAGCATTTTTGTCGATCAGCAACCCTCAGGCCGCGCCCAGCTAGCTCGATGTGAACCAGTCGCTCAACCTTGTGGCTGTGCGGTATCTTGCGCGGTACCGCGGCGGGGCTGGCGGAAGAGACGTACGGATAGAACCTGATCAGGGATAGGTTGTATCCGCACTGGCGCTGCCACTCGTTCAGTCGCCGCTGCACGTTCGTCGCCCGGCCGATTTTCAGCAGTATCTTCTTGTCGCTGCCCCCTGATGCACCAAGACCTCTGCTAGTTGTGCCGTCTGGCGACGAGGCAAATGAGGCCAGCACATCACTCGGTCGCCGTCCGTTGGAGGGTCGTGTGGGGGTAGGCGGAGAAAGCAGAGACCGCGCGGCCTCAGCGGGTGGAGTCGAGGGCGCGGACTCCGACGTCAACCAGAAAATGTAGATGTATCCCGCTTCGTCCTGCTGTGAGACAGGCTTCGCAAGTTCTGCAAGTAGCAGCGAGGCGGTCTGGGGCGAAGCGCTCTGGGGGATAAGCGACATGTAATGGCCCGTCTGCGAGGTGGTCGACGAGCGTCGGTGCCCAGGAGAGGGCGTAGAATAGCTTGGCCGAGGTCGCGACGGGGAGGGAGAAGGTGTCAGGTATGGGTTTGCTTGTTTCCTCCCGCCGAGTTTCGAGGGCGGCGTCGATACGGTCGAAGGCTGGACAGGGTGCGGCTTTGGGCGCGGCGGCGGCGTCACCTCCTCTATTGGCACGCTGAAGCAGCAAAATTGGAGCTCCTTCTTGGGTTTTGGGCGCGACATCTTGGAAGGGCGCGTCTTCCCACCAGACGAGCCACCCATCCGTCCCCCATTGTGCTTTGATGCTTTCTCCGATTTCGCGGTGATAAGGCCCAGGCGGTCCGCCAATGTGTCCAGACTCGTTCGCTCCTCGAGAATCGGGGTATTTGTCGTCCTCGGGCCAGGGCTGGACTTTGCAGAGTGGCTGGCCTGTTCCTTATGCTGCCAGCAGTAAAGGCTCTCGTCGGTGGCGTCGTCGACTCGCAAATTGGCCCGTTTCAAGCGCGGAGGAGGCGTCGGAGAGGCATCGGCGGCCGCAACGGGGCGCCTACACGGCCTCCCGCTGGAGGTAATCCCCCGGCATGTCGTCGAGGGGTTCTTGGAGTCGGATCGGTTGATGAGCGATTCGGGAGTATTGGCGAAGAACGGCATTGCGAACCATGGGAGGCGCACAGAAGTGGAGTGCGAAGGTGGAAACCGTCAGCAGCCAGCCATCAGCCCACGAAGAATGCATATATCGCCCTAAAAGGTGAATTCAATGCTGGCGCCATAGTCACCCAGCGACGTGGCGCCTCGAAACCGCGTTGGTGACTCGACGACGGCCTCGAGAAATCGAGGGGCTGGCGGCCGTCCAGGCTGAAGCGTGGCTGGTGGTGGGGCTGTGTGGGCCCAAATGCCTTGGCGAACCCCTGCAGCGTGCCAGCAAATCAATCGAGCAGTCCGCCAACGCGCTCTCACGTGACTGCGTGAAGGTCGCATTTGTTCGCTGCTGATCCCTCCTCGTGAATCCCACCCCGGGTTCCCAGCAGGACCGACATTTGCGTGCTCCCATAGGATTTCCCCCATGCCTCCCCCGCGCGGGTGGTTCTGACTGCCCACCCAGGTATTTACGTCATTCGCACCGCAGCCAGCAAATCAAGCTTTCGCGCAAGCTTTCCTGGGCAAAAGCTTCTTCACTTCCAAAACCGACGCATCATCGGGCTTGCAGATTCCCGAGATCTTACCCTTGTGCCCAGCGTCCGGATTGGTTCCCAATTGCTGGCGATCGAAAGGCACCTAATGGCGCCATCAGCTTCAATGCTGGTAGGCTCGCACTCTGTGACTACAATGGCCGACGTGCAGAGGAGCCAGGGCAGCAGGCCCGATTGAGCACGGATCTGTGTTCAGCAACCCCCTCCGCAGATCGGTCTGTCCGTGTCTCCCAAATCCTCTGCGGCTCTGGCTTTGACCTATCTCCGCTTTTCGGGCTCTCGGCAGAGGCGATCCTGACATTGCCCCGTTGCTTGGTCTCACCCCCACTCTGCTCGATTCCATTGCCCACATTGGCTCCCCGTCTTCTGAATGCCCCATTATAAATGGAATATATACTCCGGTTCCCCACAGAACAGAGTTTGAGACAACCATTGTTCTCACCGTCCCTCATGCGCTGCGAGATCGTTTGTGCTGTGCCAGTTCTTGCTTCACAATGTCTTCACAAGCGATAACGTATTCAGAGGAGAAGCCTGCGGTCGCGGCCGACGGCGATGTCGACTCTGACGAATCCCCCGGCTTCTCCTCATGGTTTGGGGGCAAAGAGGTCAGAATCGGGCCACGGATCGGCCCCGTGCTCTACAGCTCCACCATCGACATCTCCAGCAGTGATGAGAGCAGCGATGCCATTCTGGTCAAGCAGCGGGAGCTTGAAGATGGCAATGCCATTCAGTACCGCACGTGCAGCTGGCAGAAGGTATCCAGGATCAGATCCTAGGCTGGGTCTCGATCATGAGCCGACAGCTAACCACGATCCCGTGTTAGACTGCGGCGTTGCTCTTTTCCGAATACATCTGCCTGGTAAGCTTACGGGTTCTCGCTTCCTGCAAAACATATGAGGTGGTACTGACTCAGCATTCAGGCCATTATGAGCTTCCCCTGGTCCTATAGCATTCTTGGACTAGTACCGGGGTATGTTCTCTCAACGACAGGTTAATGCCATCGGTTGTGGCTTACTGATTGGCGGCTCATAGGCTCATTTTGACCGTTTTTGTTGCTGGCGTGGTGCTCTATACGTGGGTCATCCCACTGTTATTCTTCAAATCTTGGCAACGACCACTGACAGAATCGCAGCTCTCTTGTTCTCTGGGAGTTCTGCCTGCGCCACCCTGAGGTCCGCGATGTCTGTGACATTGGCCAGATGTTGTTCTGGAATCAGAAGTGGGCCTGGTACGCCACAGCAGTTATGTTCCTGCTGAACAACACAGTGAGCCTTCTTTTCCGGAAAACAGGTTTATCAGATTGCTAACGAGCTCATAGTTCATTCAGGTCTGTCCAGTCATGAATGGCTGATGAGAGCTTCACTGACCCTACGTAGGCGTTGCATGTGCTGGTCGGTGTCAAGTACCTCGACACGGTGACCGGCGTGGGCTCTGTCGCCTGCCGCCCCGTTGTCTACGGTATCATCGTCATGCTGGTCTGTTGGCTTTGCTCCCTCCCCCGGACCTTCAATATGCTATCGAAGCTCGGCTCTGCCTCCGCTCTCTTCACTTTCATCTCGGTTCTCCTTGCCGCCGTCTTTGCCGGAGCGCAAGGAAAGCCGGCCGGCTACGATCCGCTTATCAGCGGGGAACCGATTGTAACGGCGTTTCCAGTTGCTGGAACAACCTTTGTCGCAGCTTTGAATGCGTTCCTCAACATATCATACACCTTCATCGGCCAGATCACGCTTCCAAGTTTCATCGCAGAGATGGAAGACCCCAGGTATGTGACTTCTTGAATTTCCTCGAATTCTCCAGAGTGATATGCTGATAGACATGTACAGAGACTTTCCCAAGGCTCTCTGGGCCTGCACGATCGCGGAAATCGTCGTCTTCAGCATTGTCGGTGGTGTCGTGTACGCCTATACCGGCAACCAGTACATGACGGCTCCCGCGTTTGGGTCTCTCACCGAGGTGTACAAAAAGGTTGCTTTCTCCTTCATGATACCTACAATCATCTTCCTCGGCGTGCTGTATGCTTCGGTCTCGGCTCGATTTATCTTCTTTCGGATCTTCCATAACTCCCGCCACAAGTCGGAGCACACTGTCATTGGTTGGGCCACTTGGGCTGGTATCTTGTGTAAGTTCTCGTTTTGCCACTCTTGGCATCAGATTGCTAACATGCATGTCTCTGACACAGTGGCCACTTGGATTCTGGCCTTCATCATCGCCGAAGTCATCCCATTCTTTTCGTACCGTAGGTTCCCCGACAGGATTACATAGCTGAATTTAAACTAACCAGTTGCAGTATTGTCTCTGATGTCCTCTCTCTTTGACAGCTTCTTCGGCTTCATTTTCTGGGGTGTTGCGTACTTTCGAATGCGCAAGGCCGACGGAAACCTTTCTCTACTACACAATCAGACGGTAGGGGGGTACATTTTGGGTGCTTTCAACGTGTTTATCATTCTTGTTGGTATATTCTTCTTGACCCTCGGCACTTATGCGAGTGTTGAAGGCATCATTGAGGCGTTTGAGGCAGGAAATGTTGGAAGCGTATTTGCTTGCGCCAGTGAAGGGCTCTGATGGCGTATTGCAGGATTTTGTGGCTGGGCGATGAAGTAGGAAAAACGATTGGATATACCCAGATAGTATATGGATTGTGGCGGCTCCAGGAGTAGGAGCTGGGCGGGTAGCATGTGGTTCATAGCGAGCCAGTGTGTCTGTGACTATGTGTCCGTTCCACCTCCTATTCCCGACAATCCACCAACTCTCTCTCCCACCTATCACAGCGGCATCCCCCTCGCAACAAACGTCCCCCGCAAACCCTCCCACACCAAATCCCACCGCCACCCCGGACCCAGAACAAAAAAAACCAAATAAACCCAAACATACCCAACCACCCTCCTCATCAACCCCGGCCCTTTCCTTCTATCACTCTTCCCCTCCATCCTTGTTCTCCCCCTACACGCCCTTCCGACCACAGTCTCAACCCAGCAAACCCCAAAGTTGGCCATAAAAAACTTCATCTCCCCCAGCATCTCTGGCCTTCCATACCGAGCGACGTTCGCGGCGGCATGGAACAAGGCCGAGAAGAAGAATACCCAGAGGGCGCGCAGGGCGGGAGGGACGGGAGTCTTGTCGGCGGCCTTGGCGTAAGGGCCGAGGGGGGAAAGGAAGGAAAGGATGCAGGGGAGGTAGGCGTCGGCGAGGTTGCGGTTGAGGGTGTGCCAGAAGGTGCCCCAGAAGCGGCGGAGGGAGAAG
>Ga0247758_1000119_pt1 | contig 61843 bp, 52 predicted proteins | sample UWRJL156409C4_FD_180950 | JGI IMG/M metagenome (GOLD analysis project Ga0247758, IMG submission 180950) | Plant litter microbial communities from Arlington Agricultural Research Station in Wisconsin, United States - UWRJ-L156-409C-4 | ecosystem: Environmental > Terrestrial > Plant litter >... | reverse complement strand
CGGCTGGGGGCCCCACTTCTCCTCCTCCTCCTCCTCGCTGTTGCTGTGCGCAATGGCGTTGCTGAGCTCCTCGCCCGGTAGTAGGATGGGGCTAGCTTGATCGGAGAAGATTGTGTCTGCGGTCTCGACTCGGCATCCAGCAGGAAGTAAAGACAGGAGAAGCTCCCATGCCGAAGGTTGCCCCGCCCTACCGGCGGCGGCGGGGATCTCCCAAGCGCCGGATACCTCCTTCATGGGGACGAGCCGCTGCACGTCGCGCCTGGGCATGCAGGGCGATAACCGAGTCCAGGAAGGCGGCGCGTCGTTGGAGAGATCGAGGTCGGTAGTGAAGATGGCATGCGCTCCCTTGGCCGAGAGCCGCCGGTGAACCGACGTGGCGATGAGGTGTGTCGGGTTGTGGACGAGGACAGTTTGGCCGGGGAGGATAGAATGCGCAATGGCACTCGAAACCAACGCAGCAGCAAACTGTGCCAGAGCTTGTGCATCAGAGCAATCTACTGGCGGCTTGTAGGGCACCGTGGCATTCGCCGGGACGCAATGGAGAGAGGCTAGAGACTCGGTAAGGGCGATGTGTTTCGTGCCAGTGCGTCGGTTGATTCCCAGCGCGAGAAATCGGTGGCCGAGACGGGTACGGAGAGCTGTGACGGTCCCCAGAGTGGTTTCCAGCTCTATGGTGGCCTCGGACGTATCGGGGGCGTCGCTGGGGCTGGTTCCGTGCGACGACGCATTCAGGAAATAATAATAATCGCTACCGCTCTTCTTTTTCTTCAGCACGACAGCACTGCGCTTGTCAAGAATTATGGGCCGGGTGATGGGGCGACGCTCCGAATTGTACCGCTCATTCGCGTCAGGCCGCATCTCTTGCCGCGGTATCAGCCGGCGCCCCTCGGCATCGACGACGACCTCCGGCTCTACAGACCACAGGAGGTCGCTGCGATAAAGGCCACCACCTCTCCTGGCTAAGTCGCCTCCGAGCCTGAACTGGAGAAGGGCCTCGGATAACTCCCTTGCGTCGATGCGGTCGCGAGCAGCTTCGAAGTCGAGGAGCTGGAGATGGAGCTCCGGGACTTCGTGAACGGCGGTCCGACCAAAGCCGGCCACCATGTTGGAGAAAGCGTCGTCGGCGCGTCGACCGCTGGTGACCCAGAGGAGGCTGATGTTGGATTGGAAGATGGATTTGAACGTCCCAAAGTCGGCCGGAGTCACGTCCGCGAAGATGGGTGCGTCCAGCTCGATCAAGCTGAGGACGGTTGATCCGTCCGCTAGGATCCTAGCATCGACATCGCTGAGAGTTTGGAGCACGGTGATGGACCGCGAATACCGTTTCAGGGTCTTTTCGACGCTCGTAATCAGGCGGGCAACCCGTAGCGAGCTTCCGCCGAGGATGATTAAACCCTGGAGAAGTGGCTCGCCGGTTGGGATGATGGGAGGGAGGTCTGCGGCTAGTGGCTCGCGGAGGAAGGAGACGCGGTCATCTACGGCCTGCGATACGAAGACGGACCCGGCATAGATCCGCTCAAAGTGCTCCGGTGTGACCGAATCGATGCCCGAAAAGCCCGAATTTTTGAGCACAGCGTCCCACCGCGCCGCGGACACACAGGGCGAGAGGACCCGGCCTTCGTCAGCGCCAGCCCACCAGCCCGGGAGTGTGCCAAAGATGAAGCCGGCCCGTGTCTGGTCATTGTTGGTGCTCTCGGCAACGGCAACGAACCCCCCCGGCCTCAACAAGCGCCGCAGATTACGCATGGTGACTTCCAGCTTCTCGGTGGCGTGAATGACAAAGGACGCGACGATCAAGTCGTACGAACCGGGGGCAAACCCCTGAGAGACGGGATCACGATTAGCATCGAAAGTTCGGAACGTCATGCGGTCCTCGTATTCTGCGAGAGCAGACTGCGCCATCTCAAAGAAGCCACTGGAAATGTCGGTGAATGTGTACGATGCAAAATCATTTCCGACCATCCTCAGAATACTCTTGGTTGCGCCGCCGGTACCAGCACCTGGTAATAACCCAGAGAGAAGTCAGTAATGCTGGGAGGGAGGGGGTTGGCGTGTCGCTATGGTACGAGAACGGGGGGGACTGACCTATTTCTAAAACGTTCATATGCGGATACCTGTGGGCGATCTGTTTGACGGTACGACCCAGCCACTTGGAGAACTTGGGGAAGCCGAGCGCCCCGACATAGTAGTCATCCAGAAGGCTGTTCGGACGCAGGTGCTCTAGGATCGTAGTTTCGCCTCGGAACACACGGGGCATCTGCTCTCCAACCATTCTCATGATTCTCACATCCGGAGTCTGGGCATATCTGGATTGCATAGTCTGGTTAGCCTTGACAATTCTGTTGCAGCCACGCCGAGTACGACGTCAGCAGCAAACATACCGTGCGCTACTCGCCAAGAGGTCGTCCAGCGTATCGTTCAGCCACTCTTTCTTGGCATACGTGTGCTTCCCACATCGCTGAAGTTCGTTGACGTGGCAGCAAAAAGCCAGGTAGTCGCTAAAGGGGCGCTGCGACCTGGCTGGGTGATCAAGCGGAAGCTCTTGGTCAAACTTCCTCGTGAAGAAGGTTGCGATCCGCTCTAGAACATAGGCGAGGCCTTCCTCTTCCTCGGTCACCACATCGTCATGCGCTACCAGTTCTTCGTCCGGGTACATGCTCCTCCAGCTTGTAAAGGAGAATAGCTTTTTGTCGGTGGCCGAGGTCGCCTCTGCGAAGGGAACCGCTCTCATGCCTTCGAGCTGTATCGCTACATTCTGCGCCTCTTGTCCAAAAATGTCAACGTCGCCAAGAATGCCTCCTCTTCCTCCTCCTCCCCCGCCTCCGTCCAGGGCGATGGAGTCGAATGCCACTGACTCGGCGCTCGACCAATTCGGGCCACACAGACAGGGATTCACTCGGAGCCTTGAAAAGCTGGTCGGGACGTGTAAGGACCACAGCCTTCCGTCGTTCGGGTAGCTGTATGCGAGTATGATGGACTGGAGGGCACAGTCGAGTGTGGCCGGATGCACCAGTAAGTCCTCTTCCTTCGGGCCGAGGAGGGAAGCTACCTTGATGAGACCGGACGCATGGCCCAGCTTCCTCTTCAGTGACGAGAGGCCTTGAAAGGCACCGCTATAGCTATACCCCACGTTGGCAAGAGCACTGTAAAACCGATTCGTTTCCACGTCGATCATGTGCGGAACGGAGGGGCCTCTCTTTGGTAGCACGGTGGGGGAGGATCCGCCGAGCCGGAGATGTACCATCCCGCTGGCAGCTAGTGTAAGGCTTTCGGGCTCTCTGCCGAGGGCCGCAGAGTAGGTGAACTTGGCCCGAACGCTGCTGGTGGTGGTGTGCTCGTTGCTGCTGCTGCTGCTGCTGCTGCTGCTGCTGACCTCGGTCAGGGATATTAGCGTCTCAACACCGGTGTCGTCATCGTCAAATGCTATCGAGTGATGGATGACAAAGCTGTCGAGTTCGATGAGTTGTATTTCGCGTCCGCCGGTAACCAAAGCTCGGGAAGCCTCCAGGGCAGAAGCGAGATAGCCCGCAGCTGGAAACACGGTCTGATTCTGAAGCTGATGTCCGGGCAACCACTCGAGCTCCCTTGTTCGCAGCAAGTTTCTCCAGCTGAGGTGATGCGGAGAGCTATCAGGCGTGATGTCCCCGAGTAGGGAGTGCACGCTTCCCCTCCGTTGGCGGAAGTTCCTCGATATGCGTGACTCGTGCCAGTATTTCGTCTCGTGATTCCATGGGTATGTAGGAAGACCTTTGATAAGGTTAAAGACTGAGTGGTCGCTCATCATCTCCTCGTACTTAGTCAGGTCGATCGATTGCCGAGGGAGGTGTACCCAGAGGAATCCCATGGCACTCGACGCGGCCTCGGTGGCGCTAACCCCGCGAGAAAGCATGCTGGAGTAGGGGAGGGTTTGTCCGAGAAGCTCTTGAAGATTTTGGCTCACCGGCCCCTTTAACGCTGGATGGGCCCCAATCTCCAACACTATATCGAACGGGGCCGAAGCCACGACGGCGGTGGCAATAGCCTGGGAGAAGAGAACTGGGCGGATCATATTATCGACCCAGTAGGAGTCGGCGAGCTTGTCCTTGTCAAATTCATCACCGACTCCTTCGTAGACGCTCGAATACCAACGGCCGCTGCCCACGGGCGGCGGAGCCAGCACCTGGATGTTGCACGCCCGGAGCGACTTCGCGTAGGGTTCGGAGCACGGCAGCATGTGGTGAGAATGGTAAGCCTTGTCGACCCGTAGCAGCCTCTTGAACTTTTTCTCGTCCTCGAAAATGTTCTCCAGTTCCCCAATGGCGTCGCTGTCGCCTGAAAGGGTCAGACTCGAAGACGAGTTTACGGCAGCGATGCCGGCCCGCCCGGCGAATTCAGGCAGCCCGCAGAGCGAGCTCGCATCCTCGACGGTAGTTCCGACAGCCAGCATGGCCCCGGCCATGCCACGGCCGCCGGGACCGGCTGCAAATTGGCAATGAAGACCGCGGTAGTACGCGATGCACATTGCGTCCCGCGAGGAAATATAGCCGGCGGCGTAGGCGGCGGCAATCTCTCCCGATGAGTGACCGACGAGACCATCTAGCTTGACGTGAGCAGCCCGGAGCAACTTGACCAGCAGAATCTGAACAGCGGTGCACAAAGGCTGCGAGACTACGGCCTCGTGGAGACGGGCCGAGGAAGCCTCGGCCAGGAGCTCGGCTTCTAGCGACCAGGACGGGCGATCGTCCTCGGGAAGCTGGGAAAGATGCGCCTCCAACCCCTGAATCACCCTACGTGCAAAGGGCGATGTTTCGATCAGCTCAGCGCCCATGCGTGCGTACTGGGCACCTTGTCCGGTGAATATGGCCAAGATGCGCATGGGGTTCGACGCCGAGGAGGCTGGCGATTTTGTGCCGGTCGGAGGCGGCTCGGCCTGAAGTTTTGTATGGATAGCTTCCGCAAGACGCTCCGCCGATCCCCCTGGAAAAGCGATCCGGAACGGCAGAGCTGACTTGCGCTGGAACAGTGTCCATGCCAGATCTCGGGCGTCAGGGGGTTCGTTGCTGCTGCTGAGCATCTCAGCATACGACGATAGAAGGACACGCAGCGATTTCTCCGAGCCTGCGGAAAATACAAAGGGGGCGAACGGTTGCCGTCTCGCTGCATCTTGGGTCCGTACCATGGTCCTGCTAGCGTCGAAGCTCTCGAGGATGGCGTGTGCGTTGGCACCGCCGAACCCGAAGCTGTTGACGCTGGCACGGCGCGGCTTTCCCGTGGCTACCTCTGGCCACGGCTTCGCGACGGTGGGAATCTCCAAGTTGGTGTAGAACGGGGCAATCCGCGGGCTTAGACGATGGAAGAGTAGATTCGGGGGGATGCGGCCGGCTTGTAGCGCTAGCGATGCCTTGAGGATCCCGGCGATGCCGGCGGTTCCCTCGGTATGTCCAAGCACGGTCTTGACCGACCCGACATAGAGCGGATGCTGCTGTGATACGCGGTCGCCACCCAAGGCCCGTTGAATCGCCTCGGCCTCGACCGGGTCGCCCGCCGGTGTGCCGGTGCCATGGGCTTCGAAATACTGGCAGCGGTCTTCCTCCTTGGCGAGATCAAGGCCAGCCCTACCATAGGTATCACGGATCAAAGCGACCTGGGCCGTGGCACTGGGCATCGTGATTCCCTGGGTTGCGCCGTCGTGGTTAACACCGGTTTCTCGAATCACGCATTCGATGGCGTCCCCGTCTTGAAGCGCCGCCGCCAGTGTTTTCAGGACGAGAACAGCAACGCCGTCGCCTCGCGCATAGCCGTTGGCGTCTTGGTCCCACATCCGAGACCGGCCATCCGGCGATAACATTTTCAGCTTGCTCTCGGCTACGTAGTTTTCCGGCCCGAGCAGGAGGTTAGAGCCGCACGCCAGAGCCACCCTGGCGTCTCCGGCCCGCAGCGCCCGCGTAGCCAAGTGGACAGCCACGAGACTGGAGGAGCAGGCTGTATCGATCGTCACGGACGGACCGTGGAAGTCGAAGAAGTAGGAGATGCGGTTTGACATGATGCTCCGCGCTGTCCCTACGGAGTGGTATGTCGGAATGCTCTGGAAGTCACGCAAGAGGAGGGCCTCGTAGTCGCCACACATGAGCCCTACAAAGACCCCCGTATTGCTGCCACGGAGCATCTCCATGGGCAAACCGGCCGACTCCAGGCCCTCGTACGCTATTTCGAGGAGCATACGCTGCTGTGGATCCAGCGCCTTCGCTTCTACAGGCTTCACACCGAAGAATTGCGCGTCGAACGCGCGTGGGTCGTCTGAGAGAAGGTACGAGTGCTCGACATTGCAGTGGCCATGGTGCAGCCCGTCTGCGTGATGGAAGCCTTTTGCACGGAACCGGTTGTCGGGTATCTGGCTGCGAACGTCGCGGGGAGTCTCCAGAAGTCTCCAGAGCTCGGATGGAGAAGACACCTCGCCGGCGAAGCGACAAGCGCTTCCGATAACGGCGATAGGATCCTGCTCGTGTCGAGACATAATCGAGGTAGAAACAAGGAAATAGGTACCTGGCAATCAAATAAACACGTGATCGCCAAAAAAAAAACTGAGCGATGGATGTGGGAAGTAGAGCCGGTTCAGCCCTATCTCAACAATGGCTAGAGCTGGGATCGGAATAGCGGAAGCAGCAACGTGGACGCATAGGATGACGGAAGGAGACACTTCGTTCGTATAATACTCCTACTGTGAAGGGTTTGATGTTGGTCTGGTGACCCTGGGTCTCTGCAACCTGCATTATACCCACCGCCGAAACGAAGCCCCGAACGCGCATCTTGATCTGCGTGCTTGAGACAGATGTGGTTTTTTCACGCTCTGCCGCCCACCCAGAATAGTAAGATGCAGGCCGCTTCACGCTAGGCCATGCAGTTCTTGTCGTTATGGCCACCCATTAGCACATGGGATATGCTCGGCGTATCTCGTACCTTTGCCCCGCACGTTGTTTTTTGCGGCCGTTTGTCGACTCGGAGACGAGCCCGATTTCGGCAACACGGCAAGTGTAGAAGCGACGAATGGCATATTCCCTGGCTGGGTTACAGTACCATCTCTGCGCTACGGGAGTTAGGAGGCAGTGTAGATCTGTGATGACTCGGAAGATTTTGACGTTTGCTTGGTTTGCCGTTGCGGCTGAGCACGATGGGTACAGTGCGAAGACCCGTTCAACGCACGGGGTTTAGGTAGCAGCAGAAGTATATTCGGGAGGTTTGAGGATATTAGGCAACAATCTCCCGATTCTCCACCTCTCTGTCTCCGAATGTAACCAACTGTCAATTTGAGTATGGGCGCGCCTTGAAGATACGCGTGGCCGGGAAAGATAAGCAGCCCTCGTGGTCGGACCGACTGAAACCTGCGCATTGGCCTTCGGCATCTAGGCGGCTCTGTTCCAACCAAAGTACATTCGGCCCTGTGGTCTCCCTTAGTTCTAGTTCCAGGTGACTTAACTCCGGCTTCTGGGTTCAATCTATGGGTAAGGAAAACTATGTCAGCGGGATCCTTTCCGGGCACTTAGGCCGTCAATCATGCCAGCAGTTCCCTTCTTCCTTTTCCAAGATAGGGATGAGAACTGCGTACGTGAAGAACCATCTCCGACCGAAAATACTATTTTCTTCCCTCGGCCGTATATCCCAAACCCTTTGTCTGCATCTCACTGCATATTTCGCCCATCTACGCCCTACCTACCGCCGACCATGTCTTTGAGTTCGCTAGGCGAAGCTCTACCTAATGTCTCTGCTTCCAATGCGATTCTATTTGGTGCCGTAGTGGTGAGTAGCAAGAGGCTCCATATTCTCTTGCTGCCGGCGGTCATCTTGTTGCTAATCTCTGCTCGTTGCTGCCAAAGTTTGTGTCGTACTGGTCTATGGCGTTTAGTTACCGATTGTTCCTCCACCCTTATGCCAAGTATCCCGGCCCCAAAATTGCAGCAATCTCAGAGCTGTGGTATGCCTATCATTGGTATGGTCACTGACACCGCAGCCACGAATGCGGCTATGGTTATACACAAACAGCTCACCGTTCGCTGTTTAGGTTCACCGGTCGTTATCCATGGGCTGTCGAGGTAGCCTTCAAGAAGTATGGAGACATCGTCCGGATCGCGCCCAACGAGGTTGCCTTCTTCAAGACAGAAGCGCAGAGGGGTAATATCCTGCCAGAATCCCTCCCTAACACCCCAGAGCGTCCTGCTAACCCATCGCCACCGCAGATATCCTAATGGCCGGTCTCAAGGGCCAGCGACCTTTCATCAAAACAGGACTACAACGCATCCCAGGGGAACATGCTGGTATTGCGGCTGACCCTGATCCAGAAAAGCACCGTGCAGTCCGGAAGATGATCGCGCCTGCATTCAACCCTCGTGCTCTAAAGGAGCAGGAGCCGGCCTTGCATGAACACATTGATCGCTTCGTCGACAGGCTGGAAGAGCTTGGTGGCGGGGCCGGGCTCGATATGAGAGACGTAGGTTATATTTAACGCGACACAAAACCTTTCAGGTATAAACGATATACTAATCTCCCTAGAGTGGTTTGACTGGCTGGCCTGCGACATCGCGGGTGACATGTGCTATGGACACGACTTTCGGAATGTCAAAGAAGGTCTGCACCCGTTACCTCCATGCCCGTTCCTTGGAATGAATTGTTCCTCACAATACCCGCTCTTATAGGTCGAAGCAATCTCTTCCTCACGGCATTCCGCGCCGTCGGCCTCTGGGGAACCCTGAACCAAGTAATGAAACGATTCCCGGTTCTTTATCCCCTTGTAATCTTCGCTTTGCCGCCCAGGCTTGCGAGGGTGATCCCCACCATCCTGCGCGAGAACCACCAAATCGTTCGAAGTCGTGTGGAGCGCCGCGACTGCCTTCCGCATCCAGACTACTTTTCACTGCTGGTGAAAGACGACAACGACAACCGCCCGTCCGACGACTTTCTCGTTGCCCAGGCGAACCACTTGATTGTGGGCGGCTTTGATCCAGACACTAATCTCTTCACATCAGCTGTACACTTCCTGCTCGTGAGCAACAAGCTGGGAAAGTTGCAGGAGGAGATGCGTGGCCAATTCCCTTCTTACTCTGATATTACCGGCGACGCTGTCCAAGATCTGCCTTGGCTCAATGCGGTAATCGAGGAATCGCTCCGCATCCACACCAACGGCGCGTTTGGTCTCCCACGTATTAGCCAGGGAGACTATGTCGACGGCCATTACATTCCTAAGGGGGTCAGTGCAGTGCCTAGTTTCTTCCGCCCCTACCCCCTACTCCTCCTATTTCATTTGTTTCATTTGTTTCGAAGCCCGATCGCGCCAGGTCACAGTCCTTCTTTCACCTGGCTTTTTTTTGGGGGTGTCCATGGAAACTGGCTTGGTCTACCTTCTAAATACATTGAAAATAGTGCTGTGTCCAAACCTCCATCTTCGCAACCTCGCATTCGGAGCGTTACTTCTGCCGACCACGCGAGTTTTGCCCAGAGCGTTGGCTCCCAGCGGGACACCCAGACTACGACCCTGTCTTTGACACAGACGACAAGGCGTCCTTCAAGCCCTTCAGTATGGGTCCGCGCGGTTGCATCGGCCAAAATATGGCCTATCTTCAGGCGCGTCTGCTCTTTGCCAAGATGTCATGGAAGCTGGAGTGGGAGCACGTCAACAAGGGTGAGGTGGACTGGGAGCGCGATCTCAAGCTGTTTGCCATGTGGGAGAAGCCGCCCGTCATTGTGCGCTTCAAGGCATTCAAGGCAGCTTAGCAGGAGAAGCAGAACTTTCTTGGCTACAAAACACGGGGTGACGATGGACAGTGTACCAATCTCCAGTGGCCTTTGTTTAGCTGCCAGCTCCACGCCGTGGCAGATCAAGGGGCGATATACAGCTTGGCAGCCTCGCATGTAGATAATAAGCTCGAGCGTATTCTCCTACTGTGGGTTCATATTCGTCGCATGTGGGAGTGGATTGGAATATCCCCATTTCCGACACAGCGGCTGGTACCAACCGGGCTAACATCAACCTTTGGTTCATTGCCCTTCTGTCCGTCGCCCACATTATTGTCACCAATATGGATCGAGTCACAGGCCCCGATGCCCACGCCGGAATCCTGTGTTCAATTAAATAGCCAACTGGCCACTTAACAGGGGCAAAACACGGCCGAACCGCGATTCTGCGGTGCCAAGGAGCGATTACGTAGTTTGACAAAACCCAGCACTCTCGTGTTGTAATATGACACAAGTTGGTACACTCAGACAAGCGAAAAATCACAAGCCAGACTCCGTCCAAATAAGGAGGTTCCCACCTTCAGTTTTTGATAGAGGGTGGAAAAGTACCAAGGATGCACTAACAGGGTATTGTCGACAAAAGAAGTCGACGGCTATCGAAGATATTGCTCTACGTCGTCAATACTTTGCCTCAGGGCCAATATGGTTCGAAGGCCCGGCCCCAATGCCGGCCCGGCTCCGCTACCCCCCATGACGGCATCCAGCAGGGCTTCAAACTCTCTGCCCTCTAGGAGCCCACCACCATAGTCAGGGGCCCGTAGCGTTCGCACGCCACCCCCGCGAAGGCAATACTTGGCGGGCAATCCCAGGGCTCCGTCGATAGTCTCAATGTAGTGCTCAATCACTTGGATGAGCATCTTGATCTGCAGCCCTCCGTGGTGGACTGGGAATCCGGCAAGGCGAAGTCCGGGCACCACCTGCAGCGCTGAGATGGAGACGGCCGGGATTCGCGATAGAGAGGCGTGTAGGTGCCGGAACAGGGCGTTGTAAATGGCCATGAGGTGGAGATGGGAGGAGAGTAGGCTCAACGCCGTGGCGATGCTAAGTTCTGGAGCGGCATCCGTGGTGGAGGCTGCGCAGGTCCCAGGTACCCGTGTCGCAGACGACACGGAGGTGATGCATGACGAGACGGGGGTCGCCAATTCTGTTGGTGAGCCCCGGCTCGGTGGTGGGAAGCTTGTGCGCCGAGGCCTCGGACCGCACCGGGCTCCAGCCGTCGGCGCTATGGCTAGGTTGAATTCCTGGAGGATGGATATGAACTCGGAGGTGCTGCGCAGCACTTCGCCCAACACCTCGGGCTGGTCGGGCTGTTCGCTCTGGGGTGACCGTCCAGGGCTGCCGGGAATGCCGCCCCGGCCCGTGGTTGCCGCCAGGGCGTCTTCCCAGGGCCTGATCTTAAAAGAAAACAGCTGCTCGGAGAGGCTCAGGGCGAAACGGCAGAGGCGGAAGCCCGCGTCTGATGTGACGTCTCGATCCACGTCGGATTGGCCCCAAAGACGGGAAGAAGATGGCGATGAACTTCGGCGCGGTGCGTGGTCCGTTTCCGCCGATACCGCCGATACCGCCGGCGTACTCTGGCCAGATTCATGCCCCAGGGGCCAGAAGGGGTCCAACCAATCTATGGCGCTCTGGCTGGCGTCTGCCAGTGGTAGAGTTGGAGCGTCATCGCTTTCGCTTTGGGCGAAGGCGGTTTTCAGGAAATCTGTGTTGTCTGCCAATATCATATCCAAAGGTGCCATGCCCTCGCCGTTCATTTGCTCGTGTGTGTACTCGGTAGTGCTAGTCAGGTCGTGAAGCTGCGGCATCGAAGCCGTTGTGGACTCCACCCCAAGATGGGCCCACGGGTCCGGCGTAACGGGGGCATATTGCCCAGGTATCGACGAAGAGCCCACCGCTACGTCTTCCATACCTCCTCGGCGTAGCTCTCCCATCGTCCCTGTCGCTTTGTTGACCGTAGGACCCTGTTGTCCGGTGGTTGTGGTAACTCGGACGGGGCGACCGGGAGGCTTCGGAGCGCTCGTCGTGCATCGAACATTGGCACGCATACAGCGCTTGCAAGCAGCAGCATCACTGATATCGCGCGGGCAACGGAGTTTCTGGGTGCGGCATCTGTCGCAAGCCGATCGTTTTAGGGAGGAACGGGCATGTCGCTGATGGGGACTTGACACCAGCATCATGGACGGGTTTTACCGTGACATCGGACGCTAGACCGTTCGAGATTCCCTCGGAAAAATACAGCAGCGGCACGCTGTTCGTGGGTGCGACGCCAAACTCTTAACCAAGGCTAAAGTTATGGTGCAGCCTCGCTGCACATGGATCTGGCTATAATTTAACACAACTTGGGACTGTAATAATCGCCTGTCCAAGTCATGCCTGTGACTACACCTATGAAGGCGGCGCGCAGCTACCTGAATTGGGCCTGAATTGCCCCCGGTGTAGAATCGCTCCGTTTGTGCCGTGGCTGACACGTCGTACGCCATGCCATGCCTACTTCGGTGAATGCGATGAATACGACTCCAGAAGGGCAAGTACAGGTCGAGAGGTCCTCAGCGAGGATCGGCAAGACTCACGTCCATCACAGGGTAGCATCCTCTCGTGGTTGAACCAATACGGTGAATGTTCTCGATGTTCGGGAGAACGTGCGCGTAAGCCATCAAAACTTAGATTATCCCGCGCATCCATGCCGCGGCACATAGCATATAGGTGCATCTCCACATATGCACCCCTCGGGATTGAGCACGGCATTGTGGGTGCGTGTAACTGTGGCGGCGGTGCCGCCGATGACCGGCGCGGCCCGATCAGCGGCAGAGCAGATACCGTTAAACATGTAAGATATTAGTTTAAAGTCAATTCGAACGTGCAGTCACCTGAGAGTGCGCATTCCCCACGTTTTGCAATTCATTTCCCGCAACCTAACCCGCACCGCCTTTTACATTTGAGCCAACCCATAGCGTTCCACATCGATGTCGGTAGTCTCGACTCGATTAGCTCAAAAATAAGGGTATCCAGCAGTCACTCGACCTGCGCCCTGACGATTAGCGACCTACCACCATGGAAAGTCAGGCAGAACGCAACGATGAGCCCGTCAGCTCCTCCGGTGCGGAGAGTTCCGAGAGCAGAAAAGAAGTTCCCAAGAACGCTGAATCCGCCCCTAAATTTAACAAAGGCCTTCGATTCTGGGTTATCATCGCTACCCTCTGCGTCATCGGGCTGCTCAGCGCCCTGGAAAACACAGTGGTGACTACCTCGCTGCCCTTCATTGTCACTCAGCTTGGTCTTGGCGAGAACTACATCTGGGTCACCAACATATTTTTCTTGACGAGGTATCCGATTTTTAAATCTCTCCTCCCTTCCTTGACATTCCACCAGAAATCGCGTCCCTCACTCTTTATATTCCAAGACATCTAGCGATACTAATTCGGCCGTGCTAAAACAGCGCCGTTGTACAACCCTTTTTCGGGCAGCTTGCCAACATTTTCGGCCGGAGATATGTCACACTAGCGATAGTCGCGCTCTTCACTTTAGGAAGCGGAATCGCAGGTAGCGCAAATAACGGTGCTACACTCATAGCTGGCCGGGCTATTCAGGGTATGGGTAGTGGTGGCATCAACATGATCGTCGATGTGATTATTTCCGACCTTGTGCCCCTCAGAGAGCGAGGAAACTATATGGCTGTTGTTCTGATCGTATATTTCGTCGGAACTGCTGTTGGTCCCTACGTGGGCGGCGCCATCGTGGAGACAACAAGCTGGCGTTGGGTCTTCTACATCAATCTGCCGGTACGTCTTTTTTTTTTTTTGCGCACTGGAAGCTATTTCCACCGGACAGTACCTTGATGTTGCAACTAACGCTGTTTCCGTCCCTAGATTGGTGGTTTATCGATGGTCATGGTTCTGCTGTTCCTGCAGGTGAAATACAACAAGGAAATGTCCTTTGCGCAAAAGCTACGCCGCATCGACTACACGGGCAACGTCCTGCTCGTCGCAGCTACTGTTTCCGTGCTCTACGCCATGACGTACGGCGGCACTCGCTATCCGTGGTCATCCTGGAGAATTCTCCTCTCACTAGCCCTCGGCCTGGTCGGCTTGGGCGGCCTCCCAATCGTCGAGACGGCCAGCTTCGTGAAAGAGCCCGTGGTTCCGCCCCGTCTATTTTCGAATAGGACATCAGCGACGATCTTCGCCATCACTTTCCTAAACTCGGCTCTGCTCTACTGGATGTTGTTTTTCTTGCCCATCTACTTCCAGGCCGTTCAGGGTAGCTCGCCTGCTCGTGCGGGGATCCAGCTACTCCCTGCGATTACGATTGCCATACCCTTCGCCATAGTAGCCGTTGTTTTGTTGACCAAGTTTGGCAAATATAAGCCGCTGCACTTATTCGGTTTTGCCCTTAATACCGTCGGTCTCGGCCTCTTCTCTCTGCTTGACGAGGACAGCAGCACCGCAGAGTGGGTCATATTCCAAGTAATAGCAGCCGGCGGCTCGGGCTTTGTGCTTAACACGCTCCTTCCGGCGTGCCAGACACCACTTGAGGAACGCGACCAGGCAGCCGCCACTGCGACGTGGTCTTTTGTCCGTTCCTTTGGCAACATATGGGGCGTGGCTATAGTAAGAAGTACCCCAAACACCCCTCCCATTAGATACACACTTTGATGCTAATGACGTTGCTTTTAGCCCGCTGCCATCTTTAACAACTACTTTGACAGAGGATCCAGGGGCATCTCCGACCAAGAAGTCGCGGCTATGTTCCGCAATGGCAAAGCATACGAGTCGGTCAGCGCCAGCTTACTCAACACATTCCCCGAACCCCTGAAGCGGGAGATAGTCGGCGTCTATGCGGAAAGTTTGCAGTATGTTTGGCGGATGTCAGTTATTTTCGCAGGCCTCTCTTTTTGTTTAGTCTTCCTCGAAAAGCAGATCAAGATGCGGACCGAGCTCGACACAGAATTCGGACTTGAGGACAGGAAGAACGGTAAGAATGATCTTGGGTCGGAAAAGGAGGTTGAAGCTGGACAGAAAGACTAGAACTAGAGGTGGCTGGAAAACAGGAAAATGGCAATGACTTTTGAGACCAAGTCAAGGAACCGGATGCCTGGCAGACACTGGAATACCTAGATGTAAGAGGGCGGACTCTGGCGGAGTCTCATACAATGGTCATAGAAGCGTGCGCATCACAAATTCTTTTCAGGCCATCCACAATCCATAATAACATAGCCCACCGCGCTCCTCCCCTCCACAAAAGGGAAAGACAAAAGAAACAGAGTAGATTTAGCATTAGGTTGTGGCTTGGTAATGTTGGTGATGAATCAGGGCTGATGCGAGAAGCCAAACCCGGTCGCGACTGAACCGTGACAGATCCGTTCGGGCCTTCCGGGGGAAGACTCTTTAGATGTCAGACCTGCATGAAGGTTCATCCGTGGCCAGTGATGGGCCTGATGCTTTGGTCCGAGCTTACCTAGGTGTATATCGTATCTGACTCGTGATTGGTGCTTTTTCTACCATTCTGAACTGCCGTTCGGAGATGTCGTGCGAAGTCGCGGTCGGAAGGTTCGGGGGGTTTGTGGCCGAATGGCAACCCATGCGAACTGCGGGCCGTCCCTTGATTTCAACCCGAACAGGCAGGACGGAAGCAATCGGCATTTGTGGCAACCTTGTGGCGGATATGTCTAGGCGCGCAATGTTCAGCAATCGGGCCAACGTCAAGTTTGCAACACCATTTCTGACCTGTAGAGGTAGTTATTTGCCGCCACCTTGCGGAAAGTAACGAACGGATTAGTTTTCGTCACTTTGAACATCAGGCCTAATCTATCCAGAATAGAGAGAAAGCTGCCCAAAATATTATGACGACTCCACCACCCCCTTACAGGTCTAGCAACCCAACCACGACAACACAGACAGCCATAGTCCAAACCGGAGATGTATCGGCCAGCCGACTCCCCATCGCCGTCTCCCACACGGCGCCCTTGCCCACGATTCCGTCACCCCACCATGTCCTCGTGCGCGTCCTCGCTGTGGCTCTGAACCCCACAGATCACAAAATGCCAACGCACTTCCCTACGCCGGGCGCCACCATGGGCTGTGACTTCTGCGGAATCGTCGTATCACGGCATGAAGATGGGACGGCAGAGAGCAGGAGCGCGTCCTTTTCTCCCGGGACGCGCGTCTGCGGTGCCACCTACGGCTACAACCCTGACGATCCGCATAACGGCGCTTTTGCCGAGTACGTGGTGGCCGATGCCCGCCTGCTGCTGCGCGTACCGACATCGTGGACAGATCTGCAGGCCGCGGCCTTGGGGGGTATTGGCTGGGGCACGCTAGGCCTCGCTCTGTGGGGATTTGAGACACTTGCACTAGTGGGCCGACCGGGGGCGCCGGTAGAGAGGCCGGCCCCCGTGCTTGTGTACGGAGGGGGGACAGCAACGGGTACTATGGCTTGTCAGCTATTGAAGTTGTAGGTCCACTTATCCTCAGCAGCTCGCTTTTCTGTTTTCTTCCGTGTTTTCTTCTTCTTTTCTCGTCTGTTCTGGCGTGAAATTCGCCTTGCCAGTTTGCGCATACCCAGCAGCTAGCAACTGCTTGTCATGTTAAGCCGACAATGCGTAATGTATCCGTTCTAATACTGCCAACCCCAGGTCCGGCTATGCACCCATCACAACAGCATCGGAAGCATCATCCAACCTCACTATGCGGTATGGAGCTGCCAGCACAGTCCCCTATACGTCACCGACTTGCATAGACACAATCAAGGCTGTATCCACACCAATAGGGTCACTACGTCACGCCCTCGACTGTATCACAGATGCGGATTCAGCAACCGTGTGTTTCGGAGCGCTAGGCCGGACAGGCGGTCGATATGTATGTCTGGAGGCGTTTGACGAGTCATGGCGCACCCGGCGTGCCGTCAGGGTGGAAGTTGTGCTGGGCTACGAAATGTGGGGCAAACGCGTGCTTCTCGGTAAAGACGAGATGATCTACTCACGCCCGGCAAATGAGCAGAAACTACAGGCAATCATTCAGTGGACAGAAGAGATGCAAAGATTGTTAGAGAAGGGCCTGATCAAGCCACATCCTCAGAAGGAGTTGGGACACTGTTGGGAGGGTATTATCCAAGGGCTTAATATGTTGAACAATGGTGAAGTAAGGGGCTGTAAGCTCGTTGTAAGAATTTCGAAGTCTTAAGCGCTGGAATGGAAGAGCCCACGGGGTTGGTACACGACGGAGTTATCCGGTCAGGCCTGTGATTCCAAGGGCGGGTTCAGTGGCCTCCATCACTGTCCAATCTGGCCGTACAGGATATCCAGTGGAGGGATAGTGAACATGTGGAACAATATGCATATAGTCGCTGTTACTAAATGCTAGTATCAGTGGATTCACTTTTGCAGTGTTTTGGTGCAGCGGTCTAGTTCGACAGAACACGAAGTGCAGTACATTTTAGCTAGTTGTTCAAAGTGCAACGCTTACGCCTCCTGAACTACCGGGCTTATAACTGTGACGCTAAGGTAAAAGAGAACCATTAGCCTTGCAAAGGATAACCCCCATATATAGCTTGTCGCAAAGCTATAGTTTGTTATTGAGAAATGGGGTGTTGAAGGTGCGGAGGTTAGAAGTGTGGCGCTTATTTATAAGTGGCCGAATAGCAGATTAACGGCATATAAACTACCTAGGCCGGCTGTCTGGACGGGATAGCGTAAGAAACTCGGGAAGTGTATGCTTGGATGTATACCTCATTAGTCACCCCCCACAACATCTTTTGACCAAGTCCGGATTAGTCGCAGAACCTGAGCACGGATTGAGGCACAGTGAGCACCTCCCTGAGCCGTGATGAGTTCAGGGAAGCGATTTTTGGCCCGGCTATAGTTGCCGTGAAAATGGGGCGATTTGCAAGGATCCGTTCCTGGACCTAGTTTTGGGACATCAGTCCCCCACCAAGTACTACCGTTTTCCTTTGCTTATATAAGCCTCCACCGCTAACAGACCCAGTAATGTTCTTGCCTCGGGCCCTCGGTCATTCCGTTTCGCATCCGTACCTCCCCTTTCAACCAAACATCATTCGATTTTATCCGCCGTTCATGTTCCCTTACTTATAAGAGGTTACTACATCGCGTATCGTTCTTTTGAGTCAGGGGCTTCAGTGTCTTTTTCCATCACAGCCTCCGTTTTACCCTGTTAAGTCATGTCAATCAGGTTTTTTTGTGATTAGGGTTTGAAAGTCCAACCACGAAAGGGCGATCAAGCTCAACAAACGCGTTGAGCTGTTCCTTTGACAGCTTGTTAAGTGGATGTTCACCACGTATCCCGTGATTAGCGGGCTTCTCTTGGGGAGCTATGTTGGTTCGTATGAACACCTATAGTATAGAAAGGTTTGTGGTCGGTAGCCCAGTTCTTGTTAGAAAATACGGCACTGGGGTTGCAGCTAGTTGCCCTAGCCAGCTGAATTGACTTCGTCACTTCAGCTTGCATTTGCCATACCCATTCTTTCTAGCAACTCACGTGCTCCCCTCCTATCACCGAGCCTGATTTCATAAGATCGAGTTTGGAATTATCAAGTATCTAGTTATCCTAAAATATCTAGATTCTTTTAATAAGAAAAAAGATAGATAGAGAGAAAACACAGTGCCTGCACACTGTAACAAGTGTTACGTGTCCAAGGTCGGGATGTGTTCCCGACCGGGAGGACCGGTCAGCCAGTCCCCCACAGTGTTCAATAGGTCGTCGCACATGTTGCACATGTTCAGTTAGCAAGTTTCTGTCATGAGGCAGCCGGGCATTGCCAGAGCTTACGGGCGCCCCGATTGCGCACATTTGAACGCATGTGCGCATCGCCCTCTTAAGGGGCATCACCCATGGCAGAGACCAGAAGAGGGCAACTCTTTGTACCACAATACTTGACGCTCCTGCTCAACGTTGTGAGAGTTCCCACACGTCGCGAACAGTCACGCGAGCCGTAACAACAAGGGTCTGTGGGGCAAGCTGCAATAGCTTCACACAGAGGCTTGGAACCATTTGATTGAGAACAAATACTGAGATACTGATAATCTTCTATAGCCTCAAGGTCCTTGCCCTTCACTCTCTAGCTCTGCCAGAGAGTCCTTCTTATACACCTGTCGTTGGATTTGGCTTACGCACACGTTGTGACTCAGCCTGACTGGAGTCCTAGTAGAGCCAGGCATTCTTCCACAACCCTGACCCTAGCCGTGTGACATTGGGTAACCACAAGTTAAAGGTCATGCCAGGGACCGGGGCTAGGTTTAGGACTCATCTGAAGTAGTATTCACAACTCAGGCAACTATGACCCGAATAGCACTGTCATTCTTCCAATACCTGGAAAAACCGGAGGTATGCAGTAACGACCGCAATTGCAACTGCGAGACAAGCTATCTTTTTGCATTTTCGCAACGGTCGCTAGTAAATTTCAGCAGCAGGTAGTCCTCAATTTACTAAGTACGTATCTAGCCTAACCCATGATCTGAGAGCATAATTGCCTTCGTGCTGTCGAAAGTGCAATGTTGTCAGCATGGAGATGTCACCTTTATCACCTTCGCAGCTTGAACGGGCGATATACCCATGTTACCATTCCAAGCGACGCGCAATGTTGTGGAAAGGCAGCAGCGTTGTGTGAATGTTTAGATGGATAGTGGTGGCAGTATTAGGCCCCGGGCATCATTTTTTCTAGCTCTGCAAGCTCTTCGGCGATTCTCTTCCCGTGGGCTGCCTCGGCGGCACGGATGTCCATACCTCTAGACGGAAGGCTGGCAAGTCTGTTGCCGAGCGCTAGAGGCTCGCTTAGGTATTGTGAGACACGGCGACCGGCGAGGGATCGCTGTTGGATATGGACTGGAAGTTGGGGGTGTGAGACCTTCATGGTGCCAATGGCAGCGCTGGACATGCCAACGGCTGTCGTGAACGCAGATGAATCGATTGTTCTAGTGGGAAGGGGCGCTGCAGTGGATATAACAGGGGCGGTGGGTAGTTCTTTCTGAGGATACTGCGTCGGCTTAGGCATCGATGCGAAATATTTCTCCGAGTGTGTCCATCGAGAGCATGGAGATTCCACTGATGGCGAAGGGAACTCCCGGCCAGGAGGTAAGCCATTGTAGAAATGGAGGCCGTCGTTCTCCCGCACTTCTGCCTCTTCTTGGAGCAGTTTGAACATCGTCCCTTCTTCTTTATCACTGATAGGACCCCTTCGACTCGAGTAATGTGAATCGTGATTGCCTCGTCGCTCGAGACTTGCGATATTGTCCTGATCTGATCCAGGACCGTCGTCCACGACGAGACAAAGTCGGGGGTTTTCGGTGGATTGGAAGTTAGGCTTGTACACATCAAGGGGGGCGGGATGTTGTTCTTGTGTTGGGGTGTCGGAGACGCTAAATGACGACGATGCAATGATTTTATCCACTCTCTCGTTCACCTTATCGGCCTGGTTTTCCCCCGTTACATAGCCAATCAGAGACATCGCCTTGAACTTGCGCAGGGAATTGTAGACCTCATTGGGCATCCTTAGAATGAGGAGAGACGAGTGGCTCCGATAAAGGCCTTTGATGCTGACCGAGCGTTCCTTTATGGACACTTGTGTGGGGTGTCCTGGCAAAGATAATACCCATTTTATCTAAGCTTCGATGTTAAGTTCACTAAGTGAGTCAGGTGTCAGACAAACTGCAACGAGGACTTTAGGAACCACTATGTTATAGACTGGCTTCTGCTCCGTTGGAGATGGGTTTGGTGGGTTAGCCACGCCAACTTCTGGGACTCTTTTTAGCGGTAAGAGAAGTATATGGCGGGGATGTTTGTTGCGGGACAGCTAATGATGAATGGGGGTTCTTCGCCGGTATGGTTCCACCTGATGATATCTGTTTGTGTCCCTCTTGAAAGACCCATCGCTATGTCTTTCTAAGGATAAGTTGTACTTCCTTAACTCTGATATGAGAAGGGTATGTAACAGTACATCGGTGGGCGGCGGGATCGATAAAGGCGAAGGAATCGAGAGAACGCCAAGGACTTGGATTAGCGTATGAGTGAAGGAGTGTGGGCTAACCTCTGCCACTGTGCCGATCATGCTTGGCTTGAATCCGGTGGCTGTAATTGCGGATACGATGCCTTTTCCCTTTGAGTCGAATGCCTGCGGTACTGCTTGGTAAGAATCGAACAGTAGAAGGGCGTTAGCGTCCATCTTAATAAAAAGATGAAGAAACGCAGACACTGGGAATGATGATCCGGCATGTCTCTTTCTGTAAAGAGAAAGAATTAGATGATAATACTGGGATTAAGGGGCGAGGGATGAAACATATACGACACCCAAGCCGGCTGGGACTGCTCGTCTTGGCCAGCATGCCCGCCATAGTAGAGTATGAACAGGTTGTCCTCCAGGTCGTATTTCTTCAGCAGTAACCGGATCCGATCAACGAGATCGAGATAGCCTCTCCTTGCGGACGGAATCGCAAAGGTGTCGACCTCGAAATTATAAGTGTCGCGGAGCATTAACTCCAGGCTGTGAGGGGCCAAGTAAGGTGGATACCGTTACTTGGTGACTGAATCGATTATGGTTTCTATGAAGAAGAAGATCAAGAGTAGATACAGGAGCTGCGCGGAGCGCAGCTATATAGGCGGAGACCCGCCTCCATGGGAGCGGTGGTCTGGGCTCCCAGCCCAGACCCACTTTGGGGCCTTAGCCCCGTAACATTACCCCCTGATTAGAGCCCTAATAGGCCTGTGCTCTCGCGCGCGTGCGCGTAGGCGCACGTAATCCATTAGTAGATAGTAATTTCTTCACGTAACTACCTTTATTATTTTTCTTCTTCTTTTCTTCTTCTTTAGCTGTTACCTAACGTAAGTAATCCCCCCTGTTCTTAAGGATTCCACGTAGCGTTCCTTACCGATTAAACCACTTACTGACAAGCGGAGTTGCTAATTAATTATTAAAAAGTATAAACTCTGCCGTTATAACTTTAGTTACTCTTACTTACTACACTACCGCTTCGCTTACCAGCTCCATGCGCTCCTTAAAACGCACTTAAGGATTTACCCCCTTACCCCTCCCTCCCGTTACTATAAGCGCGGACTTATCGGTTTTAACCGTTACTTTTATAAGTAAGCGTTTTAGTAAATTAATAGTTATTATATTAATTATCGTAATATAAGAAAACATTTTTACTAATATATCGTTTACTTTACTATTACCTCCCCCTACCTCTTTTAAGGAGGAGGCTGTCCTCTTTAAGGTAAAGCTCTTCCTTCCCCCGTCCCCTTTACTGTATATTAACTTTTTAAAGTTAGATAATAAGTCTGTGGCTGTAACGACCCCTTACCGCTCTTATATGTTAAGTACTCTCACTTAAGTGCATTTAAACTTTATTATTAAGTATTTTATAAGTATTATCCCCGCTTTTTAAAGGATAGAGTTTAATTAACTGTTATTATATAACCCTTTAATATAAACTAAATACCTTATACCTATTATATAAGATTAGACTTCCCCTGTAAAGTCTATTTTAGACTTAAGAGTAGTGTGTGCCTCCGTTACGTTATAAACTAGTACTTTTATAAGGGTGCTGCCTTAAAGGTGTTACTGCACTGCTATACCACTTAGATTATAACCAGCCGTTTTAAGGAAGGTACCCCCTAGGTAAACTTTACCACTGCTGTAATAGTAGTGAATAGGCTTTGCTAACTTACTAAGCACTAGGTATATCCTGTCCTGTAAGTCTCCTTTTATAAGAGTGGTTTTTTAAACGTAGCTAACTTTTATATACGTTATAAGCTCCCCAGACCTAGTTCTCTTTAAAGAGCTATTCATAGTTATACTGTTATTATCGCTATCCCCCACTCCCTTAACCCCACCTGCTCTTACAGTCCCCACTCCCACTTTTATTAGTGTGGAGGCTTTTACTACCATTTTAGTAAGGCTTTTAAGCTTTAAGGAGGCTTATAACGCTTTAACGTAAGGAGGAATTTAACAGTGTTTTTTACTTTTTTATTTTATTAATAGTTTACTAACTGCCTACCTTATTAAAGGGGCTCTCTGCTCCCTTATAAGCGCATCATTGTAAGCGCCCTTTAGAGTTAAAATTTGTTACCCAGTAAGGTTCCACAGGCCTGTAGTACAGGCCTGTTGCTTAGAGGAAGTAGAGCGGTACTGTTCCAAGCCGTACTACAGCGCTAGAAGCGCTGTAGGAAGTAAAAGAAGGACTGAGGTACAGAGGCAGTGCCTCTGTATATAACTGAATGAGTGGTGTGAATTGCTTACTTAGTAGAAGGCTAGATACAGGAGGGGAGAGGGCCTTTTATAAGCTGTAGTCGGCTTCTAAAGCCTTCTATCTACTATACAGGATTGGAATAATGGCCGTAGGCTACGTAAGTGCTTATGTGACTCACTGGGGCTAGAAACTGTTGGGTTTTCACAACCCTAACCCGGCCAGTGTGGCTGGAACAGTGTGGCTAGATCCACGCAGCCGCTCTGCGGCTGGCTCCGTGGATCCGCGCACTCACGAAGCCACTAGCTTCGTGGATCCGCACAGCCAAGAACGCCAGACTCCACTGCCAACCTCGTATTCAGTCAGCTAACCTCGCTTTGCAGAAGCGAGTGTGGCTAATGCACTTCGTGCACTGGCTACCCTCACGGCTATAATACCGTAAAGACTCGATAAATCCGGTTTTCCTCTTGGTTCGTGCACACGGCAAAACCCCAACCCCCTAAGCCCTCTATTACGCTCAACCCTGCTTTACAGAGGGTTAACTATGAGCGCACAGACTAAGAGGAAAACCGGATTTATCAAGTCTTTACGGTACTATGGCTTCCGCTCTCGAAGATAGAAATAATTAATCATCTTTAACACATACTGTTTTTCTAATGCCTTAACCCCTTTTGCATTTTAACAGCAACTGATAGTGTAAGCTACTAAACTCATTCTACTGTAAATAGATGTTAAAAAACAGCATAAAAGCGAACAGCGTAGTTTAAATTACAAAAGGTGCCTTTACTAACACATTATCTTCCCGTTCCTCCTCCCCAAGTTTAGCTCTATCTACTAAGCGCTACATGGAGAAACTAAAGCTAACCTGACAAGATTTGGACCATTAAAGAGTTCGATTTTAGGCCTATTAATAGTTGTTCTGAGTCATAATGACCAAAATTCGTCCCCAAGGTACTGATATATTACTTTTTTAAATTTAGTTAAATCTTATAATCCTTATTTCTTTACCCTAGCCTTTAACTAATTAAAGGTTAATTCCCTTACTTTAAACGTCCCGTAACCTATTACTATAATTCGTATAATTAATTAATATAAAGATTACCAGGTTTTAAATAGTAATAATAAAGATAAATAAGTTTTATAAAAAACTTTAATAAATAGTAAAAAATAAAATACGTATTACCCCATTTTTATAATTATATTAAAGGAAGGTATTAAAGCTATAACGGAAAATATAGTTAAATAAAAGTAATTATTCTTCTTTAAGCTTAAACTAAATAATACTTGAAATACCTAGGTTATTTAAAAGTATTTTTAATATATCTTAATAAAATAATAAACGTTATCCTTTTTAATTAAAATTAAAAGTACCCATAAATACTTTATTATAAATTTTTACGATATATATGCTATAATTATAATATTTAAAGTTAATATAAATAAATAGTTATTTTTAAACGATTTCATTATTTTAATCAGACTTATATTTAAAAGTTTTACTAATAGTTAAAGCCGTTTAATATTTTTTTATAAAATTTTTTTAATGCCTAGCCTTTTAATTATTAATAATTCGCGTATTTTTTCCGTTTTTTTATTTTTATTAATTATTTATATAATAACTATTAAATAGGAATTATATATAACACTTAAAGTTAAAATATTTATTAATAAGACTTAATAGAACTTTAACGAATTACGGTAAATACGAAAACGTAAAATAAAAAAATCTACGTTCGGTAGTTAAATTTTAAAACTTGACTTTAATATTAATACGTTAATTAGAAGTTAAACTTTTACTTGGTAAATAATTTAAAATAAACGGAAAATTCGGAATATAATTAATAAACGGTTATTAATATTATTACGGTTTTTCGCTTTAATATGTTTAATATATAAAAAATAAGGTTTAATAATATAAAATAATATAAGATTTTATTAGGTAATATAAATAATAATATAACGGAGAAAATATTTTACCTTTAAATACGATAACTTAAGTAATATTTAGGGATTATTATATATTATATCTTTAAATAGTTAAAGGTACGGTATAAAAAGGAGTTATATAAAGACACGAAAAGTTAAAAAAAAAGAATTTATAACTTTATCCTGTCCGGAGGACAATTTGTTGTAAGGGTGGTCCAAAAAAAAAAATTACCATGGGAAATTCAGTCAAAAATGATAAGGAAATTCAACTCGACCTAGGACTGGTCGGTTCATTATCAAAAGTGGGTCTGCTCGGGCCCCAAATCACGTGATACAATATGTTTTCAGATACGTCACGTGACCAGGAGTCCAAATCTGAAGTCAGATTCAGGGTTAGGGTTACGGTTCAGGAGTTATTCGCGTTTGAAAAAATTAAACAAATGGGTATTCGGAAATAAAAATAAGGCTAAATCTAATCAAACAAAGTGGTTTTATACGTAGATATTTACCTAGAATTCAGAACTGGAATTCGTTTTACTATAAAGCTTATAATAAGAAAGATATTACTGTTTAAAGTCTGAGAATAATAATTATTTAAATAATAGCTAGTTATTAAGTAATATAATAAGTTCTATTACTTACGTTTATTATAGGGCTTATTATGTAGAATCTAGAACTGGAATCAGTTTTACCATACTGCTTAAAGTGAGAAAGATATTAATGTTTAAAGTTGGAAAATAATAGTTATTAGAATAATAACCTGTTAATAAGTAGCATAATAAGAAGTAATAATTACGTTTCCTATACAGTTTATTACGTAGAATACAGAGCTGGAACTCTTTTTACTATACGGCTTATAATAATAAAGATATTACTGTTTAAATCTAAATAATAATAATAATAATAACGTAAACTTAAATATCTCTCTGGTTTTAATAGCTATTCTAAATCAGGCTTTAGATTAAGAATTACAGTTAAAATCTACGTATGATACTACCTTATTCTATATTATAAACTAAAATAATACCTATGAAAGTCATGGTTTTTTCACTTTAAACCTGAATATCTCCTTTTACTGAACCCTAACCCTGAAAATAGAGTGAAAATCGGATTCTACATCACGTGATACATATTAAAACGTATTATTTGATTATGTAAGCTAATAATTAATAATTATTAAATTATTACTCTAATTTACCTAGTTAGGTTAAAAAAAACCTTTAGTTTTTCACAGATAGAAATAGAAATAGTATAGTGGTAAATAGCGTAATATAAATTAAAGAGGTTCCCAGTTCGAATTGCATTTGTGAAAGTGAAAAAAAACTGTAAATTGTAAAATAAAGCCTGTAAACCCTGTAGAATAAAGCCTGTTAACCCTGTAGAATAAAGCCTGTAAACTCCGTAAAAGAAAGCCTGTAAACTGTATAAAATAAAGTCTTTAAATCTTAAAAAATAAAGCTTTAAAAAGTAAGATTTATTTTTAATTATGTTTTTATCTCTTTAAATAAATGTATTGGCCTTTGGACAGGTTTCTGTCGCTTTGTTCGCTGCACTTATTTAAATAAGCTTAATACCCCACGCCAAAATTGCCAGGAGCGAAAGTGAGGCATGGAGCGCCCCGTAGCGTAGCGAAGGGCTGTCGCGGAATGACGAACGAAGCGACGCCAGCAATTTTATATTCAGGGCCGCATTACCTAACTGTAGATAGTTGATTATACTCTTAAATACTTATTCTCGGTTTGTTAGTTCTAAATAAGCCTAGGCTATTATGAGTCGGAAATACGTATAATATATGTAATACGCCGTTTTGTTACACGTATTAAAGTAGTGAACTTATTATATCAGGATTAATAAATTTCTGAAAAGGATACGAAGACCACTTACAACTAACATCCCGTTGTCAAGCCAAGTCGCTCTATAATAAATATGCTCAATATGCCTTCCGCTTAAGGTCTTAACCAGTTAGCGCTTGCCTACAAATGCTTATAGCTGAAGCTGTCTTTAGGAAGGTGGTTACGCTCACCCACCAGAGCTGTAAACGAGACCCCTCTAGTGCTGTTTTTCAGCCTGAAAACCCCGTGCGTACCCCAAAGAGGCCAGCGAGGCATCGGCAGTGAGATATAGTCAGACATTACTTTAAGTAACTAGAACTACCACAACTACCACATGCAGCGAGGACGCAACCCGGCCATCCAACTGCCCTGCCGGGGCCTAGCTCTCTATGCTATTATCTTACTTTTTAGCCTATAAATAGATTTTGAAGCTGGGCCACTTGACGGCATGCACTGGCGTGTACCTAGGAGACGTTACGACTTGAGTTAGAGAAGGTAAACAGTGAAATGGCCTCGATCCAGCCAGACAAAACAACATGTTAGCAAGGAGAACACTAAACAAGCTAAGCAGCCATATTAGCTATTGCCACCCAACCGATTGCCGTATTCTCAGGCCATTTTGGCCGGGTTAACAGAATAAATGTTAGTAGGATTCACGTGGCGTCCCGGATACCTGGTTTACAGTTTGCTAGCACATGTTCGGGCCCAGGCTCTCCGCCGTGGTTTGAGAATCTCTCTCTACACTCGTACCCTGCATATCACACTTAGCGACACGGTCAATACTTCCTTAATGCATACACCCCTCCATTCATCAAAGTTTATAGTGTCTTCCTCTGACAGCTGGGGCTGCCTGTCCCGCCCCTTGGGGTGTAATTGGAGTTGAATCTATGTCCTGTTGCTCTGACCTCAATACAGCGTTTGCATCGCCCGATGAAGGTCAGCTGCCGAGATATGTTAAACCGTTAACGAAGCCATGCCATCATTGAAGGTCCGCTTACGGGATCTGACTAGGCTGATTGGATAGAATGAGTGATAGGCCATAGAGTTTGGAGAAGGTGAAGTCTTCGGCCATGCCGAGGTGAAACGTGCAGTCGCCCGTGACAGAGAATACGGATGCGTATCGACGCAAGGTTAGCATCTCTTCGAGTCGAGTTTCGGAATGTAAGTGCAAGTTAACAAAGAACTGCCCGCTTACAGTCTATCCGCTCCTCTTTCTCACCTTAGGACCCCCGTGGTCGAAATTCTTGTTTTGTCAACGAATATAGGCATATAAAATTTCCTTTTTCGTACCTCGTCCACGTGACGTGGCTCACCCCGGCTCAGGCTCGGCTTAGGATTAGCTTAGGATTTACTTAGGCTTACTTACCTAAAAGCTATTTCCAGAAGGCTGCGCTATAGTATAAACAATTACTTTAAGTCTAGCTAAGCAAGCTTAAAATTAGTCCTATACATAAAAATAGCTAAATTAGTCTTCTTTTTCGAAAGCGAATACTTCCCGCCTTCATCTAACTTTTATCTCAACATCTTACTGTCACAACCCAGGTTATAATCTCAAGGAGGGAGCACGGACTACATGTAATAACTAATCACTTAAGCTTAGGGCAAGTATCGTTTAACTAATTAACAAGGACCCGGTAACCCGGAGCGTAAAGCTCGGGTCTACAGGTCCCTAAACCTATAAGACACGACCTAGGCTGCCGACACTAAACGGCCGGATCCTCGGGTTTAAAGGGAATATGTAGTATAAATACTACCGTTACGCCCTACAACCTTAAGAAGGGCTCTTATTCTTCATACTAGTAATATACTATTCCCTAAATCTTATTACTTATCGTATTTTACTTTACAGCTTGCTTTATATCTACTAAAACAGCAGCCTATAGTAATACGTCACTAATATACCCTATCTAAGATAACTAGCTTTAACTTACAGTTTTAAGATTACCCCTACCTTCGGACGCCTCGTCTTACCTACTACTCGCTCGATACAACTTATCCTAACCCTTTTTAAGTGCAGGCCATAACATATTGGCAAAGACGCTGTTAAGAATAGAGCCTACGCCTAATTAGCTCGCTCGTCCTAACACCGACGCGTAGTTACTTAATGTTCCTTCCAGGTAAGGAGCCGGTGGCCTGGCGGAGGGTTGGAGAACGGCTGGGGTGGCGTATCTTCGGAATCGCTGGCGTCACTGACGCTGGCACAGTCGCTCTCAGCGATCTTAATCGCGGCGCCATCAAAGCCATCCGGATGGTCGAGATCCTCCTGCAAGAGATCCATCTATAGGTAAGATTAGTAGGAGAATTGATTGTAGTAATTTGCGACGTATGGCTCCGATGTTTTGCAGCGTTGTTGGCTCGCTGCAGGTGAGATTAAGGGTGGCTGCGATGTGTGGAAAATTCATTGTTATGCAGTGCCAGCTGGCAGGATTCACGAACATTGGATGAAATGGGCGAAAAGTGGGCCTACAGTACAGGGTGAGACAAAGGCTACAGTACGGGGATGTGTTCTCATAACCTTAGCCCTGCGCGGAGAATGGAGAGGTGGATCTCAGCGGTACTGTCTTACGCTTCTGTCACACCTGCATTCTCATCTACACTAGTCTTACTACAGCCGACACAAATGTTCGCTAGCATACCATGTCTCAGGTCAAAGTAAGCTACGATGGCTAGCTAGTCTTCAAGCCAGATCCTGCCAATCAGCACCATTACACCATTACGAACTAGAACTGCTCCTCGATCCTACATCCTGTCAGTACCGCTTAACCCACTAAGATTATCGCTATCCTTCCCAGCCGATATGGCCCCGTGCCTCGCCTTTCCTTCAGCCAAGCCTTCCGAATCCACTTCCTCGCACACCAGTTTCTCAACACTCAAAGACTGGCTCAGCGAATGCCAAGCCTCCCACCCTCCCTGTGCCTCCGACCCCAATCCTCCTCTGCCAACCTGCGTCCTCTACATCGGAAACCCGTACTTTCCCCCCCTCCCCTCTTTTCCCATGGGTAGAGACTAACCACCCCAGGGCCAAAACCCCGTCCTCGTCCAACCCACCAACCAGAACGGCCCCTATATCGCCCTTAGCCACTGCTGGGGAATAACCATCATGGCCACCATCACGCTCGCCACCCTCCCATCCCGCCTAACCTCCATCCCGCTGTCCAAGCTCCCCAGTCCTTCCGCGAAGCAATCCTCCAAGGTATATATGTCTTCGCTTTAACCTGTATCTGTCTTTCCGCGTTTGTCTCCGCACCCATTACACATAACCTCATCACCCCATGGGAAATCAGTGTACTTTTGTTGACCCAAGATTGATCCTCCAATTAAACAGATACCCATGCATCCACCTGAATGCATCCTCCTAGCGCACCTCCAAAGAAAAGAGAAGAAAAAAAAGGTCCACCGGGTATCGCAGAGATGAACTCAAGCCTTGGCTCCTCCCAGATATAGAATACCCAAGCCCAGTTGTAAGGAAACGAAATATATGACGCAAACATGCACATCGCAAAATACTATGCCCACAGAATTACAGAACCTCAACCTAATCAACGTCCAGATTACCCTTCTCCTTGCCCTTTTTCGCCGCAGCAGCTTGAGTAGCAGGGAGTTCGTTTTTCGAGTAGCGACTCCCGGTGTTGTTCCCGTAGAGCTCCTGATAACCCTTCCCACCCAACTCCATAAACTCGCGGGGATCCCGCTGATCAGATGGCCGCACCTCCTTTCCTGGCCCTGGTGACGCGCTGCCACTCGCTCTGGGATTCTTGGAGTAAATCTTGAGGTCTGGGCGGTTAGGCCCCATCGGAACACGGCCCGTAACTTGAACCGTATTGATGGAGCCTAACAGCGTCCGCCCCCCGAACACCCCACGGCGGTTAACGTGCAGCCCAGCATCGGCACTTACCGGCCAATTGGTGCTCTCATTGACACCAGGGGTGTCAGTCAGCATCCATGGGTGAGACAGGCACTGGTCAATGGTAAATCTCCGGTCCGGGTTGACAACTAGCATAGAGTCGATTAAGTCAACTAGAGATACGTCAGCTTCGGCTTGTCTGATGCTAGGTCGGTAAAGTAAGTACTTACGTGCTGGATCGCTCACAGAGTCCCAGTACGGTGAGGGATAGTCAAAGATCCCTTTCCTGATCTGCTGGGAGAGCGTGTATGGATTCTCTCGGGTGTACAGCTCGTCGGAGAAAGGAGGGAAACCGCACAAACATATGTATAGCACCACACCCAATGACCAGATATCGACTGCCTTCGTGTACTTGCGCTGTTTGTTGTCGGCCAGGATCTCTGGCGCGAGGTAGCTGGGGGTGCCACACAGGGTTGTTATAAATGACTCTTCTCCGATGATCTTAGCTAGGGAAAAATCGGCCAACTTAATATGCAAGTCTTGGTCTACCAAAAGGATGTTCTCTGGCTTAATGTCACGGTGAACGATATTTCGGTTATGCTGCAGCAGGATTAGGATGAAGAACTAAACGTAGGGAAATGAAAGAGCATACCAAATACTTGACAGCCTGGAAGAGCTGCGTGAAAAGCTTGCGGCACTCGCCCTCGGATAACTTCTGATCCTTATGCTTGACGATATAATTGAAGAGTTCACCTTCCGAGGCAAGCTCGAGCACCAAGTAGATACCTGTCGGCTCGTTGAAGGCATCCTTGAGACACAGCAAGTTGGGGTGGCTGACTCCCATGAGGACGGCTATCTCCCGCTGTAGCCCCTCATTCTTAGAGTGTTCCTCCACGCCGGGGGTTTTGCTAAAGATCTTAACCGCGTACCGCTCTCCGGTTGAACGCTCCACGCAGAGATGCACACTCGCGAAGTGGCCCCTACTAAGCTTGTCCATAATTTGGTATTGCTGTAAGAAGGCGCTGGTGTGGCGACTCTTGGGATATCGAAAGATGAAACTGGCCTTGTCCAGTACCGCAATCTCATCTCCTTCCTGTAGCTCTCTCCTATAGTTTCTTCCGACTATGGCTTCGTTCACAAAGGTGCCGTTCGCCGAAAAATCTACGAGTACGGCAATCGAGTCTTGGTCCCTGTTCTCGTTGAAGAGGAGACAATGACGATTCGAGACAACCGGGTCCTCGATAACAATATCTAGGGCCCTGTTAGTATGTTCTGCGTGATGCAGAGGACCACCGGTTACCTACCACACTCGGGATGCCGCCCAATCAAGTACCCCCCGGACGCCAGACCATTTACTTTTTGCTTCTCAAAGCTCTCTTCCTCCTGGATAAGCGCTCTCTGACCCCACCTGGCCCCTTTCTCGAACGCTGTGGGTACGGCCTGGGCGACCGTATCTGCGTCGGGGTATGTTGTTCTCTTCCTCAGTACGACGCATTGACCGCCGTGCCTAGCATCCATGGGGAACAGATAGCCCCAAACACCCTCCTTGACCTCGTCTTCCACCTCGTCCGACAGCGCAGCTTTGAGATCGACATTCTGGCTGAAGGCGTGCGTGTCTTGGGGTGGCGAGCTGAAGGCATAGGCCTGCGAGTAGTTATCATCACGATGCGTCGCTTGGCTCGGGCGTCCCTCGGGCGGCGTGGCGGTCGCCTCCTTGATTCCGCGAAGATCGGCATCATCGCTGATGTCGTGAGTGACGGGCGAGGGTAGCTGTTGCTGGGTGGAGACGGGAGTTCTGTGGCCGTGTTCCTCAATAATACTCTGCTGCTGCTCTTGTCTGTGATCGTCAGTACTAACGTAGCGCCCGAGGGTCTCATCGAAGTGAGTTCGAGGATTCCGAAAAGTTTCATGGTAGCGGGGTAGCTGAACGTCGACGAAGTCAGCCGAGTCCGGTAGGAGGTTGATTTCAGGTATCTCTTGGTGCGAAGTGACCGAGCGTTGATCGCTTGCCCATGTTTCTAGGCGGTCCTGCTGGTCGATGGGCTGGGCATTGACCCAGGAGAGCAGAGACGAGAACTCGTGTCCTCCAACCTTCTCGGCCTGTTCTGGCATGACCATGTTCGCCTCTGTTTCCCAAAGACTGCTATCGGCAAGAACAATGGCGGAACTGTCGCCACCGAGGTTGCTACCGATGGCAGCGGAACCAATAAGCCCGTCGCTCGCCAGCGCCTCGTCGTCGGCAAGGTCGTCGCGCCACGGCAATGCCAAGATAAAAATGTTTTTCAAGTGCTTTGCTACGTGTTGCTGCAGAACCGCAGGACTGGGTGTCTGTTCAAGACAGACAAAGCACCACTCCGGCAGCTCCGCCAGCTGAGGGGCATGGTTGAGCGAGTCTCCTGCGGCTGTCGACGGGTTGAGATCTGGGTGGAAGGCTTTGAGATGCCTCTGCAACTTGGACAACGTGTCAAACGTGAACGGCTTACCGCCACCGCCTGCGTCACCATGGCTGTCCTCCGGGTGCATGGAGCAGCGCCAGCTATGGTAATGAGGTCTCCCGAGGTGCGCCTGCCATGCCGTGAACGAGGAGTATGTTCTCCCAGGCACGCTGCAGTTCGCAAACAGGCAGATGTACGGCTGCAGGTCTTCCAAGATGTGCCGTTCCCATCGTTTTGCTCTCTTCTGAGTCGAGAAGGTCTTGGCAGGGAGCACTAGGCAACAGTAGGGACATGCCTTCTCCCTCGTGTATTTCTCCAGCTTGGGCGGGGGTGGGACCTCGAAAGGACCGCAGCCTTCAAATCCACCCCCAGCGGTTGTCGAAGCGGTAGAAGATGGAGCCGAGCTAGCCGGTGGTGGACGAAAGGCTTCTAGGAGAAACTCGGACACGACCGTCTCCTCGTGAGTGGCATTTGAAGGCGCGTCGGGTCGTTCGAGGCTGAGTCCTGTAGGCCCGAGGGGTCGGTCGAGCTGCTTTCCCTTATCCAGTTTGACTGATGCATCATGCTGCTGCAGCAGATTCGGATCCAGCTGCTTCGACTTGGAGGTAAGCTTATCAACGCGCTCTTGTTCGATGCGCCTTTGGTGGCTCCGGAAGTACGCCAATTGTCGTCTGCGCATCGAAACGGCTGTCACGCAGCGCTCCAGAAGGATCTGCCGAACTCGCCTGTTCTCCTCGCCCAGCTCCGCTTCATCGTTGGAGCTGAGATGTCGGAGCCATCGGGACATCAAGGCCCTACGAACAAACTCCTCAAAGTTGACGCTGATGTCGAAGCGAACGTCGGCATTTGTACCATGGTGACAAGTCCCACCCGCCGTCCACACGACGGGGTCATCCTGCGTCTCAGGCTCGCGGCAGAAAGTGTAGCCCTTGTCAGTATCGTACAGCGCTGGGACCTTTGCAAGCGAGTTACGATTGCTAGCCCGTCGGATGGCAAGAGAGAGCTGGTGGAGGGTGGTAATCTTTTCTTCCACAAGCGACAACTCTTGCAGCCTCGCTTGATCGTTCACATCAGACATCTGCAGCAGACTCTTGGCAAAGCTCGAGATCTGCGGTAGCGGGGTGACATATAGCGCATCGTACTCATCCTCGGACAAGTTGGGTGACGCCTTGAGGGCTGGGGTGAATATTAGCACGGCTCCTATAGGGGGGGGGGGGTACCCCAAGCTACTTGCTGGTCAGAAGGCGCTTGCAGATGACGTCGAGATTTCCTTCAATGGCGGCTCTCACGGTGAGAGCGGTGCGGAGCCGGTAGTCGAGCGAGGTCTGGCGGGATCCAAAAACGCCCATATTCGACGCCCACAGTTGAAACCTGGCGAGCTGAGCAGCCGCAAAGTCTCGCGCCGCTTCTTCTGCAATGTCGCGGCAACAAAGCAGGAGCTGGCGCGCCCTCTCGGCGGTTTCGGCGATGGATCCCTCCAGAAATGATGGCTCAACAGCCCGCGGAGATGGTGATGTCATGGGCAGCGCTTAGAGGCTGCCAGGCGATGCAAACCGCCCAACACCGTTTGAGAGAGTATGTGTGTGTGTGTGTGTGTGTGTGTGAGTGACAAAGATGGAGGGCATTTTCCCTGGCAGCTCAGCCACCGATGCCCAAATGTCCGCCATGGGATGCCCTGGGTGGGCACGTGTTCCAAGATGCTGCAGTGCAGCGTGCTTCCCCGCTCGTCACCCACACTTGCGGCATGCTCCAGCCAACGAAAACGCAAATCGGGCTGGAAGCTTTTAGTCAGCACGATTGGGTATTTACCTAGGCAATATAGACCCAGCAGCCATAGCTGATGGAAGGATAAGCTGCAGAGATTTACCAGAAGATTAAAATGCTGGTTTGGGCGCCATGTGGTCTGAGATTAGGGGCTCATTGCTGTTTGAAAAATACATTAATAACAAATCCCCTCATCAAGGGACAGTTCGTTATTTCTGCTGAAGGAGCAGAACCGGCTCCTTAAAGGCCACCGCGGGCTGCGGCGTCCTTCTACTTCACCTCAGGCAGCAAGCTAACAACTGCTAGCACTCATGCGGGTACAGCCGGAGACGTTGGCAACTTGCTCTAGTTACTAGACGAGCCATTCCGGCACGTCCATGAGAATCCTGAGAACAGCATAAACCTGTACCTGCTCCTCAATGCCAAGGAAATACCAAGGCGTGATGTAGTAGAAACCCACTCTCTTGGAGCCCTGCTTCCGCACACATGTCTCGCACAGCACCCTCTCCATGCCCCATCGCGTTCGAAGCCTAGGCATAAGGCTCAAGAGGCCCTCGGGAATGCTGGAAGCGTCGACATTGTCCATGACGCCAAGGACAATCGACGCGATGGCGGCGGCAATCGGAGTCGCAAATGAGGTCCCGCTCCTGTGGATCATGAGAGGCTCTCCGTCCGGACAAACTTGCTCGATCCGTCGTCCGCCTGGCTCGACTCGCACAGCCGGCTCACACGATGCGACGCCCTCCCCCAGCGTGCAGATCCAGTTGCCCATCTCCGGATCCGGATTAAAATCAGAGGGAGTGCCGCTGCCGCCCGATGAGTTGATACGGATCACATCGCCAGTCTCATGCAGCGCGGCGGGCCACGAGACGCCCGCGTTGCCGCCAGCGTTACCGGCGGCGGCAAATATGATAACGCCGTTCTTGCGCGCATCGCAGATGGCGTCGAGGATGGGCCTGAGGTCAGCTGTGTACTTTGGGAACCCAAACGACATGTTGATGATGTCCACGCGACCCTTCCCGGTAGAAAAGTGAGTGATTGCCTAAGGTAACAAAGATGGTCAGCTCTCTCTCTCGACAGGGGTATTGACAGCAGGATTAGGGTCAGGATCGGATCGGATCGGACCGCACTCGCCTCAGCTATCCGTCGGATATCCGCATCGACGATCCGCGTCGACTGTGCAATCTTGCAAATCCGCAGGTGGGCGTGCCGGGTCAATCGAAGGAGAAGGTACGCCACATGGGTTCCGTGGCCGTCAGTGTCGTGGCAGTCGGCGCCAGGCGGCCAACACTGAAGCCTTCCCACTCTTTGGGATATGTAACTGCGCGTCAAGTCAATCCCGGTATCTAGGACGCCAATCTTGATCACCCTGTCTCTTTCCGCAGCTTTCTTTGGCCACTTCGCCGGAATGGCTACATCCTCCTCAAACTTCTCGAACCACCTCTGCGCTTCCTTTACCCTTGTGAAATGTCAGCAGACGAAACGGTGTTTCTGAAGTGGAAAAAGTCACTTGCTCTGCATTGTCAGGAAAGTCACTGGTGTCAAAGAATCTGCCCTCGTCGGCGGCCATGGGAATCGGCGATCTCGTAGGCAGTCGTGATTGACCAGATGTGGGCCGCGGCTGTCCAAGGGGCAACGGGGACGGCCTCTGCACCGTGGGCTTAAAGCTCAATCTTGAGCGGGTCTGCGGCGTACGGGCGCCGGGTATAGATAACCGGGGTCTCAAGGAGGGATTTTGCCCCAGGCCGGTATTAGGCAATTTTAGTGTCGCTATCGCTCGATCCGGGTCCTGGTCATGCCACTGCGAAGCAAAATCCATTTCCAAGGGTGCGAGCACCCGTTCGCAGAAGAGCCTTGCAAACTCTTCATCGTGGCTCCTTGTCGTGCTCAATGTCGAAGCGATGTCGAGACTTGCCAAGAGCCCACCGCTGATGCATGCCTCCACTGCTCCGCGGTAACGTTCGCAGACGTCCCATTTTGTGGATTGGAACCATTCCTCGGCAGCGTCCTTCAGACCAACCGGCGGTGTTCCGGGCTCAGGGGCAGGCGTGCGAAGGGTATCTTGCTGGAAGATCTCTAATAGTAAGATCCCATGATGTAAAAGCTTCATTGCCAGGGCGGCTGTGGTTGCCTGCGGCCTTGGTTTGTCCTTGCCCAGGAGCACGTTTGTGATCAGGAAAGGGCGCAGGGACAGGCTGTCACCATCTTGCATCAAGTATAGGTTGTCTTTCGTCCAGCCTCCGGGAAACCATGGCTTGCCGCAGAAGTCGAGGAACGAATAGGATAGGACGACAGCGAGACAGATTTTGCCCTCGAAATTCAGCTCGGTGTTGTTTTCCAGAAACCCCTTAGCGAGGCTTACTGGTTGGCACTTTTCGAACGTCTTCATCTGGACTTCTGCCTCCTCACGCTGGTAGAAGAGTGAACTTTCGTCGACGCCTAGGTGTAACCTTTTCGTGTTTTTTTTGATCATGTGGCAGAGATCAACGACAGGTTTTCCGCGTCTAGGCATCGCGTCAGCGAACGCGACACGAACCGGCGGCCTGGGCATTGTGTGGGAAGTTAGTGGCCGGAACATGCTAACGTGTCTAAAGGGAACTGGGGATCACAAACAGAGGCTCCCGGACGGTAATGCAAGTTTCCTGCCAACGCACGCCTAGCTTTGGGGATGCTGCCCTGCTCAGCAAGACGGTAAAGGATGCCAAAATGTCATCATTGGTGAACAGCGTACGGTTCGTAAACAGGGCCAAAGCCGCCTGGTGGGAATCTTTGCACGCGCGAGCGCAACGCCAATGCTTCGCCATTGTCGAGAAGAGATGAAAAACGAGCGAGGCCAACGGCGGCCTAGTACTCGATGACAGCTGTACGTCTTCGGGAGGAGGCGGCTGCTTGTCGTTGCTGTCATCTACCATGATGACAGCAAGCTGGTTCAGAGCCTTGAGAAGGTCGTCACGGTTAGCAGGCATGACAAGATCAACCAGGAGCTCGTCGTCATCGGCCTCGTTGACTAGCTTGCAGAGGGTCTCCAGCTGGGGAAATAACGTTGACCTAAACCCCTGTTGGCAGCCACTGGATCAGACTTGCGACTTTAGGGGGGGGTGTGGACTTGATGGTAGCGGAATGCACCCACCTCGCCTACAGTGTCCATCTTTCGAGGCAGAACTACACTCTCTAGACATGCCAACACGTCTCTCACGAGGTCATCGTGGCCGTCATGTATGCGGTCGAAGCGCCATTTCCCCAATTCCATAGATACGCTGGGATTCAGGAAGTTGGTCCAGAATTCTCGGTCAAGTCTTCTGGCAGAGGCCGAGGCATGCGCGATGGCGCGCGGCAGACATGGAAGAACAGCCTCGAGCAGTCGTATCCGCCTCCGCAACTGCCTGCTCCGCGTCGGGGCAGCGACCGCTGCCAAACGAAGCTCCTCGAGGGTCATGTTGGGATTCGGAGCGAGCTTGGCTGGATCAGCTTGTGTCTTCAACAGAATGGCACGGCCCGGGTCTGTGCAAAGATGGATTGAGTGCTCAGAATGATGTCCGCCACATCTGGGTCAATTTGCCGATTACTGTCAAAATTCCCCGCATTGTTGCCACCTAACCCACCATTAGGTGTTATCACGTGGCGGTGTCTCCTTCTATTCGTCCAACTTGCTGCAACTTGCAACCTCGCATTTCGTGGATTTTTGGATCCCCGCACTTGAAGATTCGAGAGACATTTCTGCGTGCCGAGAATAATGTGGCCTCAATCAAGCAATGCACCTGCCGTTTGCTTCGCATATCTACCAGAATCTCTATTTCAACCGCTTTCCGCAAGCTTTTACAGCTTTTGTCAAACAGCAGCCTAGAATGGCTTCGACACGCAAGTCTTACTTCTTAGTCCCGTCATGGGATATCAAGCCGGCCGAAGTTGCCCTAGGCAGCGCTATTGCCAACATCAGATCTCCGGAGAGGCGAATGTCCGATGCAGCATTGGTCAACGCTATCGACTCGGAAATACACTGGGTGGAGGACACAAACTGCTCGGGCAGCATCAAGGTCGGCAAAACGTGGAGCGTCAGCTTATTTGCGACCTTTGTTCACATGATCACGCTTGGAGGCGAGACTTCGTACGCGTCCAGCGCCTCGTCAGAGATGGAGTATTCCTGCGAGTCTATGGAGACTCGGAGGTTCACGCCATCGACCGCATACGTTGCCAAGGCGGCGGCGGATCCAGCGGTCAAGTCTCATCTCAAAGTCGGCGGCATAGGTGCCAAAGTCTTTGTCGTCACGGGTGTCAAGACAGCAAAGAATGTGACTATAACCACGACCGAGGACACATCGACAGACACGACAATTCAGATAGGTGCTGACGTTCCGGCCGCTCAGATCACCGTGGGCCCTAAGGTCACCTTGAATCCCAGAGGGCATCGAACCCACACCAAAACAGTTACCGGGCCCATTGTGTTCGCCCTCCAGGTCGAGAAGCTTCGGGTTAGCCGGAAGGATACAGCATCTAGCAAGCCGTTTATCATCGGAGCCTTTCTTGGACAGATGGATGAGAAGGCTGAATATGTGATAGAGAGAGCTGGGGAGGGCTTGGACGAGGACGATTTGGATGACTTTGGTGTCGAGGCCTACTCGGGGCTGGATGAAAATGGTGAAGAGTGCCAGGTAATTGCTCCCGTCATAGAGTGATGATCTTTTCTTTTCTTTTTTTGTCAGTCCGAGAGTCTAGGTCAGATTAGCCAAGAGCGGCAAGGAGCCCGTCTCGCGTGCTAGCTATCATTGAGGCCCGGCGTCGGGGATACCGGGGAGAAGCTGGAATTGCGCGAAGCAGATATCACTTCCCAGAAGACTTGCGTGCCCATAGCCCCTCAAATTCCCCGCATCCCCATCAGTTCTATTCTCCTACTTCTTAATCATGAGCCTGCCAAAAATCCCTCACTTCACTGTGTTAGGATTCCTATGTACAAAACCAACGCTAGTCCAAACGCTGGAAACTTTGCAGTAGCTACAAGTGAACATTATAGGTATATGCATCGCTGTAGACGCATTATATCTCTCAACTTAATGAAGTTCAAGGTTTTATCCCAAATATAGCCACCTCTTAGTTGAGTTCTAATGCGGTGACTATCTGACTCTGTCCTTGGTGCTAATCTATATTTATCAAGCCTTTATGACTACAGGGAGACTCTTCTGTAAACTCTGCCAAATCCTCCCTTGGAGATGTACCACAACGGGGCCGGAACTGTCGCGCATTACCACTACACTAATAAGTACGGAACGTTCATTTTTCTGACAGGTAGGAGCTGTAAGCGCTGGGCGCCTGAAGCTCAGCGTCGCGCTTCTCTGACTTGCCACTGAGGTCGTCAGGTCATCGCGAGAGGAAGTTCTAGGACATCTAGGGACGTTGAGAGCGCTCACAGGAAGCGCCCGCCCCCGACTAAGAGCGCCGAGACCTGTTGTCCTCGAGGTGTCTCGGTGTAGCTGCGCAAAGACAATACGCCTCCCCGGGCGGAGAGCCGGCGTCGATGCGGAAAAGGTCACCTGAACCTCCGTGGGGAAAGGTGTTCTGGACCGGAGGACGCTGGCATGAACAGCAATGAGGCGGGGCAGTTGTTTGAGGGGGATTGGCAAACGGGGCTGGACTGGCCGGTCATGCCTTTCTACGACGTGTCGGTTCCTGCGCCGTCGAGTGTGACTATGCTTCCTGGCCTCGATCCATCGTGACGCAGTTCTCGTCACTTTGGCCAAGCTTTGGCCCACCACTACCGGCCAATGTAGTGCGACCAAGGCCGGTTGGAGTATCGTGTGCCAAATTTTGGCCCCCCAAAGACAAAGTGTTGGAGGCCCCACTAAGCCCCACTGAGGTCAGCCCTCACCATAGCTTAGATTTCCTGCCTTTGGCTTCCATTTGTTGCTCCTACATCACAACACCAAAAATTCAGCCAATTTTCCAGATTTTGCTTCTGTTCGTGAGCCTCAACACAAAGATATGTCCTACGTCGGGGTGGTGGCGAGGATTTGACAGACACAAGGGAGGACTGTTGAGTCTGGCGCGGAGAGGCAGCCGATGCCAATCTCCGACCTTGAGCAAGCTCGCCGCCTATAGCCACGGGGCACGCCTGTCGAGCAGACTCAGGTCCGTCTCTGCCACTACGCTAGCCGGCCGCGCCGAGGGCCGTCTTTCAATACACGGCAGCCCGACTTCAGACAGAGTCACAGCGTGGACCTCTACATACTGCGCCACTGCCCCTCTCGAGATCCTCTTTTCCGGCCCCGCGCTGCCCGCCACACCACCAGTTCTCGTCCCTTGTGCTAATTTTGGTCCAGAGGAGTTAACGAAGCTCGACCACCCTCGACAACCGGCCAATGTTTATCTCGGGGGAGACGCTGCCGAGGAAGGAGATTCGGTAGAGGCACCACCGCGGGAACCATAAGGCTGTTAGAGACAGCATCCTGCCGCGATTAGACTGGGAACCGAGCGCACAAGATTCATTGCTGCCGACCGCTACGTGGTAGGGGGCTGGGGCATGTCGGCCAGCGAGGTCACCGAAGCACCTCTGGTTATCCGAGTCATCAACGTTACACAGGACGTCCAGTGCCCCGACACATCGGCTGTTTAGAGTTTAGATTATTCCGTCATCGTGCCACAGCCCTGGGCAGCCGCTATTCTGCAGATTTCAAGCGTGACGCCGTCGACGGCGCGCACGAGCCCGGCCGTAGCCGGGAAGGTCTTGAGGAACGCTTCACTGCCCTTTGCCGGCGGCTAGTCGATTCCCTATGCCAATGCTAGGCCGAAGCCGAGTCGACCCGGAAGCGTTATACCCTTCACTATTTCGCGAGCGTCCCGCCATCTGCATCGCTACGCTGTGCCTGTGACCTCTCCACTTGCATCGCACGCAGTGCGAGCGTCCTCCCTTGCGGGGTGCGAGGACGGCGGGTCCAGAGATGGCGGGCACGACGATGAGGGTGTGTTGGTGTTTTCTTCTGCTCGTCTAGCTGATCAACGTGCTCGAGCCGGTAACAGCAGGGATATCACGCGTCTGCCTGAGGTGGAGCTATAACTCATTGAAGCCAGCATCGGCATAATCTTCCAGCAGCTTAACCTGCTCGGCTTACGCACTATCGCAGGCAACGTAGCATACCCACTCGCACCTACCTATACTACATACACCCGTCTTTCATAGGTAGCCTCCCCATCCATTAGTATTTAGACCCGTACCCAGCCCAAGCTATTCCGTCTTACCGTCCCTTAAGATACCTAGGCAGTCGCTAATATTACCGAATTTCATTATAAGCTCTTCAAATATAGGATTGTTCTTAGATCCATTTTTGCTTAAAAGATCAGATTCTCTCAATGTTGTAGAAAGATGCCAATGTTAACAGGTACTACGATATACTTTTAAGCTATACGTAAATTACAATACTTATCGTCTTTTTATAAACACATTTACTAAATTTCAATAAGAACAATAAGAATTTCGTGGCCATTGGAAACCATTGTGCTGCGCCCTTAAGCCCCGGCGCGACCCTAACCCCCACAGTGGAGGCTGGGCCGAAACTGCTGCGAAATCACGTGGGGCATTTGGGTTCAAGGTGTGAATGGTGTTATTGACTGCGCTCGCTCGCTCGAGCTGGCGTTCGGGCCGGCGTTCGAGCCCGCGTTCGCTTACTAAATTAAAACCAAGTTAGTTTTAATCTTTCGGAGAAGTTCATGTAAGTAAATAAAGATACTTTAATTTAATAGTGATTTAATTATATTTAATATATTAATAGTAAAATTGCTAGCGTCGCTTCGGTTGTCATTCCGCGACGGCCCTTCGCTACGCTACGGGGCGCTCCATTCCTCACTTTCGCTCCTGGCAATTTTGGTGTGGGGTATTAACCTTATTTAAATAAGTGCAGCGAACAAAGCGACAGAAACCTGTCCGGAGGCTAATACATTTATTCAAAGAGATAAAAAAAGTAATTAAAAATAAATCTTACTTTTTAAAGATTTATTTTTAAGATTTAAAGACTTTATTTTATACAGTTTACAGGCTTTCTTTTACGGAGTTTACAGGCTTTATTCTATAGGGTTTACAAGCTTTATTCTACAGGGTTTACAGGCTTTATTCTACAATTTACAATTTACAGTTTTTTTTTTCACTTTCACAAATGCAATTCGAACTGGGAACCTCTTTAATTTATATTACGCTATTTACCACTATACTATTTCTATTTCTATCTGTGAAAAACTAAAGGTTGTTTTTAACTTAACTAGGTGAATTGGAGTAATAATTTAATAATTTTTAATTATAAGCTTACATAATCAAATGATACGTTTTAATATGCATCAGGTGATGTAGAATCCGATTTTTGCTCTATTTTCAGGGTTAGGGTTAAGTAACGGGAGATATTCAGGTTTAAAGTAAAAAAATCATGACTTTCACAGTTATTATTTTAGTTTATAATATAGAAAAAGATGGGATTATACGTAGATTTTAACTGTAATTCTTAATCTAAAACCTGATTTGGAATAGCTATTAAAACCAGAGAGATATTTAAGCTTATATTAATGTTATTATTATTATTTAGGTTTAAACAGTCATATCTTTGTTATTATAAGCTGTATAGTAAAAAGAGTTCCAGCTCTGTATTCTATATAATAAATTGTATAGGTAACGTAATTATTACCTCTTATTATGCTACTTATTAACAGGTTATTATTATAATAACTATTATTATCTAACTTTAAACATTAATATCTTTCTCTATTTAAGCAGTATGGTAAAACTGATTCCAGTTCTGGATTCTACGTAATAAGTCATATAATAAACGTAAGTAATAAGACTTATTATATTACTTATTAACCAGTTATTATTTAAATAATTATTATTATTAGACTTTGAACGGTAATAACTTTCTTATTATAAGCTTTATAGTAAAACGAATTCCAGTTCTGAATTCTAGGTAAAAATTTACATATAGAACCACCTTCTTTGATTAGATCTGTCCTTGTTCTTGATTTTGAATACCCGTTTGTTTAATTTTTTCAAACGCTAATAACTCCTGAACCATAACCCTAACCCTGAATTTGACTTCAGATTTGGACTCCTGGTCACGTGACGTATCTGAAAACATATCATATCACGTGATTTGGGGCCCGAGTAGGGGCCCGAGCGAAGGGGTCCGAGCAGACCCACTTTTGATAATGAACCGACCAGTCCTAGGTCGAGTTGAATTTCTTTATCAGTTTTAACTGAATTTCCTATAGTAATTTTTTTTAGACCACCCTTACAACAAATTGTCCTCCGGACAGGAATATTTATCTAAACGGCTGTAAAAAACCCACTAGCTAGTATTACTAGTTACTCCTATCGGCCTCTTTAGATCTTATTTAATTGCGTTTAGGATCTCTAAACTGGACAAATACAGCCTGTATTTCGTGCTTTTTATACTTCAAGATGTGTCAATCCCCAAGTTTACATGTTCGCTGTTCCTGTGTAGTACCAGCTAATATCAATCCTATCGTTGCAACACCTAGGTGTTACAAGTACCTCCGCTCATGGCTTTATCGGAATGGAGGTTGACGAATATTTTATCTCTGCCATCGTGGTATAGCACGCAGCAGTTATTATTACGGCCCGACATGGCCTTGCCGGCAAACACCTAGTCAAGAGTGGCCGCAACGTCTGCAAGGAGGCGCAGAGTATGCCGCAGTTCAGCTCGACGACAGACCAGAGTGTAAGCTCCGTATTGTCCCAGGATGGGTCGTCGGTGGTGGTGACAATACGGAGGGAACATATGCGGATGACAGAAACTATGCAGGCGCTGCGCCGCGTCAAGGTGTGAGACAACATGATAGGGTATCCAAATGCCAACGAGGAAGCGAAATGGGACTCACAAGAAACCCAGACAGAAGATGGAATAAACCAAAGTCTTCTGATTCCTAGCTAGCCTCATGCGATACACGCATGGCAGTGGGATAAAGAAAATCAAGAGGTCCGTAAGGATGTTCATCGATGACGAAAAGTACCACACGCGCATGGTGTCGAGACACTTTCCGACCATCTGGGGCATAATAACTGAGATCGGAATACAAGAAAATCCTAGTAAGGAGGTTTGCAGAACAGCCCAGACCGCGACAAAGATCGAGAGCCAGTGGCAAACGCGGTCAGCGATGTAACTGCTCGTACCGAAAATGCGGCGATACTGCAGGAGGAATGACATCTTGACTACGTTATTTGCGAGGTTATAAGTGAGAATCGACGCGTAGAGAGCCTGTGATGACCTTAGCAAAACTGGGATACATACTAAAGGGAAAGGGAAGAGATAAACCTTCATCTGCTCTGCTAACATATCTGAGGTTACGGCTTGAATATGGAGACCTAAGCCCCATTTTGCCTCTGCAAACGTATCATTATTATTCATATCTAGAGTTATGTAGTCGCGAGAACTAGCCCAAAATAATTTCAACAGAAGTGCCGATGGCTAGAAGCTACATAACAATTAGCTTGAACACGGCGTTTGTGAGAGTGGAGACGCAGTGCCCATACGAGTGCGACAATGATCACCCAATCATCCGGTCCAGTCACTTTAAGGATATGGAGTCTTGTATACAATCTCAATGAGACTGCGAGTGCCGACAATGTCGGAAGGGCGAAGGTGACGGCGACAATTGCCGCGCGTTTTGACTGGGTCTGCATGACGGGGCCGGGACTTCTGTTGACACGGTTGTGATCGGGAACCTTGTATATTACTGCTAGGTGTGCAGCAGTAGGTTTCATCGATCGCTCAGGGTGGGACCTGAGCGGGAGGGGGAGGGGGCGGCTTGTACCCAGCGTTTAACACTACAAGAGCAAGGCAAACGGGATTTGGGGTGTTAAGTAGCGTGCCCTATCCAATAAAGTTTGTTTCATTCCCCCTATGGCCTATTTCCGAGTATCGCTGCTCGCTAAACTGTCAATGACTCGGGGTGATTCCGTCGAGGATCTTCGCCGTAATTAATCATGACTTGGATAAATAGAAAAAGGAGGTGCCAAGATAATTTTAAAGCTATTTAAGACAGGCTCCCAAGCAGCTTAATATGTCCCATGACTGCGCAATAAGACTTAATCATGCCACTTCATCATTACCCCCAAATAGAGATCGCATATCTAACTGACCGGTCTTGAGGAGAGTGCAAGTAGTGCTAGCATCGCGAGCGTCGGCACTGGTTTATAGATCTAGATCCCTATTCACCGTGCCCGATTTGATGACCTATGCAACCCGAACTGACTATGGCCGACACAAGAGAGGTGCGTAAACAAGCAGGGGCCCAAACGAAGAGTGCAAGAGAGGTGGCAGTGTCACGACCTGCGTGAGGTAGCTGTAACAGGTAGGTCTCCTTACTGATTGGTGTTGTGTTCCGGGACCCGAATTGGCCCCGTAATTCCGCTCGTCTTATTTGATTAGCTGTTTCTGAGATCCCCACTTAGTGGATGCCTTAGGTTAGGAGCAGCTCCACGTTAATTCAACATGCCTATAACTTAGCCTAATAGCTTGGAGACTAAGAAATAGTTCCTAAAATCCCTTCTTAAGACCAAATCTCAATTACAAAAGATATAGCAGAATCTAGACATTAAAGGGACATGAACTTAGTCCTGCTAATTTAGTACATAAAAGATTTAAACCTACTACTTGATTTTAATTTACAGTGTTGATTAATTCTAATTCAGGTCTTATAAGTTTTATAAAATGAGTTCTTACCTTTGATAAGCAAAAGGACGTATTAATAAAACCGAAAATGTGCGACAAAAATAAAGAAAAACGATAAAAAGCATCGTACAGCTAAGAGAATAAGAAATCGATGTACTGCTAGAGAAACAGAAGTATAAGGGTAAAGAAATTTATTATAAGGATAAATCTATTGTTATAGATATGCCTAACGAGACTGGAGAGGATAGCGAACACAGTTTTTTTGTTTCGAGTGAACTTCCAAACTACGAAGAAAATACGGATAGCGACTCAGATTCTAGCGGTACGGCACTTACCGATTCTATTACTATTAAAAGCGAAACAGAGGAAGTCAGAGAATCCGTAGCACTACGACAAGCTTTAGGAGAGGACAATGAAATCATTTATCCAAGTCTAAATGATATTAACGACAAGGTTCTGGAAAATCCCTTTTACCTTATCCCTGCAGGACGAAAATATATTACTAAGGCGTAAAACAGTTAGAGCTCCCAAGATTACTTTACTTATTATGTCTTTCCAATTTCGTTTAAAAGCCCATTCTCATACCTCGCCGTACAACTACGCCCTTCACACAGGTTTACAAATGGCTAGGCAGTTCAAATTTTCGGCTATACAGTTAAGGGAATAGTAATGGGCGATGAGTATTATATGGGTTACTTAAGCCTTAGGAAATTAAGTTCATTCTTTAAGATATCCTTAACGAATCCAGAAACGACTTATATTACTATATTCGTAATAATAATATCTGAAACAAAAGTACACACGCTCATTAGGGATTATAAACAAGGAAAAGCGAAAACCAGTCCATTTTTGCAACTGAATTATAGTCAAAGCTATAAATTAGTGACTCGGGGCGTTTGTTTAGGTCGACCCTGTCGTTCTTTTTGGGCTCTGTGTGTAATATTACTGTAGCCGTTTGTGTACATAGCGATGCGTTCTCTGGCGCGTGCCACCGTCAAAAAGGGGCCGCGCCGCGCGGTTCTTTGAACCGTGCTTCTTGGAACCAACAATCGATTCGACGATTTTCACCACGAAGACCTCCCATTGAAAGCCCAGTGACATTCTGGCCCTTCGATCGAAGTAAGATGACCTGATCCACGGTCGCGTTTCCTTTGTTGTTCCATGCTAGGCTCCGTTTCATGCTAGGCACCGTCACATACTAGGTTTTGTTCCATACTAGGTACGTATCTGTTTTTCTACGTCAGTTGCATTTGTGTCCCTCCGATCGGAGGACCTGTAGTCTGGGAGTCGGCCTTTCAGGCCGACAATAACGTTTTGTGGGTGTGGTTCTCTTTGTGGTTTCTTCCCTGTTGCGCCATCGCACCAGTTCATTGGTCGACATTGTAATTTAAAAGGCAAAGATGACAACGTTCAACAAGTCAACCGCGCCCCCGACAGCACCTGTTCACGCTCGAGTCACTCGTTCGCAATGCAGCTGGTTCCAAAGTTGGTCGTGCTGGGCTTCTTGGCCTCCGGGGTGTCTGGTGCACCACCGCCGCAGAAGCCGGGACATGGACCCAAGCCGCATGTCAAGGTCCCGAAGGGCTTCGTCTCTGTCGAAGGAAACAATTTCAAGCTCGACGGCAAGGACTTCTACTTCGCCGGCAGCAATGCTTACTACGTTCCGTTCAATAATGTGAGTGTCCCACGGAAAGTCCGGCCGGGGATGCTGTGTTAACGGGTTTCCAGAACCAAGCAGATGTCGAAAAGGGACTCACCGCCGCCAAGGACGCCGGCCTGAGCGTCTTCAGGACCTGGGGCTTCAACGACAAGAACCGCACTCGGGTTGCCGGAGGCTTGCCTAACTACGGAGACGAGGGCGTAGGTCCCTCTGAGGTGGTGTTCTAGTGGTGGAACGCTAACGGGACATCCGATATCGACCTCGCGCCCTTCGATAAGGTCGTTAACGCCGCCACCAAGGTCGGAACCAAGCTCCTTGTCGCCCTGACGAACAACTCGGCCGACTACGGCGGTATAGACGTCTATACGGTTAACCTCGGCGGGAAGTACTACGACGATGTAGGTCCCCCTCGTCCCGTCCTCCCTTCCCCCCTTCTAACCTTATTAGTTCTACATCTAACCCCGCATCAAGTCCGCCTTTAAGCGCTACGTTAAAGAGATAGTCACCCGCTATAAGGACTCGCCGATAATCTTCAGCTAGGAACTCGCTAACAAGCCCTGCTACGGTACCGACGGTACTTATAACCTTCCTCGTAGCGGAAGCGGCTGTATATTAGAGGTCCTTACCGCGTAGATCGCCGAAATATCCGCTTACATTAAGAGTATCGACCCCAACCACCTCGTTACCTGGGGCGGCGAAGGGGGGTTTAATATTAAAGGCTCTAACGACGGATTCTACTCTAGCTATAACGGCGGAGACTTCAATAAGGAGCTCGTACTAGAGAATATCGATTTTAGAACCTTTTACTCGTACCCTAACTAGTGGAGTAAAAGCCCGCTAGAGTAAACGCCGAAATAAATCCGGGATTATATCGAGTCGGGCCGGAAGGTAGGAAAGCCGGTTATATATAAAGAGTATAGATGGATAACGCCCGAGGCGAGGTTATAATATAAGGGACTAGTAGCTAACGAGATAAGGGTGCAGGTACTGGGGGAGTAGCAGCGCGTAATGCTTCAGGAGAAGATAGCGGGGGATATGTATTAGTAGTTTAGGTATTCAAAGTACTTGTATGGGAGGAACTACGATAATGGGTTTACGATTTTCTTGGAGGATGAGGAGGCGAAGACGCTGGTGTATAAGTATGCTAAGAAGGTGAACGCGCTTAACAAGAAGTGAAAGCTGGAGGTACTGTGCTGGGAGGGGGGATCGGTGGAGGTAGCGAAGGAGTTCAATAAAAGTTAGGGGGTTTTTTCAAAGTCCAGATGATCGTACTCCGTGTCTGGTTTTGGGTCCAGAGGCCTTGGCTACTTTGGATTTGCGCGTTGAAAGAAGCAGTACTGCGTGAACTAGAGACGTTCATCTCGCCTTCAGTGGGGTCTGTGAAATTACAGCCTAGTAATCTGAGAGGAATCTGGGCACACGAAATTTCCTTTTTCGTTCGTAGTCCTGAGCTGGGGTGAGCTGGGGTGAGCAGTGGCTAATTTGTCTTAAGCTTTCCCTGATTCTTCCCAGAGCTAGGGTGATCCTATATGCGGCCGCTTCACAGCCTCAGAGGCCTGTTTTTAGTCCCCCTGGCTAATGCTTCCTATCGATGGAATTTGTCTGGCCATGGTCCGATGCGCTTGCGATTGTCGGTGATGCAATCATTGTGCATTCCAAGTTTCCGATATGAAGGGTGCCGAGGTTAAGGATTTCACTTAGCTGGGGCGATGAACTATTATTTCATCAGGTAGATTGATAATCTGAAAGGTCTTCCGATCATCATCGAAGAGGTGGGAACCCGTCCCTCAACCTGGGGAGCTGGACAAGCTCGTCGCACACAACATTTATCCCGGAACTTCGTATGCATCTCGCCCCAACCGGCTCAGTTATTCCTTCTCAAAACACCTCATTCCAAGTGCTCAAATACCATGTGTTTACGACCCAACGGCATCTTCGACTAAAAGCGCGTCGAGGTCGGACGTTGCATGTCGCGCATCGCTTGTAAACTCGACGACGATCACGAACCCCTTAGTAATAGCCCCCGCGAGGCCAAAGAGCCCGGTAACAATGGAGAAGAGGTCCATCGCGTCGGCGCAAGAGCGCGCTGTCCCTACTTCGAGGACTATGCATTGATTTTGGACTTCCATAGCAGCTAGCCATAAGAACCCCGCTCCAACAAGTCTCGGCCGTATCAGGCATGCGAACCCCCGCCATCGAGACCACTGCTCCAGACTGGCATCACGGCGGCCAATGAGATCCAAAGCTCAAGGAAGGAACGGAGGAAGAAGCCGCGCTGGTGCACCTCCATCCACAAGACCCCAGTCACTCCACAAGTTCACAACTTTCTCTCCACATTCGTCGAAACCACCTGCGCGTCTCCAGAGGCGGTGCTCGCTACGAAGCTAAGAAAGTCTTTTAGCGCGATGGCACTGGTTCCGCCTGGGCATCCCTTGATGTGACTGGCATGCTCCCAGATGTGAACAACCTACGCTGACTGGTTAGCAGCATCTGGAGGATCCCAGCCATACCCGACCACACAGCGCAAACGGCGCCCCCTCGAGGAGTCGACAACGGAACCCGAGAACACCGGCCTAGCAGGCCGCGAAGGGGGTTTTGTGCGAGATCATACAGCACACAAGCAAACCCCGAAATTCGAACTTAGATTCTGCCTCTGCAGACTGTTGGATCGGTGAATGTGGGCAACAGCGGGATGTCGTTCAGTCCTGGGCTCTCCCTTCCGCTGAGACCCCCAATGGCCGTCTAAAGTCTCATCACGACTTTCGGCGCAGAATCCTCGGGTTCAATTAAGCCGAAATCCGAACCAGAAAATCAGCTAATTCGCTCGGAAAGCGAATCCGAGAATTACAAGCAGCGGCTCCTGGGATGCAACCGGCTTCTGGAACACAACTGTAGGTCAAGTGGGTATGAGTCAGCATCAACCGGGCAGCGGCAAGAGTTCCCTGATTCCACAACGGTCGTATCCCGACCGGTCGCAATCCTACATCCAGTTCTACACCGCACTCGTATCGGCACCTCGCACCCACGATTCCAATCGCAAGTGCGCTAACATAAAGTCGGTGGAAGCCAGCCGTTTGACTACTTTGGGTTTTTATTTAGATCCCGATTGTCTCTCTTACATAAAAACAATGAGCTCAAAAATGATGTCGAAAATCCCCACCATCGATCTCGCTCCCTTCACCGTACCGTCGGCGTACTCCAACGCCGACCGGCTCCTTGCCGGAAAGGCTTTTGCCGCCGCGTTGCATCGGTATGGCTTTGCCAAGGTCGCCGGCCACGGTCTCCCCAAAGACGAAGTTGATGAGGCCTTCGCATGGAACAAAAAGCTCTTTGACCTGCCCCACACCGAGAAGATCAAGGCTCCCCATCCCCCGGGGCCCTTTCCGCACCGTGGGTATTCCGGCAAGGTCCCCGAGGGTGAACTGAAGGAGAGCTACGAAGTTGGCAGCGAGGAGGACGATCAGCAGCAGAACATCTGGCTTCCCGACGACACGCTGCCCGGCTTCCGCGCCTACGCACTGTCGCTGTACGAACGGCTTGCTGGTGTGGGGTTTGTGCTGTTACATGCGATGGGGGTGGGCCTTGGGTTCAACGGCAATGAGCAAGACGCGCTGGAGCACCTCGCCTCCAAGCGACATAGCCAGCTGCGGTTTATGCATTATCCTGCCGTGTCGAAGGCGCGGTTGCAGAGCGAGGAGGAGGTTTCGCGACTGGCGGCGCATAATGATTGGGGGTACATATGGCTTCCTCTGTGCTCTGTTTGTTTTGGGTCCAAGGAAAACTGTCTAACTCTGTGATAGAACCTTTACGATATTGTTCGAGGACGAAACCGGTGGGCTAGAGCTGCGCGATCCCCAGACGGGGGAATTCATGCTCGCCGAGCCGGAAGATGGCACGCTGGTGCTCAATATTGGGGACATGCTGGGGCGGTTTACAAACGGTAAGTCATCTCGGTACAGATCTGTTGCGACATCGTATCAAACATTCAGGCAGATTACTTCAAGTCCAGCGAGCATCGGGTATCGGTCCCTAGCTCGCACACAGTAGCGAACGAGGTAGGCGTTCCCGAACGACGCACAATCCCGTTCTTCATTGGCCCTGAGCCGTCGCACACTGTGGCCACATTGCCGCGGTTTGTGGGCGCTGAGAATCCCGCCCGGTACGAGCCGGTTCGATTTGACGAGTACGGCGCTATTGTGGGCAAGTACCATTACCAGGCGGGGAACATCGGATAAGGTTAGATGGGTTTGACTCTTTCTGTGAAGCTTGGCGTGCTGAGTGGTAGGAGGACCTATCTCCTCGAATGATGGATCGGGATTTTACGCGTTGTATTTTCTGGTCAGGTCTACGTCCTTGTAACACACATTGTTGCTGAACCTCTGACTACTATCTGAGTGAAAGTTGTAATAATACTTCACTTGCTCGACTTGCATCGTTTTTACGGCAAATAATGGACGATGATACCGCATCACATTTTAGGGCTGATATACCCTAAATTAGCGTTCCCAAGACCCATTTGCGGATGGCCCTCCGCTATTTTCGAGGAACGAAGGCGATAGCTACAGCTTGATAAAGCTCTGCCTTGACCGGGGAATTAAGTTGGAGTGGGCCAGCGAGGTTGTCGAGGCAGCAGCTGGGAATGGAAGTTACCGTGATTGTTCGATACGCTTGCTAATGGAGACAGATTTGAATGAGTTGCTCGTTCTGAGGGCGTGCGCAGGGCGGCACGTCAGAATACGGCTTGTGGCGATACGGTTTTCGTGCTACTGGACGAGTGGACTCCAGTCTCTCACGGGCTCCAGTCGGGCTGCGAGACGAAGTTGGAGGAACAAGGTCAGAAGGCAGGCATGAACCAGATGTCACACGGCCACGCCGCCAGCGGCCCACTAGATCCCCGTGGATTCAGTCGGCCACCTCCGGGCCTGGTAACGGCCTTGGCAACAGCTACAGTGCCTGTAGCGGCTGTAGCGGGGACTTGGGCACTAACTATTGTGTCTAGCACCGACCATTGGCCATGATGGCCGTGGCTGGGATCTACGTCCCTGTTGGGAAGTAGACTCCGAGCCAAGCCCGGTTGTGGAGGATCTGCCTGAAGATGGGGGGAAGGAACCGTTGGGCCCAAAAGGCGCACTTCCAGACGGTGACGATCCAGAGTTGCCGGTAGGTCTTGAAGACACATCATGAGTATCGTGTGGCTGTAACCAAGCCCGATAAACATCCACAACCATGCCGACAGCGACCGGCTCAAGTGCGGAAAACTGGGATGCGTTATCCGGGTTGAAGTAGTCAACCCAAGGGGAATTCGGCACATCGTCGCTGCTTGTTGTGGTCTGGCTGCTGGAGTCATCATCCATCGACACCGAAGCCACATCGTCCGATGCTGGCGATGATGTGGTCATGTTCGAGGCAAGTGCAACCATGGAGTAGCTTTGTTCGACGCACCCCTCACTTGTCGTTGGGTGAACTTCACGAGTTGCGACAGAAGGGTCACCTGTCAGCTTCCTCTTCAGCTCCTTAGCCCACGAAGCATGAAGTTCCAGATAGCGGCGGCGGCAGCTAGAAGGGTTGCGGCCCGGTAGGTACTCGGAAATCTCAAAGGGGTTCGACCCGTTCCCCCAGGTTTGGACAATCAATGCGTCCTCTTGGAAGGTCCAAGGGGTTTCATGCTCTCCCCAATCATCATCTGGCGAAGTACCAGCTGTGTTAGCGAGTGCCTGGGCTGTACTGTCATTCTTGGATATGATACTTACCACCAGATTCATCGACGGAAGAGTGTGCAGGACTGCTAGGAGCATTGGTCACGGTGGGTGCGAGAGTTGTGCCAGACCACCTTGAAAGCGTGTACGGTGGATGTCACAGCAACAGACTCACTCGAATTGCCGTTGTACATGCTTTCATGAATCAAGGTGTTGAAAATAGCCTCGAAACGCTTCGCGAGCGCACCCCTATCGAAAGGACGAAGGTCCTCCCCAAAATTTGTCTCGACAGCTCCTAAAAGAGTCTCCATAATTTTGGGTCGTCCCTGAGAGCCAAAACATTCGGTCAAGAACTTGAATGAGAGCTCCTTAATAAAGAAACAATCAACAAGAACTATCGATGCTGGTCGAGGCTCCCCAGGAAATACTATGTCGAAGATTTGAAACCATTGTTGCTCGGGTGGGAGCTGGGGGCGGGAAGAAACCATTTCCAACATCGCCACCTTCTCCTTCGTGATAAAAGGGACATTGTTCGGCTCGGATTTGAGACTTTCGCATCCAACCTCCGGCATAGCTTCAAGGTGCTGTTGAAGCTCCTCTTTGGTCTCGAAAACGTGAAGGCATCGACTGCAATATTGATCGGGTGAGTGCGTCCTTTTTAATGCTGTTTTACATGCGACACCGTATATAGCTTGTTACCAGCACATGTCATGAAGAAGCTCAGTGTGTCGTACTTCAAGAATGGACATGCCAATAGCGATTGTGGGTTGTCTGAAGCCAGGGATGTGCTGCTTTTTTCTGTCGTGGTTGGGGGTCAACACTCCTTCCCGGGCCCTGCGAAGACGGTCTCGATCTGTCCTTTCCGATGATGACTCTGTGCCATGTTAGAGAGCGACTTCTTTGGTCCACAATTGACAGCGACGTACTCAGAAAGGCTGAACGCTTAACGTCTTTTGGGAAAGACTGGTGGCTTCGTGCGTCCCCAAGCAAAGGCTTTTGGAAATCGGGCACATCATGTCGATCGCGACTGTCAAGGTTGGCATTCTCAGCTTCCATCGTTCAATACTGCAAGGCTAGAAAACCTTGGGTTGTCGTTTAGAACCTGGTATCGCGCAGACTCGGGGAGATAGATGCCTGCTCAGAGTCAATCAACTTTGGAAGTTTCAGCCTTGAGAAAATCTCTGCAGCTGTTGCCTCGATTCTGTGCATGCGACCCACACGTGACCGCCCGAATGCCGCCCAAAATCGAAAGACGCAAGTGCGGCTTCCGTTTGAGGGGTGAAAGCCCCGACCCATCAAAGCCTGGCTTAGTTGAGAGCCCCAGTCAAACACCAGGTTAGGGTTGATCGCAGTGAAAGCATGCCTGCCAGGTTGTGCCTTCCAAACGATCGCCGCATCTTTGAACTTCCAATCTCGAGGGTTTTCTAGCACGTTATTGCAGGAGGATTGCTTCTCTATGCAAGCAGCAAATGATAAGAAAAGATGGAGGAGCAGGCTTCTATAAAACCTGCACCTTCCTCCGTGTAAAAGGGAGATCGAGTCGTCTCAGTCACAGTCCTCAAGTTGCATTGGTATCACCGCACCTTCGTCTTCTAACTTCGCACCCTGATTGCACTCACCCCGACGGCAATAATATGTCTTCCAGCCCAGTCTCCAGCACTGCGACCAACAAGGAAAGGTACATAATCGACTTGTGAAGAGCAAGAGCCACTCACTGCCGGGCAATGAATAACCTCACTGACTAAGAGAATATGCAGTTACACGTCAAGTAACCAAGATCTGAGGAGGTCGATGGTCGATTCTTATCTGAGCGGCCCACCATCCCTGGCCCGCAGGCTCCTGTCTGGAAGTGCGAAGACAGCCGCTGCATTCGAGGCCGACAGAAAAGGGGCGACAAAGGACATGCTTGCCGAGTGGCAACGTAGCTGGGATAAGGCAACTCACAAAAGTGGTGAGGAGAAGCAAGGTGCCTTTTTTCAACATTTTTGTCGATGCAGGTACCGAAGGGAATGTGACTGGAGTTGATACCGGGAGTTTGATGGAGAATCAGAAGTGGCCGAAGAAAAGGATAGAATCCAATCTTTCCTTTCTTACCTATTCAATTGAGCACCCTCATGTTCACCCCACCGGGAATGTCGATGTGTATCAAAACTTCACATCGTATTCTCCCTGTGAATGATTGCGTCTGTCAAGGTCAGGGAATGACCATCCCCTGAACTCCACCACAACGATGCCCTGCCCCATGTCCCCACAACCTGCATTTTCAACCCACAGCTCAACAAATCAAGCCCGATTAGTTCAGCTGGTTAGAGCGTCGTACTAATATCTTAATCAGGAGATGTCAAGTCATGCGAAGGTCAACAGTTCAATCCTATTATTGGGCACTCTCATATTTTTGGTTCTTTGGCTGGGATTATTCGTTTTGTGAACCCCGTTTGACATTTTGGCTGTGGGCTGAGGATGGCAGTGCGAAGGCCGAACCGAAGCGAGCCGCAGGTGGTCAATCGGGTTGTGTGCTGCCGCCGTTGGGGTGAATACTTGGGGCTCCTCAGAGGAATCTTCACACCAGAGGTTCTCGCGAGGCTTGAGCTCATGGTCGTGGAGACGGGCTCGCAAATTGGAGAGGGCGCTATTGATATATTTAGGTACCTTATCTATGACGGGTAACAAACAATTGTAGCTGCTCGAAAGAGTGGGGGGGGCCGGGATGCAGGTGCCTTGAAGCCACCACGACTGCTCTTTCCGCAGCAGCAGCGGGGCCTGTTCACTGCGTGTTCGATGTGCGGCCTCGGAAGTGTCAAAAATGGTTTGCATTCAACCCCTCCTCAACACCATGGCCATTGGCCGGGGCATCACTCACGCAGCCAACCGGAGCCCGCTGTGGTCATTTTGCAGGGACAATGCATGAAGGCCTGCAAGGCAATGCACCGCAGAGCGGACAGACGTCTTCGGCAACCACGATGAGCGACTTGATCTGCGCAGCCGAAGACGAGAAATCCTTCAAAATCGCACCGCTCCCTCATCCCGCAACTGGCTATTGCTCCAGGTCGACCACCCTGCGCGATAGTTGCTGCTTAGTGGCACCAATGGAGCATCCACAACAAAATTCCGTACGACTTCAGCCACCATCGGTGGATTTTATCGACAGCAGTCTTCCTGCTTTTCACCCCGCTTTCCGCAACGATCCGGTCCGATATGATCCCGTCACAGCCCGGTTCGTCCCCGCCTCAGAACCCGACTCTAGAACCACTAGTGGCCCGGAAGACAAAAATAATCCCCGCGGATACCAGTGGCGGATTTCCCTCGACGGTCTCTACGTCGGACGCACTGAATCGGGTTCCGATGCTTCAGAGGTGGAATCCTTGGCAGTGCTAGAGATCCAGCTCCATTTGGACCGACGGGAACCACTTTCTCGTCCTGAGGTTGCTCTTTCGCTGGATTTCGACAATGGGAAGGGCGCCATATCGGTACGGCGCTTGGGTCTCTGTCTGCGGCCGTCATTCCCCGGTCGTTGGGAATTCGCCGACGAGCGCAGCGGAGGCAGCAACGGTCCGCATTCGATCACGCTCGCGACGGAACTGCCCGATCCCAAAAGCCCGCTGCGTCTTGCCGTGCTCTTCCGTCATGACCGTATCCAACCCTCAGCGTCCCTCAATGTGAAGCTGAGTGCCACCGTCAGCTTTGATGAAGATAAGGGCGGCAAGAAGACGAAGAGGCTGGAGACGAAGAGGCTGGACGGCCAGAGTGCTGTTCCTCTCGAGCTGGGAGGCCAGGGCAAGAACCAACGATGCCCGCTTTCCTGGGCGGCAGAGGTTGGCTGGCCGGCTTTTTGTCAGTCTGTGCTCGAGCGGCCAGACATCGACGTCAACGCCACAGACGATCATGGAAGGTCACCGCTGTCTTGGGCAGCTGGGTGTGGGAACATAACCGTCCTGTCTATGCTTCTCGCCCGTGAGGACGTCAATCCACTCCGTAAGGACGTCAAGGGATCGACGCCGCTTTCATGGGCTGCAGCCAACGGGCACCATGATGTTTGCCGGCTTTTGATCCGATCGCGTCCGCACATCGGTGCAGACGACAGAGATGACGATCTGCGAACACCGCTGTGGTGGGCGGCGGAACACGGGCACATTGAAGTGGTGGAGGCGCTGCTGGACGCAGGCAAGATTCCATCGTCTAATATACCGACCTCGGCCGCTCCTCCATACCTTGTGGCCGATGGAGACGCAAGAGACCGGCATGACGAAAGCCCTATAATCCGAGCGGCCAAGAGGAACCACGAAGAAGGCCTGAAGTTGCTTGTCCGGAACCAGCTCAGGGCCCCCCATTTCGTTGACAGATTGGGACGTGATGCAACTACCGCCTGGGCCGTGAAATGCCTTCACGTTGCGGCCAGAAAGGGTTGGCATGGCTTCGCCAAAGCTCTTGTGGAGGAATCGCCTGAAATTGTCGATAGCAAGAGCACCGGTAATGATACCGATGAGGCGAATCAGTCATTTGCCCGTGTTCAGGTTCCCCCCCTTTATGTCGCCGTGGATATAGGACAAGCAAGCATTGTGGAGCTTCTCCTGAACTCTGGTGCCTCGCCTAACATTGAGTTATCGGAGGGCATGGATAGCCCCTTACTCCTCGCTCTCCGGAAAGGAAGGGGAGACATCGCCACAAGCCTGATCAAATTCGGTGCAGACACGCGGCAGAGGAACACCAGGACCGGGGACGACGCGAGAACCCTGGCTACCAAAATGGACCTCGGGTCCATCCACGCCCTCCTCGACAAGAACGACGGAGACGGGGCCTTTGCAACCGAGCTCACCCCAAAAGAGGCCGATCCCATTACGGCTGACCAGCTTTTCAACGCCACCATCATACATTTCTCTTACGACGAGGGAGTCTTGCAAACCAAGACCGACGAGTGTTCTGTTGCCCGGCTTTTCCAATCTCCGGTGCAACGAAACAAAGACATGGCGTTCCGTTGGTTTCATTTGCCTGCTAATAATGTGAGTGTACCGGAGGACTACGAAGCTGGTCCAGACCGCTTGCTAACGGCTGGCTGCCATTCTAGATGCAATGGGTGGAGGTACGGCCATGTCCAATGTTCAGCATCGTGTCGTGTTCTAACATATCATCTTTCTCTTGAAGATCCTAATGTCGAAGATATACAACAACCGAGCCCATGTATACAGAGCACTTCATCCAGAACGATGGGTCAGACGGCAACATTTTAGCGACAAAGACTCCCATCAAGCTCGCTTCATGCGTCCATTATTCCAAGCCTTCCATGGGCCACACTCGGATGGTAAACGAACCCATTGCCGATCCTCGCTCCCCAGCATCACAACCCGAGACTAACGCCGATTGCAGACCCGTCCGGGAATGGAGATACAGACATGGTGCTACTAGTGCGCTCTCTTTCCCTTCGTATTTCTCGAGGCCATGCTGACGAGTCTAATTGGGTAGATGCCGTACCTCCATTGGGACCTACAGAAACGGCACAAAAAGAGAGCTAAGATTATGAGGGGACGACGCAAAACCACGGCCCGAGCAGTTGAGAGCGAAGCAGAGGCGAAGGCCAGAAGAGACACGCTACTGCTGAACAAGTACCTCTGGGACTGCCCTCATCCGCGCCACCGGCTCCATCCACGGCGCTCGCTCGACCAGTACTACCACCATACTTTGGATACTTCATTTCGAGATAAAGACCAAGTCGTGTCTCGCTTTCAGAAGTCGAAAAATCTGAAGCCCGAGGTGCTCACAGTGGTAGACCAGCTCTGGCTGTGGGTGCTGGTCGGAGAAGACGGCCGGGCTGACACCGTTATCAGCTGCTTCCCAGAAGCAGAGACGATGCAGGACCCTGACTCGGAGGGCGCGACGGATATTCTGCGGCTCGTCAAACTCTACCTGCTAACGGATCTGTTCTCGGTCAAGACGGCCTATGATCTGGCCGCCGTCATCGCAAGCAAATGTTCCAGAGCCTACCTGGATATTGGAAGCCTGGCACGACAACTGAGATTTGCCGAGGTTTACGAAACAACCATCGGCGAGGCGGTTAGTTCCCCCAATCTCAATTTCCTCTTACGTAAAGGATAGAAAAACTGATGAGCTCAAACTTTAGCTGCGGAGAGAAGCCGAGCTATTTCAGAATTTTACCGCTGTGAACATGACATCGTCAGGTCATGCCAATCTGACCAGAGAGGTACAGCAGCTACTGCAAGATGTCTTGACATTCACGCCTCTGTCGGAGCTGTCAGCTAGCACGATCGAGTCTACCATCAAGACAGTTATCGATTTCCGCAATGAATCCTACTCCAAGGATATCTCAAGAATGACTGATCTCATCGAACGTCAGAATGCAAAGGATCAGCCCACGAAAGAACAGATACAGCAAATCCTCCAGGAAATTGCACGCGTCCAAGCCCTTGACATCTCGGAGGAAATATCCCTGTTGCTAGAGATCAAAGATGTTCAAGACGAACTTGGAATCATGGCAATGGTGTTTGAGGATCAAAAGAGGGTCTTAGTAGCGATGGACAACACCGTTTTGCCATTGATGAGCCGAACGCGCACAAGCACTGCCCCTTTCTTATCGCCAATACCAAGACCCGGTCGAGTCAGCAAACCACAGAGGACTGGCCAACCCGGCCCTTTGCCGAACCAGGCCCTTGTGGAGTCTGAGGTCACTGCTCGTTTCAAGGCCTCAAACAATTCGAATGATAAACCGACATGGGAATCATCTTGGATGGATTTGGCCCAGGACCGCAAGGTTGAGGAAGGTACGGATGCGCTGAAGAACTCTGGCCCTGAAAAGATACGTCAGGAGCTCCAAGATCTCCGCGAGGAACAGAAACTCGTGGTGGAGCAGTCGGATATGAGGCAGAATGTCATGAATGTATGCCACTGGCTTCGCCACCCTCGCAACTCTCTCGACGGGGGTCGCCCACCTGCTAACATCGTGGATGAATAGGGCATGAAAATGATGTTTGAGGAGTTCGACGCTAAACAACAATGGCTCATTGCTCAACAACAAAATATCGAAAATATTAATAGGAATATTAATAGGATGAACACGGAGCTCACAGAAGCATTGCGATTCCAACGACCAGTCTCGCCAGCTCCGTATACGGCACCTCAGCAAACTCTTTGGGGCTATCCGCAACCGGGATACCAGCAATCACCATACCCCGCGACGTATGCCTCATATTACCCAGCAGCAGGAATCCCACCGCCACAACCCCAACCTTCAACCTCGATGGCCGCCCCTCAACCGGGCCACGGTTATTATCCACTTCAGGCCACCGGTGGATTACCGCCCGCCGCGGTTTCGAGCCCGCCTCTGAACAACTTCAACCCACTTTCTGATGGGGCAGGCTCTAGGTCTAACGCTCCTCCTTGGCCAGCTCCTCCGCCACCACAAGCATGGCCCCCAGGGATGAGCCCACCACCCTTCGTTCCTGGGGTTACTGCTCCGGTTCATGTCGCACCGCAACCTTTCCACATAAGCGGGAACGTAAATTACACTACGACCTATCAGGATCAGGATCGATCATCAGCCATCACACCATCACTCTCCAGCCTCCCGCTGACAGCGGTCCACAACAGCATCGACGACATTTCCCGGATGAGCGATCGGGCTTCCAAGGCTTACATGGCGGTGGGCTCCCCCTGTTTAGTAGGTATATTCTTGTCCAGCTGTTTATTAACCTAATCTCCTGTAGCTCAACTTCCTCGTCGACCTTAAGCAAAAGCAAAGCAACGTCATGGATGCTCGATCCGCACGCGTCCAGACAGAGGAATCGCTCAAGATTACGCAGGAGGCGAAGAGACAGGGGAAGACTATCACTGTGTTTACTATTGTGACTATCGTCTTTGTACGTGCCTCTGTCAATTTTGTGGATCCTGCACTGTCCAGAGACAAATTTGCTAATCATTCATTCACCCGCCCATTTATAGCTACCCCTGTCTTTCATGGCGGCTTTCTTCGCTATCAATATTGCGCAGTTTCCGCAGGACTCGGAAGGGAAGCTCAGTCTTGGGTTTGTCTCGGAGGTCATGTGTATGTCCCCTTTTAGCTAATTACC
>Ga0247758_1000118_pt1 | contig 61993 bp, 59 predicted proteins | sample UWRJL156409C4_FD_180950 | JGI IMG/M metagenome (GOLD analysis project Ga0247758, IMG submission 180950) | Plant litter microbial communities from Arlington Agricultural Research Station in Wisconsin, United States - UWRJ-L156-409C-4 | ecosystem: Environmental > Terrestrial > Plant litter >... | reverse complement strand
TCTGCGCGATGACCTCGGCGGCATCGATTCCCGCGGCGTTGCAGAAGTTGAGCGCCTGGATCATCACGTCTGCGATCTCCTGCTCGAGGTCAGGCCGGCGATCCGACAGGACGACTTCGCCATCGACCCACAGGAGCAGCTCCTGCAGCTCGCCGGCCTCGACCGTGATCGCGAGCGCAAGGTCCTTGAGGGTGTGAAACTGCCGCCAATCGCGCTGGTCCCGGAACGCGGCGAGTTGCTCCTGGACGTCCCGCAGCGTGTCGGCGGGAGCTGGTAACTCGGTCATGACGCGACCCTACTTCGTGTCGCACGCCTCACAACCCGAACCGTGTACGAAGCTGGCGTGTTTTCCCTCGTATTTGGAGGGAAAGCACGCCAGCTTCGGATCACGGCACGGGGCTCGCGCGTTTTGCCACCCCTGCGGTGGGAAAACGCACAAGCCTCGGGAAAGCGGGCGCCGCGGGCCGGCCCGGACGCCCCGGGCCTCCCAGTGCCCCCGCCTACCCCACGTTCAAGGCCACGTACTTCGTGCTCAGGTACTCCTTCAGGCCCTCGGGGCCGCCTTCGCGGCCGAAGCCGGACTGCTTGACGCCTCCGAACGGGGCGCCGGCGTTGCTGACCATGCCCTGGTTGAAGCCGATCATGCCGGTGTCGAGGCCGTCGATGACCTTGAACGCGCGGTTGATGTCCTGGGCGAAGACGTACGCGGCGAGGCCGTACTCGGTCGCGTTGGCGGCAGCGATCGCCTCGTCGTCGGTGGCGAACGTGGTGATCGGGGCGACCGGGCCGAAGATCTCCTCGGTGAGCAGGCGCGCGTCGGCCGGCACGCCGTTCAGCACGGTCGGAGCGTAGAAGTAACCCTTGTCGCCGACGGTCGAACCGCCGGTCACCACGGTGGCGCCGCGGTCGGTCGCATCGGCCACGAGCTCCTGCACCTTCTCGCGCGACGCCTCGTCGATCAGCGGGCCGACCTTCGTGGCGTCCTCGGTGCCGCGGCCCACCGTCAACTCGCCCATCGCCGCCCCCAGCCGCTCCGCGAAGGCATCGGCGACCGACTCGTGCACGAGGAAGCGGTTGGCCGCGGTGCAGGCCTCGCCCATGTTGCGCATCTTGGCGATCAGTGCGCCCTCGACAGCGCGGTCCAGGTCGGCGTCCTCCATGACGAGGAAGGGCGCGTTGCCGCCCAGCTCCATCGAGACGCGCAGCACCTGCTCGGCCGCCTGGCCGATGAGCTGCTTGCCGATCTCCGTGGAGCCCGTGAAGGACAGCTTGCGCAGGCGGGCGTCGGCGATCAGCGGGGCCATCGTCGAACCGGAGGACTTCGCGGTCACCACGTTGAGGACGCCCGCGGGCAGGCCGGCCTCCTCGAACAGCTTGGCCAGCATCAGCATCGACAGCGGCGTCTGCTTGGCCGGCTTGACGACGACGGTGCAGCCGGCGGCGATGGCCGGGCCGATCTTGCGGGTGCCCATCGCCAGCGGGAAGTTCCACGGCGTGATGAACAGGCACGGGCCGACGGGCTGCTGCATGGTCAGCACGTAGTTGCCGCCGTTCTCGTGCGGCCCGAAGCGGCCGTCGATGCGCACCGCCTCCTCCGAGTACCAGCGCAGGTAGGCGGCGGCGTACAGCACCTCGGCCTTGGACTCCGGGATCGGCTTGCCCATCTCCAGCGTCATCAGGAGCGCGAGGTCGTCGGCGCGCTCGACCATCAGGTCGTAGGTGCGGCGCAGGATGTCCGACCGCTCGCGGGCCGGCACGCGCTTGAACGAGGCGAACGCGTCGTCCGCGGCGGCGAGCGCGGACAGGGCGTCGTCGACCGTCGCGTCGGCCACGTCGACCAGCGTCTCCCCCGTGGCCGGATCCTCGACCGGGAGTGTCGCGCCGCCGGTCGCGTCGCGCCATTCACCGGCGATGTACAGGGTGTTCGGCGCCGCGTCGAGGATGGCGGCTTCGGAGGTCACGGTGCTCATCCACCGAGCATAGTCCCGGCGCACCGTCGTCCCGCCCGGATCGCGCCCGATCCCGTCAGGTCTGTGCGGGATGGAGCGCGCGCGAGCCGGCTTCTGTCCTAGGTGTACGCCCGGGCGAGCGCCTCGGCGACGCACGCCGGCTTGCTCCCGCCCTCGACCTCGAACGTCTGCACGACGACGAACTGCACGCCGCCCGGAACGTCCTCCACCGACTCCAGCGTCGCACGCATCCGCAGCTTGGAGCCGATCGGGACCGGGGCGGGGAAGCGCACCTTGCCGTAGCCGTAGTTGAGGCCGAACGTGAAGCCCGACACCTCGAACAGCGTGTAGGAGAACTTCGGGCCGAGCGACAGGGTGAAGAGCCCGTGGGCGATCGTGCCCCCGAACGGCGTCTCCTTCGCGCGCTCGGCGTCGACGTGGATCCACTGGAAGTCCTCGGTGACCCGGGCGAACTCGTCGACCGCCTCCTGCGTCACCTCGTACCAGTCGCTGACGCCCAGCTCCTGGCCGATCCTGCTCTTGAGGTCGTCCACTCCGTCGATCTTCAGCATCCACGGAGCGTAGTACGCGACCGGCGCCGGGTCACCGCGCTTCTCAGCACGGATGGGCGGCCGGGGCAGACCCCGACGGGAAGGTCAGGCGCGCGCCTGGTAGTGCTCGTCCTCCTCGCGCCCCAGGGGCGTCGAGGGCGATTCGTCGGCGATGTACTCGAGGGAGAGCCGGCCCCAGTCGCCGCCCGCACGCAGCTCGCCGAGGACCGCGAAGAGCAGGCCCTCCATGCGGCGGATGAGGAGTGCCTGCGGCGGCACCGTCTGCTTGCGCATGTTCTGGAAGTGCGGGGAGCGGGGCGAGCTGCTCAGCTCGATCATGTCGCGCACGTACTCGGGATCGAGCCGGCGGTAGCCCTCCACGAAGTACCACTCGCCCGCGGAGGCGAGCTGGTCGAGCACGTCCTCCGGCTCGAACGCGGTGGGGTCGGGCAGGTAGCCCAGCTCGGCCAGCCCGCGGTGCACGCCGGCCGCGTCCCCCGCGATGACGGCGCGGGCCAGCTCCCGTTCGCCCTGCAGGTACTCGGGGTCGACGCGGCGCATCAGCCCGAAGTCCAGGAAGCAGACGCGGCCGTCGTCGGCCAGCAGGTAGTTGCCGGGATGCGGGTCGCCGGCGGCGAGGTGCTCGCGCATGAGCAGCCCGTAGAAGAAGCGGAAGACGATCTCGGCGAAGCGGTCGCGCTCGGCCTCGGGCAGCAGCTTGATCTGCTCGAAGTCGCGGCCCGCGACGAACTCGGAGACCAGCACCCGGCGGGTCGACAGCGTCGTGTCGACCTTCGGGACCTTCACGAACGGATGGCCACGGAACGCCCGCGCGACCTGACGCTGGTTCTGCGCCTCGATCTCGTAGTCCAGCTCCTCGGCGATGCGCTCGCGCAGCTCGCCCATGATCGCCTTGGCGTCCAGGCCGGGCGCCAGGCGCTTGATCAGCGGGATGAGCATGCCCATGTTGCGCAGATCGGTCTCGACCGCCTCGGCCACGCCGGGGTACTGGACCTTGACCGCGACCTCCGCGCCCTCGTGGGTCGTCGCCCGGTAGACCTGACCGATCGACGCCGCCGCGATCGGTTCGATGTCGAACGTGGCGAAGACGTTGTCGAGGGAGTCGCCGAGGTCCTGCTCGAGCAGCTTGCGCATGTCCTTGAACGGGACCTTCGGCGCGTCGTCGCGCAGCGAAGCGAGCTTGGCCTTGAAGTTCTCGCGCTCGTCCTCGGGCACCAGGTCGAAGTCGACGGTGGAGAGGACCTGGCCGAGCTTCATGGCCGCGCCCTTCATCTGCCCGAGCTGGGTGACGAGCTCGTCGGCCAGCGACATCGCGCGGGCGGCGGACGCCTCGTCGGCCTTCTCGTCGGAGCGCAGGCGGTTGGCGGCGCGGGTGCCGGCCCAGCGCGCGCTCTGCCCCGCGACCAGGCCACCGAACTTGGCGGTACGGGCGATGCGGCTGGTCGGAACCTTCGCTTCGGTGTCTTTGTCTTTGTCGGCCACGGTGCGGGTGCTACGGACGAGGGACCATGGAGTATCACGGGCCGGCGCCGCCGGCACCGAGCGCCGAGCCGTACATCACGACCGCTGAGCGAGCGTGATGTACGGCTCGGCGGGTGGGCGGGCCGGCGGGTGGCGGGGGATTACCCGCGCAGCTTCTCGATCTTGGTGTGCCCGTTGCGCAGCAGCTCGAGGTCGAGCGTGCGGTGGTGCGGGTTGAAGCCCTTGTAGTCCAGCCGGGCGATGGTGCCCCGCGGCAGCAGCAGGTTGGGGTGGCGGAAGGTCATCGTGCCGGTCGGGGTCATGCGCTCGAACGACAGGTCGTAGCGGCCGAAGCGCACGTCGTAGCTGGTCGAGGCCGCCTCGCGGACCCCGCGCGTGTCGATGTCGAACTGGTAGTGGGGCTGGTCCAGCCGGACGTTGAGCTTGGAGCCGCCGGCGAGGCGCCGCGCCTTGAGCGCGAAGTCGTAGCTGTCGGGCGCGTCCTCGATGCCGACGCGCAGCACGGGGGACTCGTCGTGGCGGGGGTCGGTGCGCAGCGACACGCTCGACCCGTCGCCGGCGAAGTTGGCCCGGATGTGCTCCCCCCGGCGCAACTCGATCCCCTCGACTTCGACACGATCGCCGGGCCCTATGAACTCGAGCTTCTCCACCACCGGCTTCTTCAGGTTCCGGCCGTCCACGAGGACGGAGACGGGACGGTTGGCGGGGACCAGGTAGACCGGCTCGGCGTCCTCGGCCCAGGTCTTGTTGTTGAGCCGGCGCATGACCTCCGCGCCGGGGATCTCGTTGACGACCTTGCCGTTCACGTAGCCGGTGCGCCGGCCCTTGGCGTCCGTGATGAGGAGGTGCGCGTGGTTGGTCGCGTCGCCCTCGAGCGCGATCTCGTTGAACTGCTGCGTGTCACCGCCGGCCTTCTTGCCGTGGTTCTTGCCGTTGCAGAACGGGCAGGGCAGGACCCCCTTGGGCGGGATCCCGGGGTACAGCGCCAGGTTGCTCTCCACCCCGGAGCCGCCGTAGAGCTGGTTCGGATCCTCCGGGTTGCTCTGGGCGACGAACTTCCACCCGTCGGCGTGGCGATCGAACGACACCGCGCGGGTGATGCCGGGGAAGTTGTTGTCGTACACCAGCACCGCGTAGCGGCCGTCGCCACGATCCTCCACCGCGTACGGCGTGACGGCGTGGCCGCCGCCCCCGTCGGTGCGGAAGAGGCCCAGCACGTACAGCGGCTTCTTCGCCTTGATACCCGCGATCAGGTGATCGAGGATCTGGTTCGGGGTCCCCGCGAAGGCCTTCTTGCGGATGGTGGGGATCTCCTGGATCGCGTTGGACTCGGCGATCGTGCGCTGCAGCGGGGCGTTGCCCAGGAGCGCGAGCTGGGCGGGGGACGGGGCGCCGAAGCCGTCGGGGTAGAGCTGGCGGCCGTAGAAGCGCGCGACCGCGACGGCCATCCCGAAGCAGTGCCCGGCGTTCATGGCGTCGTTCTCCTCCTCCATCCACGCGCGGGCGGAGGGGATGAGCTTGCAGGTGGCGCCCGAGCCGTTGGCGCACACCTCGTGGCCGAAGACCTCCTCCACGGCGGCCGGGGTGAGGTTGACCACCTCGTCGGTCACACCGTAGTTCTCGAAGCCGAAGCCGTCGGCCGGAGGGCGGAAGCCGGTGTCCGCGACGAGCTTGCCGGTCGGCTTGTAGTCGCCGACCGTGCCCGCGGTGGAGTCCTGCGGGGTGGTGCCGTGGAGGATCTGCACGTCCTCGTGGCTGCGTTGGGGCGCGGAGGACCCGCCGCAGCCGGTCACCAACACGGCGGCCGCGCACGCGCACGCCACCGCCGTAGCGACGCCCGCACGCCGCTTCCCCCTGATCTTCATGCGGCGCATCGTTGCACTTCGGACTCTCAGGTTCCTCACAGCATCGCGTTCTAGGTTGATCGAACTCGGGCGTTTCGGCCCGCTCCACGATTCCCTTGGGGGGGAACCACTTTGCGCAAGTCCGCGATCGCATTGTCACTTCTACTCGTCCTCAGCGCGTCGGTTCTCGCCGCCTGCGGCTCCGACGACTCGTCCAAGTCGTCCAGCACCACCAAGACCGCCACCGTCCCGGACGGCAAGCTCGGCGCCTCCGTCGCCCCGGCGAAGAACGGCTACTACGTCGGCATGGAGTGCTTCGACCACGGCTGCTCGCACTACAGCCAGGCGCGCGAGGGCATGCGCGCCTACTGCAAGAGCAGCGGCCCGGTGCACGGCGCCACGACGAGCTGGAAGTACAAGGACAGCCACGGCAAGAACAAGTACGAGAACTACGTCTGCTTCACGCGGGGCAAGGACTCGGTCAGCAACTTCTACTTCGCCGACCAGAAGATCGTGAAGTCCGTCTACGCCAAGTCGGACCAGTTCCCGCAGACGTGCGACAGCGGCTGGTGCATCGACGGCGAGTGGCACAGCACCACCGACATGGACGGCTCGATCCGCAACCCGCAGGGCCTGTCGACGAACTACCAGGCCGAGTGGGTCGGCTAGTCGCCCCCGCCTGACCGCGGTCCGCAACGCGGGCAGCACCCGAAGCCCCCGCCCCGGCGGGGGCTTCGGTCGTTGTGGGGCGGTGAAGGCCGTTGCACCAACTGCGACACGCTGGTACACATAGACCATGAATCGTTTCTGGGTCCGTACCGCAACCTGCGCCTCCGTCCTCGCCGCCGTGGCCGTCGCCGCGCCCGCCGCGCAGGCCCACGTCACGGCGGCCAAGCCGCTCGATGCATCCGCACTGCGCGCCGTCGGCGTGAAGGTCACGTGGCCGCTGGCCGGCGGCGCGACGGTCGTCGCCCCCGGCAGCACCCTCTCGGTGCGCGTGCAGAAGCTCGCCGGGAAGCGCGGCGTCCCCGTCCGCGTCAGGCTCGTGCGCATCAACGCCAAGGACCGTGCAACCGGCATCCTCAGCTCCGCAACCGTGCGCCGCGGGACGATCAAGATCGCCGTGCCCAAGGCCGCTGGCCGGGTGTACGCGCTGCACCTCCGCGCCGGGACGGTGCGCCACGTCAGCCGCTTCAGCACCACGGCCGCGAAGAAGCAGGGCGCACCGGTGCCCGATGCCGTGCCCGGTGATCCGATGCCGATCGGCGACGGCCCCGACACGTGCGCGAAGACGACGAAGAGCACCGGCAGCGCCACCCTGCATCTCGCCCTCACCTCCGTGGTCGCCGGGCAGCCGGTGCCCTACTCGATCGAGAACACCGGGCCGTCGTGCCTGACCGTCGGGTTCCCCTACCACTGGGAGCGCCTGGTCGACGGCACCTGGACCGGCGTGGAGCAGAACCTCGTCTTCATCCTGCCCGCCTTCTTCGTCCCGCCCGGAACGAGCTGGGACGGCACCGGCTCCGGTTGGGCCGCGGTCGCCGCGCGCACCGAGCCGACGTTCGAGCCCGGCCGCTACCGGCTCGTCACCGACGCCGACTACGACAGCCAGCCCCGTACCGCGCCCAACTTCGCGGCGGACCTCGTGCTCACCGCCGAGATCGACGTGGTGGCGCCGACGCCGTAGGTCGCACGCCGACGTCATCCGGGTCGTGCCCGAGGGGTGGACACGACCCGGATGACGGGGCGCGGGTGACGGCGCGCCGAAACGGCACCGCCTGCTAGAAACGCGGTATGCATCGTTTCTGGATCCCCGCGGGCGCCGTCGCCATCGCCCTGCTCGCCACCCTTCCCGTCGCGACAGCGGCCAGCGCCGCGACGCCCACCGCTCCGAACGCGAAGGCCCTGCGCGCACTCGGCGTGAAGGTCGCCTGGCCGCTGCGCGGAGCGTCTCCCGTCGTCAAGCCCGGTACGACGCTGATCGTGAAGGTCACGCACCTGGCCGGGAAGAAGGGGACGCCCGTGAAGCTGACGCTGGCGCGCGTGGACGCCAAGGGCCGCACCACGACGACCGTGCGGTCCGCCACCGTGAAGTCGGGCGCGTTCACCGCGACCGTCCCCAAGGGCGACGGGCTCGCCTACGCCCTCTCCCTCAGCGCCAAGAAGGTCCGGTTCACCGGCCGCTTCCGCACGCCCGCGGCCGCGAAGCCGCCGCCCGCGAAGCCCGACGCTCCGGCGGCCGACCCGTGCCGGCCCGCGGGGACGGCGGCCACCCCCGCCGCGACGGTGCAGCTCGGCGCGACCACCGTGGTGGCCGGTCAACCCGTCCCTTACACGGTCACCAACACCGGCACGACGTGCCTGACCGCGAACGGTCACTACGGATGGCAGCGCCTGACCAGCGACGGCTGGACGTTCGTGGCGCTGCCCCTCTCCCTCCCCGATCCCGTCCGGGTGCTGCCGGGCGCCACGTGGAGCGGCGCCGACGGCCAGGCCGTCGCGCGTACCGGCACGAGCTTCGCCCCGGGCCGCTACCGGCTGACCCCCAACCTCGCGGTCGAAGGCAGCAACCCGGTGCAGCGGCCGGAGGCCACCGCCGAGCTCGACGTGACCGATCCGTGCGTGCGACCCGCCGGCGACCCGGGGACGGCCAGCGGCGTCCTGCACACCCAGCCGACCGTGTTCCGGACGTTCGGCACCGCCGTGTACTCCGTGGAGAACACGGGCACGACCTGCCTGAACCTGGAGTTGACCGGGACCCGCTGGGAGCGCCGGGACGGCGAGACGTGGACGCCGCTCACGGTCAACGTCTCGTACTACGGGCCGCCTGAGTTCACCGTCGCCCCCGGGACGTCGCAGGCGTACGTCGTGGGAGCCACCCAGGACGTCGAGCCCTGGGCTCCGCTCGACTCGAGCTGGGACGTGGGCCACTACCGGCTGTCGCAGACCGCGTACCCGCGGCGCGACGCCGGTCCCTCGGACCACACGCAGCCGATCGCGCTGAGCACGGAGCTCGACCTCGTCGCCTTCCCGTGACGATCCGTACGTCGTGCTCGCTGAGCGAGCGTGATGTACGGATCGTCACGGTCCCCGCGCGAAGGGGCGCTACGCCGTGACCGTCACCAGGGTGTAGGGCGACTCCAGTCGCGCGGCGGCGGGGTCCGCGTTGCCGGCACGCAGGAGCGCCACGGCCGGCTCGCGGAGCGCGGCGACGGACGCGCCGCCAGCCATCCACATCGGGTGATGGTCGATCTGGTCGTCCCACCAGGCCTCGGGCGATTCGGCGGTGAAGGCGAGCACGCGGCGCTCGACCTCCACCGGCCGGCCGAAGATCCGCTCCAGCTCGGCCGGCTCGTGCCAGGCGACCGGGGCGTGCCGGGGATCCGCCGGCGCCCCGCCCGCTGCCCGCAGCAACTTGCCCACCTCGAAGATCGGGCCCTCGGGCCGCCAGGCGGTGAGGACGATGCGCCCGCCGGGCCGCACGACGCGCAGCAGCTCGGCCGCCGCGGCCTCGCCGGGCTGGGCGAAGATCACGCCGAACACGGACACCGCGCCGTCGAAGGCGTCGTCGTCGAACGGCAGCGCGGTCGCGTCCCCGGTGACGAACGTGGCCTCCGGCACCCGCTCGCGCGCGACGCCGAGCAGCCGCTCGGCCAGGTCGACGCCGGTCACCCGCGCCCCGGCGGCCACCGCCCGGGCCGACGCGTTGCCGGTGCCGCAGGCCACGTCGAGCAGCTCCGCCCCGGGGGACGGGGCCGCCGCCCCCACCACCACCTCGGCGGCCGGCTCCAACGCGACGGCGGTCCGCTCGTACGCTCCGATGCTCCAGTCGGTCATGGCCCGATCCTCGCAGCTCGCTCACCCACCGGTGCCGCCCGCGCTGCGAACATGCGGTCATGCCCTCCCCGCTCCTCGCCGTCGACACCCCGTCGCTGATGTACCGCGCGTTCTTCGCCCTGCCCAAGTCGATCACGGGCAGCGACGACACGCCGGTCAACGCGCTGCTCGGGACGGCCAACCTCGTCCTCAACGCGATCGAGCTGACGGCGCCGCGCGCCGTCGTCCTGTGCTGGGGCGCGGAGGCCGCGCACTACCGCAAGGCGCTGTACGCCGGGTACCACGCCGATCGCCCCGAGATGCCCGACGAGCTGGTCGGGCAGTGGGAGGACGCCCCGGACCTCTTCGCGGGCTTCGGCTGGCCGTCGCTGCGCTCCGACGACCTGGAGGCCGACGACCTGCTCGGCACCCTCGCCGACCTGGAACGCGACGCGGGCGGCACCGCCGTGCTCTTCACCGGCGACCGCGACATGTTCCAGTGCGTCGACGACCGGGTCCGCGTGCTGTTCCCCCGCGGCGGCAAGGACGGGCCCCACGACATGGGCGCGGCCGAGGTGCGCGCCCACGCGGGCGTCGACCCGGCGCAGATCCCCGACCTGATCGCGCTGCGCGGCGACCCGTCGGACGGCATCCCGGGCGCCAAGGGCATCGGAGCCAAGGGCGCCGCCGAGCTGCTGGGACGCTTCGGCGACCTGGACGGCGTGCTCGCCGCCGCGGCCAAGACGCCCCCGGAGGGGATGACGCTCAAGCGCGCGACGGGGCTGCTGGACCAGGCGCCGCAGCTGCACGACTACAAGGACATGGCGACGCTGCGCACCGCACCGGGCGTGACGCGCCCGGCCGACGCGCCGACGGACCGGGCGGGCGGATCGGCCGCCGCGCGCGAGCGCGGCATGAACGGCCTGGCCGACCGGCTCGTGAACGCCTGACGACGCCGCGGCCCAGCCCGACCCGCCCGCGGCCCGCGGCCCGCGACCCCACGAGTGTCAGCTGATGTACCGCGTCGGTACACGAGCTGACACTCGACGGGACGGGAGGCGACCCTACGGCGTGAACTTCACGGTGATCACGTCACCGTCGGCCATCACGTAGTCGCGACCCTCGACGCGGAGCGTCCCGGCGTCGCGTGCGGCGGAGTAGCTGCCGGCCTCGATCAGGGCCTCCCAGCCGATGACGTCGGCGCGGACGAAGCCCTTCTGGATGTCGGTGTGGATCTCGCCGGCGGCGTGCCACACGGTCAGGCCGCGCTTGATGTGCCACGACTGCGCGCGAACCTTGCCGCCCGCGGTGAAGAAGGCGTCCAGCTCCAGCAGCTCGAAGGCACCGCGGACGACCCGGGTCAGCCCGGACTCCGAGACGCCGAGCTCCTCGCGCATGATCGCGGCCTCGTCGTCGTCCAGCTCGCTCAGCTCCGCCTCCAGGCGGGAGGACACGGCGACGATGCCGGCGCCCACCGACGCGGCGTGGGCGGCCAGCTCCGGCGGCACCTCGTCGGAGCCTTCGTCGACGTTGGCCACGAACAGCACCGGCTTGGCGGTGAGCGGCGACAGCGCCTTGACCACGCCCGGGGCGTCCTCGGGGACGGGCACCGTGCGGGCCGGCTTGCCGGCGTGCAGCGCCTCCATCACCTCGCGCAGCCAGGCCTCCTCGGCGATCGCGGCGCGGTCGCCGCCGCGGGCCTCGCGCACGACCTTGGAGTGGCGGCGCTCGGCCTGCTCGAGGTCGGCGAAGATCAGCTCGGTCTCGATCGTCTCGACGTCGCGGGCCGGGTCGACGCTGCCCTCGGAGTGGATGACGTTGTCGTCGCGGTGCGCCCGGACGACGTGGACGAGCGCGTCGCACTCGCGGATGTTGGCCAGGAACTTGTTGCCCAGGCCCTCACCCTTGTGGGCGCCCGCGACGAGCCCGGCGATGTCGTGGAAGTCGATCGAGTCGTAGACGATCTCCGAGGCGTCGACCGTCTCGGCCACGCGGTCCAGCCGCTCGTCGGGCACCGGCACCACGGCCACGTTGGGCTCGATGGTGGTGAACGGGTAGTTGGCCGCCTCGGCCCCCGCGCGGGTCAGCGCGTTGAACAGGGAGGACTTGCCCGCGTTGGGCATCCCGACGATGCCGATCTTCATGCTCATGCCCCGTAGCGTCCCAGGACGTGGCCCAGCGTGGCGCCCGCCACGATGTCCGAGGGATAGTGGACGCCCAGGTAGAGCCGGGAGGCGGCGAGCGAGACGGCGAGCACGCGCAGCGGCACGGACGGCAGGCCGGCGGCCGTCAGCGCCTGTGCCCCGGCGAACGACGTCACCGCGTGCGTGGACGGGAACGACAGCCCGGTGGGCGTGCCGACGAGCGGCGGGAGCCCCTCCAGCTGCGGCCGACGGCGGCGCACCACGTTCTTGATCGCCACGTTGACGGCGAAGGAACCGAGGATGGTCGCCGCGGCCCGGCCGGCGGCGCGGCGGCCCGCGTCGTCAGGGGCGCGCACGGCGGCCACGCCGGCCAGGACGAACCAGATCGCCGCGTGCTCACCGAGCGTCGAGAAGGCGGCCATGGCCCGCTCCGCCTGCGGGGTGTGCCCGGCGGTGCGCGCCCGGACGAGCCCCGCGCGGTCCAGCGCCGCCAGAGACGAGAGGAGGCTCAGAGCCCGAAGCCCACGCGCGGCTCGTCGCGCTCGACGCGGACGTAGACGACCTGCGAGGTCCGCACGATCGCCGTGCCGTCCTCGCTCTCGATCGAGTGCAGCTGATCGCCGCTCTCGATCGCCTGCACGAGGGCGTCGTGGGCCTTCGGCTCGACGCGGGCGTTGAGCACCTGCCCTCCGCTGAAGCCGATGACGATGCGCTGCTTCTGCTGATCCTTGGCCATGTCAGTGTCCCTCTGCCGGTTGGACGATCTCGGTGAGCACGCCGCCCGAGGAGGCGGGATGCAGGAAGGCGACGCGCGAGTTGCGGATGCCGATCCGCGGCGTCTCGTCGATGAGCCGGATGCCGGCGGCGCGCAGGCCGTCGAGCGTGGCCTCGATGTCGGGCACCTGGTAGGCGACGTGGTGCAGGCCGGGCCCGCGCTTGGCCAGGAACTTGCCGACGGGCGTGTCCTCGCCGAGCGGCCGGAGCAGCTCGACGTGGTTCTCGCCGACGTCGAGCAGGATGGCCTCGACCCCCTGCTCTTCGACCGTCTCTCGGTAGACGATCTCCATGGCGTACGAGGTCTCGTAGAGGGCGATGGCGGCGTCCAGATCCGTGACGGCCACGCCGATGTGGTCGATGCGCGTAAACACGGCGGGGAGTCTACGGGCCGGCGACCGCGGCCCGCCTCGTCCGTCCGGCGATCAGCCCAGCAGCGACTGCGCGATGTGCCGGTAGGCCCGGGTCGCGACGCCGAGATCGCGGGTGTCGATCCGCTCGTCGTTGGCGTGGACCAGCGGCCACGAGTCGGCCAGCGTCGTGTGCTTCATCGGGAAGAAGCCGTACGCCACGAGGTCGGGGTAGGCGTCGCGGAACGTGCGCGAGTCGGTGAACGCGGGGAGCATCGTCGGCAGCACGCGGGCCCCCGGGTCCTCCACGTCGATGAACGCGCGGATGGCGTCCATCAACGGCGTGTCGGCGGACGACCCGTTGCCGATGACCTCCTCGGTGATCTCCAGCGCGTAGCCCTCGCCGCCCAGCACTTCGTGGATGCGGCGCAGCGCGGCGTCGGTGTCGGCCCCGGGCGGGGTGCGGCAGTCGACGGCGACCGTGGTGCGGCTGGGGATCACGTTGATCTTGTCCGAGGCGAAGATGCGGGTGGGCGCCAGGGTCACGCGCAGCGTCGGCTCCACGAGCAAGGCCAGCGCGGGGTCGCGCTCCTGCAGGGCCCGGAACGCGCCCTCGGGGTCGCCGTCGAGCGGGATGCCCAGCTCGGCGAACAGCGCCCGTGCCGGATCGGACAGGTCGAACGGCGCCTCGTGGTCGGCCATGCGCTGCAGCAGCGGGGCCATCTTCAGCAGGCTGTTGACGCCCATCTTCGGGTTGGATGCGTGGCCGGCGACGCCGTCGGTGCTGAGACGGAAGCGCAGGACGCCCTTCTCGGCCACGCAGACGCCGTACGTGCGGTCACCCTCGACCTCGATCAGCGCGCCCGCCCCCTCGTTGAGCAGGTAGTCGCAGCGGGCCTTCTCAGGATGGTTCTCGGTCAGCCAGATCGCGCCGTCGGCGCCCCCGACCTCCTCGTCGACCACCGCGACGATCAGCAGGTCGCCGCGCTCGGGCCGCCAGCCCTCCCGCGCCAGCGACGCGGCGGCCACGACCTCCGCCGCCGTGTGGTTCTTCATGTCCAGCGCGCCGCGACCCCACAGGATCCCGGCCTCGTCGACGTGCCCGGACCACGGGTCGTGCGTCCACTCGTCGGCCTTCGCCAGCACGGTGTCGACGTGGGAGAGCAGGCACAGCGTCGGCCCGTCCGCCTTGCCGCGCAGGCGGGCGATGAGGTTGGGGCGCGGTTCGGTGCGGCCGATCAGCTCGACCTCGAGGCCCGCGGCCTGCAGGTACGCGGCGAGCTCCTCCTGGAGGACCCGCTCGTTGCCGGGAGGGTTGACCGTGTCGTGCCGGATGAGCCGGGTCAGGACGTCGGTGGTCTCCTGCTGCAGGGCGTCGCTCATGGGGAGAGGCTATCCCGACGCGCCGGACCAGGCGGCCGCTCGCCGGGAGCTTGCCGGAATCTTCACCCGCGACCCATCGCGACCTGAGAGGATTCCGCACAAGAATGGTGGGGTTGGGAGAGGTCCTGCGGGAGTGGGGCCGCATCGGCGTCGCCGGCTTCGGCGGGCCGCCGGTGCACGTCGCGATGCTCCGGGAGCTGTGCGTGGAGCGGCGCGGCTGGATCGACGACCGCGAGTTCGAGGACGCCAACGCCGCGTGCGGCCTGCTCCCCGGCCCCGCCTCGACGCAGATGGCGATCTTCTGCGCCCAGCGCGTGGCGGGCGTGCGGGGCGCGCTGGTCGGCGGCCTGGCGTTCATCCTCCCCGGGCTCGTGCTGCTGATCGCGCTGGCCGCGATCTCCCTGTCCGACCAACCGCCGGCGTGGATCCGGGGCGCGGGCGCCGCGGCCGGCGCGGCGGTGCTGGCCGTCGTGCTCCAGGCGGGCATCGCCCTGGCCCGCACGTCGCTGCGCGCGCACTCCGGTGCGCGGCTCGTGCGGGCGCTGGTCTACGTGGCGATCGGCGCGGGCGCAGCGGCGGTCGCCGGCGCCGGCGTGGTGCTCGCGCTGCTGGCCTGCGGGCTGGTCGAGCTGGTGATCCGCCGGGGGATCTCGCTCGGGCCGCGCGACTCGCTCTCGGTCGTCGCCGCACCGGGCTTCGCGGTGCTCGCCGCCACCGGCCTGGCCGCGCTGCCCGCGCTCGTGTGGACCGCGCTGAAGGTCGGCGCCCTGTCCTACGGCGGCGGCTACGTGATCGTGCCGATCATGCAGGCCGACGCGGTCGACGCCTACCACTGGATGACCGACGCGCAGTTCCTCAACGCCGTGGCGCTCGGCCAGCTGACGCCCGGCCCGGTCGTCCAGACGGTGGCGGCCGTGGGCTACGCGGCCGCCGGGCTGGGCGGGGCGATCGTCGCGTCGATCGTGGCCTTCGCGCCGTCCTTCGTGCTCGTCTGGGCGGTGCTGGGCGGCGGGCGCTTCGAACGGCTGCGGGCCAACCTCGGCGTGCGGGCGTTCCTCGACGGGGCGGGCCCGGCCGCGGTCGGCGCCATCCTCGGCACGCTCGTCCCCCTGGCCGGCGGCGTCCACGAGCCGTGGCAGGCGGCCGTCGCGGTGGCCGCCGCGGTCGCCCTGTTCGCGGCGCGCCAGGGAACGATGGTCGTGCTCCTCGCCGCGGCCGCGCTCGGCGTCGTGCTCGCCCTGGCCGGCGGGCCATTGCCCTGACGTCGTGCCGGACCGCGCCGGGCCGTCGTTGGCACATCCGTGCCCAGATCGGGAACGGATGTGCCAACGAACGGGAAGACCCTGTCGGCCCGCGCCCGGCCCGCCTAGAGTTCCCCCCGTGGATCCCGATCAGCCCAGCCTGCTGCAGCCCGACGACGCATCCGCGGGCGGTCCGCCGGCCGGCGGTCGACCCGGCGGTCGAGCGGCCTCGCCCGACCCCTCCCGCCGCACCGCGCCGATCGGCCCGCTCGCCGACCGCATGCGCCCGCGCACGCTGGAGGAGGTCGTCGGCCAGGAGCGCCTCACCGCGCCCGAGGCGCCGCTGCGCGCCGCGATCGAGTCGGGGCAGCCCCACTCGCTGATCCTCTGGGGACCACCCGGCGTCGGCAAGACGACGATCGCCCGGGCCATCGCGAACACGAGCGACGCCTCGTTCGAGCAGCTCAACGCGGTGACCGACGGGATCAAGGACCTGCGCGCGGTGATCGAGCGCGCCGAGCAGCGCCAGCGCATGGGCCGGCGCACGCTCCTGTTCGTCGACGAGGTCGCCCGCTGGAACAAGGCCCAGCAGGACGCGCTGCTGCCCTACGTGGAGTCGGGCGTGGTCGTCCTCGTCGGGGCGACGACCGAGCATCCCGGGCGGGAGATCAACCGGGCGCTGATGTCCCGGCTGAAGCTCTACACGCTGGACGAGCTGGGCGAGGACGCGCTGCGCGAGATCGCCGAGCGCGCGCTGACCGACCCGGAGCGCGGCGTCCCCACCGAGCTGCACGACGGGGCCGCCCCGCTGGAGCTGTCCGACGAGGCGTTCGAGCACCTGCTGCTCCACGCCGGCGGCGACGCGCGGGTGCTCCTCAACGGCGTCGAGGCCGCCGCGGCGCTGCTGCCCGACGGGGGCTGCATCACCGTCGAGCTCGCCCAGCAGGCCTCCGGCTCGCGCCGCCTCGCCCACGACAAGGCGGGCGAGATGCACTACGACCTCGCCTCGGCCCTGATCAAGAGCATCCGCGGCTCCGATCCCGACGCCACCCTGTACTGGATGGCCCGCCTGGAGGCCGGCGGCGAGGACCCCGCGTTCGTGGCCCGGCGGCTCGTCGTCTCCGCCTCCGAGGAGGTCGGCCTGGCCGCGCCCGGCGCACTCGCCGTCGCCGTCGCGGGCTTCGAGGCGGTGAAGAGCATCGGGCCGCCGGAGTGCTGGATCAACCTGGCCGCGGTCGGCTGCTACCTGGCGACGTGCCCGAAGTCCTGGGCGTCCTACCAGGGCTGGGCGCGGGCGAAGGCCCTGGTCGCCGAGGATCCCGCCTACCCGGTGCCGCCCCAGCTGCGCAACGCGACGACGGACATCGACCGGCAGGCCGGCGCGGGCGAGGGCTACGTGCATCCGGCGCAGGGCGGGACCGATGTCGTGGAGTACCTGCCGGAGGAGATCCGCCACCAGCGGTTCCTGCAGGACGCGCCGCCGTCGCGGCACTGAGCCGGGTCAGCCGGCGGGGACGGGCTGCGGCTCGGCGGCGGCCTCGGGCTCCGGCTCCACGTCGACCACCGGCCCCGGCGTCAGCACCGCGGCGACGATCACCAGCAGGAACGCGCCGATGCGCAGCGCGACCTCCCACGGCGCCGAGGGCATCGGCTCCATGAAGACGAGCGGGCCCGCGGCGATCGTGCCGATGTTGGCGGCCGCGCTGGTCGCGGCGATCACCGGGACGACCTCGCCGAGCTGCAGCGACCGGGCGGACACGACCAGGCCGACGAGGGAGAGGATCAGGATGATCAGCGCCATCGGGTCGAGCAGCACGCCGAGCCCGGAGTCGCCCAGCTCGCCGGACAGCGCCTTGATCGTCACGTCGGAAGCCGCCCACAGCAGGCCCGCGGAGACCGCGAGGATCATGCCGGTGGTGCGCGGGGCCTTCGTGAACGGGATGCACAGCAGCAGCCCGCCGGCCGTGAGGAGCGCCGTGTAGCGCGCCCAGGCACCGGTGCCGTACGTGCTGTGCGCCGACTCGGCGACCGTCCCGGAGGTCGCGGCGAGCACGGCCAGACCGGCGGCCACGCAGGCGACACCGATCCACTCGCGGCGGCTGACGCTGTGGCCGAAGACGCGGTCGGCGATCACGGTGAGCAGGACCAGGCCGCCGGCGATCACCGACTGGACGAGGGAGATCGGTGCGAGCGCGAGCGCCGAGACGTGGAACACCCACGACCCCATCGCCACGAGGATGCCGATCGTCCACCACTTGTTGGAGAACAGCGCGAACGTGCTGCGAACCGGCCGGCGCAGCGACACGGGCGGAGCGTCGACGGCGCCGCGCTGCTTGAGCAGGAACCCGACGATCGACACGACCGCGGTCGCCACCGCGAGCAGCAGGCCGATGGCGACGCCGAGATCCACGCCGCGAAGTGAAGCAGGTCGGCTGCGGGGCCTAGGCGGCCGCGGGGTCCGGGCTGGGCGGCCCGGGGATGAGGCGCCCGCCCATCACCGGGGTGTTGCGCAGGGCGTCCGGCAGGAAGGGCAGCACGAGGCGCTTGGTGTACTCCGCGCCGCCGCGTCGCAGGACCTCGCGCACCGGATCCCACGACAGGTCGTAGCCGCGGCGCAGCCACGGCGGCAGCGAGCCGACGACCACGAAGTTCATCGACTCGACCAGCCAGCGCATCCGCAGCGGGACGGGCGGATGCAGGACGACCTGCTTGCCGAGCTCCCGGGCGGTCGGCGTCACCCACAGGTCGCCGCCCTCGAGCATCCCGCGGTAGTAGGCGTCGAAGTCCTCGATCGTGTCGGGCATCTCGCCGCTCTCCAGGCCGAAGAGACCGCCGACGAGGCGGTAGTCCTGCCACAGCGCGTCGCGCTCGTCCCGGTCGAGGCCGCCGACGTACAGCCGGTAGATGCGGTCGGCCGACTCGAACAGCGGCGCCAGCGTCCACAGGAGGAACTGGGGGTCGTCCGCCGCGTACGGCGTACCCGCCGGGAAGCGGCCGGCGCGCTCGGGCAGCTCGCCCCGCACCTTGGCGTGGATGGCCCGCACCCGGGCGGTCTGCGCGTCCGCGTCGACCCGACGGCCGAAGGAGATCGTGTCCATCACCGTGGCGGTGCGGGCCAGGCGCGCATGGGGATCCTCCAGGCCGGACGTGCGGCTGTAGAAGCCCTCGAACATCACCGGGTGGGCAGCCTGCAGCAGCAGGGCTCGCGCACCGGAGAACGCGACGATCAGCTCGCGGCCGACGCGCCGGATGAGGCTGTCGTCCTCGAAGTAGCCCTCGCCGGGCTCGGCGGCGACGAAGGTCAGCGGCTGGGAACGGGACGGACGGGACATGTGTCCACTGTACGCGCGTGATCGACCCAGGGATCGGATTCCGTATCTTGGACGTCATGCCCGCTGCCGCGTACGCCGGAAAAGAATGCGTCTGTCAGTTCCACAAGGGGATCTGCGACCAGACCTGCGTGCGGGAGATGCTCGACACGCCGTTCTACATCGCCTGCCTGAAGCTGAAGGGCCGCAGGTGCCTGGTCATCGGCGGCGGCGCGATGGGGCTGGAGAAGACCGAGGGCCTGCTCGCCTGCAGCGGCGACGTCACCGTGATCTCCCCGGACGCCGGGCCGGAGCTGGAGGCGCTGGCCCGCGAAGGGTCGATCACCTGGGAGCAGCGCGACTACGCGGGCCCCGAGGATCTCGAGGCGGTGTTCATGGTCATCGCCTGCACCGACTCGACCGAGACGAACATCCGGATCTACGAGGACGCCGAGCGCCGGGCGATGCTCGTCAACATCGTCGACGTCCCCCCGCTGTGCAACTTCATCCTCCCGGCGATCGTGCGCACCGGCCCGCTGGCCATCGCGATCTCCACCGCGGGCGCCTCGCCGGCGCTGGCCAAGCGCATGAAGCGAGAGATCGCCGCGCTGTTCGGCGGCGAGTACGCGGACCTGGCGATCATGCTCAACGACGCGCGGGGCTGGGCGAAGGGCACGCTGCCGACCTATCAGGACCGCAAGGCGTTCTTCGAGGAGATCGTCAACGGCGACCCCGATCCGATCGCCCTGCTCCGCGAGGGCCGCGCCGGCGACGTCGCCGACCTCATCGCGCGCGCCCAGCTCGCCCACGCCCCGGCCTAGCCGCCCGCCTTTCCGAAGGGGGCGTGCTTTCCCTCCAGATGCGAGGTGAATCACGCCGGCTTCGCGATTCAGGGCGAGATCAGGCCTCGTCCGCCGCATCGAGGGCGACGGCCAGGTCGACATGCGCGACGCAGTGCTGGGCCGCCGGGTTCCAGCCGCGGGTGTGCCACGGGCCGTCGACCAGCGCGACGTCGGTGAGCCCGGCGATCGCCAGGCACCGCCAGTCCCCGCCCGGGGGCAGTCCCGAGCCGCTGGACCCGCCGTATTGGAAGCACAGGGCCTGCGCCCGGCCGTCCCTCGTGCCGATCACGTGGGGACACAACTCGCGCGGATGCCCGTCGTAGATCGCCACGATCGGCCGCTTCGCGGCGATGGCCTGCCGCACCAGCGCGTAGGTCGCGTCCATCGCGAGATCGTCCCACCGGCCCGACCCCCCGTCGAGCCCCACCTCGTTCCCGCCCAGCGGGACTGAGGTGGGGCTCGGCGGATCGGGGTGGCCGGCAGGAGCTAGCCTCCCGCCCATGCCCGACCGCCTGACCCACCTGGACGCCGACGGCACCGCGCGCATGGTCGACGTGGCCGGCAAGCCGGAGACCGACCGCCGGGCGGTGGCGCGCGCCGTGGTGCGGATGAGCCCCGAGACCGCCGCCGCGGTGGCGGCCGGGGACGCGCCGAAGGGCGACGTGATCGCGGTGGCGCGCATCGCCGGGATCCAGGGCGCCAAGCGCACGGGCGAGCTGATCCCGCTGTGCCATCCCATCGGCCTGGACGCCGTCGACGTGGACGCCGAGCTGGACGTGGACGCCGGCACCCTGACCCTCACCGCCACCGCCCGGGTGACCGCGCGCACCGGCGTGGAGATGGAGGCGATGACCGCCGCGAGCGTCGCCGCGCTGACCGTGTACGACATGGTCAAGGGCCTCGAGCGCGGGGTCCGCATCGAGGCGGTCGAGCTGCTGGAGAAGACCGGCGGCCGCAGCGGCACGTGGCGCGCCGGCGACTGACGCGCCGGCCGCCGCGAACCGGTCGAGCTGCGCGTCGCTGAGCGACGCTCGGATGGACCGGTTCGCGTGGAGACGGCCCGCAGCCCGCCCGCGCTCTACCGTGTAGCGCCCGTGCGCACCGCGATCCTCACCGTCTCCACGTCCGTCGCCGCCGGCGACAGCGACGACCGGAGCGGCCCCGTTCTCGCGCAGCTCGCCGCCGAGGCGGGCGCGCAGGTCGTCGCCCACGACGTCGTCGCCGACGACCGGGCGGCCATCGCCGACCGGCTGCGCGGGTACGCCGACGACGACGTGCGCTTCGTGTTCACCACCGGCGGCACCGGCCTGACCCCCGACGACGTGACGCCCGAGGCCACCCGCGACGTGATCGACCGCGACGCCCCCGGCTACGCGGAGGCGATGCGCGCCGAGTCGGTCAAGCACACGCCGATGGGTGTGCTCAGCCGCGGCGTCAGTGGCATCGCCGGCCGCACCCTGATCGTCAACTTCCCCGGCAACCCGCCGGCCCTGACCCAGCTCTTCCCCCTCGTCGCCGCGACCCTCGGGCACGCCGACCAGACCCTCAGCCGCTCCGGTGGACGCGCAGCCGGCGCTTGACCTGCGCGGCGTGACGCGGCGGTACGGCGAGCGCGTGGCGCTGGCCGACTGCACGTTCACGCTCGACGCCGGCCGCACGCTCGTGGTCTTCGGCCCCAACGGCGCGGGCAAGTCGACGCTGCTGCGGATCCTCGCCACGCTGCTGCGCACCCACGAGGGCACGGCGAAGGTGCTGGGGCACGACCTCAAGAAGGAGGGGTGGAAGGTCCGCGGGCACGTCGGCCTGCTCGGCCACGACCCGCTCCTCTACAAGGACCTGACCATCCGCGAGAACCTGCGCTTCCACGCCCGCCTGTACCGCGTGCCGGAGGCCCGGATCGACGAGCTGCTGGAGGCCGTCGGGCTGACCGTGCGCGCCGACGACCAGGTCCACACGCTCAGCCGGGGCCTCGTCCAGCGCGCCGCCGTCTGCCGCGCGGTGCTGCACGACCCGCCGCTGCTCCTGCTGGACGAGCCGCGCGCCAACCTCGATCCTGCCGCGGCCGACATCGTCGAGCCGCTGATCGGCGCGGCCTCGGGCCGCACCCGCGTGGTCACCAGCCACGACCCGGTCGGCGGCCTCGTCGGGGCGGACATGGCGCTGGGCCTGCAGGCCGGCTACACCGCGCTGCTGGAGCCGGCGGCCGGCGTCACCCCGGAGATGGTCGGGGAGCTGTACCGATGAGGCACGCGGTCATCGCACTGCTGCGCAAGGAGGCGGCGCTGGAGCTGCGCACGCCGCAGGTGATCCCGGCGATGGCGCTGTTCTCGGTCATCACCTACGTCGTCTTCCACTTCGGCCTCAAGCGCAACCAGCTGGAGGGCGACCTGGCCTCCGGCGTCCTGTGGGTGACGATCCTCTTCGCCGCGATGCTCGGCATCGCCCGCCTGTTCGTGAGCGACCGCGAGGAGGGCGGCTTCGACGCGTTCCTGCTCGCGCCCGTCGACCGGACCGCCATGTTCGTGGCCAAGGCGATCTCGATGTTCTCCTACCTGGTGCTCGTGCAGGTCATCGCGATCCCGGCCTTCGTGATCCTGCTGCTCGGCCCGACGCCCGATGGCACGCAGGCGCTCAACCTCGTCGCGGTGCTCGCGCTGGCGGACCTGGGGATCGCGGTCGTCGGCACCCTCGTCGGCGCCCTCGCGGTGCAGACCCGCGCCCGCGACCTGATCGTCCCGATGCTCGCTCTGCCGCTGCTCGTCCCGGTCATCATCGGGGCCGCTCGGGCCAGCGCCCCGCTCTTCGCCCTCCACGCGACGGCGCTGCCCGGCAAATGGCTGGCGGTCCTCGCGCTCTATGATCTGGTGTTCGGCCTCCTCGCGTACGGAGTCTTCGACTACCTCGTCGAGGACTAGACCGAGGAAATCCCGCCCGTCCCTACGCCCTGTGGTCACCTACGGCAAAGGCCTTCGGCCCCTCTCCATCGTCACCGCGATCCTGCTCGCCGGTGGACTGGTCCTCGCCCTCTTCTACGCGCCGATCGACGCCGACCAGGGCTTCCGCCAGAAGATCTTCTACATCCACGTGCCGATGGCGATCACCGCGATGGGCGGCTTCATCGCCGGCGGCATCGCGGGGATCATGTACCTGCGCACCGAGGACGCCAAGTGGGACCTGCGCTCCTACACGTGGATCCACCAGGCGCTGATCCTCGCGCTCGGCGCGCTGATCACCGGGTCGATCTGGGCCAAGACCGCGTGGGGCCACTGGTGGGTGTGGGACGAGCCGACGCTCGTCTCCTTCCTCATCGTCTTCCTCCTGTACTGCACGTACCAGCCGCTGCGCTTCTCGATCGAGGACCGCGACAAGCAGTCCCGCTACGCGGCCGTGTTCGCGATCACCGCGGGGGCGTTCGTCCCCCTGAACTTCATGGCGGTGCGCATGGCGCAGTCGCTGTCGCACCCGCGGGTGCTGGCCACGTCCGAGGGCGGCCTGCCCCCCGAGATGCAGCTGCCGTTCTACACGATGATCGTCGCGATGATCCTGCTCTTCATCACGCTCTCGAAGTACGAGATGGCGAGCAAGAACGCTCGCGCGCAGATCCGCACGCTGCGCCGGCGCATGGGCGGGGACGAAGGTCCCCAGCGCCGCAGCGCCGCGCCGTCCCTGCCCGCCACGACCCCCACCTCCCCATCGTGACCATCGCCCCGCTCGCCGTCGCCCTGCCGGACAACTCCGACTACGTCGCCGCGGCCTACATCGTCTTCGTCCTGCTCCTCCTGATCTACCTCGCGATCATGGCCACCAAGCTCTCCCGCATCGAGAAGGAGACGGCCGAGCTGGTCGCCCTGTCCGACGCCCAGGAGCAGGCCCGCGACGAGAGTGGCGCGGTGACCCCGGCGCAGCGGACCGGTTCGACGTGAGCGAGCTCCTCGCGCTGGGGATCTCCCACAAGACCGCTCCGGTCGCCCTGCGCGAGCGCCTCGCGCTGACCGAGAACGACAGCGTCGCCCTGCTCGAGGAGCTGCTGGAGCAGCCCGAGGTGCGGGAGGCGGTCGTCATCTCCACCTGCAACCGCACCGAGCTGTACTGCGTCGTCGGTGACCCCGTCGCGGCGGAGACGGTGATCCTCGGCGGATTCGCTCAGCGAGCCGGCATCCGGCCCACCGAGCTGGCCGACGTCATGTACTCGCCCCGCAACTGCGACGCGGCCCGCCAGCTGTTCCGCGTCACCTCGGGGCTGGAGTCGATGATCGTCGGCGAGAACGAGGTCCAGGGCCAGGTCAAGCGCGCCTACGAGGCCGCGCTGAAGACCGGGACGACCGGGCCGATGAGCAACAAGCTGTTCACCGCCGCTCTGCAGACCGGCAAGCGCGTGCGGAGCGAGACGGCGATCGGCTCGTCCCGCCTGTCCGTGTCGACGATCGCCGTGGACCTCGCCGCCGACATGCTCGGTGACCTGGCCGACAAGCACGTCGTGATCATCGGCGCCGGCGAGACGAGCGAGCTGACGGCCCAGGCCCTCGCCGCCCAGGGCGTCACCACCATCTTCGTGGCCAACCGCCACGCCGACCGCGCCCGCTCGATGGCCGAGCAGTTCGGGGGCTCCGTCGTGTCGCTGGACCTGCTGCCCGAGCAGCTCGCCGTCGCCGACATCGTGGTGTCCTCCACGTCCTCCCCCCATCCGATCGTCGGCTCCGAGGAGCTGGCCCTGATCATGAAGGAGCGGGAGGGCCGGGGTGGGCGGGATCTGTTCCTGCTCGACCTCGCGGTCCCGCGCGACATCGACCCCGCGTGCGGCGACGTGGACGGCGTGACGCTGTTCGACATCGACGGCCTGCAGGCCGTGGTGGCGCGCAACCTGCAGGTGCGTCAGGGGGAAGCCGCCGGCGCCGAGGCGATCGTCGAGGAGGAGATCCACCACTTCGCCAACTGGCTGGGCACCCTCGAGGTCGTCCCCACCATCTCCGCGCTGCGCCGCCGCGCCAACGACGTGGTCGAGCAGGTGCTGGCCGAGAACGCGGGCCGCTGGGAGGGCGCCTCCGAGCGCGACCTCGCCCGCATCGAGGCGATGGCCCAGGCCGTGGCCGGTCGCATCCTGCACGAGCCGACGATCCGCATGAAGACGCTCAACGCCGGGGAGTCGCACCGGCGCCTGGCCATCCTGCGCGAGCTGTTCGGGCTCGAGGACGAGCAGGACCACGGGGCGCACGGACACGGTCACGCCACGACCGACAACGTCCGCCCCATCCGCCGCGCCCGCTGATGCGGCTCGGCACCCGCGGCAGCGCGCTGGCGCTGGTCCAGGCGCGCTGGGTGGCGGAACGGCTGGACGGGCCGGTGGAGCTCGTCGAGGTGATGACGACCGGCGACGGCGACCGGGCCGCGCGCGACAAGGAGAAGTGGGTCCGCGAGCTGGACCGGGCGCTGCTGGACGGGGAGATCGACCTGGCCGTGCACTCGGCCAAGGACGTGCCCGGGCACCTGGCCGACGGCGTGGTCATCGTCGGCGTCCCGCCCCGGGCCGACGCCCGAGACGCCCTGTGCGGCGCACCGTCGCTGGACGCGCTGGCCCCCGGCGCCGTGGTCGGAACGAGCAGCGTGCGCCGCGCCGCCCAGCTGCACGCCCTGCGCGAGGACCTCGTGGTGAAGGAGCTGCGCGGCAACGTCGACACCCGCCTGCGCCGCCTGGCCGATCGGGACTACGACGCGATCGTGCTGGCCTGCGCCGGCCTGGAGCGGCTGGGCCGCGCCGACGCGATCGACGGCGTGCTCGGCGCCTTCGTGCCCGCCGCCGGGCAGGGCATCCTCGCGATCACGGCTCGGGCCGGCGACGAGGAGGCCAAGCGCGCCGCGATGGCCATCACCGACCTCGACGCGGCCGCCGCGCTGGCCGCCGAACGGGCGTTGGTGATCGCGCTGGCCGCGGACTGCGACACGCCGGTCGGCGGGCACTGCACGGTGGAGGACCGGCGCCTGACGCTGCGCGCCTTCGTCGGCCGCGAGGACGGCAGCGCGTGGCTGCGCGACGAGGTGTCGGTCGGCGGCGTGGCCCCGGAGGCACTCGGCGCGGACGTGGCCCGGAGGCTGCTGTCGGCCGGGGCCGATGCGGTGCTGGGGCGATGAGCGTCCGTGTGCATCTCGTGGGCGCGGGTCCCGGTGACCCCGGGCTGATGACCGCCCGGTCGCTGGAGCTGATCGCCCGGGCCGACGTGATCCTCTTCGACAAGCTGATCCCCGACGCCGCGCTGGACGGCGCCCGGCCCGACGCGGAGCTGATCGACGTCGGCAAGATCGGCGGCGGCAAGCAGGTCCCGCAGGACGTGACCACCGCGCTGCTGCTGGAGCACGCGCGGGCCGGCCGCGAGGTCGTGCGACTCAAGGGCGGCGATCCGTTCGTGTTCGGGCGGGGCGGCGAGGAGGCCCAGGCCCTGGCCGCCGAGGGCATCGCCTTCACCGTCGTGCCGGGCGTGACCGCGGGCGTCGCCGCCCCGGCGTACGCGGGCATCCCGGTGACGCAGCGCAACGTGGCCAGCGCCGTGGCGTTCGTCACCGGGCACGAGAACCCGGACAAGCCGGAGACGGCGATCGACTGGCCGGCGCTCGCCGCCTTCCCCGGCACCCTCGTCTTCTACATGGGCGTGCGCGCGCTCCCCCGCATCACCGAGCAGCTCGTCGCCCACGGCCGCCCGGGCACGCAGCCGGTGGGCATCGTCGAGCGTGGGACGTTCGGCGACCAGCGCACCGTCCACGGCACCCTCGGCACGATCGCCGCGCTCGCGGCGGAGCACGCCGTGCGGGCCCCGGCGATCACCGTGGTCGGCGACGTCGCCGCGCTCGGCGAGGAGCTCGCGTGGCTTCCCGACCGGCCGCTCGTCGGGAGGACCGTCGCCGTCACCCGGGCCCGCGCCCAGGCCAGCGCGCTGGCCGCCCGCCTGCGCGCGCTCGGCGCGACCGTGGTGGAGACGCCGGCCATCCGCATCGAGCCGCTGCCCGTGACGGTCCCGGACCTGGCGACGTTCGACCTGCTGTGCGTGACGAGCCCCAACGGCGCCGAGCGGCTGCTGGCCGCGGTGCCCGACGCCCGCGCCCTGACCGGCCCCCGCATCGCCGCGATCGGGCCGGGCACGGCGCGCGCGCTGGCCGCGGGCGGCATCGTCGCCGACGTCGTACCGCCCCGCGCGGTGGCCGAGTCGCTGCTGGAGACCCTGGCCGGGGAGACGTTCTCCCGCGTGCTGATCGCCCGCGCCGAGGAGGCCCGCGACCTGCTGCCCGACGGTTTGCGGGAGCGCGGCGCCGAGGTGGAGATCCTGGCCCTCTACCGCACCACGGCGGAGCCCCTGGACGACGCGGCCCGCGCCGCCGTGCTCGGCGCCGAGTACCTGACGTTCGCGTCCGCGTCCGCGGCCCGCTTCACCCACGCGGCCGCCGGAACGCTGGCCGGCCCGCGCATCGTCTCCATCGGCCCCGTCACGAGCGCGGCCCTGGCCGAGCTGGGCTTCCCGCCCGACGTCGAGGCCGCCGAGCACACCCCGGACGGCCTCGTGGCGGCGCTGCTCGCCGATGCCGGCGGCGGCTGAGCGCCTCGCCGGCTCCGTTGGCACATTCGTTCCCCGGACGGGCACGGATGTGCCAAGCCGCGCGGGGCGGTCGGCTAGGGTCGGACCATGGCGGTGATCACCTTCCTGAGCGACTACGGGACCCGCGACGACTTCGTGGGCGTCTGCCACGGGGTGATGGCCCGGATCGCCCCCGAGACCCGCGTCATCGACATCACCCACGGCCTGCCACGGCACGACGTGCGCACCGGTGCGCTGGTCATGCGGCGGGTCCTGCCCTACTTCCCGCCGGGTGTGCACCTGGCCGTGGTCGACCCCGAGGTCGGCGCCTCGCGCCGCGCGGTGGCGATCCGGTGCACCGACGAGGAACGTTTCCTCGTGGGCCCCGACAACGGCCTGCTCTCGCTCGCCGCCCAGCGCTTCGGCGGCATCGCGGAAGCGGTCGACCTCGAACGCTCCGACCTGCGCCTGCAGCCGGTGGCCGCGACGTTCCACGGCCGTGACATCTTCAGCCCGATCGCCGCCCATCTGGCCGCGGGGGTGGAGATGAGCGCGGTCGGCGATCCCATCGACCCGGCCGACGTGGCGAAGCTCGACATGCCGCTGGCCCGGATGGAGGGGGACACGCTGGTCGCCCACGCCGTGGTCGTCGACCGGTTCGGCAACGCCTCGCTGGACATCGAGCACGAGGAGCTGGCGATGACCGGGCTGCGCCTGGGCCACCACGTGATCGTCGAGCACGACGACGTCGGCTACCGCGCCGTCTACGCGACGACGTTCGCTGACGTGGCCGAGGGGGAGCTGCTGCTCTACGAGGACGCCTACCGCACGTTCGCGCTGGCCGTGAACCGCGGCTCGGCCGCGGCGCTCCTGGGCCTCACGCCCGACACCGAGGTGCGGGTGCGCCCCGCGTGAGCGGCTGGCCCGGCCCGGCCGGTGCGCTGGGCACGCCCCACCTCCATCTGCGCGAGACGGACTCCACCAACGCGCGCGCTCGCGACCTGACCCTGGCCGGCGCCCCGCACGGCACCGTCGTCACCGCCGCTCGGCAGAGCGCGGGGCGCGGCCGTCAGGGCCGCACGTGGTCGGCTCCCGCCGGCCGCTCGCTCCTGCTCTCCGTCGTCCTGCGCGATCCGCCCGAGCTGCTGCCGCTCGTGGCCGCCGTCGCGGTGGCGCGCACGGTCGGCGACGGAGCCCTGATCAAGTGGCCCAACGACGTGCTGGTCGACGGCCGCAAGGTGGCCGGCATCCTCGCCGAGGGGCGCCCCCAGGAGGGCTGGGCGGTGCTCGGCGTGGGCCTCAACGTGGCGGTCGACCTCACCGACCTGCCCCCCGAGCTGCACGACACCGCGGCGACGATGGGCCTCGAGCCAGCGGACGTCCCCCGGGTGCGCGACACCCTGCTGGCCCAGCTCGACGTCGCGCTCGGGCAGGACACCGGGTCGCTGCTGGACGCGTGGCGCGAGCGCGACGCGCTGGCCGGTCGCACGATCTCCTGGAGCGGCGGGACGGGCACCGCGCGCGGCATCGACGGTTCGGGCCGGATCGTCGTGGACCTGCCGGGCGGCGGCCACACCGCGCTCGACGCCGGCGAGGTCCACCTCGGGCCCCAGCGGCCCGGCTGACCCGCCGGAACCCGTCGTCTCACGAACCGGTCGAGCTGAGCGTCGCTGAGCGAGGCTCAGCTTGACTGGTTCGCAGAGTTGGGGGCCCGCGACGCGGGTGCGGCTACTCGGCCGCGGCCGCGCGGGCGGCGGCGGCCACCGCGTCGGCGGCGCTGGTGACCGCGCCGTCGCCGGCCGCCGGCTTCTTGGCCCGGGGCGTCGTGGCCTTCTTCGCGGCCGGCTTCTTCGCGGCCGTGGTCGTCTTCTTGGTAGCCGCGGGCTTCTTGGCGGCGGGCTTCTTCTTCGCGACCGTCGTGGCCGGCTCGACGTCCGCCGCGGTGGCCTTCTTCTTCGCGGCAGCCGAGACGGTCGCCGTGGCCTTCTTCGCCGCCGGTTTCTTCGCCGTCGCCGTGGCCTTCTTCGCCGTGGTGGCGGGCTTCTTGGCCGGCGCGCGCTTCTTCGGCGCGACGGACTTCTCGGCCACGACGGGCTCCTGGGCCTCGACGGACGGGGAGACGGGCAGCGGGGCAGGCGCCTCGGTCGCGCTCGCGGCCTGGGCGGCAGCCGCCGCCTTGGCCTTCGCGGCCGCCGTGGTGGCGCGGGGCTTGCGCACCCGCACCGGCTTCTCGGCCACGACGGGTTCCTGGGCCTTCACGGGCGCCTCGCCGAGGTCCAGCGCCTGCTGGGCCCCGGCCTCCGGCTCAGCAGCCTTGGGCTTGCGCGTGCGGCGCGGCCGGGCGGGCTTGGGCGTTTCGCGGGAGACCGACGTCTCGTCCACCGGGGCCGGGGCGGCCTCGGGCTCGTCGACGATCGCCGCGACCGGCTTGCGCGCGACCACGGGCCGGGCCGCCTCAACCGATGCGTCGCCTTCGCCCGCGCCCGGGGCCGGGGTGCCGTTCTCGGCCACCACGGTCTCGGTCCCGCCCGACGCGGCCGCCGCGGCTGCCGCTTCGGCCGCCGCGCGACGGGCCGCGGCGTTGCGCCGCCGCCGGGAGGGCCGGCTCGGCTTGCCGCCGCCCTCGCCCTCGGGACGCTGACCGCCCCCGCCCTGCGGGTTGCCGCCGCCGCCCGACTTCGCCGGAGCGGCGGCTCCGTTGCCGTTGCCCTGCTCCTGGTTCAGCGCCTTCTGCAGGTTCGCGCCGTTGGGCTGGCCGTTGCCGTTGCCCTGCTCGCCGCCGCGGCGCTTGCGGCGGCGGTTGCGCTTACGCCCCTTGGGGAAGTTCCGCAGCAGCTCACGCGAGAGCGCACTGGGCTTGCGGGCCAGCCGGGTGCGCGCGTCGCGCAGCACCGACTCGGCCTCGGGGGTGTGGCCGACCGCCGCCGCGAGGATCGCGGCCTGCAGCCGGCGGTCCTGCGAGCGCGAGGCGTGAACGAGCCGCCGCGCGTTGCGGGCGTGGGCCTGGCCGGACGAGTTGACGAGCAGCCCGAGCAGGCGCTTGGTCTCGGGCCAGCGCTGGACGGCGTACTCCTCGTGGATCTCCCGCGTGTTCTCGGCCAGGCGCCAGATCCAGGCGTTGGCCTGGTCGCGGCGGCCGATGCGGCGCTCCGACAGCGCTTGCAGGAGCACCTTGGTGCCCTCGCGGCGCTCGTCGCGCGGCCACGCGCCGACCACGTCGTGGGCCTGGTCGAAGGCCTCGGGATCGCGCGAGGCGGCGATCTCCGCCAGCGCACGCAGGCGTAGCTGGGCGTTCTTGTTGCGTTCCACCGCGGTGACGAGGAAGCGGCGCTTGAGCTCACCGGACTTGTCGAAGTGGAGCATCGCGCGGGCCCGGCGCCAGCCGTTGGGCTGCACGCGCGCGCCGGCGAGGGCCGACCACATGTGCTGCTCGCCCCAGTCCAGGTGCTCGACGGCGATCCGCCACAGCTCACGCTCGAAGACCTCGTGCCGCCGCTCCTCCTCCGCGCACACGGGGATGACCCGGCGCTCCACGCGCACGCGCCGGCCACGGCCACGGCGGACCGGCCCGACGACGATCGCGCCGCCGCGGTAGACGTCGCGGTCCAGCAGCGAGTGCAGGGTGACGACGGGGTCGTCGTGGCGGGTGGCGGGGTGGACGAAGTCGACGACGACGCCTGCCTCCTTGCCCGGGTGGCGACGGGTGACGCGGCCCACCCGCTGCTGGTAGATCCGCTTGGACGCCGTGGGCGCCAGGTGCATGCAGACGGTGGCGCGCGGTGAGTTCCAGCCCTCGGCGAGCAGCTGCGCGTTGACGAGCACGTCGATCTTGCCCGCCTCGTAGCGGGCGAGGATCTCCGCCAGCTCGCGCTTCTTGGTCTCGCCGGAGACCGCCTCGGCCTTGATGCCGATGTCGCGGAAGGCCTGCGCGACGTTGTAGGCGTGGCGCACGCCCGCGGTGTAGACCACGCCGGGCACGCCGTTGAAGCGCGACTTGTAGAGGTCGGCGATCGCCATGTTGAACGGCAGCTGGTCGAGGAGCTCGGCCAGCAGCTCCTGGTCGAACTCGACGTCGACTTCACCCCGGCGCAGCGGCACCTTGGCGATGGTGCGCACGCCGGGCCCCGGCGGGATGCGGATGGAGCGCAGCGGGGCGATCACGCCGCGGCGCGCGGCCTGGGCCAGGTCGAAGCGCGAGGTCTGCGTCGGGAAGAGGTCGGTGACGTGCCGGGCGATCAGCGCGCCGGTCGCGGTCATGCCGATGAAGACGGGGCCCGTCCAGGCGCGGATCGTCGCGCTCGTCTTGTCGCCCAGCGCGGTGTGGGCCTCGTCGCAGATGACGATCGTGTACGCGTCGGAGATCCGGCCGGCGTTGCGCACGAACCACTGGTAGGTCTCGACCGTGACCGGGCCGACGAGCCCACCGTCCTTGGCCCGGCTGACCTTCGGCTGCTCGCCGTCCAGCAGCGGGGGTGAGAGGCGCTTGGCGTAGCCGCGGGTGGTGATCTCGCCGATGAACTGGTCGACGAGGTTGCGGCGGTGGGTGAGGATCAGGACGCCGCCGGTGCGGGAGGCCTCCACGAAGCCCATGGCCGCCACCGTCTTGCCGGCGCCGGTCGCGTGCTCGAACCAGAACCGCTTGTGGGCGTTGGGGTCCTCGGGCGCGCCCTCGATCTCGATGTCGTCGTCGACGTGGCCGTCGATCGGCTCGTCGTCGTAGTCGAGCGTCTCGTCGTGGGCCTCGTCCGGCAGCTCCTCGATGTCGATCTCGATGTCGAGCGCCTCGCCGCTCTCCTCCTCGTCGTCGTCCTCGTCGTCGTGCTCGTCCTCGTGGTCCTCGTCGGCCGGCCCGACCGCGTCGACGTCGATGTCGACGTCCTCCACGGTGGGCTCGTCGTCACCGACGGCCAGGACGGGCGCGGCGGAGACGGCGCCCTCGCCCTCCGGCGCGTGGCCGTTGCTGTTGGCCTGCGCCCGGCGCATCGCTTCGGCGAGCAGCGCGGTGAGCGTGCCGGACAGCGCGTCGACCTGGTGGGGGTTGAGGTGCGTGCCGTCGGCCAGGTGCGGCTCGTCCTCGGAGAGGACGCGCTCCAGGCCCAGCAGGAGCGACCAGCGGCGGCGCCACTTGGTCGTGGGGAACTTGTGGCCCTCCTCGATCTCGCGCAGCGCGAGGTCCAGCGCACGGCGGCGCGGGGTGCCCGGCGCGAGCGTGACCTGCGGATCCTCCCCGGGCAGCACGAAGGCTTCACGCGTGAAGCGCTCGGCCCGCTGCAGTGCAGCGGAGTCGGGAAGGGCGGCAATGGGAGCCGCAGACGTGTTTTCAGCCATCGGTTGGCTACGTTCTCGAATCTCGAGGAGACACGGGCCGCACGGATCAGTCGGACTGCGGACCCAGCTTCCGGTCAGGTGAACCGGGACGACGGGGGATCCTCCCTGGTGCGATGCCCCGTCGAAGCCCCCATAGGGTAGCGCACTGCGCGCCTTCTGTCCGAGGTCTGCGAACCTTGTTGCGTGTCCCCTCGTCGCATCCTCATCGCCGTCGGCGCCGTCATCGTGGTCGCGCTGGTCGTGATCGGCCTCAGCCAGAGCAAGGGGATCGACGAGCAGACGACCACCCAGAGCGCCGCCGAGATGACGCGCGAGCTGGCCGGCGCCCCGCCACGGCTGGCCGAGCTGCACGCCCAGGCCAACGAGCTGCTGGAGGGCAACACGACGACGGTGCAGCGGCGGATCGCGGCGCTGAAGGGCTATCCCGTGGTCGTGAACCTGTGGGGCTCCTGGTGCGGACCGTGCCGGCTGGAGATGCCGTTCTTCCAGAAGACCGCGGTCGACTACGGCAAGAAGGTGGCGTTCCTGGGCCTCGACGTGGAGGACTCCGTGACCGACGCGAAGAAGCTCCTGAAGGAGATCCCGCTCCCCTACCCGAGCTACATCGATCCGCGCGGGACGACGGGCACGAAGCTCGCCGGCAGCGTCGCCGGCCTGCCGACCACGGTCTTCTACGACGCGACCGGCAAGCGCCAGCAGATCCATCAGGGCGTGTTCTCCTCCCAGGAGGAGCTGGCCACCGCCGTGCGGCGCTACGCGCTCGGCGAGTACGTCCCGCCCAGCTCGTGACGATCCGCGAGGCCCGCCCCGACGAGCGGGACGCGGTCCTCGCGCTGCGCCACGCGGTGTTCGTGGACGAGCAGGGCATCGCCGCCGCGGGCGCGATCGACGAGGACGACGCGGTCTGCACCCATCTGGTGGCGACGCAGGCCGAGGAGATCGTCGGCGTGTGCCGCCTCGTCCCGGGTCGCGCGGGCCGGCTGCGCCTCGGGTACCTGGCGGTGCTGCCGTGGGCGCGGGGCCAGGGCATCGCCACCGCGCTGCTCACCGACGCGGCGGGCCGCGCCCTCGCCGGCGGCTTCTCCACGATCGTCCTCTACGCCCGCCCCGACACCGTCGCCCTGTACGAGCGCAACGGCTACGAGCGCCAGGGCACCCGGGTCGTCATCGGGCTGGAGCACCACGTGCTGGAGCTCCGTGTCGCCTGAGCCCCCGCCGTGCTGCTGATCACGCTGGCGATCGTCGCCTCCGTGGCGATCGGGATCGGCACGGAGCGTCACGACCGCGCGCGGGCCCAGGCCCTGTCCCGGCGCGCGCTCGACGCGCTGCTCTACGTCCTGCTGCCGATCGTCGTGCTCACCAACGTCGGTCGCATCGACGTGACGACGGGCTTCGCGGCCGGCATCGGCCTGGCCTACGTCACGGTGCTCACGGTCAGCGTCGTGGCCTGGCTGATCACCCGGCGGCTGGGCCTGCCCGGACCGCAGGCGGGGGCGACGATCGTCACCGCGATGCTGGCCAACACGGGGTACCTGGGGATCCCGCTGGCCGGCGTGCTGCTCGGCCCGTCCGCCGTGCCGGCGGCCGTGGCCTTCGACCTGGTGGTGAGCATCCCCATGCTCTACGTGACCGCGTTCGGCGTGGCGGCCGCGCTGGGGGACGCCGCCGGGGACACGCCGGCGCAGCGCCTGCGGACGTTCCTCACCCGCAACCTCGCGCTCCCCGCCGCCGTGATCGGTCTGCTGCTGCCCGCCGGCTTCCTCACCGACGGGGTGGTCGACGCCTCGCACGTGCTGGTGCTGCTGATCGCCCCGCTCGGCTTCTTCGCCCTGGGCGTGACGCTGACCGGCGAGTCGCAGGACGGCGAGCTGGACCTGCCGCCCGCCGTCACGCCGCCGGTGGCGGTCGCCGTCTTCCTGCGCAACGCGGTCGCCCCGCTGCTCTTCCTCGCCCTGTCCACCCTCGTGGTCGACGTGCCCGACGCGTTCTTCATCTCGGCGGCGATGCCCTGCGGGCTCAACGCGCTGACGGCCGCGCACGGCTACGGGTTGGACGCCCGCATCGTCAGCGCCGCCATCGCCTGGTCGACCGTGCTCGCGCTGATCGGCGCGGCGATCGCCGGGGCGATCCTCACGTAGCGACCGTCCGGTCCTCGGGGCCGTTGACGATCCGGTTGGCGATCGGCAGCAGCGCGAGGATCAGGCCGAGCACGAAGAGGACGATGCCGGCGATCATCGCGATGGTCGCGACCATGCTCCAGCCCCACACGCTGAGCAGGAGGCCGCGCAGCGTCTCGCCCTGGAACAGCGTCGCCTTCTGGCCGGCCAGCTTCTCGTCGTCCGGTGCGGCCATCGCCTTGGCGCTGACCTCGGCGTAGGTGAGGCCGCCCGCGATCTCGTGCAGGTGGCGGTTGATGAACTTCTCGGCGTAGGCCTTGGCCTTCTCGCCGTTGTCGACCCGCTGGCCCGCGTACTCCTGCAGGTCGGGGAACAGGCCCTCGGCCTCCGTCTTGGGGAACGTGATCTTCTGCGGCGACAACTGGTCGTGGACGACCTGGTCGGCGTAGTTGCCCCCCACGAAGGCGAGGATGCCGGCCGCGGCGATGCCGAGCGCCAGTCCGACGGCGGTGGGCAGGGGGCGGGTGATGCGGGAGAGCAGGGTTTTCATGCTTCCCACGCTAGGTCGGCCGGACGGCCGGAACACCCGCAGACGACCGCGCGGCGCGGGGGTGAACTACGGAGTGGCACTGCGGGCTTCGGCTAACGTGCCGGCGATGCGCGCACTGGTGCAGCGGGTCAGCCGGGCCTCGGTCCGGGTCGACGGCGAGGTGGTCGGGCAGATCGGCGCCGGGCTGCTGGTGCTCCTCGGCGTGGCCCATGCGGACACCGAGGCGGACGCGGACCGGCTCGCCGCCAAGCTCGCGGCGCTGCGGATCTTCGAGGACTCCGACGGGAAGATGAACGACGCGCTGGGCCCCGACCGGCGGGTCCTGTGCATCAGCCAGTTCACGCTCTACGGCGACGCGCGCAAGGGCAACCGCCCGTCGTTCGTCGCCGCGGCCCGCCCCGAGCACGCCGAGCCGCTCTACGCGCGCGTGTGCGCGGCGCTGGACGCCGAGCGCGGGGTGTTCGGCGCGCACATGGAGGTCGAGCTCGTGAACGACGGGCCGGTCACCCTCCTGCTCGAGACGTAGGCGCCTACACTTGCGAGCATGCCGCCCGAGCGCCTGACCATCCCCCGATTCGTGGCCGAGCCGCCGCAGGAGCCGCTGCCCTACGGCCGCTGGGAGGACACGCTGCGCCAGCGCTTCCTCACCGCCTGCCTGGACATCGACAACGACGGCGAGGAGCTCGGCGAGGCCGGCGACGTCATCTGGTACCCGGAACGGGTGTGGCACGGCCGCACCTGGGTCCCGGCGACCTGCGGCACCGCCAACGGCTTCGAGCTGTTCGGGTGCGTCTCCTACGCCCGCGACCTCAAGGACGAGGCGACGGACATCCACGCCACCGCCGACGTCACGTCGGAGACGGCGGCAGCCAACCCGGAGTGGTCGCTGGACCTCTGCGAGGAGGTCATCGGGCAGTGGCGGGGCGAGGACGGCATCGCCGCGGCGATGACGCTCGTGTGGGGCGTCCCGCTCGTCAGCGGCGGCCTGGTCGCCACGGCGGACCTGGGTGACGTGACCGTCGACCAGTGCGTGCTCGTCGAGGACCGCTTCACGCTGATCGCCCCGGACGACTTCCGCGGCGAATGGCTCTCCGTCGGCCTCTACGACCGCAGGGGCCGCCAGCTCGCCCGCGAGTCGCTGTACGACGAGGACGACGAGCACTCCCCGACCGACGGCTGACGCTCCGTTGGCACATTCGTTCCCCGATCGGGAACCGATGTGCCAACGAGGTCACTCGGGCCGCGGCACCCGCGGTACGGCGTCGAGCAGCGCCCGGGTGTACGGGTGCTGCGGCGCGGCGTACAGCGCGTCCGCGTCGGCCAGCTCGACGATCCGGCCCTCCCGCATCACCGCGACGCGGTCGCACGCCTGGCGGACCACCGCCAGGTCGTGGGCGATGAACAGGATCGTCAGGCCCAGCTCGGCCTGCAGCTCGCGCAGCAGCGCGAGGATCTGCGCCTGGATCGACACGTCCAGGGCGGACACCGGCTCGTCCGCGACGATCAGCCGGGGGCCGAGCGCGATGGCGCGGGCGATGCCGACGCGCTGACGCTGGCCGCCGGAGAACTCGTGCGGGTAGCGGTTGTGGTGCTCGGGGTCCAGGCCGACGCGGTCGAGCAGGTCGCGCACCCGGGCCCGCCGCTCCGCCCCACCGGATCCGACCCGGTGGATCCGCAGGGGCTCGCCGACGATGGCGCCGATCGTCATGCGCGGGTCGAGCGAGGCGTACGGGTCCTGGAAGACCAGCTGCATCTCCCGGCGCAGGGGCAGCAGCTCGCGGCGGTCCAGGGTGGAGATGTCCCGCCCGTCGTAGGAGACGGTGCCCGAGGTCGGGGCGAGCAGCCGTGTGATCAGCCTGGCGGTGGTCGACTTGCCGCAGCCCGACTCCCCGACGAGGCCCAGTGTCTCGCCCGCGCGGATGTCGAAGCTGACGCCGTCCACCGCGCGCACCGTGCCGGCGTCGCGCTGGAACACGACGCCCCGGCGGACGGGGAAGTCCTTGACCAGGTCGCGGACCTCGACCAGCGCGGGTGAATGCACTCCCGCGCTCACGGCCGGGCCGCCTGGCGCACCGGGGCGGGCAGGATGCACGCCGCGCGCTGCGTCCCGTCGCCCGCGGGCTGGAGCACCGGGTCGATCGCCGAGCACTGCGCGAGCGCGTACGGGCAGCGAGGATGGAAACGGCACCCGGACGGCGGCGCGATCGGGCTCGGGGGCCGGCCGGCGATCGGCACCGGCCACGCGTCGCGCGGCCCGTCGAGCCGGGGCATCGACCGCAGCAGCCCCCACGTGTACGGGTGCTGCGGGAGGAGGAAGAGGGGGCGCCCGGGGCCGGTCTCCACGATCCGCCCGGCGTACATCACCGCGACGTCGTCGGCGACCTGGGCGACCACGCCGAGGTCGTGGGTGACCAGCACCATCGCCATGCCCAGCTCGTCGCGCAGCCGTGCGAGCAGCTCGAGGATCTGGGCCTGCACCGTCACGTCGAGCGCGGTGGTCGGCTCGTCGGCGATCAGCAGGCGCGGCTCGTTGACCAGCGCCATCGCGATCATCACCCGCTGACGCAGCCCGCCGGACAGCTCGTGCGGGTAGGCCTCCATGCGCCGGCCCGGCTCGGGGACGCCCGCCAGCCCGAGCATGTCCTGGGCCCGGATCCGCGCCGCCCGGCGGCCGATCGCCTGGTGCGCGCGGACAGCCTCGACCAGCTGGTCCCCGACCCGGAAGAGCGGGTGCAGCGACGACATCGGATCCTGGAAGACCATCGCGATCTCGTTGCCGCGCAGGCGGCGCAGCTCCTCCTCCCCGGCGCCCAGGAGGTCGCGCGCGCCGAAGCGGACCTCCCCGGCGATCGTCACGTTCCGCGCCCCGCGCGTGAGGCCCATGACGGTGGCCACCGCGGCCGACTTGCCGGAGCCGGACTCGCCGACGATCCCCAGCGTCCGTCCCGGGGCGACGGAGAACGACACGCCGTCGACCGCCTGGACGACCCCGTCGGGCGTCGCGAAGGACACCCGCAGGTCGCGTACGTCGAGCAGGGTCTCCGCGCTCGCGTTCATCGGTAGCGCACCCGGGGATCGAGGAAGGCGTAGGCCAGGTCGACGACCAGCGTGAGGACGACGATGAAGAACGCGCCGACGAGCACGGTCCCCTGGATCATCGGCAGGTCGCTCGTCTGGATCGAGTCGTACGCGAGCCGGCCGATGCCGGGCACGTTGAACACCGTCTCGACGAGGATCGCGCCGCCGAGCAGGATCCCCAGGTCGAGCCCGAGGATCGTCACCACCGGGGTCATCGCCGCGCGCATCCCGTGCTTGAGGACGACCGTGCGCTCCGGCAGGCCCTTCGCTCGCGCGGTGCGGATGTAGTCCTCGCGCATCACCTCGACCAGGCTGCCGCGCACGAACCGCGCGTAGATCGCCGCGAAGGAGATGGCCAGCACGATCCACGGCAGGATCAGCGACGGCACGACCTCCCCGGGGTTGGTGAAGATCGTCCCGTGCGTCGGGTACGTGTCGGCCCCCTCCAGCCACGGCAGCTTCCCGATGTCCTTGGAGAACACGTACAGCGCGACCAGGCCCAGCCAGTAGACCGGCGCGGAGATCAGCAGCAGCGACACCCCCATCGCGGCGCGATCGCCGGCCCGGCGGTGGCGCATCGCGGAGAAGATCCCCAGCGGGATCCCGATCAGCAGCCACAGCACCATCGCCCCGAAGGCCAGGGCCAGCGTGGCCGGCAGCCGATCCCACAGCAGGTGCCGGACCGACGCGTCGTTCTGGTAGCTGTGCCCCAGGTCGAGGTGCAGGACGAGCCGCTCCATGTACTTGCCGTACTGCACGTACCAGGGCCGGTCCAGCCCCAGGGTGTGGGTGATCGACTGGACCACCTCCGGGCTCGGGTTCTTCCCCGCCCGCAGGAGCACCGGGTCCGACGAGGGCAGCACGTAGAAGATCACGAACGTGACGAGGCTGATCGCGGTCAGGACCACGATCAGCCACAGCAGCCGTCTGACGACGTAGGCGCCCATCGGCGGGGGCGGCTCCTCTCTAGGGCTTCAACGACGTGAAGGAGAGATCCCAGGACGTCAGGTAGGCGTTGCCCAGGCTCTGCACGTCCTTGGAGGCGATCAGCGGCGTCTTGTCCCAGATCCACGGCACCGCGGCGGCGCTCCCGACGATCTGCTTGTTGACGTCCGCCCACGCGTTCACGCGCTCGTCCCCGGGGGGCAGGGCCGACGCGGCGTCCATCGCCGCGTCGATCTTCGGGTCGTCCAGCTCCGACCAGTTCGCGTTGTTGGACGGCGTGATCGCGGGCCCGTAGAAGTAGGGCTTCAGCAGCGCCTCGGGATCGACGAAGTCGGCGCTGGTCGCGACGTTCGTGCAGATGGCCACCTTCGCCTTCGGCGTGCCGCAGAACTTCGTGGTCATCGTCTCCGGCGAGAGCGAGCGGAAGTTCAGCTCGAAGCCGAGCTTCTCGAACTGGTTCTGGGCGACCGCCGCCGTCTGCGAGCCCGGCGCGATGTTGATCGCCGCCGTCAGCAGCTTCGCGTCACCGGTGTACTTGCCGCTCGGGAAGCCGGCCTTCTTCATGTACTCGGCCGCCAGTGCGGCGTCGCCGTCCGGGTCCTGGAGGTAGTCGAACTCGGCCGGCGGCTTCAGCCCGCCGCTCTCCGCGAAGCCCGGGAACCCCGGCGGCAGGTAGCCCCAGGCGATGTCCCCGATGATCGCCCCGCCGCGCGTGAGGCGCATCGCCGTGCGGTCGAACACCGCGTTGACCGCCTTGCGCACGTTGACGTCGTCGAACGGCGGGATCGAGGTGTTGAGCGACACGTAGCGCGGCCCGAGCGCCGGCACGAACTGCAACTGGTCGGGGTAGCGCTGCACCGCCTGCTTGATCGTCGGGGCCGGGGGCGCGTTGTCCCCCTGCATCAGGCCGGATCCCTGCAGGATCCGCCGGCTCGACACCCCGGCGTCCGTGTTGCCCTCGCGGATGGTGATCCCGTCCAGGTAGGCGGGCCGGTAGTCGGTCTTGGCGTCCCAGTTCGGGTTGCGGACGAGCTCGATGGACTTGCCCGGCTGGCGGCCCGTGATCTTCCCCGTCTTCGCGTCGTTGGGGATCATGTACGGCCCGGTGAACGCGACGTGCTGGTCGTAGGTCGAGGGGTTCTCGGCGTCGAACGGCTTGGCGTACTCGGGCGGCACCGGCATGGTGATCGGCATCACCAGCGCGGCGACGAGCGTGCCGGACTCCTTCGTCTTGAGGCGGAAGACCAGCGTCTGGTCGTCCGGGGTCTCCAGGCCCGAGATCGGCTTCACGCCGTCCGTCGGCTCCTTCGGGGTGCCCTCGATGACCGAGAAGTAGTTGAACGCGTACCCGTTGGGGACGTTGGCCGAGAACGCGCGCTCGATCGCGTACTTGACGTCCTGGGCCGTCACCGCACGGTCCACCGGCGGCGCGTAGCGCACGTCGGGGCGCAGCGTGACCGTGACCGTGCGGCCGCCGTCGGACAGCACCGGGGGTCCGGCGGCCAGGTCGTTCTGCGCGGTCTCCAGGGTGCCGGGCGCGAACGAGTACAGCGGGCGCATCACCGCGTAGTCGATCATGTAGCCGAAGGCGTAGTACGTCTGGCCCGGGTCGACGAAGTCGACGTCGCCGGCGGCCAGCACCGTGACCTTCCCGCCCCGGACGCCCTGCGCGACCGTGTCCACGGGCGTCCCCTGCGACGCCGTGGTGGAGCCCTGGTCGGAGCTGCCACACGCAGCCCCGAACGTGGCTAGGGCGACGAGCGTCCCGGTCACGGTTGCCCAACGGGCGATCCTTCTCATTGCCTGTTCCTCTTTCGGTATGCGTTGGTGTGCGGCGCCGATCCCCAACGGCGCCGTGCTTCGCATTGGAGGTATCGCTCCGTCTGCGCACTGGACCTGCGATCCGTATCCGAGCGATACCTCCGTCACATCGGCCCCCAGGGCCGATGGGCTGGACCTGCGGTGCGTCATGTGCCCGTCCTGGGGTCGAGCGCGTCCTGCAGGCCGTCGCCGACCAGGTTGAACGCGAGGACCGTCAGCACGAGCGCGACGCCCGGGAACGTCATGTACCACCACGCCGTGTCGAACGTCCCCGTGGCGTCCGAGATCATCGCTCCCCAACTGGCCTGCGGATCCTGCACGCCGACGCCCAGGAAGGAGAGCGCCGCCTCGAACAGGATGTTCGCCGGGATGATCAACGTGGTCGCGACGATGATCGGCGCGACGAGGTTGGGCAGGATATGGCGTAGGAGGATCCGCCGGTCCGACGCCCCGAGCGCGCGGGCCGCCTCGACGAACTCCCCCTCCCGCAACGACAGCACCTGGCCGCGGACGATCCGCGCCACGTAGGGCCAGCCGGCGAGCGTGACGATCACGATGACGACGGGGAGACCCGGCTGGATGAGCGCGCCGCGGCCACCGACCGCGTAGGCGAGGACCGCGCCGAGCGCGATCAGCAGCGCGAACGGCGCGAAGTTCGCGAGCGCGTCGCGCGCGGTGTGCAGCTCGGCGTTGCCGGCTCGCCGGTCGCGTGAGCGCGCCCACAGCACGAACAGCCCGCCGAGCGCCGCCCCCGCGAGGATCAGGCCCACGCCGATCCTCCCGTAGTTCACGATCAGGCACCCCGCACCGATCGAGCACGCCGCGCCGAGGCCCAGCGCGAGCAGCAGCACCGGGAACGCGAGCATCACGTCGGTGACGCGGGAGAGGAGCGTGTCGACCCACCCGCCGTAGTAGCCGGCGACCAGTCCGACGGCAACGCCGACCAGGAGGATCAGCGCGGTGCTCACGAACGCGACGAGCAGCGAGACGCGCGCGCCGTACAGGACGCGCGAGAACACGTCCCGCCCCAGCTCGTCGGTGCCGAGGAGGTTGGCCGAGCCGGGCCCCGTCGCGGACCCGAACTCGTCGAGATAGGCCGTCGACTGCTGGTCGGGCGGACGGGCCCCGGCGAGGGAGACGATCAACGGTGCCAGCAGGGCGACGAGGACGAGGACGACGAGGAACGCCAGCGCCGCGAGCGCCACCCGGTCGCGCCGGAACCGCAGCCAGAGCAACCCCAGCGGGGAGCGGGCCGGCACACCCACCCCCGACGGCGATCGGTCCCGGTCGGCGTGATGTTCCTGGGCCGTGCCACGTGCAGCGATCACCTCGGGACGCAACCTACCCCAGCGTCGGCGGCGTGGACAGGGCCGCAACGTCATGTCCAACCGCGGATGTGCGGTCAAGTGGCGTGTCCGACGGACGGCCGCGGGTAGATTGCGTGCATCAGCGCCGTCAGGAGGACGGCGCGCCGAACAGGGTCACGGTGAGCGAGGAATGCGAATCGGTCTGGTGCTGGGTGCGGGAGGCGTCGTGGGAGCGTCGTGGCTGATCGGCAGCCTCGCCGGCCTGGAGGAGGCGACCGGCTGGTCGGCCACCGACGCCGAGTACGTCGTGGGCACCTCGGCCGGCTCCGTCGTGGGGACCCTCGCCGCCGCGGGGTTCGCCCCCGCCGTGATGGCCGACTACGCGACCGACCGCCCGGTGGAGGAGCTCGAGGACGCCGAGGAGGCGGGTGAGCGCGAGACCGGTGACACGTACCGGCTCCAGCGCGCGCTGCCGCCCATCGGGCCCGGCTCCTGGCGCCTGGCGCTGCGCACCCTGCGCGACCCGTTCGGCCATTCGCCCACCACCGTCGCGCTGGGCTGGCTGCCGCGCGGCGTGGTCTCCACCGAACCGATCGGCCGGATCGTCGACCGCTTCGTGGACGCGCCGTGGCCCGACCATCCGCACCTGTGGGTCGTGGCGTGCGACTACGACAGCGGCGCGCGCGTGCCGTTCGGCCGCGAGGGCGCCCCCGAGGCCGACATCCGCGACGCGGTCGCCGCCTCGTGCGCGATCCCGTCCTTCTACCACCCGGTCCGCATCGCCGGCCGGCGCTACGTCGACGGTGGTGTGTGCTCGCTCTCCAACGCAGATCTGCTCGCCGGCCGGGAGCTCGACCTCGTCGTCTGTCTCAACCCGACGTCGTCGCTGGCCCGCATGCCCGGCCGCAGCCCCGGGGACCGGCTGGCCCAGACGATGCGCGACCGGTCCGGCCGGCGACTGGGACACGAGCTGGCCAAGCTGCGCGCGCAGGGCACCGAGACGCTGGTCCTGCAGCCCACGGCGGACGACCTGGCCCTGATGGGGACCAACCTGATGGCCCGCGACCGGCGCGTCCAGGTCGTCGACCACGCCCGCCGCAGCGCCGCCCGGATCGCCGAGGCGTCGCCGCTGGCCGGCGTGCTCGCCGCGCGGTGACTACCGGCCGCCCTGCAGGCGCAGCAGGAACAGGAACAGGTTGAGGAAGTCGAGGTAGAGGAAGAGCGCGCCGTAGATCGACGCCTTGCGCTCCGCCTCGCCCGTCCCCGTCGCCTCGGCCGCCATCCGCTTGACCTTCTGCATGTCGTAGGCGGTGAACGCGGTGAAGACGACGACGCCGACTGCGGAGGTCACGTACTCCAGGGTCGAGGAGCCGATGAACCAGTTGACGACCAGCGTGAGGATCAGGCCGATGAGCAGGAAGAACGCGATCTGCCCGACGATCGTCAGGTCCTTCTTGGTGACCCAGCCGAACGTGGCCGCACCACCGAACATGCCGGCGGCGACGACGAAGCTCGACGTGATGTCCGCCGTCGAGTACGCCTCGAAGATCGTCGAGAACGTGAAGCCGACCGTCGCGGCGTAGAGGCAGAACAGCAGGCGCGCGGTCGACGCGGAGAACTTGCTGAGCCCGGCGACGAGCGCGATGACCAGCCCGAACTGGACGACGATCACGCCGAGCATCAGGCCCTGGTGCTGCTCGAAGTACTCCATCATGTTGTTCTGCGCCGCGAAGAACGCGGCCAGCCCGGCGGTGATCCCCAGGCCGAGGAACATCCAGCCGAAGACGTCGGCGACGAAGCCCCGAGCGACGGCGACGGACTGGGCGGGGGCGTTGACGAACTGCGGGGTGCTCACGAAGCGCTCCTGGAGATGAGTCGGGCAGGGGGGGCAAAAGCGTACCCCGGGACCGTGCCTCGGGTGCAGGCCCGACCCCAGGCTGCGACCGCTGCAGCCGCGATGCGGTAGGACATGTCGATGTCCTCCCCCCGGCTGCGCCGCCTCCTGCTCGTCGCGACGCCCCTCCTGCTCGCGATCGCTGCCCTTCCGGCGGCCGCCGCGGCGGCCCCCACGTTCGCGCCGTGCGCGGACCACCGCAGCTTCGAGTGCGCCACGGTCGACGTCCCGCTGGACCGTAGCGGGGGCGTGGCCGGCACCGTCCCGCTACACGTGGAGCGCCAGATCGGCACGGGGGGCCGCTCGACCGCGTACATCGGGCTGGCGGGCGGCCCCGGGCAGTCGGCGGCGAGCCTCGCCCAGGACACCTGGCTGGAGCTCGGCGCCCCGGTGGCCGGCGCGGACCAGATCGTCACGTTCGACCAGCGCGGCACCGGCAAGTCCGGCCTGCTGGACTGCGCCACCGCGTTCTCCCGCGCGCGCAGCCAGACCGAGGCGACCGCCCTGTGCGGCGAGAAGGTCGGCAACATGCGGCCCTTCTTCACGACGAGCGACTCGGTCGCGGACCTCGAGGCGGTGCGCCAGGCCATCGGCGCGGACAAGGTCGTGCTCGTGGGCGTCTCCTACGGCACGTACGTCGCGCTGCGGTACGCCCGGGCGTTCCCGGCCCGCGTCGCCGCGCTCGTGCTCGACTCGACGGTGCCGCTCAGCGGCGTGGACCAGTGGAACGGCCCCACCTACGCGGCCGTCCCCGGCGTGCTCCAGCGCCTGTGCACCGCGGGCGGCTGCCCGTTCACCCGGGACCCGGTCGGGGACATGAAGACCGTGGCGGCCCGCCTGGCCAAGCCGCGCGCCGGGACGTTCGTGTCGGCCAGCGGCAAGCGCTCCACGAAGCGCATCGGCAACGGGGCGCTCCTGTTCAGCCTCCTGCTCGACGGCGACTTCAACCCACAGCTGCGGGCCTACCTCCCGGGCGCCGTGTCCTCCGCCCGCGCCGGCGACTGGACCCCGCTGGTGCGCCTCGTCGGCCTCGACTACGGAGACGGCAACGCCGCGATCCGCCCCTCCACCAGCACCCGGGCCGCGGAGGCCCAGGCCGACGACAGCGACGGCGTCTTCCTCGCCACCACCTGCACGGACTCGCTCCTACCCTGGGCCCCGCCCTCGGCTCCGTCGACCCGCGGGCCGGGCCTGAAGGCCGCCGCGGACGCGCTCGACCTGAACGCCTTCGGTCCCTTCGGGCGCGACACGGTGCTGTCGACCTCGTCGGGCGCCCGCTGCTTCTCGTGGCCCGCCACGGCCGCGCAGCCCTACGCCGATTCCGGGGCCCCGCTGTCCGTCCCCACCCTGTTCCTCAGCGGCGGGGCCGACCTGCGCACCCCGACCGCCGACGCGGCGCGCACCCAGGCCGTCGTCCCCGGCGCGACCCTCGTCACCGTCGGCGGGGTCGGCCACTACGTCCTGGGCAACGACCCCAGCGGCTGCGCACGCACCGCGTACGCCCGCTTCCTCACCGGCCAGGCCGTCGCCGACCCGTGCGCGGGCGTGGACGTCACCCCGACCACGCTGCCCCGGGCGCCCCTGCGCCTCGGGGACGTCCCGACGCTGGGCGGCAAAGGCACCGCCGGTCGCGTCGTGCGCGTGGCCGCGCGGACCATGGTCGACGCGCTCGCCAGCTCCGGCCTGCCGGCGCGGATCAGCAGCACCGTCCGGCTCGGGGGCCTGCGCGGCGGGCGCATCGCCGCGACGTTCTCGGCGACCCAGCAGCGCGTGACCCTGAGCAAGGTCGAGTACCTGCGCGGGATCAAGGTGTCGGGAACGATCACCTCGACCGCCGCGACGCTGCGGGCCACACTGAAGGTCGACGGAGGACGCGCGTCGCGACGCGGCACGATCTCGATCGTGAACAACCGCCTGACCGGCAAGATCGGCGGCCGGCGCATCAGCTCCGTCGACGGCAAGCGCAGCGCCCGCGCCGCGCGCAGCGGCCTGAGCGAGCTGACCGGCCTGCGCTTCGGCCGCCCGGGCATCGACATCGGCTGACGCGCTCTACCCTTCCTGCCACGCCCCGATAGCTCAGCTGGATAGAGCGTCCCCCTCCTAAGGGGAAGGCCGGTGGTTCGAATCCACCTCGGGGCACTGGAGAAGGTGCTGCTCAGGGGAGATTTAGCGTTTCTCTTGCGGCGTGATCTGGCGCGATGGCATCAGGGTGGGAACGGTGCATCTCATGCACCGTCGGCGCCATGCCGCCTGCGAATACGAATCTTGAGGCTGAGCTAGCCGTCATCGAGCCCGTGATTGAGACCACGCCCGCCGTCTCCGTGGCCTGCTGGAACTGCGCAACCTGACCAACCACGATCCGTCGGGCACCAACACCAGGCCCGGGAAGGCGCGCGACTTCTCGAACCTCACCCGATCCGTCCTGTACGCGCGCGCTTGCCCGAGAGGCTCTCAGGGCGGCCCCGGTGGTGATCACCGTGGCCGCGGAGCCACCCACAAGCGGAAGAGGTCGGCGGGGGGCGAGTCGAGGTCGTCCGGGTCGACGCCGATGTACGTGCCGACGACCACCGCGTACTTCGTGTGCCGGACGAAATCGATGCAGCCCTTCACGTTGGTCCTCGGCCACCATGCGGTCCGATCCTGCGCGACGCTGTGAAAGCCCACACCCCGCTTGCAGCTTCCCGAGCCGCGCCGCGCCGCGGCCCAGGCCGTGTACCCGTGCGCCAGCGAGCCATCCGAGGCGGCCGGCCCACCGCTGAGGTCCTTCACGCGCGACACACCGCACCGGCCCAGCAGCAGATGCCCCTTGTTGTGGGACGTGTACACGAGCCGCCCGCCGGCCTGCTGGGTGGGAAGCACCCGATACTTCGACGCGAACGGAGCGCAGAAGCCCAACAACGACAGATCGGCACTGTCGAGGTTGCGCAACCGGCTGGCCACCGGCGGATCCCCCAGGATGCGCACCTCGCCCGTCTCGCGGTTGCGGTACTCATAGCCCTCGGCCAGCCACGACGTGCCGATCGCGGACCACTGCCCATCGGGCTGCACGACGCCGTCCTGCCTCACGGGCCGCAGCCCCTCCTCGACGATGCGGCCGCTGCGCACGTCCATCAGCGCCGACCCCGAATCACACCACAACAGGAGACGTTCCCCCGCCGTCTGCGGCGTGTACCCGTTGATCCAGCATCCCTGCGGGACGGGAAGGGAACGCACCCGACGCGTCTTCGTATCGAGCACGCGAACCTCACGCGACCGATCCTGCCCCGTCGCCGGCGAGGCCACCACCAGATAGCGGTCGCTCACGTCGGCGATGCCCACCACAGACCCAGCCAGCCGCACGAACGGCTGCGGCGCCCGGGCGGCCATCGCCGGCGGTGCCGACACGCCGGCCAGCACCGCAAGGAGAAGGGCGCTCCGAAGCACGATTGATCGCATGATCGTTCTAACGTAGTCGCGCTCCGGAAGTCGCGCGCCGCATCGCTCAGTCGTCATCGCCATCCCTCACGATGCCCTTGAACGCCGCGAAGTACCCGGGGCGCAGCTCACCGTTGTTCCATTTCCCCTCGGGCAGCTCAGGGTGCGCGACCGCGCCAGCCGTCTGCCTCGCGTAGATGCCGCTGTCCCAGTTGTCGTCGCCTCGCCAGCTGTAGAGGTACAGCCCAGCGATGTGCTCCCACAGGGTGGACTGAAGCGGAAGGTCGCGGAAGAAGCGCTTCGCGCTGTCGATCCGGGCATCATCGGTATCCGACTTCTTGAAGATGGGACCTCCCTCGGTGAGCCACAGGTTGAGGTTGTCCCGGTGACGGAACGCCCGGTAGAACGAGCGAAGGCTCGAGAACCCCGAGGTCGTATCGGCGGTGCCGACCTTGTTGACGTCCGCGTAGTAGTGGTAGGCCCACTGCTTCGCCGAGGCGGGCATCCAGCGCCAGTAGCTGTTGTTCCAATGGTTCAGCGCGGGCTTGTCCGGATTGATCACCCAGCTCCACACCTTGCGTGCCTCGAAGTCACCGGCGAGCACCTGCCCGGTGAACGGCACTCCCTTGCCCTCACAGTAGCTCGGAAGCAGGGCCTTCAGCGTCTTCCAGTACGCGGCCGCCATCGCCCCGCCGAAGTGCGACGGCGTCGTGCTGCCGGCCCGTACCGCCGTCCCCGGGCCGCTGCCAGAAGCCTCGAAATGCTGCCAGCCAAAGAGCCCGGACGACGTCGGCCCCGCGGGCGCCGTCTCGAAGACGTGCGTGGGCTGATACCCGTTGTTGGGCTCGTTCCACGCCGTGTAGTTCCACGTGCACGGGTCCGTGGCCGCCGTCTTGTCCGTGATCGCGGGGTCGATGAAGTTGCCCCGGTACATGTCGAGGAAACGGGTGATGCTCGCGCGATACTCGTTCACCGTCGGAAGGGGATTCGCAGCGCGGCGGTAGGTGTCCTGCAGGAACCCCGGCAGGCTCTTGATCGCCTTCATGCGATCGAAGAACCCCCCGCTGGCGATGTGCCCGAAGCTGATCAGCGGCGTGAAGCGCGGACGCGGGGTCACCAGCTTGAGCCAGCGGTCCATCCGGTTGCGCTCTTCCCGCTCGCTGTGCTGGTAGTAGTCGAACGTCCCTTCGTACGCGATGTCGCTCGAAGAGGTGCGGAACGGCTTGGTGAACTCCTCCGCGAGCTTCCCGGCGACGTCGAACGCCACGATCTTCCGCATGGACCGGATGCCCCGGTCGCTCGTGTCCGGCGCCACCAGCTCGGCGAACTTCCCGGGAGCGCTCGGGGGCACGTACGTCAGCGGGTCGAGCGGGTCGAACTCGCCGCTGATGCCGTACATACGTGTGCGGTACAGATGCGCGCGCGGCGCGGACGAGTCATCGGTCTCCGGGTCGCAGTCGGCCACGGTCGTGTCGTAACACCCCTGCGGGCCTGAGTCGTCGCCGTCGTCGACGTCGGCCGTACTGTCCGTGTCTCCGTCCGGCGAGTCGATGGTCGCGGGAGACCCCGGCGTATCGAGCAGCGTGAACGTGTAGGGGATCGTGGTCGCGTTCCCCCAACGATCCGTGGCGCGCACGTGCACCGTGTTGGGCCCCAAGAACATGTTCCCCGGGTTCGTGGACACCGTCTTGGACGTCGAGCAGCACGTGAACAGCTCATCCACGCTGTTGGTCCATGCCGTGAACGACCAATCGGCCACCTCAAGGCGCACCACGCCGCTCGGATCCGTCGCCGAGAACGAGAGCGGCGTTCCCACCCTGACCGAGCCAGGGATGCTCGCGGTGATCGTCGGTCCCGCTCCGTCTCCGACGTCGTAGTCGTTGGTCACGACGTTGCCGACCTCGTCCCATACCCTCACGCGGATCACCTGATGGCCCCCGGGCATGTTGCCCCACGAGACCGTGTGCGGGTCGTACTGGACGCAGCCATGGCGCGGGGCATATGCGCCGGGCCCGCAGTTGTGCCACTCATCGACGGTCCCGTTCCACGAGGCGTACGTCGGGGAGCTGATGGAGATCCGCTTGACCCCTGTGCCGCCGTCGGCACCGACGAAGGTCATCGACGAGCCCGGGCCGGCGTTGGTGAGGTCACCGTGGCCGGTCGCGGGCAGGATGTTGTCCTCCAAGACGACGGTCGACTGGTTGAGGTAGGCCAGGTCGGTGCCCGTCCAGGCCCCCTCGTGCGCCGTGCCGATCTGGAAGACCGCCATGTTGCCCGCGCTCTTGGTGGAGGAGCTGATCCCGCGCTCGTTGAGCGCGAACCCCGCGTTGACGCCCCAGATGCTGCAGATGATGTACGGGTTGGTCGACAGGCTCGTGCCGTTGGTCAACGCGGTCATCCCGGAGTCCCAACCTGCGCTGCCGAGGATGCCCTCCGCGATGCAGGAGCGCTTGGCTTCGGTGTAGTACGTGGCCTTGAAGGTCGCAGCGGCCACCGTGCTGGTGCCCGGCGCCCGGAACGCGTACCACGCCGCGTCGCTGCTGACGAAGTACTGCCCCGACGCCAGCCAACCGTAGATGCCCCAACCGAAGAACCCGTTGCCCGTCGTGTGCGGGACCCCGGGGGTCCCTTCGTAGGTCCAGCCCGGGTAGTTGCCGGCCGCGCCGGAGTCCCACAGGTACTGCAGGATGCTCACCGACGGATCGACCAGCAGCGGGTAGTGCACGTCGCGATCGCGGTGCGGCACGTCGATCGTCACGCGATGCAGGTCGTTGTCGATCGTGTACGACGCCGGCACGTCCACGCCGTCCGCGTCCTGCGCCACTGCCGGACTCACCGACGCCACTGCCTTGCCATCGGCATCCTGGATCTCCAGGGCTTCCGGCAGATCGGCCGCCCGCACGATCCGACCCCCTGTGGGCACGCCGATGTCCAGGGCGAAGCTCTCCGGCGCCTCCTGCGAACGCACCTGATGGAACGTCTCCACGCCCGTTGCCGTCGGCGCGACCACGAAGTCGGTGTCGGCGGCCGCGTTGGCCCACAGCACCGAGTCGCCGACGCGCTGCGGCTCGGCGTCCGCGACGCCCGGGCCGACCGGCGCGATGGTCACGTCCGCCGCCGTGAGGGCGACGCCCTCCGTAAGGTCCTTGGCCACCGAGTACTCGGCCAACGGCGCCTCGGGCACCAGCTGATCGCCCTCAGACCGCAGCGCGGCATCCACGTTCTCGGCGCCGGAGTCCGTCGAGACCTGCAACGGCCAAGCACTGACGAGCAGGCCCTTGCCTCCGTCGTCCAGATCGACCTTGGCCGTGTTGGAACCGACCAGCTGCGTGATCTCACCGTCCTTGACCAGCCCGTCGGTGGCGTACGCCGGAGCCTGCGCCACCCCCTCGAAGGTCGCCGCGAACGTGTCCTTGGCCTCACCGGCCGTCAAGCCGGAGAACGCGTCCCCGCTGGCCTCGCGCTCCGCCACGGCCGCCGGCTTGGCCCGTTCGGCCAGCAGCTGCTCGTGGCTCTCCTTCGCCTCCTCCACGAACTCCGCGCGCTGCGCATCGGACACCGGCGATGAGGTGGCGCCCACCGCCCCGGCGACGACCACGGACAGCGAAAGACAGACGGCCACGAAGGCCGCCCCGACAGGCATGCGGAGACGAAGCACGACAACCCCTAGGACGAGCACCGGCACCGGATACAGGGTGCGCGAGCGGACGGAAACACTGCGGACCGCAGACAAGCTACACAGTCTCACCCGGGATGGATACGTAGCCTGTTTCTGCTCTTGCCAGTGGACCTTCAGCAGCAGGTGCACGGTAGGAGGTTCTTGTGGAGCTTCTCCTTAGGCACTGACCCGTCGAGCCCCTTGGCGAGCTGATCGAGCACGTCGGCAACCACTGGCGGCAGAGGCGTTGGGTCGAGGTCTGCGAGGATGGGCTGGCGAGAGTTCATCGCGTCGCTGGTCAACTCGCTGGCTTGGCCGGTAGCCGTCGGGCGGCGCGCCGACGACCGCCAGGACACCCCGTCGTCGGCAGCCCGACGTGGCCTCTAGGCGCCTCACGCCGAAAGGCAGGCCCACGAGCGCGGCGTGATCGGAAAGATCGACCCCCAGCAGCGCTACTCCTCACCGACCAGACACCTTGACCGAGCCGCGTCACGTGCCGCTGCGGCCGTCGGTCAGCTAAGGCTCGCACCCTCGAAGTGCCAATCCTCCAGAGATCACCGGCAGAGGACTACCGTTGCGACCACATCCTGCCGACGACGGTCGGCCTGTTCGTGCATGCCGCAGATGGTCCGCCAGCTCCGGACGCCGGTCTGCACGGCGGAGGCCAAGCGATCGGCCCCGGTCTCGCCCGCGCCTAACGCAACCATATGTGCAGGTAGGACAGGTTTGGTAGCCTCGGATCATGAAGACGATCCACCTCGATCCACAGGAAGACACCGGCGCTGCGTCGGTCGTCGACGAGATCGATCGTCTGCTCGCCGAGGGCAAGCGCGTCACGGTGACGGTCGCCGAGGAGCAGGAGCTGCTCTCGCCGCAGCAGGCCGCCGATCGCCTCGGATTCTCTCGCCAGCATGTCGTTCGCCTCATCGCCGCCGGGGATCTCGTCGCCGAGAAGCTCCCGGGATCCGGCTACTGGCAGATCCCCGTCACGGGGGTCCTCGCGTTCGAGATGCATCGTGAACAGGCACGGCGGAACGCCGACGCGTTCTCCCGGTCGTTGGACGCGCTGGGCGCTCCGCTTGAATGAACGAGACCGGTCCGCCCCGAGCGGTGCTCGATAGCGACGTCATCTACTCGCGGGTCCTCCACGAGCTCTTCGGCCGACTCGCAACAGAAGCCGATCTCCTGATCACGAGCGATCGTGGGTTCGTTGCCGAGCCGCTGGCCCGTCGGGGAATCGAAGTCATCTCGCCGGATCGGCTGCTCACGCGAACGTTCGCGAGCGAACCAACGGCCGTCCTCACCGCCCTCGCCGAGCAAGCGGCGGTGTGGGGCGGCGGAAGACCAGTGGGGCAACTGCTCGACGCGCTTGAACGGGCGGGTGCCCACGAGTTCGCGACGACCGCCCGCACCGCGCTCAGCCGCTAGATCGCGAGTCACGGGGTGGGAACGAGAAGGAACGAGAAGCGTTCGAATCCACCTCGGGGCACTTAAGCGCGGAGGACCGAACCCGTAACCGCTGAGAGTCCGCAAAAGCGTCCATAGGACGTGAAAAGTGACACTCGGCGGGGACGCTCCGCCCCGCGTCGTGCTCGATAGGGACGGTCGCGCCTCTCGTCCGCCCTTGAAGCGTCCATGGCTCCACAACCTTCGGGGCCCCGGAACGTGGACGTTCTCTGGTTCTGCTCGGTGTCGCCGGCCGTAGACCCCAGGCCGCACAACACGCCGACGACCGCCCACGCGGAACTCGCTCCGTGGCCGCGCAGACAGCGTATATGCCACCTCATGTCGCACATGTGAGATTCGTGCTGATCCGATTTCAAACATTCTGCGTACACATCTCTATCTTGGGACCGGAAGCCTGAGAGACACATTCTGCCTTCGGGCAGCACGGGCCTCTTTCCCGAGGCCACCACCCCCGAGTCACGAGACACAGCTTGCGGAGACGCCCCGACCAGCTCCCCAGAGGCACGCACGGCCTAGGCCGTGAGCACGTGGCTCAACACCAACGCAACCGCGTCCTGAACGCCATCGGCCCGGCCATCATCGAGCTGGGCTACACCGCCACCACCGTGGAGATCCTTCGCGAGCGCGCCGGCATCTCCCGCCGGACGTTCTACGACCACTTCACCGACAAGGAGGATGCGGTCGTCGCGTTCTACGACGCGGCCACCGAACGCCTGATCGAGGCGATCGACGACAGCATCGACAACCCCCGGCTCCAGCCGCTGAGCCGCGTGGGCGCCGCGACGCGCGCCCTGCTCGAGCTGGCCGCCGAGGATCCGATCACCAGCCGCGTGTGGCTGATGGCCCCCGGCCGGGCCAGCGAACGCCTGGGGGAGCGCCGGCGCCTGACCCTGGACGCGCTGGGAACGCGCCTCGAGGCGCTCCTGCTCGCCGCGGGCCACCCGTCCACCGGGCCGCTCGGCCTCTCGATGAGCATCGGCGGCGCCTGCGAGATCGTCCGCAGCCAGCTCGTCCAGGGGCGGGAGGACGACCTCATGTCGTGCGGTCCGGCCGTGGTCTACGCGCTCCTGGTCATCCACACTGGACACGCCGTCGCCAACAAGGCACGGCTCACAGGATCGGGTAGCTCCCGCTCGGGCGCATCTCGATGATCCCGGACTGCACGCCGCCGAGGTCCATGTACACGGCGTAACCGACGTCCATGATCAGCAGGAGCAGCAGCACCGGCACCCACCAGCGCCGCCGGGGCTGCAGCGCGATCGCTCCCGCCGCGAAGACGACCGGCGCCGCCACGAACATCACCCGGCTCCAGTCACCGGCGAACGGGAACGACGCCACGCACAGCGCCACCAGGACGAGGCTGCGCCGGGCGAACGGGCTGTCGCGCAGCGCCAGCGCGGCGAGGATCCACATCGGGCCCGCCACCGTGCCGATGCGCCGGAGGTTGACCGCCCATCCCTCGACCCCCTGGCGGAGCAGCTTCCAGCGGTCGCCGGCGTCGCCGTACCCGTTGCCGGCGGTGGGGACCGCCCACCGCAGCGCCACCATCGCGCCGAGCGCCGGGAGCCCGAGCAGGAGGACGTCGCGGGCCAGCCGCGGGTTCCACCAGCGATCCGTCCACAGGGCGTACGCGAGCGGCAGCAGGAACAGCGCGGACTCCCGGTTGAGCGCACCCAGCAGCACCGTGACGAGCAGGGCACCGCGCTGCCGCGCCACCACGAAGTACACGCCGGCGCACATCACCAGGGCGGTGAGCGCGTCGGGGTTGCGGCCCTGGCGCAGACTCTCGACCAGCAGCGGGGGCGACAGGACGAACAGCAGTGCCAGGCCGATCGCCAGGCGCCGCGCCACCCCCAACCGCTCCATGAGCAGGTACAGGAAGGCGCCGGCCGCCCCCGAACACGCCCAGGCGAGCAGGCTGAACGAGACCCCGTGGTCCAGCGGCAGGACGTGGACGACGTACGGCACCGCGATCCGGTAGGCGAACGGGAAGGTGTGCGGCGCGAACGGGTCCTGCGCCATGCGCTCGTAGATGAGGTCGTCGCCGCGGGGCACCGTCGCGTCGCGCACGAAGGCGTCGAGCGCCAGCAGCAGGACGGTGCCCGCCACGCCGACGAGCGCCGCGGTCCGCGGCGCTGACCATGCGCGGACGGTTCGCGCCGCGGGCAGGATCGACACGCTCATGTCTCAGAGGACGAACGCCCCTCCGGGAAGTTGCGGCGGTCGCCCCCGGTGCCCGACCTGCGCCCCGGGCCGGGGCCGTCGGGCTAGAGCCCGTACGGGTGGCGGACGACGTACCCGGACGTGTTGGCCGAGCGGCTGTCCCAGCGGGTGCCGTCGTCCATGCCGGATGTGTCGTAGCGGCGGCCGTTGATGACCATGAAGGCGTGGCCCGAGTTGGCGTAGATCGTCACCCAGCGGCCCTTGCCGGCGCCGCCGTAGCTCTCGAACCCGCTGGAGTCGAGCGGGCTGTCGAGCGCGCGCATCGAGTGCAGCACGTAGGAGACCGAGCCGGAGCAGTCGTACCCGCTGTCGCGGAAGCTGCCGTGCCCGCCGCCGTACTTGTACGGGTGGTGGGCGATGCGGTTGCCGGCCATGATGCCGCGGTGCACCCGGTCGGGCATGCCTCCGGAGCCGGAGCCGCCCGAGGAACGCGAGGACCGCTTCTGCTTGAGCACGGGCTGCCCGCTGACGCCGAGCGCCTTCCAGGTCGCGGGGCCGACGACGCCGTCCGCGGTGAGCCCGTGGGCCTTCTGGAAGGCCTTGACCGCCTTGGCGGTCCCCGGACCGAAGACGCCGTCGGCGGTGACGTGCAGCCGCCGCTGGAGCACGCGCACGGCCACGCCGCTGCTGCTCGTCTTGTGGCTGGATCCGCTCTTGGCCTTGCTCTCGCGCTTGATCGCGGCCCAGAACGCCGGGCCGGGGATCCCGTCGACGTCCAGGTGGTGCGCCTTCTGGAACTTCTTCAGCGCGTGCAGCGTGCCCTTGCCGAAGTTGCCGTCGACGTGGACGTGGAGGGCCTTCTGCAGCGTGCGCACGTGGGAGCCGGTGTCGCCGTACTTGACGGGAGCGGCGCCGGCCACGGCGGGCAGGGCGAGGAGGAGCAGCGCCACGAGGGCGCCGGTGAGCGGACGGAGTCGATGCATACGGCGGCTCGGCCAAGCTAGCAGCGCCGATTACCGCCCCGTGCAGGACGTCTTGCAGGCGCAGGAGCCGCAACGACTCCTGCGACGGACCTACTTGTCGCGGTCCGGGTGGACGTCGTCGATCGTGGTCAGCGCGGTGTACGGCGCGCCGGCCGCAGCCTCGATCTTGGCCCCGCCGCCAGCGAGGCGATCGAGGATGGAGACGACCCCGACGATGGTGTGCCCGGCCTCCTGCAGCGCGGCGATCGCCTGCAGGGTGGAGCCGCCGGTGGTGACGACGTCCTCCACGACCAGGCAGCGATCGTCCGAGTTCAGGTCCGGTCCCTCGATCTTGCGCTGGAGCCCGTGCTGCTTGGCGTCCTTGCGGATGAAGAACGCCTTGACGTCGGCGCCACCGGCCAGCGCGGCGCAGGCGACGGGGTCGGCGCCCATCGTGAGGCCGCCCGCGGCGGTCGCGCCGCGCAGGGCGACCTCGGCGGCGACCAGCTCGCTCATCGCGGCGAACCCGGGTGGGCGCAGCGTCGCGCGCTTGCAGTCGACGTAGTACTGGGCCACGGCCCCGGAGGTGAGGGTGACCTCACCGAGGATGAGCGCGTGCTCGCGCAGCTCGGCGATCAGTCGTGTGCGGGCGTCCATGGGCCCAGCCTATCTCCGGCGGGGCGGCGGGGGCCGGTGACCGCCGGGTGCGGACGGGCTAGCGGTAGTAGACGTCGACCGGCATGCCCGTGCCGCCGATCCAGTTCCAGATCGGCACGGCGTCCGGCACCGGGACGCGGAGGCAGCCGTGGCTGGCCGCGTAGGGCGGGACCTCGGCGTAGCCGTGGATCGCGTAGCCGCGGATGAAGTAGCTGGAGAAGACCATGCCGTGCGAGTTGGTCCCCGGCTCGCGCATGTAGACGCGGTAGGAGCCGAGCACGGTCGGGGTCGACGGCTTGCCGGAGCTCGTGGTGTAGAGCCGGGCGACCGAGCCGTTGGAGTTGATGAGGGCCAGCACCTGGTGGGTGAGGTCCGCCTCCACGTGGCGCCCGTGGTTCTTGTACCGGACGCTGAACGCGCCCTTGCCGGCCTGCAACGCCTGGAAGACGCCCTCGTTGGCGACGAACGTCCGCGCCATGTTCGTCATCTTGCGGAAGGCCTGGACGGCGCGCTGCGTGCGCGCGTCGTAGACGCCGTACGCGCCCGTGACGTAGCCCTTGCGCTTGAGCATGATCTGCAGGAGCTTGACCGCGGTGCTCCGCTGCCCGGAGGAGACGGACCGGTCGAGGACCTGCACGTGGAAGGCGCGGGCCTTGAGCAGCCGCTGCTCGTCCGTCGACGGGTGGACCGCCGTGACGGTCCAGGAGCCGGAGCCCTTGGCCGTGAACGACACGCTGTACGTGCCGCGCTTGCCGGCCTTCTTGACCGCCGCGTCCTTGGTGACGACCTTCTTGCCGCCGCGCGTGATGCGCACCACGACGCGCTGGCCGGGCACGTAGATCGACAGCGTGCCGCGCACGGTGAGCGTGTCGCCGGCGAGCAGCGCCTTCAGGCTGCCGTTGGCGCCGACCGGCTCGGACGAGATCGTCCCGCGGGGCAGCGGCTTGGGCTTGGGCGCCGGAGCCGGGGTGGTGACCGTGGGCGTCGTCGTGGTCGGCGTCGTCACCGGCGTCGTCGTGGTCGTGGTCGACGCGGCCGACGATGCCTCCTGTCCGTGCGCGACGACGGGCACCGAGAGGGCCACGCCGAGCGCGATGAGCGGGGTCAGGAAGCGAAGACGCACGGCAGGAAAGGTAGCGAAGGGATCAAGCCTGCGGCGCCGGGTGGGGCGCAGCCGGGCGCACCGGCGCGATCGGCAGCGCGGGGCCCGGCGGCGGACCGGCGAGACGGCGCACGACCGAAAGCACCAGAAAGATGACCGCCAGCGACGCGGCGATGGCGATCAGACGCTCGCCGGTGCTCCAATCCACCGACGACCCGTAGGCCAGGGAGTTGTTCACGCAGTGCAGGACGATCGCCGGGTACAGCGAGCGGGTCTTCCAGGTGAGGATGCACAGCGTGAAGCCGAGGAAGGCGAGCGGGACGAGGAAGCCGACCGGCGAGCCCGCGGCGTGGATCCCGCCGAACACCAGCCCGGTGATGATCGCCGCCGGCCAGATCCCCCGCCAGTTGGAGAGGGCGCGGAAGAAGAAGCCGCGGAAGAAGAACTCCTCGCAGATCGGCGCGATCACGCAGACGAGGACCGCCACGGCGATCAGAGCGACGTCGGAGTCCTTGGCGCCGAGGTCCTCGGGCAGCGAGTCCTTCGTGTTCGACAGGTCCAGCGCGGAGATCCACACCGCCGCGAACACGATGAAGGCCAGGTAGGCGAGCACGAACCAGCCGGCGGCCGGCAGGAACCTCGCGGGGCGCCGCAGGCCGAACTGCCAGGGCCGCGGCCGCGCGACCATGTTGGCGAAGAGCAGCGCCGCGACGATCAGCGAGAAGTCCTGGACGACCGTCGAGATCAGGGAGATGGCGGGCGGCGGATCCTTCAGGTCGGCGCCCAGCGCCGCCCCGATCAGCGAGACGATCACCCCGCCGAACAGCGCGCCGGCGAACCCGGCGAGCAGCGCGAGCCACGCCGACCAGGGCTTCCACCGCTGCTCTTCCCGTGGCTCGGGGGCGGCCACGGCGTCCGGGCCGGAGAGGCCCTCCGGGCGCTCGGGGTCCGCGGGCATCGGGCCGGGGTGGACGGGCGCCACCGGACCGGCGGGCGGCACGGGGACGGGAGGCTCGAACTCGGCGGTCACGGTCGCTGGAGGTTACGGCTCGTCGGTCCGCGCGCGCAGCACGTGCGCGGCGAGGCCCGCGAGCGAGGGCAGCACGAGGACGCCGTCCAGCGCGCCCGGGGCCGCAGCGCCGGCCGCACCGTCGCGATCCACGAACACGGCGGGGACCCCGGCTGCGCGGGCGCCGGCGACGTCCTCGTCCAGGCTGTCGCCGACGTGCAGCGCCTCGGCGGGAGCAACGTCCCCCACCACGGCCAGGGCCGCCGCGAACGGCGCGGGGTCGGGCTTGGAGACGCCGAGCTCGGCCGAGGTGATCACGCCCGCGAAGTACGGCGCTAGGCCGACGTCACGCAGCACGTCGTGGAGCGACACGTCCCAGTTGGAGCACACGACGAGGGGGATGCCCGCGTCGCGCAGCGCGATCAGCTCGGCCTCGACCTCGGGGAAGGCGACGAAGCGGAACGCCTCCAGCACCGCGGCCGTGAGCTCCTCGGCCGGCAGCGCAGCGGTGGCGGGCAGGGCGTCTCGCACGACGTCCGCGCACTCGGCGCGCAGGTCGGCGAGCGACGCCGCGTCCCGCGCCCGGTGCAGGTGCGCGCGGTAGTAGCCGATCTCCGCCTTGACGGCGCGGCCGGAGTCCCCGAGCGTGACGTCGACGCCGCGGGTGGCCAGGGCGTCTCGCAACGCGGGCGCCGGCGGCGCGAACCCGACGACGGTGCCGAGGGCGTCGAGGAGGACGGCGCGGGTGGGATGCGTGCTCACGGTGCTCATCATCGCGGTCACGCGACCCAGTGCCAGGTCGCGAACTGGCGGGCGCAGTTCGCGCCCGGACGTCTCACGCGACCCAGTGCCATGTCGCGAACTGCGCCGTGCTGGCGACGAGGCCCGCCGCGCTGACGCCGAGCAGCACACGCGTGCGCCACGGCGCCCCGGCCGCCGCCCACGCCCCGGCCCCCATGAACAGCGGGAACAGCACGGCGACGAAGCGCGGGTAGGACATCAGGGGCTGGGGGCCGACCGGGTAGGAGAGCGGGAGGGCCAGGGCGGCCAGCGCGTAGGCGCCGTAAGCGAGCGGGAGCCGGCGGAACGTGGCGATCAGCGCCGGGATGGTCAGCACGAGGAACGCGAACGGCAGCAGGTTGTGCCACGCCACGTTGAACGGATCGCCGCCGGCAGGGGTGAAGTAGACGGGCGTGCGGGAGCCCGACAGCAGCTGCCGCGCCCCGTCCCATGCGGCCACCGTGCCGTCCCACGCACCGACGAACGGTCCCCGGAACGCGCGCATCCACGTGTCCTGCGCGTGGAACGGCGCCATCCCGTCCAGTCCGCGCGCGGCGAACCACAGGCAGATCAGCGCGGGCCCGAGCGGGACCAGGCCGATCCACAGCGCCCGCGGCCAGGCCGGGCCCTCGTCGTCCGTGGCGCCCGCGGTGCCCGGCGCGGCCGAACGTCGGGCCGCCCAGAACAGCAGCACGAGCGCGACCACGAGGAGCAGCCCGGCGCTGCGCGTCGCGGCGGCCAGCCCCCCGAGCGTGCCGGCGAGCGCCCAGTGGTCGGTGCGGGCGGCGAGCACGCAGCCGACCGCGAAGGCCAGGAACAGCGACTCGCTGTAGACCGCGGAGAGGAAGAAGGCCATCGGGAACAGCGCAACGGCCCACACCGTGATGCGCGCGGCCGGCGCGCCCAGCTCCAGCTCGGTCAGGCGGTGCAGGGCCGCCAGGGCGACGACCATCGCGGCGAGCGAGACCACGAGCCCGGCGATCACGGCATCGCCCGTGAACAGGCCGACGGCCCGCATCGCCAGCGGGTACAGCGGGAAGAACGCCGGGCGCGCCTCGTCGGCGCCGTAGCCGTGATCGGCGATCGTGGCGAACCAGGTGGTGTCCCACCGCGCCGCGGGGGCGAGCAGCGCGTTACCCACCGATCCGAAGTGGCTGGTGATCGCGCCGGGGTCGAACTCGGTCGACCGGCCCATCAGCCCCCAGATCAGGAAGGCGCCCACGCCGACCACCCACACCAGCAGGCGGGAGACCCACGTCGCCCGCCACGCCACGACGAGGGACGCGTGCGCGTCGGCCGACAGCCCCCAGCGGGAGACGTCCGGGCGAGAGATCGCGGGGGTGGTTGGGGTAGCGTCACCGGCCATGCCGGTCTCCATTCTCGCCGAGTCGTGGGTCAGCCGTTACGACAACGCGATCGTCGCGGTCCTCGCGATCATCCTCACGTTCGTCGCGCTGCGGATCGTGGACCGCTGGATCAGCCGCCAGCTGATGAACACGGCGACCCGGGTCGCGGGCGGCGACCTGAGCCCCTCGGTGGACACGCGGCTGCGGGTCATGCGCCGGCTCATCGACGTGGCGATCGTGCTCATCGGGGTCTCGGTGGCGATCTCCCAGTTCGCCCGGCTGGGCTCGCTGGCCTCCACCCTCCTCGCGTCCACCGCGCTCGTCGCCGCGGTCATCGGCTTCGCGGCCCGCCAGCCGGTGGCCAACGCCGTGGCCGGCGTGGTGCTCGCGTCCTCCCAGCCCATCCGGGTCGGCGACCTCGTGTCGTTCCAGGGCCTGAGCGGCGTGGTCGAGGACGTGCGCCTCACGTCGACCGTCGTGCGCACGTCGGCCGGGGCGCACCTCATCGTGCCGAACGAGACGTTCGTCTCCGGGATCGTGCGCAACGACTCGCTGCCCGGCACCCCCGTCACGCCCGAGGCGGACGTGTGGCTCCCCCACGGCGTGGACGTCCCGCGCGCGGTGGCCGCCGCTTCGCGCACCGGCGACGGCGTGAAGGTGACGGTGGCCGAGACGTCGCCCGAGGGCATCCGCCTGCAGGTGACCGCGGCGCCCGTGCCGGCCAGCGAGCGGGCGGCGCGCGAAGCCGCGCTGCGCCTGGCCGCGCTCGGGGCGATCGGCGCGGTGGAGCCAGACCCAGACTCGTCGGCTTAGCACTCCCGACGGACGTCTCGCACCGCGCGTCGGTGCACCGACGCGCCCAATCGGGGCTGCCGGAGGCCGACACCTTCTACACTGGGCCGACGGCTCGACGACCCGTCGTCGTCGACGCGCGCCCCCTTTTCTATGTCTCGCCACGAGCGCAACCGCCGCAAGGCCCGCAACAAAGCCGGGCCGGGCCGCTTCATCTTCCTGACCATCGGCGTCTTCGTCACCGTGGCGGCGCTGGCCGTCTGCGGCGGCATCGCGTGGGTGCTGTCGGTGTCCGCCTCGGCCCCCGACCTCGCGGAGCTCAAGCCGGCCAAGAAGGGC
>Ga0247758_1000116_pt1 | contig 62131 bp, 58 predicted proteins | sample UWRJL156409C4_FD_180950 | JGI IMG/M metagenome (GOLD analysis project Ga0247758, IMG submission 180950) | Plant litter microbial communities from Arlington Agricultural Research Station in Wisconsin, United States - UWRJ-L156-409C-4 | ecosystem: Environmental > Terrestrial > Plant litter >... | reverse complement strand
GCGATCCTGGGCCGGCAGGAGGAACGTCACTACCTCGAGCGGATCGTGGCTCAGGAGTCGGCGGATGCGCAGTTGTCCCGCGCGATCAGCCTGATGCTCGACGGCCACAACCCGCACATGGAACTGGCATTGAAGAGCGCGGACGACGAGTTCCGCCGCTCCAAGCGATTCCTGGACGCGCACGGTGGCGTCGTCGACCGGCTGGTGGACGAAGACGGCAAGGTCGACTACCGCCAACTGGAGGAGGCGATGGGCGGCAAGACGAGGGAGGTGGACCACTTCGTTCGTGACCTCCACCTGTCGCGGGCCGCGATCGCGATCAAGCGCAAGGCGCTCGTCGCTGACGCGGCATCCGTCGCCCTCGTGGACCCCAGCAACCCGTACACGGCGTTGAAGAAGCACCTGGAGGGGGAGGTGCGCCTGCTGGAAGAGGCCGACGCCGCTGCCGTCGAACTGACCGAACAGCTCTCCGCTCTGGAGTTGAAGGGAGGCTGGCGCGACCGGGGCAAGTCGGTGGCCGACCGCCAGGCGAAGCTGCGTGCCCAGGTCGCTCCGGCGAACGTCGACGACACCGCAGAGCTGCTCTACCTCGCCACCGGCACCGGCGAGATCCTCCAGCTCCTTCCTCCGGAAGTGGACGCACCCGAGGAGTCGGAGAAGGGCCCGGATCCCGAGGAGGCGTAGCGGAAGGCCCGTGATCTCACGGATGCGGCCCGGAGGCCGCCGTGCTGCCATGGCTGCATGCCCCGATCGGTCATCGCCGTGCTCACCGCGACGTGCGTCCTGCTCGGCGCGGCACCGGCCGCGCAGGCCGCAAGCCTCCTCTACAAGGACCAGGACAACGACGTGGCGGTCGCGCGGCCGGATGGCAGCCTGGCCCGCAAGGTCACGAAGGCGACCGACTCCGCCCACGGCTTCAAGGCCGTCTCCGCCGCCGACGACGGCGGCATCACCGCGTTCCTGAGCCAGAACGACGACAGCGGCAACGGGAGCTTCGTCGTCCTCGGCCCGGACGGCGCGGTGCGGCAGGGACCGTTCCTGTTCGAGAAGTTCGGCATCTGTGGTGGGCTGAGTCCGTTCCGCACGTCGACGTCGCCGGACGGCACGTTCGTCGCGGTCCAGTACTGGAAGGGGTCGAACAACTGCCTCGGCAGCTCTCCGACCCCGTCGGTGCGGCTCGTGGGCCGCAACAGCCCGACGATCGGCACGAGTACCTATCCGTCCTACGACTACCTCACCGAGCCGCACTGGCTCCGTCATCCCGACGACCGCTTGGCGGGCATCAACGGTGGCACGCTGTCGGTGTGGCAGAACGACGCCGCGCACATGGACGCGTGGATCGCGCTGCCCGTCGACAGCCCGTACGAGCTCGACGGGTTCGACTTCCACCCGACGCAGACGAAGCTCCTGCTCGATCTCGGCGTCGCCCACGCGACCGGGGTCCAGCCGCACCGGTTGGAGCTCTACACGTACACGGAGCTCGCGACCGGCGCCGCGCCGCCGACCGACCCCGCCCCGCAGCTCGTCTGCGCCACCGACGCCTACGTGAGCAATGACGCGGGTGGCGGCCGTCCGTTCTGGTCGCCGGACGGCAGCCAGATCGCCTGGAACGCCCCGGACGGCATCTACGTCTCACCCGCCCCCGTCGCCAGCGGCGAGACGTGCGTGTTGCAGCCGAAGCTCGTCGTGGCCGGCGGGTCCGACGTCCACTGGGCGCCGTTCGACGTCACCCAGCCGCCGGCGGGCGGCGGGGGAACGCCCACGCCCCCGCCCGGCGGTGGTTCGACCACACCGCCGCCCGGCGGCGGCTCCGGGACGAAGCCCGCCCCGGTCTTCAGCGCGGCCAAGGCGATCGCGGCGAAGCGCGCGTTCGTCGTCCGGCTCAAGCTCGCGAAGGCCGCGACCGTGACGATCACCGTCACCCGCCGGGGCGCGAAGAAGGCGCTCGGCAAGCTCACCTACAAGGCGAAGAAGGGCGCGTTCACGCGCAAGATCACGAAGGTCCGCGGCAAGCGCCTCACGCGCGGCACGTACAAGGTCGTCGTCCGGGCCGGTACGACGACGAAGACGCTGAGCGTGAAGGTGCGGTAGCGCTTCGGGGCTGCCGAGCCCGCCCGGCGCCCGGGCTACCCAGCCGGCAGGCGCACCGCCCGGCGCACGCTCACCGCGTGGCCGTAGCCGTCGCGGCCGCCGACCGCGACGGTCGCCCGAGTGCCCGCGCCGGAGGTGCGCCGCAGCGTGCGGCACGCCTCCCGGCCGCGGGCCGTCAGCGCGGTGCTGCCGGCGAGGGCCCGGCCGCCGGCTCCGGTGACGCGGACGCGGCCCGTCACCTTCCCGCCGATCGCGGTGGCGCAGACGCGCACGGAGCGGCCGGTGGCGCGCACGCGGGTCACGGTGAGTCGCGCGACGGGGCGGAGCGACACGGTGCGGGTCCGCTGCGCGGTCGTCGACCCGGCGGTGTACTGCTGGGCGGGGTTCGGTGCGCCGAGATCGACCCGGAACCTCAGGCGTCCCTGGCCGTCGGGCACGGCCGACGTGGTTGCGCCGGTCCCGGCGACCTCGACCCGGCGCAGGCCGCGGAACAGCGGGGGCGTGGTGACGGTGGTGGTGCCCGAGCCGGTGAGGGCGAGGCCGGCGGATCGCACGTTCTTCAGTCGCAGGAACTCGAGCGGGCGGTTCGGGTCGGCCGCGACGTGCCAGCCCCAGACGTCGAACGCGGGCTCGATCGAGGCGTAGTCGAAGGCCTTCGGCTCCGCGGCGGGGTGGGCGAGCAGCGCCGTGAAGGCGCCGAGCGTGTCGGCGATCTCGCGCTTGAAGTTCGGGACGGTGTGGCAGCCGTCGCCGTAGTCCTTCCACAGGTGCGGGATCCCCTGCTTGCCGAGGACGTCGTGGAGCGACACGCTGGCCTGGTACACCCCTGTCTCGACGACGCACGACGCGGCGTCGGCCGACAGCGGGTTCTCGCCGATGCCGGGGTTGAGCTTGCCGTTGGCCGTGCGGACCTGCAGGTCGAGCGTCCGCAGGTTGTCGGTGAGGTCGGCCGGGTTGTGGCCGTGCCAGCGCACCTCCTGCGTGAGCCGCGGACCGTAGATCGCGTCACGCTTGCCGCCCTGCAGCGCCGAGCTGAGGGAGAGCACCGCGCCGTTGAGGGGGAGGTTGCTGTCCACGGCGCCGGAGATGCTCGACACGGCGGAGAAGAGGTCGGGGTGGCGGGCGGCGAGCATCATCGCGCCGTAGCCGCCCATCGAGACGCCGGCCAGGACGCGGTGCGCGCGGTCGGCGATCGTGCGGAAGTGCGCGTCGATCAGCGGGAGGAGCTGGTCGATGACGTAGGTCTCGTACATCGGCGGGCCGCCGGCTCCGTCGTTGTACCAGTCGCTCCAGTACCCGCTGTCGCCGTTCGGCGAGACCACGATCGACGGGTAGTCCTTGGTCAGCTCGACGCCGTCCACGACGCTGTTGAACGACTTGTACGTGTTCTGCGTGCCGGCGAGGAAGTACGAGACGGGCCAGCGGCGGGTGGGAGCGTCGTCGTAGCCGGTCGGCAGGTCGACGTGGACCTTCGTCGGCGTGGAGAACGCCGGCGTGCTGATCGTCAGCTCCACGACGCGGGGAGCGATCCGCTCCTCGGCGGTGATCCGGGCGGCGTTCTCCCCCGGCGCGGCCGGCGCGGCCAGCGCCGCTGGTGCCGTCATGGCGATCAGCGCCGCGATCGCGATCGTGCTCGCGATGACCGCGCGCGTTTCCCCTCGTCGACCCCTGGACATGCCCGCGACCGTAACATGCAGTCCTGCACTTTGCTGCGCCACTGCACGCAGCTGGCGCGCACGGGCTGGCGAGAGGGTGCCGAGTGTCGCTTTTCAGGTCGTATCGACCTGAAAAGCGACACTCGGAGTCGTGGCCGGCGCGGCGGAGGATGCGGGGGCGGCGGCGAACCGCGCGGCCAGCTCGGAGCGGGAGCGGACGCCGAGCTTGCGGTAGACGCTGCGCAGGTGGTGCTCGACGGTGCGGCGGGACAGGAACAGCGACGCCGCGACCTCGGGGTTCGTCGCGCCGCCGGCCACCAGCGCGCAGACCTCGCGCTCGCGCGCGGTGAGCTCGTCGGCGCCGGAGAGCGCCGCGGGGTCCTTCGCTCGGCCGCCCGCCGCCGCGAGCTCGGCGGCCGCCCGGTCGGCCCAGCGCCCGGCGCCCTGCGCGCGGAACGTCGCCTCGGCCTCGGCCAGCAGCCCGCGCGCCTCGCTGCGGCGGCGGGCGCGGCGCAGGCGCTCGCCGAACAGCAGCTTGGTGCGCGCCTCCTCGAACGTGAAGTCGACCCGCGCGTGTGCGGCGGTCGCCGTCGCCAGGTGCGCGTCGACCTCGTCGTCGCCGCCGAGCAGGGCCGCGCAGCGCGCCGTCGCCGCGGCCGCCCAGGCCCCGCCCGTGAGCTGCGCGCCCGCCCGCAGCTCGCGCAGCATCCGCGCCGCGTCGTCCAGGCGGCCCGCACGCGCGTACGCCTCGGTGAGGTCGCTCTCGTTGAACATGAAGCCGGGGTCGTGGGCGCCGTAGCGCAGCCGGTACTCGCGGCCGCGCTCCAGGTGCGCGATCGCCGCCGGCAACTCGCCCGTGGACAGCGCGAGCATGCCGAGCGCCTGCTCGGCGACCGCCCGGTGGGAGTAGATGCCCAGCCGCTCGCAGATCGCGCGTGCGTGTCGCGCGTGCGTCACGCACACGTCGTCCTCGCCGAGGTACGCGGCGACGAACGCGCGGGTGTTCAGCGTCAGCGCCTGGAGGAAGCCCCCGACCGCCTCCTCCCCGAGCGCCGCGGCCTCGTCGGCCAGGTCCCGGGCCCCGCGGAAGTCGCCGTGCCGCGAGCGCACGCTGGCCAGCACCACGAGCGGGAAGGCCAGCGGCATGACCGCGCCACGCTCCCGCAGCGTCTGCACCATCGGCGCGATGAGGCGGACGGCCTCGTCCTGCTCCTCCATCCAGTGCAGGCACATGCCGGCGAGCGCGATGATCTGATGGCCGGGCGCGGCCGGGTCGAGGGCGAGGATCTCGTCGAGCCGCCCGTCCAGGACGCGCCGGGCGACGGCGTGCTCGCCGGCCACGGCGCGCGCCGAGGCCTCCATCGTCGACGGCACGAGATCCGATCCCGGCGCGGCGACCAGCGCCAGCTCCCGGGCGCGCGCGGCGATGCGCGCGATGAGCCCGGTCGGTCCCGAGCCCATCAGGGCGATCGACGCCTGCGTCAGCAGCGCCGCGGCGCGCCCCGGGTCGGTCGCGGCGACGCGATCGGCCTCGGCCTCCAGCAGGGCGTGGGCCTCGCCCGGTCGACCGGCCTGCGCGGTGGCCGCGCCCACGAGCAGCTGGGTGTCGGCGCGGGCCGCGGCGTCCGGGGCGGGCGGGAGCCCGGAGGCCAGGGCCAGCGCGGTCTGCGGGCGCCCGGCGAGCAGGGCCAGGTGCCCGGCGGCGAGCGTCCGGGCGCGGCCGCCGACCGGGTCGGGGGAGAGCGCGGCGGCCCGCCGCAGGGCCTGCAGCGCGGTGCCGGGGGCTCCGCGCTCGGCGGCGTCGGAGGCGGAGCGCTCCAGTGCGGCCGCGAGCTCCTCGTCGGGCCGGTCGGCGATCACGGCGAGGTGCCAGGCCCGCGCGTGCGCGGGGAGGACGGCGGCCAGGGCACGGTGGGCGGCGCGGCGCTCGCTCGGGGGTGCGGCGTGGTAGACGGCGGTGCGCGCCGTCGGATGCGCGAAGCGCACAGCACGCTCGTCGACGCTGACGAGCCCCGCGTCCTCGGCCGGCCCGAACGCCTCCATCCCTGCGGGCGACAACGCGGCGGCGAGCGGCTCGCTCGCCCCGTCGCTGCTCGCCGCGGCGAGCAGCAGCGCGGTGCGCGTGGCGTCGGGGAGACGGGCCAGGCGCGTGGCGTACGCGTCGGTGATCCGCCCTCCGGCCGGCGGCATGGCAGGCAGCGCGTCGCGGCCGGCGCGCTGGGCGGCCGTGAGCTCCGCCGGGCCTTCGAGCAGGGCGAGCGGGTTGCCGCCGACGGCCTCGACCAGCGCCTCGGCCACGGCCGGCGCCACCCCCGCGCGGCCGGCGAGGACCAGCGCGTCCGCGTGCCCGAGCTCCCCGAGCTCGAGCGTCGGCAGCGCCGGCCAGCCGTCGAGCGGCTCGTCGCGCAGCGACTCGACCACGAGGACGGTCACGCCGAGGCGCTCGGCGCGCCGCGCCAGGAAGGCCACCGCCTCACGGGACGACGGGTCGAGCCACTGCACGTCGTCGACGGCGACCACGACGGGGGCCAGCGTGCCGACGAGGGCGATGAAGGCGTGCAGCACCGTGGCGCGATCCAGGCCGGTCGGCGCGTCGAGGGCGAGCGCGGCCCGCAGCGCGCGCCGCTGGCTCGGCGGGAGGACCTCGATGTCGGCGACGGCGGGGTCGAGCAGCTCGCGCAGGCCCGCGAACGGAAGCTCGATCTCGCTCTGCACGCCGGTGGCGCGCAGGACGCGCTCGGCGTCGGCCGTGGCGGCGGCCAGCAGTGCGCTCTTGCCCATGCCGGGGCGGCCGGCGACCACGAGGGCGCCGCCGCCCGCGTCGATCTGGGTCCGCAGCCGCGTCAGCTCGGCCGTCCGTCCGATGAGCTCCATCGACGGAAACGGTAGCGCTGGGCGGGACGGTGCCGGACCGGCCCGGCCACGAGTGACAGCTGACTCCCGCTAGACGGGAGCGAGCGGTCACTCGTGGCCGTCGATCACGCCCCGGTGCGCTTCACGGTGAAGTGGGTCGAGCCGGTGCAGCCGCGGCTCTTGTTGCTGGCGACTCCCTGGGTGACCTCGTTGGGCGTCCAGAAGACGTCCATGCTGTTCTCGCCGTAGGTGAGGAATCCGTGGACCCCGTCGATGTGACCCCAGCGCGTGGTGTCGACTTTGTTGATGGCCTTCCCCTGGCTGCCGCAGTCGACGAGGTACTCGGTCTTGAAGCGGTCGATGACGTGGACCGTCGAGACGATGTGCGGGCCGCTCTTGAGGTGGCCGACGCTGACGTGGAGGAGGATCGCCTTGTTCTGGTCGTTCTTGCCCTCGTACGTGCCGACGGGCACGTCGCAGCCGCGGCTGCAGGGCGGTGCGGAGGCGTTGCCGAGCTTGCCGTCGGGGACGGTCGCGGTCGCCGTCGTGGTGGAGGTCGGCGAGTCGGACGATCCGCAGCCGGCGGCGAGCAGCGCGCAGGCAGCGATGGGCAGGGCGATGGCGAGCGGATGACGCACGACGGTCTCCAGGTCTCAAAAGTGAACGCGGACGACTGGACCGGCAGCCATCATCGCCTGCGAGCCTTGGGAATTGCTGAGAGTCGTCGCCTCGCTCCCGCTGTTTTGCCTCATCAGCAACAGCACGTGCGATATGAGCAACTCGGTCGTATCCTGCCGTCGATGAGCGCGTTCTCCGATCCTGCCGCTGTCGCGAGCTACGCGACCAACCTGTCGCGCAACGTCCCGGGCGTGGAGGTCCTGCATCGACTGACCGAACAGATCCTGGCCGAGACGGTGCCCCCCGCCGGGCGCGTGCTGGTCGTCGGTGCCGGTGGAGGCGCGGAGCTCACGTACCTCGCCCAGCGGCACGCGAGCTGGACCTTCGACGGCGTCGACCCGTCGGGCCCCATGCTGGCGCTCGCGCGCGAGACGCTGGGCGCCCACGCCGCGCGGGTGACGCTGCACGAGGGGTTCGTCGACGAGGCCCCCATCGGCCCCTTCGACGCGGCGACCTGCCTGCTGACGCTGCACTTCCTGCCCCGCGAGGAGCGGTTGAGCACGCTGCGGGAGATCCGGCGGCGCCTGCGTCCGGGCGGCCCGCTGCTGACCTTCCACCACAGCGTGCCCGACGGGCCGGCACGGCTGACCTGGTTCGAGCGCGCGGCCCGCTACGCGGCCGGTGACGGAGGGGACCCGGCGCAGATCGCCTCGAGCGCGAACGGGATGGCCACCCGTCTGCCGATCCTCACGCCCGAGGAGGACGAGGAAGTGCTCGCCCAGGCGGGCTTCCGCGATGCCGGCACGTTCTACTCCGCGCTGACGTTGCACGGCTGGGTGGCCTATGGGTGAGGGGCCTCAGGCGCTCCGCGTGCGGGCGGCCTGACGGACCAGGTGGTCGCGCTCGGCGACGTTGGTGGCCCGGTGCGCCGCCTCCGCGTAGGCCTCCGCGGCGGCGGGGAGGTCGCCGCCGAGCTCGTGCAGATGGCCGCGGACCGCGTGCCAGCGGTGCCGCTCGCCGAGCACGTCGACCAGCCGGTTGGTCTCGCGCAGCCCGGCGGCCGCGCCGAGGACGTGGCCGACCGCGACCGCCCGCCCGAGCACCGCCGCGGGATCGCTGCGCACCGGGTCGTCGGTGAGGGCGACGAGGTCGTCGTACCAAGCGAGGATCTGCGGCCAGTCGGTCTCCCCGGCGCTCGCCGCGTCGTCGTGTAGGGCGGCGATCGCGGCCTCCACCTGGTAGCGGCCGGGACGCTGGACGGCCAGCGCCGACTGCAGGACGCGCACGCCCTCGGCGATCTCCCGGGCGTCCCACCGGCCGCGGTCCTGCCGGTCGAGCGTGACGATGCGACCGTCTGCGTCGTACCGCGCCGGGAGACGGGCGTGGTTGAGGAGCATCAGCGCGAGCAGCCCGCGCGCCTCCGGCTCCTCGGTGGCGAGGGTGAGCTGGCGGGCGAGCCGGATCGCCTCCCCGGCCAGGTCCGGGCGGCCGGGCGCGCCTCCGTGCCCGGTCGTGTAGACGAGGTAGAGCACGCGCAGCACGACGGCGAGATCCCCGGGCCGGTCCAGGCGGGGAGCGGGTGGGCCGGCGATGGTGCGCTTGGCGCGGCTGATCCGCTGCGCCATCGTCGCCTCCGGCACGTAGAAGGCGTCGGCGATCTCCCGGGTGGTGAGGCCGCCGACCGCGCGCAGGGTCAGGGCCACCTGGGAGGCGGGCGAGAGGTCGGGATGGCAGCAGCAGAAGAGCAGGAAGAGGGTGTCGTCGCCCACCTCCTGGGGAGGCGGCCCGTCCGCCCGCGGCTCGGCGTACGTCTCCTCCTCGCGGCGACGGCGAGCGGCCTCGCTTCGACGGGCGTCCACGAGCCGCCGGGTCGCGACCGTCACCAACCACGCCTGGGGGTCGCGTGGCGGGTGGTCGGGCCACACGCGCAGCGCTTCGAGCAGGGCCTCCTGCAGCGCCTCCTCGGCGGCGTCGAAGTCCTCGCCCCGCCGGACCAGGCCCGCGAGCACTCGCGGGACGAGAGCGCGCAGCGCGCTCTCGTCCAGCCGGGGTGCCGGCACGCCGGTCACTCGGGGTCGGTCGTCCGCGGCCGCTGCCACATGATCTCCCGGACGTCGATCCACTCGTGCAGCGGCCCGCCCCCCGGGCCGGGCTCGGAGGAGATGTGGGCCGCGATCTCGAGCGCCCGCTCGTACGACTCGACGTCGATGATGTACCAGCCGGCGATCAGGTCGCTGGTCTCGGGGTGGGGGCCGTCGGTGGTGACGGGCGCGGCGTCCGGGCCGCCGTAGCGCACCCAGGTGCGCGCCGGCGTGAGGGCCTGCGCGTCGACGAGCTCCCCGCTCTCCTCGAGCATCGTGCCGACGTTCCGGAGGAAGGCCATGTGCGCCTCGACGTCCTCGGGGGCCCACTGATCCATCGGGGGGAAGGGATGGTGCGGCTCGGGGCCGCCGCGATAGCGCTTGAGCAGCAGGTACTTCGGCATGGTGATCTCCTGGTGTCGTGGGCCGCGCCTGTGGCGGCCCTTCACCTGGTGAGCGGAGCCGACCGGAGCTTCTCGACATGAAATCACGCATTTCGCTCCCGACGGGGGATGATCAGCGCATGACCGACCTGTGGACCGCCGTCAAGGACCTGCCGATCGCGATCGAGTCGTCGTCGCTGGAGGCGCTCGTGCCCAGCGGCCCGGTCGGTGAGGAGGACGTCTCGACGACCCAGCTGCGGCTGCGGGGTCGGGGCGAGGAGGGCGTGGGCGAACAGGTCGGCCTGGCGGGCACGCAGGCGGGCCTGCGCGAGAGCGACTTCCCCCTCACCGGTGCGTGGGCGACGCTCGCGGACTTCCTCGACCATCTCGACGGGATCGACATGTGGGCCGCGCCGCCCGAGTGGGAGATGGAGCGCAACTGGCGGCGCTGGACGTTCGAGTCCGCGGCGCTGGACCTCGCGCTGCGGCAGTCGGCCACGAGCCTGGCCGAGGTCCTCGGCCGCACACCGCGGCCGGTGACGTTCGTCAACTCGTTCGGGCTCGGCGATCCACCGGCCGCCGACAAGGTCGCGGGCCGGCGCGCGGCGCATCCGACGGTCGGCTTCAAGCTGGACGTCGCACCGTCGTGGACGCAGGACGTCATGGACCGCGTCGCGGCCGTGGACGGCGTCGCGGTGATCGACTTCAAGGGCCAGTACGACCTGCCGGTCGAGGACGAGGCGGCCCTGCTGGCGATGTACGAGCGCACGGTGGCCACGTTCCCCGACGTCGTCTTCGAGGATCCGCACGACGATCCGGCGGTGCTCGCGCTGCTCGCCCCGGTCGCCGATCGCGTCTCCTACGATGCGCCGATCACCAGCGTGGAGTCGATCGGCGCGACCCCCATCGAGGCGCGGATCGTCAACGTCAAGCCCTGCCGCGTCGGCCGCCTACGGGAGCTCAGCCGGCTGTACGCGCACTGTGAGGCCGCCGGCATCCGCATGTACAACGGCGGCATGGGCGAGCTCGGCGTCGGGCGCGGCCAGGCCCAGCTGCTCGCGTCGCTCTTCCATCCCGACGCGCCCAACGACATCGCGCCGTCGGACTACAACCTGGTGACGCCGCCGATCGGTCTGCCGCCTAGCCCGCTCGATCCCGCGCCGGACCGCGGCTTCCGCCGCCGGTAGACGGCCGGCGTCAACCGGGCTCGTGGGCGCTACGACGGCCGAGGGCCCGCGGGGTAGGCTGCCCGCATGCGTTCAACCTCTCGCCTCGTGGTCGCCGGGCTCACCGTCCTGCTCGGGGCCGCCGTCCTGGCTCCCGCCGCCCAGGCCCAGTCGACGCGGACGTTCGTCGCGTCCTACGGCGACGACGCGCAGCCCTGCAGCCGGACCGCCCCGTGCCGGACGTTCGCGACGGCGTTCGACCGCACGGCGACGAACGGCGAGATCAACGTCATCGACACGGGCTCGTACGGGCCGATCACCATCACGCGCGCGATGAAGCTCCGGGGTCGCGGGACGATCGCGGGCGTGATCGTCAACGCCGGCAGCGCGATCACGGTCAACGCCGGGGCCAGCGACCGGGTGGCGATCAGCGGCCTGGACATCAACGGGCTGACCACCGGGACGAACGGCATCCGCGTCCTGCAGGCCGGCAAGGTCCTCGTCGACGACGTGCAGATCTTCGGGTTCACCTACGCGGGCGTCGACTTCGAGCCGGCCAACGCGGGCGCGCGGCTCGCGGTGCAGCGGAGCACCCTCTACGACAACCGCTCCTCCACCGGGGCGACGGGCAGCGCGGTCGTCGTGCAGCCGGCCGGGGTCGGCACGGCACGGGCCACCGTGAGCAACACGGAGATGCACCACAACGACTTCGGCGTCGCCGCCTCGGGCACGACCCAGGAGGCGGTGATCAACGTGACGCGCAGCACGATCAGCGACTCGGTCGCCGGCGTGTTCTCCAACGGCGCGAGCGCCCTCGTGCGCCTCAGCGCGACGGACGTGCTCGACAGCCAGTTCGGCCTGTTCTACGGCAACGGCGCCCAGGTGGTGTCGAGCGGCAACAACAACGTCAACGGCAACGGGGTCAACGGGACGCCGACCAGCGTCACGCCGACGACGCGCCGCGCGCCGGGCCGCTAGCCCTTCCGGGTCAGCACGAGCTTGCCCGACCAGTCGCCACCGGTGGTGCAGCGCTCGTAGCGCGGGTTCGCGCGCGCACAGCTGCGGGGCGGCGTGTTCGCGCGGGTGTCGTGCAGGGGGATCGCGATCCGCTCGGCGCGCAGGAACGTCGCCGCGGGGATCGAGACGGGGGCGGGCGTGAACCAGCGCTCCGGCCCCCAACCGGCGGCGAAGCTGAACCCCGGCTGGAAGTAGTTGTCGAGGATGCGGTCGATCGGGTCGCCCTGACCCGGGCAGACGGTCGGCGTGCTGCCCAGCGCGCCGCCGGCGGGGTCGGTGGCCCCGATGGCGAAGCGGGCGGTCACGGCGTCGTAGCGCACCTGGACGGTGGGCTTGGGCAGCCGCACGCGCGGGGGCTTCGTTCGCACCGTGCAGCGGACCTTCCGGTCGAGGTCGCGGTACAGGCCGTCCTTGTGGCGGTGGTCGATGCGCCCGACGACCGTCGAGCTCCCCGTGGTGCCGGCCGGGCCGGTCACCGCGGCGCAGGCCGCGGGGTCGGGATCGCACGTGGGGATGACCAGCGACCGGCGGAAGGTGAGGTCCCAGCGCTGCGTGCTCGAGTCGCGGGCGTCGTTGGTGTCCGGTTTGCCGCCGGGGTTCGGCGGCGTCGCATGGAACGTCGTCCGCCACGTGCCGGATCCCTCGTAGGTGACGCGGAACGTCGAGGTCGCGCGCTCCGGGCCGGGCCGGACGGAGTACGACGCCGCCGATGCGGCGCACGGGATCACCAGGAGCAGCAGCAGCGCGGCGACCAACGAGCGGAAGGGCATGACGCCGCAGCGTAGCCGGGCGGGCTCGTGCGCCCGCCGGTCCTGGCGCGCGGCCGGCGGGGGCGTCGCTGGCCTCATCCGGTGGTGAGCGTCGCGTTGCCCGTGAGGCTCGACCAGGGCGCGACGGCCGGCGTGCCGTCGAAGCGGACGGTGAGGTCGCCCTGCACCGAGCCGACGCTGTGGCCGCCCGGGAGGATCGCCGTGTAGGCGAGGGTCCCCGAGAGCGCCGGGCCGCCGCCGGTCACCGTGGCGGTGGCGCCGTCGGGGGCGCTGGCGAGCGCGGACGCGGGGAGGTTCGTGGCCAGCGCCTCCTGGGTGATCGTGACGTCTCCTCGCTGTCCCACCGGGCCGCGCGGGGTGCGGCGGAGCTCCTGCCGCTGGACGTCCTGGAGGACGATGTCGGTCCGCTCCACCCGGAGCGTCCACGGTCCGCTCTGCTGGACGAGGCGCGTGGCGCGGGGCTCCGGCGGGGCCTCGCAGGTCCGTTGGGGCTCCCGCACCAGGCTCCCGCGCGCGTAGCCGCCGCGGCGGGAGATCGTGCGGAAGAACGTGTCGTCCAGGGTCAGCCGCACCGTCCCGGTGATCTTCGCGGCCCGCTCCCGCGCCCGGCTGCTCCCGCACGTCTCGGGCGTCCGCTCTTCCAGCAGGGTCGCCCCGGCGAGGCCGGAGCGCAGCGGCCCGGCCTGCGGGGTGCGGATCGCGCCCCGGCCGGTGGCCACGACGTCGATCTTGCCCCACGGACCGAGGTCGGCCCGCAGCCGCGTCGATCGCAGCGTGCGCGTGAGCCGGAACGCGGGCCGGTGGCGCGCCGCGTCGAAGACGATGACGTGCCGTTGGGCGCCCGTGGCCGTGCGCTTGGTGAGCGAGACGGTGAGGGCCGGCGAATCCTGGACGCGCGCGGCGCGGATCTCCAGCGCGTACCCGTGCACCGTGCCCGCCGCGAACGTCACCACGTCTCCGGCGGGGATCTGCGCCGCTGTCGCGCCGGCGGGGGCGAGGAGCCCGGTCGCGCACGTCGCGGCCGCCACCGCGATCGGCCTGATCCACCGCTGTGTCCGTCTCGGCACGCCCGTCACGGTATCGGCATCGCGGGGCGACGGCGCCGCCGGCTCGCCGGCCGAGGCGTACATCGCGGTCGCCCAGCGGGCGTGATGTACGTCTCGGCGCTGGGCTCGCTCAGGAGGCGGTCACGGCGCGCAGCCCGTCCAGGGAGGCGTGGATGACCTGCGAGAAGGACTGACGGTTGGCGGGCGCCACCCAGCGCTCGAACGCGACCTTGAACACGGTGATGCCCGTCTCGGCGGCGAGCGTCGCGGTGGCGTCGGGCACGCCGCGGCGGCGCAGCGCGTCGGCCATCGCCTGGGCCAGCGACGCGAGCTTGATCAGCTCGCGCTCCTGGAGCTCGGGGTTGGCGGCGATGATCCCCTGGCGTCGCGTCGCGTGCTCGCGCCGCTCCTCGAACATGAGCGCGGCGGCGTTCAGCGCGGCGACCACGGCGTCGAAGGGGCCGGCGGATCCGGGCGCCTGCTCGACCGCCTGCACGAGCAGCTCCTGGAGCTGCTGGGAGCCGCCGAACAGGACCTCGCGCTTGTCGGCGAAGTACCGGAAGAACGTGCGCTTGGTCAGGCCCGCGCGCTCGGCGATGTCCGCCACCGTGGTGGCGTCGTAGCCGCGCTCGTCGTACAGCGCGAGGCCCGCCTGCTCCAGCCTGCCGCGCGCGTCGGGTTGCCATCGGGCCATCCGCCGATCGTAGTCGATGACACCCGGTGACATGGTCGTGCTAGGGTGATAACACCAAGTGACATCAATCGGTCCTCTCTGGCGCTCCCGGCGGGGACCACCACCCGGAAGGTCTCTCATGCGCGTTCTCGTCACCGGTGCGTCCGGCCACATCGGCTCCGCCCTCGTCCCCGAACTGCTCGACGCCGGCCATCAGGTCGTCGGTCTCGCCCGTTCCGACCAGTCCGCGGCCGCCCTCACCGCCGCCGGCGCCGAGGTCCACCGCGGCGACCTCGACGACCCCATCAGCCTGGGGGAGGCGGCCGCGGCGGCGGACGGGGTCATCCACCTGGCCTTCAAGCACGACGCGATGTTCTCCGGGGACGCGGCCGGCGCCCAGGCCGCGGACCTCGCGGCCATCGAGGCGATCGGCGCGGCGCTCGACGGCTCGGGCAAGCCGTTCGTGGGCACGTCGGGCACGCTGATGCTCGCGGTCGGAGGCGTCAGCGGGCGGCCCGGCACCGAGGAGGACGTGCTGGAGGGCCCCGGGCGGATCGCGGCGGAGAACGCGCTGATCGCCTTCTCGGATCGCGGGGTGCGCGCGTCCGTGGTGCGTCTCCCGCCGCTGGTGCACAGCGACCTGGACCACCACGGCTTCGCCCCGACGCTGATCGGCCTGGCCCGCGACGCCGGGGCCGCCGGCTACCCGGGGGACGGCGCCAACCGCTGGCCCGCGGTCCACACGCTCGACGCCGCCCGCGCGTATCGCCTCGCACTGGAGGAGGCCCCCGCCGGATCGCGCCTGCACGCGGTCGCCGACGAGGGCGTGCCGTTCCGGGCCATCGCCGAGGTCATCGGCCGGCAACTCGGCGTGCCCGTCGACGCTGTCGCCCCGCAGGACGCGGGCGAGCGGTTCTCGTTCCTCGCGCACTTCGTGTCGCTGGACAACCCCACGTCCAGCGTGCGGACCCGCGCGCTCCTGGGCTGGGAGCCCACCCACCCGGGCCTCCTCGAGGACCTCGAGGCGGGGCACTACTTCGCGGCGGTCGCCACCCCCTGATCCCGGGCGCCCGCCCGGGGACGATCAGCCCGGGCGGGCGAGCAGGACCGTGCGATCGCCGGTGTGGAAGTCGGGGTCGTGGCCGTCGCCCGGGACCGCCCGCGTGACGTCGGGGAAGCCCGCGGCGGTCGCCATGAGGCGCAGCGCGGCGGGGTTCGGGCAGAACGACAGCGCACCCCCGAACGACGCCAGCGGGTTCGTGGGGTGGTCGTTCTCGAAGTGGACGGCGAGGACCGCGTCGGTCGCCTCGAAGGCCTGCCGCGCCCCGAAGCCGAACAGTGCCGGGGTCTCCACCCGGGCGGTCTGGCTCTCGATCGCGCACAGCCCGTCGGTGACGGAGTGGGCCAGGCGCAGGACGCCCATCGGGTGCTCGACGTGGTAGATCAGCCCGAGGCAGAGGACCACGTCGAAGCGTCCGAGCGTGTCCGCGTCGAGCTCCAGGACGTCGGCGGTCTGGAACCGCAGGCGCTCCGGGTCGATGCGCAGGTGGTCGCGGACGAGCTCGGCGCGCCGGATGCTCTGGGCCCGGATGTCGACGCCCACCACCTCGTGTGCGCCCCAGTCGAGCAGGCGGTGCGCGAACCAGCCCTCGCAGCACGCCAGGTCGAGGGCGCGCGCCGATGGGCCGGCCGCCGCGAGCGCCTCGCGCACCGGCTCCTCGATCAGCGCGGCACGTGTCGCGTGGATGCTCTCCAGGGAGGGGTGGATGAGCGGCGTCCGGCGCGGGCCGAGCTGCCACTGGTACATCCAGGCGGGTTCGCGGCCGATCTCCTCGATCAGGGCGGGGGCCAACGCTGCGGTCATGCTGTCTCCGTGCGGTGAACCGCGGTCATCGATCGCATCATGGGGTGGCCACCGGGTCGGTGTCGGTCCCGCGGCGGTCTCGTTCGATCCCGGCCTCCAGGGCCGCGACCGCCTGGACGGCCGCCCGGACCCGGGGCTGGTCATCGACCGCGCCGGGTGCGGAGAGCGCGGCCGCCCGGGCCGCCGTCGCGGCGATCGCCGCGGTCCGACGGTCGGCGTTCTCGCGCGCCTCGGCGTCGGCGAGGGCGAGCTGCCGGTGGAAGGCGAGTCCCTCGCGGAGGTCCCCCGGGGGAACCTCGGCGAACGCGTCGGCGGTCACCGGCTCACCGGCGCCGCGCCGCCACACGCCGAAGCCGAAACCCTGGTCGGGGTGGACCATCGTGACGCCGGCCGGACGGAACGACACGGCGTCGAACCCGCGGCCGAGGTGGGCGTCCAGCCACCAGCGGGAGGCGAAGCGGATCGGGCCGCCCTGAGCGTCGGGCCGGTGGAAGCCGAGCACGAGCAGCCCGGTGCCCTCCTCGTCCCACGCGTCGGCGCGGCCCTCCCAGGTCCACGCTCCCGGGCCGGCGAGCACCGCGGCGAGGAGGCCTCCGGGCCGCAGCACGCGGTGGGCCTCGGCGAGCAGCGGCGCGTATTCGATCGTGCCGCGGGCGAGCGCGCGGGGGATCCACACGACGTCCGCGCTCGCGTCGGCCAGGGGAAGGGGGAAGGCGCCTTCGTGGATGACCGCCTCGGGGGCGAGGGTCCGGGCGACCGTCGCCGGGTCCGGCTCGGGCTCCCAGGCGTGGAGGTCCCCCGGCCAGCGGCTGGTGAGGTCCTGCAGCGCGGTACCGGGCCCGCAGCCGAGCTCGACCAGGGTCGCGCCGTCCACGATCGCGGCCTGGGGGAGCGAGGCGAGCAGCTCGTCGACGAGGGCGGAGGCGTGCCGCAGCCGGGTGCGGTGCGGATCGGCCGGGTCCCACCATCCGGCGGAGACGTGGTCGGCGTACCAGCGGCTGCCGGTCGGGGCCACGTCCTGCAGCGGCCACCACGCTTCCGCCAGGGCGGGCACGGGGGTCCGCAGGGTGCGGCGTGGCCTCACTGCGGCCACCGCCGGCCGATGGCGCGCGCGCCGCGGACCGCCACGCGCCGGACGTGCGACCGCAGCGGCACGGGCGGGGGCGGGCCGGCGGCGGCGGGGGCCGGCTCGGGCTCGGGTTCGGGCTCCGGTTCCGGTTCGGGTTCGGGGGCCGCTTCGGCGACGGCGGCCGCGGCCTCGGCCGCCACCCGCGCCGCCTCGATCATGTCCTCGTGCTTGCGCTCGAGGGCACGGTAGGCCTGCTCGGCCCGTTCGGACCGGGCACGCTCGGCGGCCAGGCCCGCCCGCGCCTCCGCGAGGTCGTCGGCGGTGGTGTACGTCTGCGACACCAGGGCCCCGATGTCGAGGCCCGCGGCCAGCGCTCCGGTCGGGTCGAGCGTCGTCAGGGGCTCGTCCCCGGCGAGGCCCACGGCGTACAGCGGCTCGGTCGGTCCCGCGGTCCAGACCAGCGGCGGGGAGACGACGGCGGGATCACCGCCCGGCGCGAGGTCGATGACCGACGCCTGGGCGGAGTGCTGCCATCGCAGGTCGACGTGGGCGAACCGGCTCCGGAGCAGCGCTTCGAGCTCCACGGAGTCGATCTCCGCGACGTGGTGAGGGTTGTGCACCGAGATCGCGCCGGGCACGGGCGTCGAGATCGCGAGGACCCCGCCGGGCCGCAGCACGCGCTTCAGCTCGTCGAGGAGCCGGTCCTGCTCGGCGATGTGCTCGATCGCCTCGAAGCAGACGACGAGGTCGAACGACGCGTCGGCGAACGGCAGGTCGAGCAGGTCCCCGAGGATGAACTCCAGGTCGGCGTTCCCCTGCTCGCGCGCCTCGATGATCGCGCCGGCGAACGCGTCGATCCCGGTGACCGTGCGGGCCCCGGCCCGGCTCAGCAGGTGCGCGCCGTAGCCGACTCCGCAGGCGGCGTCCAGGACGTCCGCGCCCTCGGCCAGCGGGGCGGCCCAGCGGTAGCGGGCCACGTGCTCCACGTGGGTGAGGGACCCGGGCGCCACACGCGGGTCCAGCCGTTCGGTGAACCCCGCCCACGGGCGCGGCCGGCCCTGGCGCCGGCTGGAGTCGGTGGTGACCTCGACGATCCGGCGCTCCTCGATCGTCACGCCGTCGGCCGCCGTCGCGGTGACGACGATCTCGGTCGGTCCCGGGGGGAGGCCCGTCACGGAGCTCATCGCGATGTAGCCGCGGATCTCGCCGATGCCGAGCGCGGCGCTGACGTCCGGCCGCCAGCCGCTCGGCACCACCTCCGAGGGGCGCCCGCCGACCGTGGCGGTGAGCTGCGGCGGGCCGTCCGGCGACCACGCCCATCCCTCGATGACGACCTGGTCGCGGACCGTGGGCCGCTCCCCGTCGCCGGGGCGGTCCACCGAGAGCTGCGTCGTCGTCTTCACGCTCGTCATGAGGTCCGAACCCTATGGGCGCCGCCCCGGTCGCGCTTCCAGCGCTCCCCGAAGCGGGCGATGTCCCCGACGTGCACGGCCTTGCCGTACGAGGCGGATTCGAGGTGCTCCAGCTCCGCGCCGGGGCACCAGGCGATGCGCCAGCCGTGCTCCTGGAGGCGGAAGCACAGGTCGACGTCACCGTAGACGTGGACGTAGTCCTCGTCCAATCCGCCCACCGCCACGAGCGCCTCGCGCCGCAGCAGGAGGCACGCGCCGGTGACCGCCTCGGGGTTGCCCGGGACCAGCAGCTCGAACCGGTGGCCCGGGGCGTCGGCTGGGGCGTCGTGGTAGAGGTGGCCCGTTCCCTCGCCGATCTGGACGCCACCGTGCTGGATGCGGCCGTCCGGGTGGCGCAGCAGCGCGCCGACGGCGCCGACGCCCGGGAGCGTGGCGAGCTCGGCCATGCGGGTGAGCCAGTCGGCGTTCAGCGGGGTGACGTCGTCGTTCAGGAGCAGGACGAGCTCCTCGGTCACACCATCGGTCCCGAGGTTGACGGCGCGCTGGTAGTTGAACGGCTCGCCGGTCGGGTAGCGCACCAGCGTCGTCGGCACGGCCGCGTCGTCGGCCACGCGCACCATCCCCTCGGGGTCGTCCGCGGAGTCGACGAGGACGACCCGGAGGTTCCCGTGGTCCGTGCGCTCCGCGAGGGCGGCCAGGCAGTGGGCGGCGAGCTCCGGGGTCCGCGAGGGGACGATCGCGACGACGGCGGGCTCGTCGGCGAGGGGCCAGCGGACGTCCCGCAGGCCGGTGACCGGGCCCGGCTCGATCACGACCCGGCGGCCACGACGATCGGCGAGCCGCTCGACCGCCGCGCGGGCGGCGGCACCGTCGACCGGCAGGCGGGCCTCCGTGGTCAGGGCCAGGACGTGCGGTACGGCGAGCGTCTGGAACCCGCGGTCCACGAGCTCGAGCGCGAGGCCATAGATCCCCGCCGTGGCCGGGAGCGCGTCGCAGAGGACGTCGGCCGCGCGCGGGCCGACCGCGAGCAGCGGGCCGACCTGGTCGATCGCGGGCAGGGCGTCGCTCTGGAAGGCACGCTTGCGCCACCGCAGCCAGCGGTCCTCGCCGATGAGCGCCGCGTCGTCGCCGATCACCACGTCGGGGGCCGACGGCCCGGTGAAGGCCGCCGCGATCTGCTCGAGGGCCCCGGGCCCGGGCGTGCCGTCCTGGGCGAGGATCACCAGCGGCGGCCCGCCGAGGGCGGTACGTGCGAGGGCCTCCTCGAACCCCGGGTCCCCGAGGCTGGACAGGCCGATGCCGGTGGACTCGTCGGTGGGGTCGGTCCACCACTCCACGGGCTGCCCGAGCGTCACGGTCAGCAGCAGCGTGGCGGTGACGGTGTCGCCATCGGCGAGCGTGCCGGTCACGGTGATCGTGTGGACGCCGGGCGGCAGGCCGCGGGTGTCGCACCACGCGCTGACGAAGATGTCGACGCCGACCGGGCGGACTCCCGTCGGGACCGGCTGGCCGTCGACCTCGACGGTGAGCGTCTCGAACGCCCCGGTCGGGCTGGCCGAGGCCGTCACCCACTCCAGGGCGCCGCCCCGAGCGGGCCGGCCGTGAGGACTCTGGATGGCGATACGCGGCTCGGTCCCCAGCACGAGGGCGACACTACCCGATTGCGTTAGCCTCACCGACCGTGATCGCCTTCCTCGTCGCCGTCGCCGATCAGTCGCGCTTCGACGCCATCGCCGCGCCGGGGATCGAGCGCGTGCGCGAGGGCGACTCGGTCGTGGTGACGGTGCGCCCGGACGCGGGCTCCGGGCCGCAGCGTGTGCTGAACGCGGCGCTCGCGGAGCTGGCCGGCGAACCTGATCTGGAGGCCGTGGTCATCCTCCACGAGGACGTCGACCTCGTCGACCTCGACACCGCCTCCATCGTGCGCGACGCGTTCACCGACCCGGACGTGGCGATCGCGGGGGCGATCGGGGCGCAGGGCGTCTCGGGCCTGGCGTGGTGGGCCGGCATCCCGATCGGGGGCACCGCGACCGGGCACGTGCCCGACGGCCGCATCGCGGGCGTGATCCGCCAGGGCACCGTGGATGCGGTCGACGGCCTCGTGCTGTGCCTCAGCCCGTGGGCGGTCCGGACACTGCGGTTCGACGAGACGCTGGCCCCCGACTTCCACGGCTACGACATCGACCTCTGCTTCCAGGCCCGGTACCACGGGCGGCGCGTCGAGGTGATTCCGCTGGCGGTTCACCACGACCACCGGCCGCTGTTCACCGACACCGAGCGCTGGGTGCGCAACGAGCTGCGCTTCCAGCGGCAGTGGATCGACCACCGCCCGATCTCCGAGCGCCGCCACCAGGCGCTGGCCCCGCCGGCGGCCCCGGCGTCCTGACGGGTCAGGCGGGGGTGGGAGGCGTCGCCCCGAGGGCCGCCCGCTCCGCCTCGAGTGCGACGTACCGCTGCGCCAGCTCCTCCAGGCGGGCCGGCGTGCGGGCCGCCACCTCCGCGCGGCCCTGGGCGGCCGCCCCGACCGCCTCCGCGGCCTGACCGTCGAGGAAGGTGCGGCGCATGAGCGCGTCGTCCCGCAGGAGTCGCAGCTGCGCCGCCTGCGCCCGGCCCTCGGCGACACCGTCCGCGCCCGTGGTGAGCAGGTCGTCCGTGGTGACGGTCCCTGCTCGCGCGCGGGCGACGACGATGTCGTGCGGCCACGGTTGGCCGGTGATCCGGGGCGCGTGGGAGACGATGTCCAGCGCGCGCCCCCACCGCTCCGCGACCCAGGCCGTGTCGTGCGTGGTGACGGGGCCGCCGTGGTCCCAGTCGTTGCCCAGCACCCGGCCGTACATCCCCGGGTCGTCGGGGTGGGGCAGGCGCAGCTCGGCCGCGGTCTGCGGGCCGATGACCGTCGCGAGGAGGATGCCGCCCGGGGCCAGGACGCGCCGGAGCTCCAGCAGCCACCCGGCCCAGTCTTCGACGATGTGGGTGAAGACCGACATCGCGTAGACGAGGTCGAAGTGGCCGTCGGGGTAGGGCAGGCCGGGGACTCCTCGCACCGCTGCGCGTGGATCCACGGTTCGCCGTGCGCCTGGAGCCAGTCGATGCTCCGGCCGTCGATGTCGACGCCGTGCAGGTCGCCGTTCTCCCCGACGACGTCCACGAGGTGGCGCAGGACGCGGCCCGCGCCGCACCCGAAGTCCAGGACGCGCGCGCCGTCCAGCGAGAAGTCGTCGGGAAGCTGCTCGCGGATCGTCGCGACGAGGAACTCGCCCTGGCGCAGCCAGGCCTCGGCCGGATCGGCCGCCCACCACGGAGCGCGGCGAAGCTGTCGCTCGGCGACCGCGCTGGCGGAGGTCGTCGCGCCCACCCGCTCGCGCAGCGTCAGCGGAGGCAGGGGCAGCGAGCGGCCCGTCGGTCGGTCGGCATGTGACCCGTCAGACGGCACGGCGCGAGTATAGGTGGATAACCAGGGTTGGCTAGATCGACCCGCCCGATCCGCGGGCGTTCTCCACATTCCTCCCGAGGGGTGGGAGGAACGTGGAGAACCCCCGGCGGTTCCTGGCCGGCTCGGTCGCGGCGCGTGCCTCGACGTCGAAGTAGAGGAGCGTCTCCCCGAGCGCCGTGTAGGGGATGAGCAGGGCGAAGATCAGCGAGCCCAGCAGGTTGATCCAGAAGAGCGGCAGCGACGTGAAGATCAGCGCGAACGTGAGGACCGGGCCCACGACGACGCCGATCACGTTGAAGAACAGGACGGCGCGCGCCGTGTGCCACCAGCGGCCGCGCACGAGCCGCGTGCTCTCGCGGAACGCCCGGCGCACGGAGCTGTCCTCGAACAGGATCCGTTGCTGCACGAAGGCCCAGTCGACGAGCTTCCAGAGGGCCAGCGGGATGCCGATGATCGTCGCGATCAGCACGAGCAGCATCACGGTCACCGCCAGCTCGGCCAGGACGACCCGCCAGAACCGGGCGAGCATCCCCCGCCAGGAGCCGGTGAAGCCCGCCGCGCCGGTCAGCACCAGCGAGCGGACGAAGACGATCACCACCGCGGAGACGATCGCCATCGCCACCGGCCGCGAGAGGGTGTCGAGCGCGTCCCCGACGGCCTCCCAGCCCCCGGACGGCCCGGCCGAGACCGCCGCGACGAGGTACTGCGCCCCGCCGACGATGGGGATCGCGACCGCGGCGATGAGCAGCAGCGGGCGCCAGTGGCGGCCGTAGAGCTGGCGGGCGGCCCGCACGAGCTGGCCGAACGCCCGGCGCGTGCGCAGCTCCCGCAGGTCGACGGGGCCCCAGCGGGTGAAGCCGACGAAGAGCAGCACGAGGACGGCGAGCACCGCCAGCGTGCCGATCGCCTCCGCCGGAGACTTCGCGTCCAGGTTGACCAGGTCGGAGACGCCGGCCACGGTGGCGCAGAACGCGTCGGTGATCTGCGGACCGGCCACGGTGCCGCCCGGCATCCGGTTGCTGGAGCGGCGCTGGGCCTCCATCCACGACCACGGGTGCTTCCACTCGTGCTTGGTCTGCGGGCCGGTGGGGCCGTCGTTGAACCCGGATTCCCTCTGGCCCCAGTGCCCGTAGTAGCTGAGCCACGCGAACTCGCCGGTGTCGGTGACGCGGTCGGGCAGCAGCACCGGCCGCGGGCGGACCTCGCGCAGCGGGGCGCTGGTGTCGTCGCAGCCCAGGCCCGAGCCGTGCTCCCCGTTCTCGACGTAGACCGCCGAGTCGTAGAACGTCGCGTGCGAGCCGGCCCCCGGGTACACGATCGGGTGCGTGCCCTCCTTCTGGACCTTCGCGTCGTCCCAGTTCGCCTGCTCGCCGCCCGCGTGCTGGAACAGGATCATCTTGCTCGGGGCCACGTCGTCCCGCAGCGCCGCCGCCGGGTCGGGCGCGTCGAAGCCCAGCTGCATCCCCTCCCAGTCGCTCTCGTGCAGGTCGTTGAACTGGTTGAAGTACCAGTAGAAGAAGAACTGCAGGACGAACCCGGGGTAGCCCCGCTCGCGCGCGACGTGCGCGTACGTGACGGCCGGCGCCCGGCCGTCACGCTTGATCTTGCGGAAGGCGCGGGCGTAGACGCAGGTGTCGCCGAGCGGGCTGCCCTCGAGGTTGAGGTAGTGGTCCGCGCCGAGGCCGACGATGTCGGCCGCGGTCGGTGCTCGCTTGATCGGGGTCTCGCGCTTGCCGGGGCCGCCCCGGTCCAGGGTGACGGTGGGGTTGCCGAGCGTGATGTCCACCGTGGTGGGCTCGTACTGCTCCCCGGTGGTGTCGCACGGCGGATCCTCCTCCTTGCGCACCATCACGATCGGGGCGTACAGGTCGGCCAGGCGCTGGGCGGCCGCGTCCGGCTGGGGCGCGGCGGGGCCGGGGGTCGCGGCGGGGGCCGCCGGAGAGGTGAGCAGCAGGAGCGCCGCCACCGTCCCGACGAGCGACCAACGACACCGGCGCGCGTTCACCGTCCCAACCTACCGCGGGCCCCGCCGAGCCAAACCGCCGCCGGCGGTTAGGCTCGCGCCATGCGCTTCCTCCTGAACGTGATCTGGCTCATCTTCGGAGGGCTGCTGCTCGCCCTCGGCTACGCGCTGATCTCGCTCGTGATGTTCGTCCTGATCATCACGATCCCGTTCGGCTTCGCGTCGCTGCGCATCGCCGGCTTCTGCCTGTGGCCGTTCGGGCGCACGATCGTCCAGAAGCCCACCGCGGGCGCCGCGTCGGCGATCGGCAACGTCCTGTGGATCCTGCTGGCCGGCTGGTGGCTGGCCCTCGGCCACCTGATCACCGGCGTGGTGCAGTGCGTGACGATCATCGGGATCCCGCTCGGCCTCGCCAACTTCAAGCTGATCCCGATCTCCCTGACCCCGCTGGGGCGGGACATCGTCTCCACCGACCAGGCGGCGGGCGGGACGACCGTGCCGTCGTCCTGGTAGACGGTTCGAGCCGGGGTGCCCGGTGTGCGAATCTTGATGCTGTCCGAACCGCGACCCGCCGAGCCGACCGAAGGAGCACGCAGATGAGCGAGACCACCGAGACCGCGATCCTGGCCGGAGGCTGCTTCTGGGGCGTCGAGGAGCTCGTGCGCAAGCTGCCCGGGGTGCGCTCCACGCGCGTGGGGTACACGGGGGGCCAGGTCGAGAACGCGACCTACCGCAACCACGACGGCCACGCCGAGGCGATCGAGATCCTGTTCGACCCGGCGACGATCTCCTACCGGGACCTCCTCGAGTTCTTCTTCCAGATCCACGATCCGACGACGCTCGACCGTCAGGGCAACGACCGCGGCTCGAGCTACCGGTCGGAGATCTTCTTCACGAGCGACGAGCAGCGCAAGGTCGCGCTGGACACGATCGCCGACGTCGACGCCTCCGGCCTGTGGCCCGGGGCCGTCGTCACGAAGGTGTCGGCCGCCGGCCCGTTCTGGGAGGCCGAGCCCGAACATCAGGACTACCTCCAGCGGATCCCCAACGGCTACACCTGCCACTTCGTGCGGCCGGGCTGGAAGCTCCCGCACCGCGCCGAGACGACCGCGGACGCCGCCTCGTGACCCCGCTGGCGCAGGATCTGCCCGCTCTCGCTGGCGGCTCGCTGCCGGCGGCCGACTTCGACGGCAACGTGGTGCTGGTCGTGAACGTCGCCTCGAAGTGCGGGCTCACGCCGCAGTACGAGGGGCTGGAGCGCCTGCAGCAGCGCTACGGCGACCGGGGCTTCACCGTGCTCGGCGTCCCGTCGAACCAGTTCGCGGGCCAGGAGCCCGGGACGGCCGAGGAGATCCAGACGTTCTGCTCGTTGACGTACGGCACGAGCTTCCCCATGACCGCCAAGCTCGAGGTCAACGGCCCCGGCCGTCACCCGCTGTACGCCGAGCTGACCGAGGCGACCGACGCCGAGGGCGAGGCCGGCGACGTGCAGTGGAACTTCGAGAAGTTCCTCGTCGGCTCCAGCGGTGAGGTGGTCGCCCGTTTCCGCCCGCCGGTCGAGCCCGAGGCCGACGAGGTCGTGGCGGCCATCGAGGCCGCGCTCGGCTAGCGACGGTCCGGTCGCCGAGTCGGTCTCCGAGGCGGGCAACTACGGGTTCGTCACGAATCCGGACGGCGCCGGCATCCCCGGTGGGGGCGGCGGCGGTGCGGCCTATCCGCCCCGCGTCCTGTTCTACGTCGGCGTGCCCGACGTGGAGGCGCCCGGCGGTGCCCTGGTGGTCGGGCATTTCACCGATCCCGAAGGACACCTGGTCGGCGTGGCCGCCGCGGTCGGGTTGGGTACCGGGGGCGTGGGGTAGGTCCGGAGTGCCGGCGTCGAGTGGCGACGCCCCGAATCCAGGAGTGCATTTTCGTGTCCAGCTTCCTCTCCCGCCCCCGGGCGGCCGTGCTGGTCGGCGCCGTCGGCGTCGCCCTGCTCGCCGTTCCCGCGATGGCCTCCGCCGCGTCCGGTCCGACGCTCCTCGGCCCGAGCAAGGGTGCCGTGGTGCCCGTCAACACCGCCCCGACGTTCACGGTGCGCGACCGCAGCAGCCAGGCCCGTAAGTACAAGGTGTGGATCACCGTCGCCAGCGTGAAGAAGGTCAAGAGGGGCGAGCTGCAGAAGGACTCCGCGCACGGCTACTTCTCGGACATGAACCGCAAGAAGAACGGCAAGTACGCCGTGACGCCGAAGCTCTACTCGTTCCCGGACTACTTCCTCGCGCGGCCCGGCAAGTACTGGTGGCAGGCCCACCACATCGACTGCGGCGCCAAGCAGAAGAGCTGCAGCATCGTCAGCAAGATCCGCAGCTTCACCGTGCAGTAGGCGTCACGTTCCCCGGCGTCGAGCCCCACCTCGCTCCCGCTCAGCGGGACCCAGGTGGGGCTCGATCTCGGTGGGGGGCGCGGACCCGTTGCGCTCGACTACGTGAATGGGTGTTATTCCGCGCGCTGTTCGGTAACGTAGCGTCCATGCGTCCGCTTCTCGCCGCTCTCGCCACGGTGCTCCTGGTCGGGGCCACGGCCTCCGCAGCCTCCGCCACCGACCGCTATCTCGCCCCCACGGGCGTGAACACCGGCTCCTGCACCGTCCAGGCCGATCCGTGCTCGTCGTTCAGCTACGTGCAGTCGGTCTCGACGGGCGGCGATACCGTCAACCTCGCGGCCGGCGACTACACGCCGGACGTCAACTTCCTGTCGGTGCCCGGCATCACGTACAAGGGCCCGCAGGCGGGCGTGTCGGCGATCGGCCGCACCGGTCCCGAGGCGCGCATCCTCGTGTCGTCGGGCGGGTTCGGCTTCATCATCCAGGCGGACAACGTGGTCGTGGACGGGCTCACGTTCACCTCGCTGTCGGGGGCGGGCGACGGCTCCTTCGGGCTCTACAACCTCAACGCGGCGACGGTGCGCAACACGAACTTCACGAACATCCTCACCGGGCTCTACGCGGGCGCGGGGATCGTCGCCTCGGGGCTGAACTTCGACACGAAGAACGACGCGATGTACGCCACGGGCACCTCGACGGTGGTCACCGACTCGCGCTTCAACCCCCCGGGGGCTTACGCGGGCCTCATCTCGGGGGGGAACGGGCCGGTGACGATGACCGGCAACACGTTCGTGAGCGGGACCTACGGCTTCCTGACCTACGCGGGCGTCTCCACCGTCACGGCGACGGGCAACGCGTTCTCCCCGAGCATCCCGAACGGTTTCTACAACGACGGCTCGCCGACGAACGCCCGCAACAACTGGTGGGGCTGCAACACGGGGCCCAACACCCCGGGCTGCGCCACGCTCACCGGGCCCGGCGTCGCCCAGACGGCGGCCTCGCCCCGGCTGGTCCTCAGCGCATCGGTGAACCCGGATCCCGTCCTGAAGCTCGACTCCACCGCGGTCACCGCCGACCTGAAGCACAACAGCGATGGTGACCCGGTCACCATCACGCCGGTCGGCAAGACGGTCACCTTCTCGGCCGACAACGGCACGTACGCGAGCCCGACCGCGCCCCTCCAGGCGGGCGTCGCCACCCGGACCCTCGGCGACTTCACGATCGTCGGGCCCAGCACGGCCTCGGTCGCGATCGACAACCAGGTGGCGAACAAGGCGTTCTCCACCTTCCTCCCGATCCCCGTCTCCACGGTCGCCCCGGTGATCGAGGACGGCAGCGCCCCGATCGTGGGCGTCCAGCTCACCGGCACCAATGGCACGTGGAACCCGTCCGCCAGCGGCTACGCCTACGAGTGGAAGCGGTGCGACACCGGCGGCGACGACTGCACCACGGTCTCCACCCGCAACCGGTACTACACGCCCACGGCCGACGACATCGGGCACACGCTGCGCCTGCAGATCATCGCCAGCAACGTCTACGGCCCGAGCCTGCCCGCCACGTCCGCGCCGACCGGCGTGGTGCAGGGCCTCGCCCCGGCCAACACGTCGCTGCCGACGATCGACGACGCCGCGGCACCGAAGATCCTCACGCAGCTCACCGGGCAGTGGGGCACCTGGTCCCCACCCGCCACGGCGGGCTACACGTACGAGTGGCTGCGCTGCGACACGGGCGGCGACGGCTGCTCGGTCGTCTCCACCCGCAACCGGTACTACACGCCGGTCGCCGACGACGTCGGGCACACGCTGCGGATGCGCGTGACGGCGAGCAACGCGTTCGGCGCGGGCACGCCGGCCACCAGCGCCCCGACCGGGGTGGTGGAGGGCATCGTGCCGGTCAGCACCGTCGCCCCGGTGCTCACCGATGGCGCGGCTCCGGTCCTCGGCACCCTGATCACCGGCACGACGGGGTCCTGGAGCCCCGCCGCGACGAGCTACGCGTACACGTGGCTGCGCTGCGACACGGGCGGCGACAACTGCACGTCGGTCGCCACGGGCAAGCGCACGTACACCCCGGTGGTCGCCGACGTCGGCTCGACGCTGCGCCTGCGCGTGGTGGCGACCAACGCGTACGGCTCCTCCACCCCCGCCACGACGGCCGCGTCCGGCGTGGTCAACGGCGTGGTGCCGGCGGTGACGACGGCGCCGGTGCTCACCGACGGCGCGGCTCCGGTCATCGGGACGACGGTCACCGGCACGACCGGCTCCTGGAACCCGTCCGCGACCGCGGGCTACGCCTACACGTGGCTGCGTTGCGACACCTCGGGTGACAACTGCACGTCGATCGCGACGGGCAAGCGCACCTACGTGCCGGTCGCGGCGGACGTCGGCTCGACCCTGCGCCTGCGCGTGGTGGCGAGCAACGCCTACGGCGCCTCGGATCCCGTCACGACCGCGCCGTCCGGCGTGGTCAACGGCGTGGTCCCCGCGGAGACGACGCAGCCCTCGATCGACGGTGGCGCCACGCCGACGGTCGGCGTCCAGCTCACCGGCCTGACCGGCACCTGGATCCCGTACCCGACGCTGGGCTACACCTACCAGTGGCAGCGCTGCGACACCTCCGGCGACAACTGCACGGTGGTCTCCACCCGCAACCGCTACTACACGCCGGTCCTCGCGGACGTCGGCTCGACCCTGCGCTTGCGCGTGGTCGGCAGCAACGCCTACGGCGCCGGCACCCCGGCCCTCTCGGCGCCGACGGCCGTCGTCACCAGCGGGGTCTGACCCCGGCGCCCCACGAGTGACAGCTCGCTCCCGCATAGCGGGAGTCAACTGTCACTCGTGGCGCCATGCTCGATGGCGGTCGTGGTGGGCGCTACCATCGTCGTATGACCGCCAAGGAGTTGCTGCTGGAACGGGCACCCGGTTGGACCGAGGCGCAGGCCGTCGCTGCGCTGCGCGTCGTCGACGCGCAGTCCGAGCTCACGGCGTTCTTCGATGGGGAGTCGAAGCTGTCGGACACGGAGCGGGACGCACGTGATGATCGCTGGGCGGAGTCCAGCGCACGCGAGGCGATCCGCGAAGAGCCTTGGTGATTCGCGGCGGCGTCTACTGGGTCGAGCTCGAGACCGAGGGACGCCGGCCCGTATGCGTGCTGACGCGCAGCGCGGCGATCGACCATCTGCGCGACGTCGTCGTCGCGCCGATCACCACCCGGATCCGCGGGATCGCCAGCGAGGTAGCGCTGGGTGCCGACGACGGCATGCCACGCGACTGCGCGATCAGCTTGGACAATCTCCGCACGGTCCCCAAGAGCCTGCTCGTCGCGCAGATCACGCAACTCGGTCCGGAGCGAATGCGTGAGGTCTGCCGGGCGTTGAGCGCGTCGGTGGGCTGCTGATGCCTGACGAACCTGGGAAGCTGGAAGAAGATCGGTCCCCCTCCGAGCTGATCGACGCGAGGATCGCGGACCTGGGCGACTGGCGGGGCGAGCTGCTCAGCCGCCTGCGGGGCCTGGTCAAGGAGGCCGAGCCCGACGTCGTCGAGGAGTGGAAGTGGCGTGGCGTCCCCGTCTGGTACCGCGACGGGATGCTCTGCACCGGCGAGACCTACAAGGCCGTCGTGAAGGTGACGTTCGCCAAGGGCGCGTCGCTGGAGGATCCGTCGGGCCTCTTCAACTCCAGCCTGGAGGGCAACGTCCGGCGCGCCATCGACTTCCACGAGGGCGATGAGGTCGACGAGGACGCGTTCAAGGCCCTCGTCCGCGCCGCGGTCGCCCTCAACGCAGCCAAAGCGAAGGGCTGAGGCCCGCCCCAGCACCCACCCCTTCTCCAAGTTGTTGCCACCCCTCGGCAACAACTTGGAGAACGTCCAGCGGTGGGTCAGCCGCCGGCGCTCTAGTAGCCCGCCCCGCGCAGCGCCTCGTCGATCGCCGCCTCGTCGAGGCCCAGCCCGGCCAGGACCGCGCGGCTGTCGGCCCCCAGCTCCGGGGGCCAGCGCAGCGCCACGTCGGGGGAGAGGAAGGGCAGGCGCAGGAGGGGCAGCGCGTCGGCGGGGGCCTCGGCGGCGTCGACCAGCAGCTCGCGCTCGCGGGTCAACGGGTCCTCCAGTGCGAGGTCCAGGCGGTTGACCGCCGACACTGGCACCTCCGCTGCTACGAGCAGGGCGACGAGCTCGGCCTCGGAGTGCAGCGCGGTGCGGGCCTCGAGCAGGGCGTGGAGCGCATCCCGGTGGGCGAGGCGGTCGGCGACGGTGGCGAAGCGCGGCTCGTCGGCCAGCGACTCCACGTCCAGCGCGCGGCACATCCGCCGGAAGATCCCGTTGTTGCCGGCCGCGACCATCACCGAGCCGCCGCCTGCGGCGGCGAACGTCTCGTACGGCGCGGCGATCGGCGTCGCCGCGCCGGTGCGGGCGGGCGGCAGGCCGGTGGTCAGGGTGCTGAGGATCTGGTGGCACATGAGGAAGAAGCCGGAGTCGACCAGTGCCGTCTCCACCCGTTCGCCGACCCCGGTCTGCTCCCGCCGGGCCAGCGCCGCCTGGATGGCCAGCGCGGCCCACATCCCCGTGGTGATGTCCACGAGCGACGGCGGCACGCGGGCGGGCGCGCCGTCGGGGTCCCCGTTGGCGGCCATGATCCCGCAGAACGCCTGGACGACCGGGTCGTAGCCCGGCAGCCCGCGGCCCAGCGGCCCGTCGCCGTACGCGGTGATCGAGCAGTAGACGAGGCGCGGGTTGCGGGCGTGCATCGCCTCCCACGACAGACCGAGCTTGTCGAGCTTGCCGGGCCGGAAGCTCTCGACGAGCACGTCCGCCTCGTCCACGAGCCGCAGCACCGCGTCGAGCCCCTCGGGCCGCGTGAGGTCGATCGCGAGGCTGCGCTTGTTGCGGTTGAACGCCGCGAACAGCGTCGCGGTGTCGTCGTGGAACGGCGGCAGCCAGCGGCCGTCGTCTCCCTGCGGGCGCTCGACCTTGACGACGTCGGCGCCGAGGTCGGCGAGGACCATCGTGGCCATCGGCCCGGCGATCATCGCCGTGAGGTCGACGACCCGCAGGCCCGCGTACGCCCGCTCGATGGTCATCAGCCGGCCGTGGCCAGGGGGCGGATGACGGGCTTGATCTCGTCCATGCGCCGCATCGACGCCATCGCGTCCGCCAGGTCCTCCAGCCCGTAGGTGGAGCCGAGCATCCGGTTCCAGTCGAACCGGTCCTGGTAACGGTCCAGCGCGGTCATCGCCGTGTGGTAGTCGCCGATGTCGCCGCTCATCGAACCGCGGATCCGCAGCCCCCGGGTGACCACGGTGGCGACGTGGACGGGCTGCGCGTCGCCGCCGAGCGTCCCCATCACCACGTAGCGGCCGTTGCGTGCGAGCATCTGCACGCCCTCACCGACCACGCCGGGGGCCCCGGCGAGCTCGTAGAGGATGGAGGCGCCGCGGCCGGTGATGCTCCGCACGGCCTCGACCCGCTCGGCGGGATCGCCCGCGGGGTCGACCTCGACCGTCGCGGTCGCGCCCCACTCACGGGCCAGGTCCAGGCGGTCCTGGGGGCCGCCGACCACGATCAGGTGCCGCGGCTGGCGGAGCGAGAGCAGCGCGGTGGCGAACAGGCCGAGCGGCCCTGCGCCCTGGACCACGACGGCGTCGTCGAATCCGACGTCGCCCCCGACCGCGAGGGCCCGGACGACGGTGCGCAGCGCGCAGCTGCCGGCCGAGGCCCAGGCGCTGTCGACCCCGTCGGGGATGCGGACGCGACCCGCGTCGGGCCGCACGATCCCGTAGTCGGCGAACGTGCCGGTGAAGTGCGGCGGGACCGAGCAGTCGTTGAGGTAGCCGATGTAGCGGGTGGCGCACAGCGTCGGCTCGCGCTCGATCGTGCACTCGTGGCAGTGGCCGCACGGCGCGTGCGCCCACACCACGCGGTCGCCGACACGCAGCGGCTGGCCGACGCTGTCGACCTCCGCGCCCGCCCCGATCTCGGTGACGATGCCGGCCATCTCGTGGCCGAGGATGAGGGGCAGGGAGATGGGGAGGACGCCGGCGAGATGCCCGAGCCAGGCGTGCACGTCCGACCCGCAGACCGTGGCGACGTCGATGTCGACGACCAGGCCGCCGGGCGCGGCCGTGGGGCGGGGGAACTCACGGATCTCGAAGGCGGCGCCGTACTCCTCCAGCACGGCGGCGCGGCCGGTCCGCTCGGGGGCGGCCATCATCGGCTCCGTTCCGCGCCGAGGAGGACGAAGAGCATCTCCACGCGCTCGTTCGTGCGGTTCGTCCAGGCGTGCCGGGTGCCGTTCTGGACGACGGTGTCGCCGGCGCGCAGGGTGCGCTCGACGCCGTCGCCGAGTTCCAGCACCACTTCGCCGGAGAGGACCAGCGCGACGTCGGTGGTGTCCGAGGCGTGCACGCCGGCGTCCTCCTCGCTGAACGTCTCGAGCAGGCCGGGGAACGTCGCCTTGGCGTGCGCGACCGCCTCGTCGGAGCCCGCGTCCGCCCATTCCTCACCGGCGGGCGGGATCGAGAAGGTCAGGAAGCGGAAGCCGCCGGGCGGCGGGAAGTGCGATGCCCACGCGGGCTCGGTGCCGGCGTCGGGGTAGGTCTGGGGGGCGTCGCTGCCCCACAGGTACAGCATGTCCACTCCCGGAAGGCCGGGAGAGGTGCGTGGCGCGACCGTCTCGTCGCTCACGACGATCGATGCGCCGTGCTCGTCGTGGCCCGTGACGACCCGTCGTCGGGATCCCATGTTCTCTCCTCCTCGTGCTGCCAGTACACGCCGCACCGTGTGGTGAAGCACGAGAAATGTATACCGAATCTCCGAAAAAGTCGATAAATAGGCATAAGAACGACGCTCCGGGATACGAAAGCTTGCATTTGGTATCCCAAGTCCGGTATGACTCCGTTCTGTCAAGCAGTGGAGGAGGGGTTGGGATGTCGGGAGCCAGGATCAACTTCAGGGGGAAGGCGTGAGCGCATCGACCACGCCGGCGGACGGGCCGCGCGACGCCACCGAGCGTGCGTACGTCGAGATCCGCAGGCGCATCGTCAACGGGCAGTACGCGCAGGGCTCGCCGCTCACCGAGGCGGCGCTGTCCAAGGCGCTCGGCGTCAGCCGCACCCCCGTCCGCGCCGCGCTCGGGCGGCTCAACGCGGATGGTCTCGTCGAGCAGATGCCCAACCGGCGCGTCGTCGTCGCCCAGTGGAGCAGCGGCGACGTCGAGGAGATCTTCGGCCTGCGCGCCGTGCTGGAGTCCTACGGCGCCCAGCTGGCCACGACCTCCGTCACCCCGAAGCAGCTCGAGGCCCTCGAAGCCCTGTGCGACGAGATGGACGAGACGCTCGCGGCGCAGGCCCCGGGCTGGCTCAGCGCGTGCACCGCGCTGAACAACCGCTTCCACAGCGGCGTGCTCGAGGCCACGGGCAACACCCGGCTGATCGCGCTCGTCGCGAGCATCGTCGAGATCCCCCTGACGCACCGCACGATCGGCGCCTACACCGTCCCGCAGCTCGAGCGCAGCTGGGCCGAGCACCGCGCGATCACCGAGGCGTTCCACCAGGGCGACGGCGAATGGGCCGCGTCGATCATGCGCGCGCACATCCTCACCGGCCGCAGCATCACGGTGTACGGCACCGGCCACCCGACCGCGGCCGAGCTCGACCCGCTGGCCGACCCGGCCGAGATCCCCACGACGCACGAGAAGCGCGAGGCCCGCCGATGAGCACCATGCCCACGACGCCCGCCTCCGCGCCGCCGGTCACGTCCGACACCCGCGCCCGCGTGAAGCGGATCGTCACCAACCGGCCCGCGATCGCCGTCCTGTTCCTGTTCCTGCTCGTCGGCTACTTCTCGCTGCGGCTGCCCGACACCTACCTCACGGCGGAGAACCTCAAGTCGGTCCTCACGCAGCAGTCCACGCTCCTGGCGCTGGCGATGGGCGTCACGTTCGTCCTGGTCATCGGCGAGTTCGACCTGTCGTTCGCGTCCACGCTCGGCCTGGCCGGGGCCTGCTCGGTCCTGCTCATGTCCAGCGACGGCGTCTCGCCGCTCGTCGCCGGGGTCGCCGCGATCGCGGTCGGCGGGGCGGTCGGCGTGGTCAACGGCGTCGCCGTGGCGTGGGGGCGGGCCCCCGCGTTCATCGCCACGCTCGCCGCCGGCTCGGCGGCCGTCGGCATCGAGCAGCTGCTCACCGACAACGAGACGATCGCCGACAAGATCCCCAACTCGTACCTGGACTTCACGCTCAAGGAGTACGTGGGCCTGCCGCTCTCCACGTGGCTGACGCTCCTGATCGTCGTCGTGGCGGTCGTCGTCATGTCGTACACGACGTTCGGGCGGCGGCTCCGCGCGACGGGGCTCAACCCCACCGCGGTCACGCTCGCCGGGATCTCGGTCAGCTGGGTGCGGCTGGCCGCGTTCGTCGCGCTCGGGCTGATCGCCGGCCTCGCGGGCGTGATGGTCACGTCGCAGGGCGGCTCCTACTTCCCCAACAGCGGCGCCGGCCTGCTGCTGCCGCCGTACTCGGCGGTCTTCCTCGGGGCGGCCGTCGTCGGCCGCGGCCGCTTCAGCCCGGGGGCCACCGTCTTCGGCGTCGCGTTCATCGCCCTGCTCGAGCGGGGCCTGACGATGCTCGACCAGAAGGCCGCGGTCATCCAGCTCATCGAGGGCGTCGTGCTGCTCGCGGCCGTCGTGCTCGCCCGCCAGGAGCGCAAGCAGTGACCGCCGTCGCCCTGCACGCCGACGGCGTGGTCAAGCGCTACGGCGACGCCCTCGTCCTGGACGGAGCGCGGATCGACCTCGCGGACGGTCGCGTCGACGGCCTCATCGGCCGCAACGGCGCCGGCAAGAGCACGCTCGTCAACGTGCTCACCGGCCGGGTCGCGGCCGACGCGGGCACGATCACGGTGCACGGCCAGCCGGTCACGCTGCGCACGCCGGCCGACGCCCTGGCCGCGCGCATCGTCGCGGTGCCGCAGGAGCTGGTGATGCCGATGGACATGACGGTCACCGAGGTCGTCACGTTCGGCGCCGAGCCCCGGCGCGCGGGCTTCCTGGCGCTGCGGCGGGCCGATCGCCTGGTGCGCGAGCTGCTCGGCTCCCTCGGCCTGGACCTCGACGTCCGCGCACGCGTGCGGGATCTGCCCGTCTCGTGGCAGAAGATCGTCCTGCTCGCCCAGGCGTTGCACCGTGACGCCCGGATCCTCATCCTCGACGAGCCGACCGCGGCGATGAACGCCGAGGACTGCGATCGCGTGCTCGCCGTGGTGCGCCGCCTGCGGGAGCGCGGCCTGGCGATCCTCTACATCAGCCACCGCTTCGACGAGGTCGAGGCGGTCTGCGATCGCGTCACCGCGATGGCCGACGGGCGCGTCATCGACGTGATGGACGGCGACGAGGTCACGCACGCGCGGCTCGTGTCGAGCATCACCGGCTCGGAGGTCGCGCCCGAGCGGCCGGCCCGCCGCATCCGCCGGGTCGAGGCGCTCAGCGCCGGCTCGCTGTGCGCGGAAGGGCTGGAGGGCGACCGCCTCGACGGCGTCGACCTGGAGGTCGGCCGCGGGGAGATCGTCGGCGTGGCCGGCCTGCCCGGCTCCGGCGTGGAGGAGCTGTTCGCGCAGCTCTCCGGTCGCGCGAAGCCCTCCGCCGGCACGATCACGGTCAACGGCGAGGCGCTCACCTCGGCCGCCTCGGCCAAGCGCCTGGGCGTGAGCTTCCTGCCGGCCTCGCGGGCGTCCGCCTCGCTGCCGTCGGAGCCGGTCCTGGAGAACCTCGCGCTGCCTGCGCTGAGCACGGTCGGCCGCCACGGCTTCCTCACCGCCGCGGCGACGCGTCGCCGCGCGGCGGACGTCGTCGACCGCCTGTCGCTGCAACCCGTCGCCGAACGGCGCATGGGGCAGCTGTCGGGTGGCAACCAGCAGCGCGTGCTGGTCGGCGCGAAGCTGCTCGGCTCCCCCCGGTTCCTGCTGCTCGAGGATCCGACGGTCGGGGTCGACGTGGCGGCGCGCGCCGAGCTGCACGAGCTGCTGTGGAGTCTTGCCGACGACGGCTTCGGCTGTGTCGTCGGATCGAGCGATCCGGAGGAGCTCCTGGAGCTCTGCGACCGGATCGTGGTGTTCAGACGGGGCCGCATCGTCGAGCGGTGGACCGCCGACGAAGCGACCGAGCACGCGCTCGTCGGGGCCATGACCGGCAGCGGTGAGCGCACAGCCGTCCAGTAGTTCCAGTCAACCAGGAGGAGAAGGAACAATGCGTGTTATTCAACGGCGATGGCTGCTGCCCGCAGCCGCCGCGCTGACGCTGGCCGTCGCACTGCCGGCCTGCGGTTCGTCCGATTCGGATTCGGGCTCGGACTCGTCGTCCAGCACCGCCGCCGCCAGCACCACGGCGTCCGGCGGGACCAAGAAGGTCGACAAGAAGACGATCGGCTGGGTCGACGCGACCCTCGCCGGGTCGTTCCAGCAGCGGATCTACCAGACCGGCAAGGAGGCCCTGGAGCGCGTGGGCTGGGACGTCAAGACGGTCGACACCAAGGGCGATCCCGCCACGGCGGCGTCCGGGGTGTCCAGCCTCGTGAACTCCGGGGTCGACGCCCTCATCCTGTCGGCGGTCACGCCGTCGACGGCGCGTGCCGGCCTGCTGCAGGCCAAGGCGAAGGGCATCCCGGTGCTGATGGTCGGCTCCGCGGTCGACAACTCGCTCAACGAGAGCCTGGACCTCACCTACATCGGTGAGAACGAGGAGAGCCTCACCAAGCCGCTGGGCGACCTCATGGTCAAGCAGCTGAAGCAGGGGGACTCGGTCGGCATCCTCACCACCACCGCGCTCGACTCGGCGGTGCGCCGCACGAAGGCCCTGAAGACCCAGCTGGAGGGCGCGGGCATCAAGGTCGTCCCGCCGCTGGAGACCGGGTTCGACTTCAGTGCCGGCGTGAAGAACGCCTCCACGCTGCTCAACCAGCACAAGGACCTGGCGGCGATCGTCCCGATCTTCGACCTGTGGACGGCGGCGACGGTCAGCGCGATCAAGTCGGCCAAGAGCAACGCGAAGGTCTACTCGTTCTACGCCGACGCGGTGAACACGCCGCTGATGCGCAAGAACCCGAAGATCATCGACGGTCTCACCGACGGCACGATGGGCTCGAGCCCGCTCGTGGCGATCGACAAGCTGCTCGCGCACTTCGCGAACGGCGCCAAGATCGACGACTCGGGGGCCGAGGAGTACCAGTACGACTCGATCACCGAGGACAACCTCCCGCCCGGCAACCAGAACGGCCCGGTCTCACCGGAGGACAACACCAAGCCCTACTACGACAAGTGGGCGACGGAGTACGGCATCACCGGCTCCTGACGCACCGCTGGACGCGCCGCGCTCGGCGGCGCGTCCAGCCCTTCTTCTCCCCCGCACCCGAAGGACACCTCATGCTGCTCGATCCCATCCCTCTCACCAGTCATGCCGACGCCATCGCGGAGGAGTTCCCGCTCGACATCGGCGGCGAGCTGGTCACGCCCACCCAATGGGTCGAGAACCTCGATCCGGCCACGGGCCGCACGCTGAGCCGCGTCGCCAGCGCCACCGCCGGGGAAGTCGACCAGGCCGTCCGGGCCGCCCAGGAGGCCGCGCCGGCCTGGGCCGCGCTGGCCCCGAGCGCACGCGGTGCGCTGCTGCGCCGGCTCGCCGAGCTCGTGCGCCGCGACGCGGACACGCTCGCGCGCATCGAGACGCGCGACACCGGCAAGCCGCTCAGCCAGGGCCGCGCCGACATCGTGGCCGCCGCCCGCTACTTCGAGTTCTACGGCTCGGCCGTCGAGGGCTTCCTCGGTGACACGGTCCCGCTCGGCGCCGACGCCATCGCGCTGGTCGACCACGAGCCGCACGGCGTCACCGGCCACATCGTCCCCTGGAACTACCCGGCCCAGATCGCGGCGCGCTCGGTGGGTGCCGCGCTCGCCGCGGGCAACGCCACGGTGGTCAAGCCGGCCGACGAGGCGCCGCTGACCACGCTGCTCTACGCCCGGCTGGCCCGCGAGGCCGGCTTCCCGCCCGGCACGATCAACGTGGTCCCCGGCAACGGCCCCGACGCGGGCGCCGCGCTGACCGCGCACGACGCGGTCGACCACGTGTCGTTCACCGGCTCCGTGGCCTCGGGCCGCGCGGTCGCGGGGGCGTGCGCCGCCCGGGGCCGCCCGTCGCTGCTGGAGCTGGGCGGCAAGTCCGCCCACGTCGTCCTGGCCGGCGCGGACCTGGACCGCGCCGCGCCGGTCATCGCCCGGGCGCTGCTCCTGCACGCCGGGCAGACCTGCACGGCGGGCACGCGGGTCATCGTCGCCGAGGAGCTGCACGAGGAGCTCGTGGCACGGATCGCCGCGCTGTTCGCCCAGGCCGAGCTGGGCCTGGGCCTCGACGACCCGACGGTCGGCCCGGTCATCACCGAGCGCCAGGCCGCGCGGGTCGCGGGCTTCGCGACGCGGGCGCAGGACGACGGCGCGCGCCTCGTGCACGAGGGTCCGGTGCCCGACGGGCTGGACGGCTTCTACGCCGCGCCGATGCTCTTCGACCACGTGGCGCCGGAGAGCGAGCTGTTCCGCGAGGAGGTCTTCGGGCCCGTGCTCGCGGTGACCGCGGTCGCGTCGGACGCGGAGGCGATCGAGGCGGCGGAGGCGACCCGGTACGGCCTGACCGCCGCGGTCTGGTGCCAGGACATCGACCGGGCCCTGCGCACCGGCCGCGCGCTGAAGGTCGGCCAGGCGTCGATCAACGGCTACGCCCCCGGCGGCGGCGTCGAGCTGCCGTTCGGCGGCGTGAAGGACAGCGGCTACGGCCGCGAGAAGGGCGTCTACGCCCTGGCCGAGTACAGCCGCCTGCGCACGATGTTCATCGACCTCGCCGTGGCCTAGTCGGGCGCTGGGCGGCGGCGCTCAGCTCGGGCTGCCGGTCACCGCGGGGGTGTCGCCGCCCCAGCGCTCGAGGTCCCAGTGCTGCTCGACCTTCGGGCCCGAGAAGAAGCCGATGACGCGCAGGTCCTCGCTGCCCGTGTTGTGGAGGTCGTGGGCCTCGCCGACCGCGAGGACCACGAGATCGCCCTGCTTGACGGGCACCGCGCCGCTGTCGCGGATCAGCACGCCGTGGCCGGAGACGAAGTACTGCGTCTCCTCGAGCGTGTCGACGTGCTTGCCCAGGCGCTTGCCCGGCGGGATGGAGAACGTGATGAGGACGGAGTCGGCGGCGTCGTGGCCTCCGTAGGCGAAGAAGCCACCGTACGCAATTCGCGGGGACGTCATCCAGGTTGTTGCCACCCCTCGGCAATAACCTGGATGACGTCCCCGCGGGCGCCGCGCTACAGCCGCCCCGCGTCGAGGAGGCGGCGCAGGAAGCGCTGGGTCTCCGGGGCCTCGGGGGCGGAGAAGATCCGCTCGGGGTCGCCCCGTTCGAGGATCGCGCCGTCGTGGAGGAAGCACACCTCGTCCGCGACGTCGCGGGCGAACGCCATCTCGTGCGTCGCGACGAGCATCGTCATCCCGTCCTCCTTGAGGTCGCGGATGATCGCCAGCACCTCGCCGACCAGCTCGGGGTCGAGCGCGCTGGTGACCTCGTCGAGCAGCAGAGCCCGCGGCCGCGTGGCCAGCGCCCGGGCGATCGCCACCCGTTGCTGCTGGCCGCCGGAGAGGTGGTCGGGATGGTCCTTCTCCCGGCCGCCGAGCCCGAAGCGCTCGAGCAGTGCCCGGGCCTCCTCGCGCGCCTGCGCCCGCGGCGTCCCGTGCGCGCGGATCGGCGCCAGCGCGACGTTGTCCAGCACCGACAGGTTGGGGAAGAGGTTGTAGGCCTGGAAGACCATCGCCAGCTTGCGCCGCACGGCGACGGGGTGCACCGACGGGTCGGTCACCACCTCGCCGTCCAGGAACACGTCGCCGTCGTCGATCTCCTCCAGGAGGTCGATGCAGCGCAGCAGTGTCGACTTGCCCGAGCCGCTCGACCCGATCAGCGCGACCGCCTGGTGCTCCAGCAGCCGCAGGTCGATGCCGCGCAGCACCGGCTGGTCGCCGTACGCCTTGGTCACCCCACGGACCTCGATCACGGGCGGGACCATCAGCGCACCGCCAGCGCGGCCCGTGACGGGTCCCGCCGGTTCATCCGGTCGAGGATCCGCGCGAGCGGGAACGTGACCATGAGGTAGAGCATCGCCGCGGCGATCAGCGGCGTGTAGTTGAACTGCTCGCCCTGGAGGATCTGCGCGACCCGGTAGGCCTCCTGCGGGCCGAGGATCGCGACGAGCGCCACGTCCTTCTGGAGCGAGATGAAGTCGTTGAGGAGCGGGGCGCGCACGTTGCGCACGGCCTGGGGCAGGACGACGAACCGCAGCGACTGCAGGTGCGACAGACCGACCGACAGCGCGGCCTGGCGCTGGCTGGGGTGGACGGTCTGCAGGCCGGAGCGGTACACCTCCGCGACGTAGGCGCCGTAGGAGAGGCCGAGCGCGATGCCGCCGAGCACCACCGGGTCGGTGGGCAATCCGGACAACGTCAGCGCCGGTACCCCGAACCCGACGAGGTACACGACGAGGATGGTGGGGATCCCGCGGAACACGTCCACGTAGAGCAGCGAGAGGATGCGGCCGGGGGCCAGCGCGGGATGGCGGCTCGTGCGGGTGAGCGCGACGACGAGGCCGAAGACCAGGACGCAAGCCTCCACGATCACGAACAGCTTCACGTCGATCCAGAACGCCGACAGCACCTGGGGGAAGGCGTCCTGGAAGACCGACCAGTTGAAGAACAGCTCGTGCACCTGGCCCCAGCCCGGCCGGGTGACGACGAGCGCCACCAAGCCGCCGAGCACGATAACGGTCGACAGCGCCGCGACGGCCGTGCTGCGCCGCTCGTGGCGGCGCTTCGCCGCGGCGCGGACCGCCTGTCGGTCCACGCCGGGCGTCGCCATCGCGCTAGGAGAGGGTCGGGGCGCCGGCCGCTTCGCCGAGCCACTGCTGGTTGATCTTGTCCAGCTCGCCCGAGGCCTTCAGCTCGTCGACGGCCTGGGAGACGCACGCGGTCAGCGGTGAGCCCTTGGCCAGCAGCGCGCCCCACGTGTCGCCGCCCGGGACGGCGAACTGGCCGACGATCTTGGCGTCCTCGACCTGCGCGCCCGTGAGGTAGAACGCGGTCGGCAGGTCGACCACCACGCCGTCCACCTGCTTCTGCTTCAGCGCGGTGACGACGTCGTTGGAGTTGTCGAACACCTTGGCCTGCTTGGACGGCTGGATCACGTCGTTGACGGCGGTGAGGCTCGTCGTGCCGATCTGCACGCCGAGCTGGACGTCCTTCAGTTCCGCGAGCGTCGTGGCGTCGGCGGCCTTCGAGCCCTTCAGCGCGACGAGGGCCTGCGGCGCCTCGAAGTACGGGGAGGAGAAGTCGACGGCCTTCTTGCGCGGCTCGGTGATCGAGATCTGGTTGACGTCGAAGTCGAAGTCCTTGGGGCCCGGGGCGTACGAGGAGTTGAACGACTCCACGACCCACTTGACGTCAGCCGGCGCGTACCCGAGCTGCTTGGCGATCGCGTACGCGACGGCGCTCTCGAAGCCCTGGCCGTTGGCCGGCTTGTCGTCGACGAAGTAGGGCGGGTACGCCGGCTTGTCGGTGGCCACGGTGAGCGTGCCCGCCGTCTTGGTCTTCAGCTGGTCCTTCGTGCACGCCGCGGCGTCCTGGGTCGCGGTCGTGGCGGACGCGGAGCTCGTCTTCGTGTCGGACGAGTCGTCGCTGCCGCACGCGGCCAGCGCCATGGCGGCGAGGACGAGCGGGGTGGCGAGCAGCAGGCGGAGCGGGGGCATCGGTGGATCCTTCCAGCGGTGGTGGACGGTGCTACAGATCTCGGTCGGCGAGCAGCGCGAGCAGGCGGTGGACCGCCGCGTCGACGCTCTCGTCCTGGGTGCGGATGACGACGTCGGGCTCGGCGGGCGCCTCGTACGGCGCGTCGCGCCCGGTCAGCCCGCTGAGCCGGCCCTGCCGCGCCTGCGCGTACAGGCCCTTGGGGTCGCGGCGCGCGCACTCCTCGACGGGGGTGTCGACGAACACCTCGAGGAAGGCCAGGTCGGCGGCGTCGTGCAGCCGGCGCGCGTTCTCGCGGTCGGCCCGCGCGGGGGACACCAACGAGACGAGGGCGAGCGTGCCGGCGTCGGCGAACAGCCGGGCGACGTGCGCGACCCGCCGGACGTTCTCGCTGCGGTCGCCCGCGTCGAAGCCCAGGTCGCCGGACAGGCCGTGGCGCACGTTGTCGCCGTCGATGAGGTAGGCGTGCCGGTCGCGGGCCAGCAGCTCGCGCTCCAGGGCCGCGGCGATGGTGGACTTGCCGGACGCGGGCAGGCCGGTGAACCAGATCGTCGCGCCGCCGTGCTCCAGCGCGTCCCAGCGGTCCTCGCGGGCCAGCGTCCCCCGGTGCCACGTCACGCCCGGGCTGCGCTTGGTGGCGACCGTCTCGCCCTCCGCGGTGGCGCGGATCATGCCGCCGCCCGCGGTGTCGTGGGTCGTCTCGTCCACGAGGATGAACGCGCCGGTCGGCCGGTTGCTCGTGTACGGGTCGGCCATCACGGGGCCGCTGGTGCGCAGCGTCACCCGGCCGATGTCGTTCAGCTCCAGCGTGTCGGTGTCCTGCCCCTCGTACCGGTCGATGTCGATGCGGGCGTGGATCTTCTCCACGGTGGCCCGCACGGTGTTGGTGGTGTGCTTGAGGAGGTAGCGCTGGCCGGCCTGGAGCGGCCGCTCGACCATCCAGCAGACCGTCGCCTCCAGCTCGCGGGCGGCCACCGGCGGGCGGTCGACGCCGGCGATCAGCGCGCCGCGGCCGACGTCCAGATCGTCCTCGAGCACCACGGTCACGGACATCGGCGGGAACGCCTCGTCCACCGGTCCGTCGTAGGTGTCGATCCGCGCGACCCGGGTGCGCGACCCGGCCGGGAGCACCACGACCTCGTCGCCGGGGTGCAGCACGCCGCCCGCGAGCTGGCCCGCGAACCCGCGATAGTCGGCGTGCGGGCCGCCGGAGGGGCGCACCACCCACTGCACGGGCAGGCGCAGGTCGTCGAGGTTGCGGCCGGCGGTGACGTCGACCTCCTCCAGGTGCGTCAGCAGCGACGGCCCGTCGTACCAGGGGGAGTGCGTCCCGGCGTCCACGACGTTGTCCCCGGCCAGCGCGGAGACGGGGATCGCGCGGGCGGCCGGCACGTCCAACTCGGCGACGACCGCGAGGAAGTCGGCCTCCAGCTCGCGGTAGCGGTCCTCGTCCCAGCCGACGAGGTCCATCTTGTTCACGCACGCGACGAGGTTGCGGATGCCGAGCAGGCTCGACAGGTAGGCGTGGCGGCGGGTCTGCTCGACCACGCCGGTGCGGGCGTCGATGAGCAGGAGCGACAGGGCGGCGGTCGACGCGCCGGTGACCATGTTGCGCGTGTACCGCAGGTGGCCGGGGGTGTCGGCGATGATGAACGAGCGCCGGGGCGTGGCGAAGTAGCGGTAGGCGACGTCGATCGTGATGCCCTGCTCGCGCTCGGCGCGCAGCCCGTCGGTGACGTTGGCCAGGTCCTCGGGCGCGAGGGCTTCCGCGTGGTCGTCGTACAGCCCCTTGGCGTCCAGCAGCAGCCGGCCGATCAGGGTGCTCTTGCCGTCGTCGACCGAGCCCGCCGTGGCGATGCGCAGCAGCTCCCGCTCCGCCGCCATCAGAAGTACCCCTCGCGCTTGCGGTCCTCCATCGCGGCCTCCGAGGCCCGGTCGTCGCCGCGGGTCTGCCCGCGCTCGCTGACGCGGGTCACCTCGGTCTCGGCGATGACCTCCTCGATGGTCGCCGCGGTCGACTCGACCGCCCCGGTGACCGTCATGTCGCCCACGGTGCGGTAGCGGACGGAGCGCTCGATCGTCGCCTCCCCGTCCTCCTGGGGCAGGAAGCGGGAGACGGCCAGCAGCAGGCCGTCGCGGTCGAAGACGGGCCGGCGGTGGGCGAAGTAGATCGAGGGGATCTCCAGGTCCTCCGCCTCGATGTAGCGCCAGACGTCCAGCTCGGTCCAGTTGGAGATCGGGAAGGCGCGCACGCTCTCACCGCGGTGCACGAACGCGTTGTAGAGGTTCCACAGCTCGGGTCGCTGCGCGCGCGGGTCCCACTGGCCGAGGGTGTCGCGGAAGGACAGCACCCGCTCCTTGGCTCGGGCCCGTTCCTCGTCGCGGCGGGCGCCGCCCAGCGCGGCGTCGAAGCGGTGGCGGGTGAACGCGTCGAGCAGGGTGACGGTCTGCAGTCGGTTGCGCGACGGCTCGCCGGGCAGCTCCTGGGCCCGCCCGGTGTCGATCGACTCCTGGACCGAGGCGACGATCAGCTCCTCGCCGAGCTCCAGCACCCGGCGGTCACGGAACTCCAGGACCTCCGGGAAGTTGTGGCCGGTGTCGACGTGCATCACCGGGAAGGGGAAGCGCGCGGGCCGGAAGGCCTTCTCGGCCAGGCGCAGCAGGACGATGGAGTCCTTGCCGCCGGAGAACAGGAGCACGGGGCGCTCGAACTCCGACGCGACCTCGCGCATCACGTGGATCGCCTCGGCCTCGAGCACGCCGAGGTGGGAGAGCCGCTGGCGATCGGCGGCGGTCATGCCTGCGTCCGCTCCCGGTGTTGGGCTTCGCGCTCGTCGTGGTAGCGGGCGATCCACTCCGCGGAGCGGTCCCCGGACTGCCGGCGCAGGCGGGGCGGGGGCAGCTCCACCGCGGCGTCGGCGATGCCGAGGGCGGCGAGCAACGCGCTGACCACGTTCTGTGGATCGGCGACCAGCTCCTCGTAGGCGACGACCGGGGCCACCCGGTGCCGGGCCTGAAGCCATTGCCCCCAGGCGGCCTCCTGGCTCGTGAGCTGGCGGACGAGGTGGTCGATGCCGGCGAACGAGTACACGGGCTCGGCGACGGGGGCGTCGTCGTCGCTCGTTCGCCAGACGCGGGTCTGCACCGCGGTCCACAGCGACACGGCCTGGGCGACCTTGTCGCGGCGCACGACCCGGACGTAGCGCAGCCCGGGGAAGACCTGTTCCAGCACGACGACGTCGGCCACGTGGGGCTGGTCGGTCCGCGTGCGCGCCCGCCGGATCAGGTCGGGGAGGAAGCCCCACATCACCTTGGTGGCGAACACGCCGTTGGGGGTGGTGCCCGCCGCGAACGCCTCCTCGAGGCGCAGCTCGGGATCGGGCGCGCCGGGATCGGTGGGGGCCAGGAGCGCAGTGAGCTGGGCACCGGGGTTGAAGTACTGGCGCGGCTGGCGGGGCAGGCCCGTGCTGTCGAGCGCTTCGAAGTGCTCCGCCGGATGGCCGGCGACCCCGGTGGACTCGAGCAGGTCGCAGAGCAGGGTGCTGCCGCTGCGCGGGGTGGCGCAGAGCATGTACGAGCCGGTGGGGGAGCTAATACTCGACAAAGTTGATTGGGTTATGGGGGTTTATACTCGATCCATGGGTTCCCGTCTTCCCAACATCGTCTATCTCCACTCGCACGACACCGGCCGGTACATCCAACCGTACGGCCATCAGGTCCCCACGCCGAACATCCAACGCCTCGCCGACCAGGGGCTGCTGTTCCGCCAGGCGTTCTCCGCGGCCCCCATCTGCTCGGCGAGCCGCTCCGCGCTGCTGACCGGCCGGTTCGGCCACACCAACGGGATGCACGGGCTCGCCCACCGGGGCTTCCGCCTGGACGACTACGACCAGCACCTGGTCCACACCCTCCACGGGGCCGGCTACTGGTCCGCGCTCGTCGGGGAGCAGCACGTCTCGCTCGACCCGGTCGACATCGGCTACGACCAGATCGTCCCGATCGACTCCACCCACGCCGCCAACGTCGCGCCCGCCGCGGTCGCGACGATCGCCCAGGCCGCCGCCCGCGACCAGCCGTTCTTCCTCTCGATCGGCTTCTTCGAGACGCACCGCGACTTCTTCGAGCCCACGTCGATCCGCGATGCCCTGTACTCCGCGCCGCCGGCGAACCTGCCGGACACGCCCGAGACCCGGCGGGACATGGCGTCGTTCAAGCAGAGCGCCCGCTCCCTGGACCAGGGCGTCGGCTCGGTGCTCAACGCGCTCGACCAGCACGACCTCTACGACGACACGCTCGTCATCTTCACCACCGACCACGGCCCGCCGTTCCCCGGGGCCAAGGCCACGCTGTCGGACCGCGGCCTCGGCGTGCTGCTGATCGTGCGCGGTCCCGGCGGGTTCCACGGCGGCCGGGTCAGCGACGCGCTGGTCTCCCAGGTGGACGTGTTCCCCACGCTCTGCGAGCTCCTGGAGATCGCGCCGCCCCCCGGGCTGCAGGGCCGCTCGCTGATGCCGGTCGTCCGGCGGACCGTCGAGGACGTCAACGACGAGATCTTCGGCGAGGTCACCTTCCACGCCGCCTACGAGCCGCAGCGAGCGGTGCGCACCCGGCGGTTCAAGTACGTGCGCCGCTACGACGACGAGCACGCGACGCCCGTCCTGCCCAACGTGGACGACAGCCCGAGCAAGGAGCTGCTCCTCGAGCACGGCTGGGCCGCGCGCGTCCAGGCGCCCGAGCAGCTCTACGACCTGGTCTTCGACCCCGGCGAGGCGGCCAACGTCATCGGCGAGCCCGCCTACGCCGAAGCGGCGGCGGACCTGCGCGGGCGGCTGGACCGCTGGATGCGCGACACCGGCGACCCGCTGCTGGACGGGCCGATGGCCGTGCCCGCGGGCGTGTCGGTCAACCTCCCGACCCAGCGCTCCGCGGAGGAGCCGACCGTCACCGGCTGACCGGCCAGGCGAGGGAGACGATCCCGCCCGCGGCCAGCTCGCGCCAGCGGGCCGCGGCGGCGAGCAGGTCCGCGCACGCGTGGCCCAGGGCCTCCGCGGTGGCGGCCGGCGTCCACCAGCGGTCGCCGACGGCGGCGCGGAACGCGTTCGCGTCCGGCGGGCCGCCGTTCCTCAGCGTGAGGTCCGCGGTGGCGCGCACCAGGATCTCGGCCTGGCGCAGCGATTCCCCGGCGGCGTCGGTGATCGCCTCGGCGCGGCGCTGGGCGTGGGGCGGCCGGCGGCCGCCCGCGAACGTCGCGTTCTGGACGATCCCGCCCGCGGCCAGCACGCCCCACAGCCCCGCGTCCAAGCCGAGCCGGTGCTCGACGACGTGGTGGGCGATGTCGTGCGGGACCCGGTCGACCGCGCCGCCGATCCGGTTGTAGCCACCACCGTCGAGCTCGACCACGACGCCGCCGGGCCGGTGCAGCAGCGAGTGGTAGCGCGTCCCGGTCCCCTTGTGGACCGCGATCCGGGTGATGGTCTCGTTCCGTCGCACGCGGTCCAGAGCCTACGACGACCCGCCCTTCCGTCGAGCCCACCTCGTGCCCGCTGCGGGACCCACGTGGGGCTCGGCCGGTTGGGCGACGCCCCGGCGGGTAACCACGGTCCCATGCCCGGACCGGCTGCGACACCCGCCCGTCGAAAGCGACCTCGTTCCCGCTGCGCGGGACGTTCGTGGACTTCGACGTCAGCATGCGCGCCGACGACATGACGACCGTCCACCGCGCGCCGATGCGTGCACGGGACCGCGACGACGTCCCACCCGATGCGGGCGCGGCGAGCGCGGTCGAGCGCGGGCTCGTGGGGATCGGCGACGCGCTCACCGTGGTCCCGGTCTCTCTCGGCGACGCGGTGCTGGCCGCCACGCGCGAGCACGGCGAGAAGGCAGGCCGGATGCTGCTGCGGTTTGCCGAGCTGGCCGACGGAACCTTCGTATGGACGCGGACGGCCGACGGGATCCACCGCCTCGGGCGGGTCTCCGGGCCCTGGCGCTACGACGACACGGCTGCCGCCTGCGCCGTGGGCATCCACCACGTCCGCGACGCCGATTGGGATCCGCGGCGCTTCGCGGAGGACGAGGTGCCGGCGGCGGTTGCGGCCACCTTCGCCCGCGGCGGGCGCAACCTGCAACGGATCCACGACGCGGCCGCCGAGCGGCGGACCACGGAGCTGTGGGCCGACGCCTGAGGAGCCCTCCCGTCGAAAGCGACCTCGTTCCCGCTCAGCGGGACGTTCGTGGACTGCGGCGTGCCGCGTGCGACGTGGGCACACGGGTGGACCATCCTGCCCGGCGGGCATGATCCTCACGTGCGCCGCCCGCCTCACCGTCCGTCCCACGATCCCCGCGATCACGACGAGCTGCCGCTCAGCCGGCTGGAGGCGTTCAGCGACGGGGTGTTCGCGATCGCCATCACGATCATCGTGCTCGAGCTGGCGGTGGAGCCGGACGCGGGCCAGCACCTGCTCCGGTCGATCGCCGACGAGTGGCCGTCGTACCTGGCCTACGTCACGAGCTTCCTGACGATCGGCGTGGTGTGGATGCAGCACTCCGCGATCACCGGCACCCTGCGCGCGGCCGACGCCAACCTGTACCGGATCAACCTCCTGCTCTTGCTGCTCGCGTCGTTCCTGCCGTTCCCGACGAAGCTCGCCGCCGAGTACCTGCACGAGCCGGACGCGGAGCGCGTCGCCGTCGTCTTCTACGGGCTCGTGCTGTTCGCGCTGGTGCTCGCGCTGACCTGGTTCGGCCGCTACGCCACGCGCGACCAGCGGCTCGTGCGCGAGGACGTCGACGCCGAGCGGGTGGAGGCGCGGTTCAGCCAGCTGCCCAGCTTCACGCTGTACGTCGTCGGGATCGTCGTCGGCCTGCTCGCGCCCACCGCCGCGGTGATCGTCTACCTCGTCTCGGCGCTCCTGCGCGGCCTGCCGGTGGGCGCGGTGCGCCGGTTCCTGGGCGGGCTGCGGTAGCCCCGGCCGCCTCAGCGCTCGAGGTCCGGTACGTCGTCCAGCCCCGGGATCGGGGGCAGCGCGAGCGGGTAGATCCCGACCTGCGTCCTGGCCCCGACCTTCACGCCGACCTGGGCCAGCGCGCCGTCCTCACGGATGCGGGCCCGGTCGGTGGCGTCGAGCTTCACCGTGACGGTCCGCTCCCCGCCGCTCTGGAGCTTCACGCGCTTGCGCGCGAACGGCGCCATCGGCGCCTTGCGCGTCGGCGGCTCGAACACGCCGATGCCGATGTCGACCTGGCAGGCGCGCGGGCAACGCACCGTGGTGGTCGCCTTGGTCCGGGCCTTGTCCAGCTTCGGCTGGCCGGTGATCTTCACGCCCTTGATCTCCACCCGGTCGTTCTTCTTCTTGGTGCGGTGGATGCTGACGAACAGCAGCTCGCCCTTGATCAGCAGGTCACACTTCGTGGTCGACGCGACGTCGTGCCCGGGGCAGCGGCGGCTCTTGGCCCGTACCGCGAACGCCTTGCGGAAGCCGATCCGGTCGTAGGACTCGCCGAGCTGGAATCCGAACCCGAACCACGGGACCCCGTCGGTCGGGCCGGTCGGGGGCGGGTCGCTCTGCAGCGCCGAGAAGCGCAGCACCGACGTCTGGTTGCGCCCGTCGGTGTCGGAGCACTGGGCGGTCACGTCGACGCCGATCACGGGCGCGAACCACAGCTGCCCGCTCTTGGTCATCGCGATGTTGCCGAGGCCGTGGACGGTGCCCTTGCCGCCCTCGCAGCTCCCGGATGTGCCGAGCGGGTTGGTGTGGGTCGTCTTCGTGGTGGTGTCGGTCGTCACGTCGATGCGGCTCGTGACGGGAGCCTTCAACGTGTCGTCCTCGAAGATCGCGTGGCCCAGGTCGCCACTCGCCTCGTACGTCACGTTCGTGGTGTCGGCGACGTTCTCGCCCCAGTACTGGTTGTGCTCGTACGTCACCTCCAGCTCGTAGGAGACGGCGTAGTCGTTGACGATCGTCGTGCCGGCGGACGCGGCGGCGGGCAGGGCGGCGCCGGTCAGCAGGGCGAGCAGGGCGGCGCGGCGCAGCGGGATGGACAGGGCGTGGAGCGGGGGCATCGGCGCGACGGTAGGGACGCGCACGGCGGGCGTCGTCAACCGTTCGTCGCGCCCGGATGCGACCTTGGGGTGGACGGTCGCTCGGGCCGGAGCGGGGGGCAGCCGGCCCTGCGGTCAGGGGTGCGCGACGAAGTTGACCGCGGTGCCGGCGTGGAACGTCGCGGCGAAGGCGGCCGCGTCGAGCGGGCCGTCGCCAGCCAGGGTGAAGACGCGCAGGCCCGTCTCGGTGAGCAGGGCGTGCACGCTCTCCGGGCCGGTGCCGTAGAAGTCCGCGGAGCCGAGGCCGTGCTCCAGCACGATGACCGGGCGGCTGCGCGCGATCGTCTCCCGGGCGCCGCGCAGGACCTCCAGCTCCGCGCCCTCGACGTCGATCTTCAGGAAGTCCACGGTGGTGCCCGGGGGCAGGACGTCGTCCAGGGGCGCCGTCTCCACGGAGATCCTCCGGGCGGTCTGGCCGCCCGGGGTCGGGCGCTGGACGAAGCCGCTCCAGCCCGGGTCGTCGACCATGTGGACGAACTCGCGCGTGGTGGTGACGTCGGAGAGCGCGAGCGCGTGCACCTCGACCTGGGGGAAGCGGGCGGCGAGCGCGGCGGCCATGTCGGGCAGCGGCTCGAACGCGTGATGGCGTCCCTCCGGCGCGAGGCGCACCACGTCCTGGAGCACCGCGCCGGCGTGGGCGCCCACGTCGACGCACGTGTGGTCGGGTCGCAGCACGTGGGCCATCAGCGACCGCAGGTGGCCCATGTCCTGCCGGTCCCGGGTGATGTGCGCCGGCTCGAAGGCCCGCCGCACGCTGCGCAGGCGCCGTCCGGCCTCGGTCCGCAGGACGCGTTCGCGTAGGCCGCTGCTCGTCATGGGGGGAGCTTGTCACGCCGCCGATGAGTTCGTGGACCGGTCGTAGTCTCAACCGGTGAACGGGCGACGAGCGGAGGGAGCACCATGGTCAAGACGCTGTATTCGGTGACGATGTCGGTCGACGGGTTCATCGCGGGGCCCGGCGGCGACATGTCGTGGCTGACCGAGCACGTCGGCCCCGATCCGCTGGTCGACGACCTGATCGGCCGCATCGGCGCGCTGCTCGTCGGCCGGCGCACGTTCGGGGGCGACGACCCCAACCGGGGGACCGAGAAGGAGGGCGCGTTCGGCGGGAGCTGGGAGGGGCCGCAGTTCGTGCTCACCCATCGCCTCCCCGTCGATCCGGTGCCGGGGGTCACGTTCGTCGACGACCTCGAACGCGCGGTCGCGGAGGCCAAGGCGGCGGCGGGCGGCAAGGAGTACGTCAACGTGCTCGGCGCCGAGACGGCCCGCGGCTGCCTGGAGGCGGGGCTGCTCGACGAGCTGCTCGTGTTCAGCGTGCCGGTGCTGCTCGGCGACGGCGTCCGGCTGTTCGACCATCCCGGCGGGACCAACGTCCCGCTCGAGCGCCTCGCGGTCGGCTCCACGCCGAACGCCACCCACGTCTGGCTGCGCGTCGTGCGCTGATCGTTGCCCGCCGTCGCCGGCTTGGGACAGTCCGTTTGTAAAGCGCGCCGCCCTTCTGCATGCTCCACAGCCATGGTGGAGAATCCCGTCTCGGTCCGTGCCGTACGACGCCGGGCCGGGGGGTGGAAGGTCCCCGCGCTCGTGCTCGTCACGGCAGTGGCGGTGCTCGCGGCCCTCGCCGCGCCCGGGCTCGCCCAGGCCGCCCCGCCCCGGCCGACCGTCACGTTCGACGGGGGCTTCCAGCCCGCCACCTTCCCGCTCAGCGGCACGGGTGTGGCCGGCGCCACGATCAAGGTGAAGGAGGACGCGGTCCTCATCGGCACGGCGACGGTGGGATCGGGCGGCGCGTGGAGCCTGACGACCACCGTCCCGCTCCCCAACGGCGCGCACACGCTCCTCATCACACAGACGTCCGGCGGGGAGGAGAGCCCGCCCGCCGAGCTCAACCTGTGGGTGCGCACCGCGCCGGTCGTCGTCACCAAGCCGACCGCACCGACGGCCACCACCCCCACGCCGTACGCCACGTTGCGGCTGACGCGGAACGTCGGCACGTGGTCGGGCTCCCCGATGAGCTACGCCTTCCAGTGGATCCGCTGCGACGCCAACGGCATCACGCACTGCGCCGACGTCCCCGGTCAGACGGGCACCACCTACGAGATGCTCGTGTCCGACGCGGGCCACTCCTTCCGCGTACGGGTGACGGCGACCAACGCGGTCGGGACGTCCGCGCCCTCGACCAGCGCGGCGAGCGCGGCGGTAGTCGCGCAGGTGCCGATCAACACGGTCCCGCCCGGCCCGCCCACGTCGAGCGGCCCGGAGCCCCTTGTCGGCGTGCGCCTCCTGCGGCAGCTCGGCACCTGGACGGTCGCCCCGACGAGCTACTCCTACCAGTGGGTGCGCTGCGACGCCGACGGTTCGACCGGCTGCGCCGACATCGCGGGGGAGACGGCCACCACCTACACGCCGGTGACCGGGGACTACGGCTCCACGTTCCGCGTGCGGGTGACCGCGACCAACGCGGTCGGCTCCGCCTCGGCCCTCAGCGCGCCGACCGCGGCGCTCGTGCCCCGCGCGCCGAGCTTCGCCGACGCCGAGCTGCCCGCCCCGACCACCAGCACCGCGGTCCCGACGCTCGGCGTCCGCCTGGTGCGCGCGGTGGGTCACTGGCTGCCGGCCGCCACGAGCTACACGTACCAGTGGATGCGCTGCGGGCCGGACGGCATCCTCGGCTGCGAGGACCTCCCGGGGGAGACCGCCGTCACCTACACGCCGGTCGCCGCGGACGTCGGGCAGACCCTGCGCGTCTGGGTCGCCGCGACCAACGCCGTCGGGTCCTCGGATCCGGTCGCGAGCGAGCCGACCGCGGTCGTGGTCCGGCCGGTCCCGGTGAACCTCACGCCGCCGGCGGCCCCGACCACCACCGAGCCCGCCCCCTCCGTCGGCGCCCGGCTGCTGCGCGCGCTGGGGACCTGGAGCGGCGCGCCGACGAGCTACACGTACCAGTGGGTGCGCTGCGACGGCGACGGGACCTCCGGCTGCGCGGACGTGCCGGGGGAGACGGGCACGTCGTACCTGCCGGTCGCGGCGGACGTCGGGAAGACGTTCCGCGTGAAGGTGACCGGCGTCAACGCCGGCGGGTCGTCGAGCCCCGCGACGAGCGCGGCCACGGCCCCGGTGGAGGGGCACGTGTCGGTCAACACCGTCGCGCCCGCCGCGCCGACCACGGCGGCGCCGTCCCCGACGGTCGGGGTGAAGCTGGTGCGCACGCTGGGCACCTGGACCCTGATGCCGATCACGTACACGTACCAGTGGAAGCGGTGCGACGGCCCCGACCCGTCGGACTGCGACGACGTCACCGGGCAGACGGGCACCGGGTACGTGCCGGTCGCGGGGGACGTGGGCTTCACGTTCCGCGTCGCGGTCACCGCGAACAACGGTGTCGGCCCGTCACTGCCTGCGCTGAGCGCCGCGACCGCGCCGGTCGGCCCGGCCGTCTAGCGGCATCTGCGGGCACGTCATCCAGGTTGTTGCCACCCCTCGGCAACAACCTGGATGACGTCCCCGTCGACCCTGCCGGCCTGGGGCCCGCCGCCTACCAGGCGATGGGCCCGTCGCGGTCGAAGAACCCGCCGGTGGGGCCGTCGGCGGCGATCGTCGCCAGCGCGACCACGACCTCCGCGCCCTGCGCGGCGGTCAGCGGGGCCGCGGCCCGGTTGTCCGCGCCGCCGAGGTCGGTCTGGAGCCAGCCCGGGCAGACCGCGTTGACCTTGATCGGTGTGTCCGCGAGCTGCTTGGACAGGGCGATGGTCAGCCCGTTGAGCGCCGCCTTGGAGCCCTGGTAGGCGGGGACGACGAGGCCGAAGTACGGTGAGGCCGGATCGAGCTGGTCCCGCAGCGAGCCCATCGTCGTCGACACGTTCACGATCCGCCCGGCCGCGGAACGGCGCAGCAGTGGCAGCAGGTGCTGCACCACGTTGACCGGGCCGAGCAGGTTCACCTCGAACGTGCGGCGGAACAGGTCCAGGTCGACGAGCTCGGCGGCCGGCTCGGTGGCCTCGGGGAGGATGCCCGCGTTGTTGACGAGGACGTCGAGGCGGCCGTGTCGCTCGCGCAGCTCGTTGGCCGCCACCTGGGCGCTGGCCCGGGACGTCACGTCGAGCGTCACGCACTCCGCGTCGATTCCCTCGGCCCGCAACTCCTCCCGCGCGCGCTGGCCGGCGGCGGCGTCGCGCGCGCCGACGATCACGGTGGCACCGGCCCGTCCGAGGGCGCGGGCGGTCTCCAGGCCCAGTCCGCGGTTCGCGCCGGTCACGAGGGCGATGGTCGTCATGCGTGCTCCTTGGTCGTGCCGGCACGACATGCGCCGGCGGGGAGGAGAACGCGGGCGGCCCGGGATTCGTGAGAACGGCCGCGGCGCGAGATCGTGCGGCGACCCGTGCCGAGGCCGTATGTTCGTCGCCATGCTCGCCATGACCACCTACACGCAGGACTACGTCGACGACCGCCGCCGGAGCCTGGACGCCCAGCTCGCCGCGTACGACGACCTCGCCGCCGCGTCGACCGGGAAGGCCGCCGAGGCCCTCGCCGCGTTCGCGCCTCATTTCTTCAACGACCTCGTCCTGGTGCTCGACGCCTCGTTCGTCCACCGCCTCCGGGGCCGGGAGGGCAAGGACGGCAACCCGCTCAACGAGGTGCGGGTGCTCAGCAGCTCGCTGCTCGCCGGCGGCGGGGTCCTCACCGCGGAGAAGTCGATCCGGCTGAAGCCCGAGACGTCCGTCCTGGGCCTGGTCGACGGGGCCGACATCGTCCTGACCCGGGAGGACTTCGGCCGGCTGGCCGATGCGTTCTTCGCCGAGATCGAGGCCAAGTTCGTCTAGTCCCGGCCCGGTTGGCACATCCGTTGCCCGATGGGGAACGAATGTGCCAACGGAGCGGATGCGCTGTCGCTGGACCTGCGGTCCAGTGTTTGGAACGAGATTTGGGTCGCGAGGCCGAACCACACGAAGTCATCGGGTGGTGAGATCCGCGGGCTCTCCTCTCCGCCCGAACTCACCGCCCGAAAGGTCCAGATGGCTTCACCCAAGATCTCCCGCCGGCGCTTCATGGGCGCCGCGGCCGTCACCGGCGCGGGCATCGCGCTCCCCGCCCTGCAGACCAGCGTCGCCGAGGCCGACGCGCCCGCTCTCCAGCAGCTCCCCACCGCGACCCAGGCCTACCTCGAGCGCGAGCGCCAGGCGGGGCTCGCGGCGATCAAGGGCGGTGCCGAGCTGCCGTTCCTGACCGGGACGCAGCTCGCCTCGCTGCTCCTGGCCCGGGACGTCAAGAGCGTCGACGTGACCAAGGCCTTCCTCGACCGGATCGACGAGCACAACGGCGACGGCATGTTCGCCGTCGCCTCCCGCGGCGCGGGCATCACCGTCTTCGGGGACAACGGGAAGATCAACGCCTACGTGCGGGCCACGCACGACCTCGCGCTGGACATGGCCGCCGGCGCGGACGCCGCGCTCGACGCCGCCGCGGCCGGCGGCGACCCGGTCCCGTTCGGCTGCGGCGTGCCCGTCGCGCTGAAGGACATCTACGCGGTGAAGGACGTCGAGCTGACCATCGGCTGCCCGATGGCCGCCGGGAACGTGGCGACCGGCGACTCCGTGGTCGCCGAGCGCTTCCGGGCCGCGCACATGCCGATCATCGGCCTCACGCACACGGGCCCGTGGACCAACGACGACACGTGTCCGCAGACCGCCAACCCGTGGAAGCGCACGCTGTGCGTCGGCGGGTCCTCCGGCGGTTCGGCGGCGGCGATCTCCGCGCGGCTGGCGGTCGTCGCCACCGGCTCGGACACCGGCAACTCGCTGCGCAACCCGGCCCAGAACGTGGGGGTGGGGTCGATCAAGCCGACCTACGGGCTGATCCCCAAGTTCGGCGTGACCGTCTCCAACACCAGCCTCGACACGTGCGGGCCGATGGGCCGGTCGATGGCCGACGTCTCCATGCTGCTGGGGATCATGGCCGGGCCCGACCCGCGGGACGCCCGCTCCGAGCAGGCGCCGGAGTTCCCCAACGGGTTCCCGCTCGCGCCGCGCCCGGGGGACAAGCCGCTCGCCGGCCTGCGGATCGGCTCCACGGTGGAGACCGAGACGTCGCCCAACCGCAACAACTGGGCCCCGGGCATCCTCGCCGCGCTGCGCCAGGCGGTCGCGGACTTCGAGGCCCTCGGCGCGACGATCGTGCCGATCACCCCGGCCGTCTCCAACCTGAGCAACACCACGTACTTCCAGGCCAAGGCGAAGGACCCCAACAACGGCACCACCGCCATCTCGGCGTCCAACGTCTACAACTACGCCGAGAACGCGTGGACGCTGCGCGACACGTACGCGACGACGGCGCAGGAGAACGCGCCGATCGAGGCCGCGGTGCGCACCCGCTTCCGCACGTCGCTGTCCACGCTGGAGGCGCAGAAGACGCTGCTGCAGAACCGGGCCAACGTGCTCACCCCGGAGGACCTGTACGGGGCCCAGCGGGTGCGCCGCGAGTACTCGGAGGCGTGGGCGAAGATCTTCGCCGACAACGACATCGTCGCCTGCCTGTGGCCGCAGAAGGTGCAGACGCCGCCGGTGCGCAACAACGACAACACGGGCAGCTTCTCCGGCGTGGAGTCCAGCCGGCCCAACACCACGGGCTGGCCGTGCGTGCAGTTCCCGGTCGGCCGCGACGCCAACACCGGCATCCCGGTGGGCATCGACATCGCCGCGCCGTTCGGGGCCGACCACGTGGTCCTGCAGCTGGCGATCGACTACCAGGAGCACCATCCCTACCACCTCGACCTCCCGACGGAGCTCTAGCCATGGCCGTCATCGATCCCACCAACGCGCGCCTGCGCGACTTCGACATCCCGGTGATCCTGCCCCGGATCGCCTTCCAGGAGCTGACGTACCCGGCCCCGGACGACCCCCACACCGAGCAGCCGCCGGTGACCACCGAGACGTGCGTGACGCCCGAGGCGCCGCCCACGCCGCCGGCCGCGTCGGTGGGCCTCACCCCGCCGGTCGTCAAGCTCGGGCTGCCGACGAAGGGGCAGCGGCGCACGGCGAGCCTGCGCAAGGCGGGACTGGCCTTCAACGTGGCCAGCGACAAGCCGATCTCCGACGCCGAGGTGCGGCTCGTGCAGCTGCTCTCCGGGGGCCGCAAGCGCCCGCTGGGCGTGAAGCTGATGATCGAGCCGGGCAAGCGGACGGTGAAGATCGTGGTCGAGCCGTCGGCGTTCGCCAAGCGCAAGCTCGCGCTGCCGGCCAAGAGCCGGTCGGTCCGCGCGGTGGCGATCGTCACCGCCCTGGACGGCAGCGTCGGCCAGATCTCCGCAGACTTCACGCTGTCCGGGTAAGGCGCCCCCCGACCGGGTAGCGGTTCGGTGACGGTGGTGGCACGGATGCCGCCCCGTCACTAGCTTGGCGGGAATGCTCGACGTCACCTACCGCCTGCAGATCCCCCATCGACCCGGGCAGCTCGCCCGCGTCACCACGGTGATCGCCGAGCACGAGGGCCTGATCGGGGACATCCTCACCGCCAGCCTGGGCCGGGACACGACCGAGCGGGAGATCACGGTCGAGGTGCGCAGCTCCGCGCACGCCTGGGACCTCGCCGCGGCGCTCAACGCGCTCGACGGCGTCGAGGTGATCTGGCACCACGACCGAGCGTTCATGCGCCACGAGGGTGGCAAGCTGACCATCGACCCGGTCCGCCCCGTCACGACGGTGCAGGAGATGCGCGACGTCTACACCCCCGGCGTGGCCCGCATCTGCACCGCGATCGCCGAGAACGCGGCGCTCGCGTCGCGGTACACGATGATCGGCACCACGGTCGCGGTGTGCACCAACGGCACGCGCGTCCTGGGCCTCGGGGACATCGGCCCGCGCGCCGCGATGCCGGTGATGGAGGGCAAGGCCGTCTTCTACAAGCAGTTCGCGAACATCAACGCGATGCCGATCCTCATCGACACGGCCGACCCCGACGAGTTCGTGGACACCGTGCTGCGCATCGCCCCGACGTTCGCCGGCATCCACCTGGAGGACATCAGCGCGCCCGCCTGCTTCGAGATCGAGCGGCGGCTGATCGACGCGCTGCCCCAACCGGTGATGCACGACGACGTCCACGGCACCGCCGTGGTGACGGTGGCGGCGGCGATCGCCGCGTGCCGCCACGTCGACCGGCGGCTGGACCAGGCGGTCGTCGGCCAGCTGGGGCTCGGCGCGGCCGGCTTCGGGATCGCGTCGCTGATGCTCCAGGGCGGTGCGGCCCGCGTGCTGGGCTACGACCCGGACGAGCGCAGCCACGAGCGGGCGCGCGAGCACGGCATCGAGATCGCCACGATGGAGCAGGTGCTGGCGGAGGCCGACGTGGTGGTCGCCACCACCGGCCGGGCGGGGCTCATCGCGCCGCGCCAGGTCCGCAAGGGCAGCGTGATGCTCGCGCTCACCAACCCGTACCCGGAGATCGCGCCCGACACCGCGCTGGCGGCCGGCGCGGAGTTCGCGGCCGACGGCCGGTCGGTCAACAACGTGCTCGGGTACCCGGGGATCTTCCGCGGCGCGCTGCTGTCGGGCGCCTCGCAGATCACCACCCGGATGAAGCTGGCGGCGGCGTGGGCGATCGCCGCGCTCGCCCCCGACGGCGAGCTGGTGCCCGACGTGCTCGACCAGGCCGTGCACGACGCGGTGGCCGAGGCCGTGCGCCGCGCCGCGATCGAGGAGGGCGTCGGCCAGGAGGACCGCGCCCCCGCCGGGCTCTAGTACAGGGCGCCGACCGCGAGCAGAGCGACGCCCGCGGTGGCCACGAGGCCGCTGCCGGACAGCAGCCAGCGCCGGCGCGCAAGGATCGCCACGCCGGCCAGGACGATCCCGATCTGCAGCGCGACCTCGGACAGCTCGAAGAACAGCGCCTGCTCCTCCGCGTGGTCCTGGGCGTCGTAGTCGGCCTTGATCTCCGCGTTGAGCTCGCGGTCGATCGGGCCGAGCTCCTTGACGATCTGCGCGTCCAGGGCCTCGGCCTGGGCGATGGCCTCGGCCTGCTTGCTGCTGTCGGCCGCGATCGTGCGGAACAGCTGGGCGTTGGAGTCGGCGATCGTCGTCTTCGTCTCGTTCGCCTGCAGCCGCGCGCTGGTCTCGGCGGCCTGCGTCTCCTTGGTGATGACGGCCTTCGTCGCCTCGCTCGCCATGAACGTGGCGACGGCCAGGAACGCCGCGATGATCGCGACCGTGACCGCCGCGTGCTGGGCGAGGCCGTTGCGCGGGGCCTCGTCGTCGCCGTGGCCGTGGCCGCCCGCCTCGGTGATCTCTTCGTGGCGCCTGAGGGCTTCGTGAGCTTCCATGGTCGGCTCACCCTAGTGCTTTGCGAGGCGGCAGATCCGCCGTGCGCGCGGACGTCATCCAGGTTGTTGCCGAGGGGTGGCAACAACCTGGATGACGGGGACGCGGTCAGCGCCGCAGCGCGACCTTCTTGGTGGTCGCCGTGCCGCCCGTGGGGGTCAGCTGCAGGACGGCCGCGACCTTGGCGTGCGCGCGCAGCAGCTTGCGGGCCGCGGCGGTCAGCGTGATCTTCACCGTCGCCTTGCCGCCGGCCTTCAGCTGGTAGCTGGCCTTGCCGTAGGAGACGGGCTTCTTGGCGGCGCTGCGAGCGCCCTTCTTCGCCGTGGGGGCGAGGAGCTGGAGCTTGCCTGCGCAGGCGGCGGTCCCCGCGCAGCGCAGGGCGAACGGGGCGCGGTTCGCCTTGATCCGGGCGGTCGTGGCGCCGAGGGTCGGGGCCTTGGGGACGACCGGGGGATTCTGGGTGCCGCCGCCGGTCTGCGTCCCGCCGCCGGTCTGTGTGCCGCCCCCGCCCCCGCCGCCACCGGTGTCGGTCCCGCCGCCGCCTCCACCGCCACCGCCGGGGGTGAGGCTGGGGTCGTCGGCCGACACCCACGTCCACCGCACGGTCAGCTCCAGGCCCGACGTGCCGGCCTCCAGACGGCCGCCCCCGGCGTCGTTGGGGTTGGACCCCATGCGCGGGTAGAAGTAGCCGACGTCCACCGCGCCCGGGGTGAGCACCGTGTTGATGTTGTGCGGCCCGGTCTCCAGCAGCGGCAGCGTGCCCTGGCCGGTGACCGCGCTGATCGCCACGAGGTCGAAGGCCCGCACGCCGTTCAGCGTGTTGCGCTCCACCGGGATGTTCACGTCGAACGTGTTCACCCGGTTGGGCTGCATCGGCATCGGCAGGGTCTCGCTCTTGAAGAAGCAGCACTGCGAGTTGGCGGTGCCGCCCACGTTGCCGAGCTGGCGGATGATCACGAAGCGCAGCGGGGCCGGGTTGGCCCCCGTGAGGACCTCGACCTTGGTGATGCGGCCGTCGCCCGGCACCGAGGAGAAGCGCGGATCGGTGTCGGAGCCGAAGACCCCGGTCTGGCGCCACGTGCAGTCCGGCTGGCCGGAGGCGACCAGCGTCTGGCTGCCGTCGGTCCCCGTGATCTGGGGCACCGACTCGCAGCCGAACCCCACGTTGGGCGGCGTCTGGAGGGCGCTGCCCATGGTCCTGATCGTGGCCGGGGCGGCGACGGGAAGCAGCAGCGACAGCAGCAGGGCGAGGACCGGGGCGGCGAGCCGGGGGAGGGTGGGCATGGGCCGAGCGTAGGCCCGATCCGGCGGCGCGAGGACCGCCTACGTAGGTTCGGCGTAGGCCGATGAAACCCGTTGGTGGCTCTGGATACCACTAGGCTTCCGGGACGATGTCCGCGCCCGCGACGACGATCTTCACCGCGATGGCCGCGCTCGCCGAGCAGACGGGCGCCGTCGACCTCGGCCAGGGGTCCCCCGACGAGGACGGCACCGTCGTCCTGCTCGAGGCGGCGGTCGACGCGTTGCGGGCCGGCCACAACCAGTACGCCCCGCTGGCCGGCGTCCCCGTGCTGCGCCGGGCGATCGCCGACCACCAGCAGCGCCGCTACGGCCTCACGTTCGACCCGGACCTCGAGGTGCTGGTCACGTTCGGGGCGACCGAGGGGTTGGCCGCCGCGCTGCTCGCGCTGCTCCAGCCCGGGGACGAGGTGCTCGTCCTCGATCCGTCCTACGACTCCTACGCCCCGATCGCCAAGCTCGTCGGCGCCGTGATGCGGCCGATCCCGCTGGAGCCGCCCGCCTGGCGCGTCACGCCCGAGGCGGTCGCGGCGGCGATCACCCCGCGCACGCGGATGCTGCTCCTCAACTCGCCCCACAACCCCACGGGCCGGGTGCTCGATCGCGGGGAGCTGGCGCTGCTGGCCGGCGTCTGCCTCGAGCACGACCTGATCGCCCTGACCGACGAGGTCTACGAGCGGCTGGTCTACGAGGGCACGCACCTGCCGCTCGCCACGTTCGCGGGGATGGGGGAGCGGACGCTGACCGTCTCCTCGCTGGCCAAGACCCACGGCCTCACGGGCTGGAAGGTCGGCTGGGTGACCGGGCCCGCGGACCTCATCGCCCGGGTGCGCGGCGTCAAGCAGTTCCTCTCCTTCGCGGGCGGGACACCGCTGCAGCACGCGGCCGCGGTGGGCCTGAACCTCCCGGATCAGGTGGTCGACGACTACGCGGCGGGGCTGCGGGCCAAGCGCGACCGGCTGGCGGACGGGCTGGCGGCGGCCGGCTTCGCCGTGCTGCCCAACCAGGGGACGTACTTCCTCAACGTGGACGTGGCGCCGCTCGGTGAGCGGGACGCCGAGGCGCTGGCGCTGCGCCTGCCGGTCGAGGCGGGGGTGGTCGCCATCCCGGTGTCGGCGCTCAGCGCGGACCCGGCCCGCGTCGGCTCGATCCTGCGCTTCGCCTGCTGCAA